>Ga0182017_10003197_pt1 | contig 12233 bp, 10 predicted proteins | sample 712E3DmetaG_FD_120492 | JGI IMG/M metagenome (GOLD analysis project Ga0182017, IMG submission 120492) | Permafrost microbial communities from Stordalen Mire, Sweden - 712E3D metaG | ecosystem: Environmental > Terrestrial > Soil > Wetlands > Permafrost | place: Sweden: Stordalen | collected... | reverse complement strand
TAGCGGCGTTGTGTGCACTGCAATCAATATAATTCTGCAAACGGGTCTGATTCCGGATTTTCATTCCAGGTATACTCAATTTCAATGCTTTGCTGCTTTGCAGTCTCATATCCGAGGAGATCGGAGATAAAGCCGAGAGTCATATCGATTCCTGCGCTGACTCCGGAACTTGTGTAGATGTTGCCGTCTTTAATCCATCGGGCATTCTTGACCCATTGAACCTTCGGGGATTCTTTTCCTGTCCATGCGAACACCCGCTTGTTTGACGTTGCTTTTTTCCCGTCCAATAATCCGGTCTTTGAAAAAAGAATGGAACCGGTACAGACCGTCAATATGAATTCCGCCTTCCCGGCGAATTGAGCAAGAGCGTCGATAAAGCGGGTATCCTTGATCAAATTTCTCGTTCCGATCCCGCCGGGAATAACCAGGATATATGATACGGAATGCATTTCGGAAAATGCTTTTGTTACAATCTGCACTTTTTGTGAGCTTGTGACGATGCCGCCGTCGAGCGAATAGAATTCCGGATTAAAATGCTGCGGCATCCGTCCCAGTATTTCGATTGGGCCGAAAACATCCAATGTTTCGAAGTCGTTAAAGAGGATTGTAACGATGTCTCTCATGGGCGGCTCAATAAGTATCGATTATTTGCAACCGTGAATATACGAAATCTTTTATTATTATAACGTCTGGCAAGCTTTCTTTACATCTTGCAGGAGCAGATCCAGATCAGTCCGGCTAAAATAGCGGCCCCGCAGAAATACACCTTCGATTTGATCGATATTTTTGATATCCACGAGCGGATTGGACCTCAAGAGAATGAAAGAAGCCGTTTTTCCTCTGTCAACAGTGCCAAGACGATTGTTCACGCCCATGAACTTTGCGGGGACAATGGTTGCGCTCCGCAATATTTCTGCCGGAGAAATTCCGGCGTCCTGCCACAATACCATCTCCTCGTGTACAGAATATCCCGGAATAACGCCGGGTGAGAGCAGGTCTGTCCCGATCATGAGAGGTATGCCGCTCAAGTCTAACTCTTTAACGATATTCTCCAGAGGTGGAACGAGTTTTCCGACTATTTCATTTTCCGGCTGATTACCCCACAGAGCTTTCCACATTCCCTTTATCATCGGTGAAACGTATTCCAGCTTAGTATAATTGCCGGAGAATATTTCTTTAAGGTGGGCGCCGTGCTTAAACACGACAAGTGTCGGACAAACATGCATGCCGGTTGCACCGATCCTTTTTAGTGTTGTTCTGAATTCTTCCCTGTTCACCTCGTTCAGTCTTAGAAAATATGGAACATCTGTACCCATTCCTTGCGTGGTTAGATGCACCGGCTCACCGAGCAGTTTCGCTATGATCTTTCCAAAACCGAAAGGATGCTCTGAACTTTTTAACCCGGCATTCGCTGCATCTTCGATATAAATCGACTCAGGGATATGTCCGACGGGTTTGACCCCGAGTTTACCGGCTTCATCGGCAATTGCCAGGAAGACATCCTTCTTAAGACCGCTGTACACTTTAATCTGATCCACTCCGGCTTCAACCTGTTTGCGCACCGCTTTTCTTCCCTCTTCAGGTGTTCCGCACGGAATTGAAATGTGAGGTATCTGAGGCGGATTGCCGTCAAGGATAGATCCCGTTACTATCATTTCCGGACCAAGGATTTCCTTGTTCTTCAGTTTGTTGCGCAGCGCAATTACTTCATTTGTGGAATTGCCCATATCCCGGACGAAGATAACTCCATTTGCAATCATCATGGGTCCGAAAGTAGGCGGGTCGATATAATGAACATGTGCATCGAATAATCCGGGCACAAGAAATAGTCCCCTGCCGTCAATAATCTTTGTTGATGTGCCCGGCATAGAAGTGTTGAGCCGATTCGTGATTTGTTGAATGGTATCACCCGAAACGATGACAGAGCAGTTTTCCCTGAGTGTTCCGCTTTCAACATCAACGATTGCAACATTGTTTATAACGAAAACCGCCGGCACCGGGGTATCTTTCTGCCCATATGCAGAAACAGACACGATTATGGAGGCGAGTACAACAAGAGTAAAAAGCGATATGATATTTTTCATAGACTAATTTCCTTATCAGTCACCTCGAGTTCGTTCTCGGCATGCTATTTGTGAATAATTGAAATGAGATTTTTTAAAAACCTGAAAGCGATATGAATCGTAAAAATTAAGAGAAATATCATTGCAGTAAATTGTACATCAACACCATGAATTTTTGGAAAATCGACTTTCATAGGGGCATTCCATACGAACTGGAGTAAAAACAGAATGACCGAAACCCTGATAAGATCAAGCCATCGTGAGAGGTTGATAAAACGTAATGCATATCCTGCGGCTTCGCACGCCAGCATAGAAAGAAAAAGAATGGAAAAGTACGTTGAAGCATCGGGGCCGAACAGGGGTACCGGATGAGCGGGATCGTTCATTGAAACAAAAAAGATCGCACCATAGCGGATGAAGAAATACAGAAGAGTAGTAAAAGCGAGCAGAATGAAAATCAGAAAAGCGACCTTGGGTTTTTTCAATCCATTTTGACTTGTTCGGATTGAGAATAATTTCGGCCAGGGAAGACGCGTTTCATTATTACGCTGGGTTACGAAATACAGAACGATTACAACGAGCCCGAGGTCATAGACAAAAGCCATAGGCAAATAAGCAAGAAACTGCCACACATCCATACTGGGGATATACAGGAAGGGAAAACTCAGCATGCTTATCTTCAACAGGTATGCAAGGGAGGCCATGGCAGAATGACAAAAGAAAAGAATTCCGGTATAGAAAAAAAGATACCTTTTAAGAGCGGGGGAAACGATTTCAACATCGTCTAAATATTTTGCGGCAACCTGCCGGGGCAGGCCGTACGTTAAGATGACCTTGCCCACTTCTTCTTCGGTCACGCTGCCGAATTTTTCTTCTGTTTTTTCGAGGATATGGCTTCTTATTTCAGAAAGTATCTCACCGGATCCTTCCTTCACAGCCAGATAATGGCTGATTTCATTAAGGTAATCTTCAAGATTTTGATACATGAGAGTTGACCTCCATGATATTCTTAAGCATATCGTTTTGTTCCCCCCAAATCGCGAGGGCTTTTTTCCGCACCAAACGTCCCAAAGCGGTGATATGATAAAACTTCTTCGGTCTGTCACCGCTGACATCCCACTCACTCTTGATCAAGCCGTTCTTTTCAAGTCTGCGGAGGATGGGATAAAGAGTGTTTTCTTCAACCGTATAACCATGCTGCTCATAATACTTTATCATTTTATATCCGTACATCTTTTGCTCAAGAGCCAGGAGAACCAAAATTTGCAGGAACCCGCGATTCATTTCGATTTCAAGATTAGCCACATCTATTTCCATTTCGTTCTCCTCTATACTATACGACGCTAATATACTGTATGTTGCACAGTATGTCAAGTATTATTTCCTTGTGGTTAAATCTTTAATGAAGGCCTCTCACGGCGGTATCATCGTATGGGAACATACCTAAGGTGATTGTACATATTGCACTGTGATTGCACAGATTGCGTTGATTTATCGCTGGTTGCAGATAAGCAGATTATAAGGGACCTTTTCAACGTGGTCAAAAAAGTATATGAATTTCTTAAGAAATATGATGTGTTTTAAGGACACCTTTCCATGGGCACTGCCAAACAACGAAAGTTACTCTTTCTTTTCTTCAATCAATTCTTTGAAGATGAAAGTCCCCATCTTTCCAATGACCGTCTAAAGATAAACCAGCCAATAATTGCAGACGCTATAAAGCTTGCGGCATAGACAATATCTGATGCCCAGCGAGGCATGTCTGTCAGAAATATTAGCGACATTGCTAGGGACATAGAAAGGCCGGCAAAGCAGATCAGCGCAACGACAAGTGACATAAGGAATATCAAAATTTTCCCAGCTGTCATTCTCATCTCGCCATGGATGGAAGTTCCTATTGGAAATCGTCTGATTCTCCAAAAGAGCATTGATAGATAAAGAAACGCCGGTGCCCCAATAAGGGAAAGTATAAAAATCCAGAGACCCCATATCGGATGCCCGCTAAAAGAGACGAATATAATACAAAGGCAAAGCAAGCTTAGAGCGATGGAAAAGATTGCTAAGGATATAAAGGAAGCCATTCTCATTGAGAGGTTATTTTATATATTATTATGCTCGGTTTTAAATCCCACTTCAGTCCGGCAACGCGCCGGACTCTATGTAAAAAAACATGTTGTTGACGTAGAGTCCATCTCGCAGATGGACATTTTAAAACTCGATCCCAAGCTTTCAACTTTGGAACAGCAATTTGCAGCGTTATTCTTTTATGGCTATCAAGAATATCCTATTGAAAACAAGTCTTATCATTCCGTCGTCATGCGCCTGCTTTTTGAATTCACTCCGGACAGTATCCTGAAAATCGCGTATATAATCGTCCGAAATTTCGCAGTTATAATATGCTTTATTCAAATATCCGGCTATCGCACCGGAAGCGAAGATCTTAAAAACTTCCTCCGGAGTATGAACTGTTTCTATGGTTTGTATCTCACAAAACGGGACTCTGAAGCCCTGCTGCTGAAATAAACCGGCATATTCTGCAGAACTGTTTAAAAAAAGCCACGGACTTTTGAAATGTTTAAATGTCTGTCCAAATGTCTCATGATTCTTTATTGCATCAACTGCCAGAACAAAATTGGGGCAATAATCCTGCATGGCGGGCGCCTGAATTCCGATCCTTCCGTGTGATTTTAACGCCTTATAAAAATTCCGAACTGCCTTGTTTGCATCGGTGACCCATTGAAAAGTGGAATTGCAAAAAATGACGTCGAATTTATTTTCAAAGGGAATACTTTCTGCAGAACCTAATTGGAAATGCATTTCGTTCCCGTAATGCTTCCATGATTCGTTTATCATCCCTTCCGAGGGATCGACTCCGGCGATATATCCGTGCGATTTGTCATAAATCTTCTTTGTCAGATTCCCGGTCCCGCAGCCCACATCCAGAACACTCTCTTTATCTTTGATATCCAGGAGCGCGAACAGAATATCTGCCGCGGAGTTTTGAATAATGGAAGTTTCCCGGTAACGTTTTGAGATTTCGGTAAAGTTTTGGTCGGTCATTGGATTCTCTTTTTTTGTGTATTCGGATTTAGGAATGAAATTTCATTTTTCTTTAAGAGTTCTTTCTTTACTGATTCTACGCATAAAAGAAAAAGATTGTCATTCCCACGAGTTATTAGTGGGAATCCAGAAGAACTGGATACCCTGCCTGACTGCTGACGAAGTCACGCAGGCAGGCCGATGAAGGCATTCGGGTATGACAACTTTACTTTATTGTGTGTTTTTCAGACCGCGTGTAACATCAGTTCATTACTCATTTTTTTTGCCGTAATGTCGCGTTCCAACCGGTTTCCGAATCGAGACGGATATTCCTGAATGTTGGAATATCAAACTAAAATCCGATCTTCTGTTTTGGGGGATCGGGTGGAACAAGAAGCTGATGTATCGCTTCGAATACGATCGTAAATTTCTGATCGTATTTTTTCTCCATTTCCTCTAGTTTTCGAGCAATATCTTTATGCGCTGTAAGTAATTCCCGTAATGCGGCAAATGTGCGCATAATCTGAATCTTTACCTGGACGGCTCGTTTGCTTTTCAACACGCTTGAAAGCATCGCTACGCCAAGTTCCGTAAAGGTATGCAACATTTTACGTGTGCCGCCCCATCTTGATGTTCCAATTTGGAACATCAAGTTTTTGTATTCCTCCAGAGTAAGCTGGAACATAAAATCTGTCGGGAAGCGATCACGATTTCGACGGACAGCTTTATTAAGATCCCTTGTTTGTACTCCGTAGAGCAATGCAAGATCTTTGTCGAGCATCACCTTTTGTCCCCTCAGAAGTATAATGGATCGCTCGATTTGTTCTTGAGGCAGGAGTGTTTTAATCTTTTGAGTCTTCATTCTATTCGCAAAACGATTGTTTTTTTGCCGTTGTATCAAAGTATGGTTTGGTTCCCTGCCAGCGAATCCATGTCGGACAGGGGAGCGACCTGTGCCGCGAAGCATTGCGCCATTCTAATCATAAGAAAATATATTTGATCGTTTATAAATTACTTCAGTCTGTTCATAAGCATTTCGAGTTTAAATTCCCATCCCCGATCAAGCTTCTTGAGTAGTGAAATAAGATTGACTGCCGATTTCTTATCGCCCTTTGCCATATAAAGAAGTGCAAGATCATGCAACACATCTTTTTTATCGGGATTAAGACTCAATGAGTGTTTATATGCAATGACAGCTTGATCAAATTGACTAGTATCTTCGTACGCTGTTCCAAGATAATAGAATGCTTCAGAATTAAAAGAATCTGCTTGGGTTGCCTGGAAGTTATATTGAACCTCAAGTTCAAATTCTCATAATTGTATTCCTCTATACCAATGGTCTTCACATAGCGTTATCTCAAAAAGATGATCGCAGCTAAAATCTGTTCGAGATCTTACGGTTCCCGATAATGAGCGATGCTTGACTTATGCCGATGCTTTCGGTTTACCGGCCGGGTCCTTTATCGGGACGATTCCCGCAAGGTCACCGATGATGTTGACCAATTCCGAGTTTCCCGATATGACGATCTTTGAATTCTTTTCCAAAGAATTCTGGACGGTGTCGAGCCGCTTCAGAAGCTGGGCGTTGCCGACAAAATATTTATTTGCCGCGTCGTTGACCAATCGTATCGCTTCCGCCTGACCTTCAGCTTCAAGTATGTTTGCCTGTTTGACGCCTTCCGCTTCCTTGATTGCTGCGCGTTTTTTTCCGTCTGCTGTTGTTTCAGCAGCGGTGGCATAATCGATAGCTGCAATCTTTTCGTTTTCCGCCTTGACAATCTTGTTCATGGTATCCTGAACATCCTTGGGCGGATCGATTTCCTTGAGCTCTGCGCGCACGATGTCTATTCCCCACGACGCCGTTTCTTTAATAAGAATTGTATGAAGTTCATCGTTAATCTTGCCTCTCTCGCTGTTTGCGGACTTGAGCGTCATTGTGCCGATAATATTCCGGAGCGTCGTTCGTGCAAGATTTACAATTTGGGAGTTGACATTGTTGACGTTGTACTGCGAACTTTTAACGCTCTCTTCGTCCGATTTTACCTTATAATAAATCTGTGCATCGACCATCGCATTGAGGTTGTCGTTGGTGATAATCTCCTGCGGTTCCGCATCGATCATTTGTTCTGTTGTATTGATTTGATACATGTGATCAATCATCGGGATAATCCAATGAAAGCCCGGACCTGCAAATTTATGATATTTGCCGAGACGTTCGATAAGACCACGATGTGTCGGGCGAATGATGCGGATCCCGCTGAAGAGGACCAATATGATGAGTCCGACGGCGATTATTTCGAATAATAACGACGGCGATAGAATAGTTTCTTCCATGGTTGTTTTCTCCTTATAAACTCCGGTTCATCCGCGAGCATCCCGAAAACATCTTCGATGTCTCCGGGACAAGCCGGTCGCGGTCATAGATGGATTATGCTTTATAAAGGCTTTTATAAATGTCAGAGAATCGAAAATTCGGCAGGAAGTTGTACAACATGAACCCCTCCCGTATTCAGTTGATTCTTCATTGAAGATGCAATAAATATGCGTTTTTGTCAAGTAAATGATTGCACTGCGAGCGCGTTATGATTGCTCAGATTACTCACAGATAGCAGATTACGCAAATTAATAAACGATGTTGCGCATATAAAAATAATTATCGATAAAATAAGAATATGCCGTTAACAGCTGATTATCCGATCTGATATGACTGCCGTCGGAAAGCACATTACTGTTCTAAAACCGCTTTCCCATGAAACCTCTTTCTCCGGTATCTTGTTACATATAATAGAATATGAGAAGAACGATATGCTTATTTTCGGTTCTAATACGTTTCGCCGCGGCTGCTCAGCCGCAGACCGTATCGGATTCACTCCTTGAGCGGAGTACGCTGCAGAACTGCATTCAATATGCGCTTCTGCATCAACCGCTCATACACCAGTCTCTTTTAGATGAAGAAATAACGGAACGCGCCATCCAAGGCAACCTTGCGGATTGGTATCCGCAGCTAAATTTTAACTATAATATCATACATTACCCGCAGGTGCCTGTCTCTGTCGTTGGGGGAAATCCGATTCAGGAAAGTTTGCCTAATTCTTCCATCGGTCAGTTTTCGCTGACGCAGACTCTTTTCAATAGAGATGTTTTGCTTGCAAGCAGCAGCGCTTCCGATATCCGGCGCCGGGTCAAGCAGCAAACAATCGGCAATAAAATCGATGTTGTGGTCAGTGTGAGCAAAGCATATTACGCGGTACTGGAAACAGAACAGCAAATTGCGCTTCTGGACGAAGATATCATGCGTCTGCGGCAAAGCCTGAAAGACGCGTACGAACAGTACCACGGCGGCGTTGTCGATAATATCGATTATAAAAGAGCAATGATCCTGCTGAATAATGCTCTTCAGGAAAAAACACAAAACGTGGAGCTGTTGAAGGCGCGGTACGTCTTTCTCAAAGACCAAATGGGCTGTCCCATGGATACGGAACTGCATCTGGAAAAGGACAGTACACAAATGGAGCATGAAGCTTTTTTCGATGCGAACCTGTCGCTGAATGTTGAAAACAGAATTGAATATCAGGAATTGCTGACACAAAAACGGCTGCAGGAAGCCGATGTTGCCTATACGAAATGGAGCTTTCTGCCGTCTCTCAGTGTGTTTGCCAATTATAACCTCAATTATCAGCAAACGTCGGTCTCACGTTTGTATGATCAAAATTATCCAAGCTCGTTCGTGGGGCTGCAGCTGTCTTTTCCGATCTTCGAAGGCGGCAAGCGCCTGCAGAAAATACGGCAGGCGCAACTGGAATTGCAGCGCATCGACGACGATTTCCTTCTACTGCAGAATTCCGTCAACGCCGAATATGCACAGGCAGCGGCAACGTACAAAAGCAACTTGAACACCTATGCAGTCTTGAAAGAAAATCAGGAACTGGCAAAGGATGTATATCACACTATCCAGCTTCAATATAAAGCCGGTACAAAAACGTATCTGGAAGTCATTACTGCTGAAGCAGAACTTAGAGCGACGCAGGTCAATTACATTGCCGCACTGTATCAGGTGCTGAGCAGCAAGCTGGATGTGCAGAAGGCATTGGGAACCATACACTATTAATATTGGACATATTCATATGAAAAAAATTTACGTCGCAGCCGGATTCGCAGTTCTCGCAGCCGTCTTTTTAGAAGCCTGCAATGGCGCGAAAGGCTCCGAACAAAAAACAACACCGGCCGTACCCGTTGCCCTCTATCAAGTGACAACCGGGAAAACTATATACTTCGATGAGTATCCTGCGTCCGTTACGGCATTGAACCAGGTGGAGATCAGGCCTGAAGTATCCGGATATATTACGGGAATATTTTTTACGGACGGGCAGCATGTGTCCAAAGGATCGAAACTTTATACGATTGATCAGCAGCAATACAAAGCCGTTTACGATCAGGCGCTCGCTAATTTGAATGTTGCCAGGGCCAATCTTGCCAAGGCACAGGAGGATGCAGACCGGTACGACGAACTGGCAAAACAGGATGCCGTTGCCCGGCAGGTCGTTGACCATGCAAAGACGGATTTACGGTCGGCCAGGATGCAGGTAGCGGCAGCGGAAGCAAATGTCAACAGCGTGCAGACCAATTTACGCAATTCAATTTTCTATGCGCCGTTTGACGGCACCATCGGAATTTCCTCGGTGAAGCTGGGGTCGGCAGTAACAGCAGGGCAGACATTGTTAAACACCGTTTCTTCGGACAATCCGATGGGCGTCGATTGTGCCGTGGATGAAAAACAGATCAACCGTTTCGTTCAACTTTTGCAAAAAAATCCGAAGGATCAGGATTCCATTTTCACGATGGTGCTGCCCGATCAGTCCATTTATCCGTTCCCGGGCCGGTTAATTCTACTGGATCGGGCTGTCGACCCGCAAACCGGCACCATTCGTATACGCGTGATATTCCCGAACACCGAAAATCTTTTGAAACCGGGCCTCACGTGCAATCTGCGCATCAAAGCCGGCGGTGTTGTGAATAGTCTCCTGATTCCGTATAAAGCCGTGGTGGAACAGATGGGAGAATATTTTGTCTTCAAGGTCAACGGCAGTACCGTATCGCAGGTGAGAATCGTTCTCGGCATGACTATCGACGATAAGGTGGTCGTAAAAAACGGATTGAATCCCGGCGATCGAATCGTCATGGAGGGAGTTCAAAAATTGAGGGATAATTCCTTAGTCTCAGTCATTGCCGACGCTCCAAAGCCGGGCACGTCTCCGGCACAATGAAAAGAGAACCCGGATACTTATGATTGCTAATCTTTTTATTCGCAGGCCTATTACGGCCATTGTTATATCGATCATCATCGTGCTGGTGGGAGTTCTGGCTATTATCAAATTGCCTATCAGCCAGTATCCCGATATTTCGCCTCCGACGGTCCAGATTTCCGGAATATTCAACGGCGCCGATGCACAGACGGTCGAACAGACTGTAACGACTCCAATCGAGTCGCAGGTAAACGGAACTCCGGGCATGGCTTACATGCAGGGAAACAGCACAAGCGACGGCAGAACATCTATTAATGTCATTTTAAATGTCGGTACGGATCCTAATATTGCCGCTCTTGATGTGCAGAACAGAGTAAGTATTGCCACACCGCTCCTGCCGGACGATGTGAAGCGGCTTGGATTGGTTACAAGAAAACGGACGTCCAGTATTCTGCTCCTCGTCGCGATGTATTCCCCCGGGGGAACGCACAGTGTAACATTCGTCGATAATTACACGAACATTTTTGTGAGGGATGCGCTGCTTCGCGTCAGCGGTGTGGGCGATATACTTACGCGCGCAGACGATTTTAGCATGCGTGTATGGCTGGAACCGGATAAACTGGCGCAGCTCGGCCTGACCGCAGACGATGTTACGAATGCACTGGCCGAACAGAATCTCCAGATCGCTGCGGGTGCGGTAGGAGCTCCGCCTCAAAAAACGAATCAGGCATTCGAATACACGGTGTTTACGAACAGCCGCCTGAATTCGGAAGAACAGTTCGGCGATATCATCGTGCGTGCAAATACACAGGAAGGTTCCGCCGTTCATTTGAAGGACGTTGCCCGCATTCAACTGGGGAAATTCAGCTATGCGAATAACTCGTTTGTCGACGGCCGGCGGGCATCCTATTTGCTGATCTTTCAGGCTCCGGGGAGCAATGCGCTGGACGTTGCAAAAGGCATTTACAGCACCATGGACCAGCTGAAACAATCGTTCCCCAAAGATATCGATTATGTCGTACCGTTTGAATCGGTATCCGTTGTCAAAGTATCGATTGACGAAGTGATTACGACTCTGCTTGAAGCGCTCGGGCTTGTCGTGCTCGTGGTCTTCCTGTTCCTGCAAAGCGGACGCGCAACACTCATCCCTGTTCTTGCGATTCCGGTTTCTCTGATCGGTACATTTGCATTTTTTATCCCGCTCGGCTTTACCATCAACACGCTGACCATGTTCGGATTCGTTCTGGCTATCGGTATTGTGGTGGACGATGCCATCATAGTGGTGGAGGCAGTACAGCATTATATCGACCGTGAAGGACTTTCGCCGGTCGAAGCCACCACCAAAGCCATGAAAGAAATATCCGGTCCCGTCGTAGCGATTGCACTGATACTGGCGGCGGTCTTTGTGCCTGTCAGTTTCATGCCCGGCATCGTCGGAAAACTCTACCAGCAATTTGCCATTACCATTGCAGTTTCCGTTTTGATTTCCGCATTCGTTGCATTATCCCTGACGCCGGCGCTGTGCACTTTGTTTTTGAAGCCGACACGGATGACGCGGGAATCGAAAGGACTGAGGAAAATATTTTTCAAATTCAACGAATGGTTCCAGAGAACGACTGGATCTTATGCGGCGGGAGTGCGGAAATGCATCGGCGCTGCACCGCTTGTTCTTATTATGCTTATCTGTCTGTACGCAGGAACGCTTCTGCTCTTTAAGAATAAACCGACAGGGTTCATTCCGACGGAAGACGAAGGCCGTGTGTACGTAACATTCGAATTGCCGGAAGCATCGTCTACGTCCCGAACGCTCGATGTTCTGAATTCCATGATGGAGATTTTAAAACAGACGCCAGGCATCGCTCATTATGCCGCGCTCGGCGGACTGAAC
>Ga0182017_10003195_pt1 | contig 12236 bp, 11 predicted proteins | sample 712E3DmetaG_FD_120492 | JGI IMG/M metagenome (GOLD analysis project Ga0182017, IMG submission 120492) | Permafrost microbial communities from Stordalen Mire, Sweden - 712E3D metaG | ecosystem: Environmental > Terrestrial > Soil > Wetlands > Permafrost | place: Sweden: Stordalen | collected... | reverse complement strand
CAGGACAGAGATTTTGATGGCACACGCTGGCAACTGCTGGGTCAACATGAGCAGAAATTTTTTGACGATTTACAGTTAAAATTGAATATCCGCCATGTCTCCGATAACGATTACCTGAAAGATTTCGGGGACACCGCTGTTGAAAGAGGTGAAAATCAGGTAAAATCGACAGCATATCTGGAAAAACCTTTTACAAAATCTCTTCTCACGACGGAAATGTCCTATTTCAGGAATTTACTTGTACGGGACAACGATTACACCTATAAATATCTTCCGTCTATGTCCTTTTTTACTGAGTACCTACCCATTTTAGGCGGCAAGCTCTTCACAGATTTTTCCACCGATTTCGTAAACTTCTACCGGGAAAAGGGAAATGCTTATTCACGGTTGGCCTTAGAACCGAAGATAAATATTCCTTACTCGTTCAGCGGAATTAACCTCCTTGTCGGCGGTACATTGCTGGAAACGGGTTACCTGATAAACAGAAGTGACGCCATCAACAGAGAGGCTCAATACAGGCAGACTTTTCGTATTGAAGGCGATGCGAACATGCAGTTTATCAGGAATTATAATATGGATGTACTTGGTATCGGTGAAATGCAAAGCCTTATCAAACCTCAATTAAAATACACTTTCACGCCAAATACGTCTTTCAGGGATCTACCGAACATTGATCCCTACGACAGGATTTACCAGACAAACTCAATGACCTATTCATTCAACCATTACCTCTATGGGCTTAGAGAAGGAGCACAGAGAGAATTGGCTTTATTTGAAGTGGCGCAGACATATGGGCTTTCCGGAAACCTTGACCCATCAACGCTTTATGGCGGATCAGGTAACCGGCTATCCGATATCGACGCAAGGCTGACCATATACCCTTTGACAAACCTGTCGTATACAGGTCAGGGCATCTTTGGTGTTAATGGTGATGGTTTAAAAACTATGAGGAACACCCTGAGTCAATCAGTGCCGGGAAAATATTATGTCAATGTTTGGCACAGCTATACGCAAGATCTCACCAATCAAACATTTTTTGATCTTGGTGTTTTTTACAAACAATTTGAAGCAGGCTATCAAATACAATATTCTTTCAAGGATGGGGACTGGATCGATACCCTCTATAAACTCAGATATCGCCCTGGTTGCTGGTCTGCAACGCTTGCGCTCACCCAGTCGAAAAGACCCCGGGATACAAGGGTCAACATTACCTTCGACCTTGCAGGAATTACCATGAATTGATAGGTCATAGGGAGTGGACAGTTGGCTGTGAGGGAAACAGTTCGGAGTTATGAGTTCGGAGCAGAACTACCTGATTGAGTAAAGGAGGCACTATGAAAGGAATTATACTCGCCGGCGGTCTTGGGACAAGACTGCACCCGCTCACGAAGATTACCAATAAACATCTGCTGCCGGTCTACGACAAGCCGATGATATATTACCCTATTGAAGCGCTCATCACTGCGGGAATCACGGATATTATGATTGTTACAGGCGGGAATCATGCCGGCGATTTCTTGAGGCTTATGGGAAACGGAAAAGAATTTGGCTTAAAACACATCAACTATACATACCAAGAGGGTGAAGGAGGCATTGCGGACGCGCTCTCACTTGCCGAATATTTTGCCGATGGCGAGCCTATATGCGTTGTCCTTGGGGATAACATTATCGAGAAAAACATCATAAAAGCGGTAAATGATTTTAAAAAACAGAAGAAAGGGGCAAAAATCCTCCTGAAGGAAGTGCCTGATCCGGAAAGGTTCGGGGTAGCAGAGATCGAGAAGGGCAGGCTTATCAATATTGTAGAGAAACCGAAACGACCGAAGAGTAATCTTGCCGTTATCGGGATTTATCTGTATGATGGACGTGTTTTTGATATTGTGAAGACATTAAAACCTTCCGATAGAGGCGAGCTGGAGATTACCGATGTGAATAACGCCTATGTAAAAGAAGGCACAATGTCGTGGGAAATGCTGAATGGCTGGTGGACCGATGCGGGAACATTTGAATCGCTCTTGCGGGCGAGTGTCCTCGTGTCGCAGACAGGGGCGAACAACAAGTAGAGGCAGGGGGTTGTATCATGATAGACGGTGTGGCAACGAAACTATTGAAGTGCATCCCCGATGAACGGGGAAGGCTGATGGAGATTTTAAGAAACGATGAAGATATTTTTGTCGCCTTTGGGCAGGTATATATCACAACGACCTACCCTCACGTTGTCAAGGCATGGCACTATCATAAGAAACAGGATGACCATATAACCTGCATCAAGGGAATGCTCAAACTGGTCCTCTATGACGGCCGGAAAAAATCGCCGACCTTCGGCGAGATCAATGAATTCTTCATCGGCGATTATAACCGGATGCTCGTGAAGGTTCCGAAGATGATATACCACGGATGGAAGTGCGTCAGCGAGGAAGAAGCGATAGTGATCAATATCCCTACGGAACCTTATAACCGGACAAAACCGGACGAATATAGATTAGACCCCCACATAAACAACATACCATACACATGGGAGAGGAAGGATGGCTGAGCCCTATATTCTCATTACCGGCGGCTGCGGTTTTATCGGGTCCAATTTCGTGCGCCATATGTTGGCGAAGCGCCGGTATCGTATAGTGAATTTCGACAAGCTCACCTACGCCGGTAATCCGGAAAATCTCCAGGATATTGAAAAGGACGAAAGGTATACTTTTATCAAGGGCGATATCGCCGAGGCATCGGATGCAGAAAAGGTTTTTGAACTACCCATCGAATTTGTTGTCAACTTCGCTGCCGAATCACATGTGGATCGGAGCATAATCGATCCTGACGCCTTTATAAAAACAAATATAAACGGAACCTTTCGCCTTCTCGAAATGGCGAGAAAAAAGAATGTGAAGAAGTTCGTCCAGATTTCTACCGATGAGGTATATGGTTCGCTGGGGAAGGAAGGAAAATTCCGTGAGGATACGCCCCTTGCGCCTAACAGCCCCTATTCCGCATCAAAGGCGTCGGCGGATGTACTGGCAATGGCCTATTACACAACATACGGAATGCCGGTCGTTATTACGCGATGTTCAAATAACTATGGGCCATATCAGTTCCCGGAGAAGCTGATCCCTCTCATCATCAGTAATGCCCTTGACGGCATTGAGCTTCCCGTATATGGGGACGGTCTCAACATCAGGGATTGGATCCATGTGGCCGACCATTGTGAAGCCATCGACGTTGTTCTTCACAAAGGGAAAGAGGGTAATGTGTACAATATCGGCGGTGAGAATGAGCGGACGAATATTGAAATTGTGAAGCTCATACTAAAGGTCCTTGGCAAGCCTGAGACGCTCATTAAATACGTGAAAGACAGACCGGGCCACGACAGACGGTATGCAATAGATTCAACGAAACTGCGGCAGGAACTCGGTTTTAAGCCGCATACAGATTTTGCTCAAGGCATGGAAGAAACCGTGAAGTGGTACGTGGAGCACAGAGGCTGGTGGGAAAGGATTAAAAGCGGAGCTTATCTGGAATATTATAAAGCTATGTACGGAAACAGATGAAAGCGCTCATTGTCGGGGGCAAGGGCCTTGTAGGCACAAACATTGCCCCTGTACTCGATAAAAAATTCGATCTCACGCTCTGTGATATCGATACCTGGGATATCACCGATAAGACATCCGGTGAAAGCCATCTCGATAGATACCGTCCGGATGTCGTCATCAATCTTGCCGCAATAACCGATGTAGACGGATGCGAAGGCAAAAGGGAACTGGCTGAAAAGGTAAACGCTCATGGAGCGGGGATTGTTGCCGAGTTATGTATGAAACACGGCATTCAGTCTGTCTATTTCAGCACAGATTATGTTTTTGACGGTACAAAAAAGATTCCTTATAAAGAGAATGACAGGCCGAACCCGATCTCGGTATATGGGGTCACAAAACTCATGGGCGAACAAGAAGTGCTTGAGAAAAACCCTTCTTCACTCATTATCAGAGCACAGTGGCTATACGGGAAAGGGGGAGAAAATTTCATTACAAAGGTAGTAAAAGCGACAAAACAGAGCGGCTCTTTACGTGTCGTCAATGACCAGATAGGCTCTCCCACCTATGCCAGGGACCTGGCAGAGGCTATCGCTGCATTGATAGAAAAGGGCAAAACAGGCATCTATCATATTGCCAACAGCGGTTCCTGCACCTGGTTTGAGTTTGCCCGGGAAATATTTACGATGCTCAAGATAGATGCCGCTATTACACCCATCTCTTCGGCTGAACTTGAAAGGAAGGCGAAGAGGCCCTCATACTCTGTCTTTGATATGTGGAAATTTCAAAAGGATACCGGATTAAAGATGAGACCCTGGCAGGAAGCGCTCAAAGAATATCTTGCTGGGATCGAGGTGTAGCCTTGAGAGCAGTCTTTTTTTCCGATGCACATATTGCGCGTAATGAAAGAGACAAGATGGATCTCGTTCAACAATTTGTGAGGGATGTGTGCGGCGGTGTTGATATGGTTTTTATTCTCGGAGATTTATTTGAATTCTATCACGGCTACGATGGCTACATATACCCGTGGTATAAAGGCGTCATAGATGCCATGAAGACGCTTGCAGATAACGGTAAACGTATCTTTCTTCTCGAAGGGAACCATGAATTCAGTATGGGCCGCTTTTTTGAAGACTATACGGGTATTACCTGCAGACAGAGCATAACCATTGATCTTGACGGCAAAAAGGTATTCATATCACACGGTGACGGCTCAGGCCTTTTTTGTCTGGGCAGCATCTTGAAAACCCGCTTTATTTATGCAATCATGGATTTTCTCGGCCCCCTGCTTACATGGAAAATAGCACGGGTGGCTGGTTTTTTTCTCTCCCGCAAGACAAAACCACACAATGAAAAGGTAAAAAATATTTTCAGAAAAAATGCCAAAAAAAAACTTAATGAAGGATACGATGCCGTAATCTTTGCCCATTCGCACATGCCTGATAAAGCTGAGTTTGAAGCAGGGAAGAAAAAAAAGGTCTATCTCAATACCGGTGATTTCGGAGGATCCTCAGATTATGTGTTGTATGATAGCGACGCCGGTTTTACTTTGAAAAAATATAACCCTGCACCAAACTGATGATCGCAATAAATCAGATTTTGAGTCTTATACCAATTCGCATTCAAGTATAGAGTGAATACAGAAACAGGAAGGGTTACGGGGCTGTTCTAAAAAAGTTGCGTATGCAAATCCTTTCTGTCCGTTCTCCCTTTGATATGATATGCTATGGGCAAAATCTCATATGTGACAGGAGAGAAAGGGGTGGCCCATGACGGCTAAAATAATAAGCGGAACGCAGATCGCTTCCAAAATAAGGGAAGAGGTTAAAGAAGAGACGGCGCGTTTAAAGGAACAGCGAGGCATTACGCCTGGTCTGGTGACAATCATTGTGGGTCGCGACCCGGCGTCGATAAGCTATGTTACAGGGAAACAAAAGACCGCGAAAGAGCTTGGTTTTTATTCCGTGCAGGAGGATGTGTCCGAGGATGTGTCTGAAGCGGCGCTCCTTGAACTCATCGGCAAGTATAATAGTGATCCTAAAATTCATGGCATACTTGTTCAACTGCCGCTCCCGAAGCACATTAATGAGACGAAGGTGCTCTATGCCATAGACCCTGATAAGGATGTGGACGGGTTTCACCCTGTCAATGTGGGACGACTCATGATCGGGGAGGCAAAATTTTATCCCTGCACACCTTACGGAATTCAGCAAATGCTTATAAGAAGCGGGATTACCATTGACGGCGCAGAGGTGGTCGTTGTTGGTAGGAGCAATATCGTTGGAAAACCCATTTCAATGATGCTCGTGCAAAAAGCAAAAGGCGCGAACGCGACAGTCACCATATGCCACACGGGTACAAAAGATATTGCCTCCCATACGAAGCGGGCCGACATTCTCATCGTTGCCGCGGGAAGACCCAAGGCGATAACGGCCGATATGGTAAAGGAAGGGGCCGTCGTTATCGATGTAGGGGTCAACAGGATCGGGATGACCCCGGAAGGAAAGGCAAAGCTCTGCGGCGATGTAGATTTTGAGGCAGTGAAGGAAAAGGCATCGGCGATCACGCCGGTTCCCGGCGGCGTCGGGCCTATGACGATAACGATGCTTATGCTGAACACGCTCAAGGCAGCGCAGCTTTCAGCACACCCGTAATACATCACGCGTCACGGGTTTCAGGGAGGCAATATGGAAACACGTGTAGTAAGCCCTCAAGGTAAAGAGGTCATCATTGGAGATAATTTACCCACAGTCCTTATCGGGGAACGGATAAACCCCTTTGGCAAGGGTCCCATCAAAGAAGGGATGTTGACAGGCAACATGGAACCCATCCGTCAGGAGGCCATAAAACAGGCAGCGGCAGGTGCTGACATTCTCATTATCAGCGTGGCGGCATTTGGTATTGACGAGACCGTTATTCTTCCCCAAGCAACGGAAGCGGTTATTAAGGCAGTTGATGCGCCGCTCTGTCTGGAGAGCAGAAATCCCGTTGCCCTTGAGGCGGCGCTACAGCTTGGATGCGGGAAACCCATCATCAGCTCTACAACCGGTGAAGATGCACATCTGAAGGCACTTCTGCCTTTAGTTAAAAAATACGATACATCACTTGTCATCCTTGCTTCGGATGCAGCAGGCATACCGAATACTGCCGCCAAAAGACTGGAGATTCTTACATACATTGCAGATAAGGCGAAGGAAATGGGCATTGGTCCCGAGAAACTCATCGCCGATTGTGTGGCAGAGTCGAGCGCGGTGAATAATATGGCAGCTATCCTCACCATGCAGACCATGGAGATGGTTAAACATGTATTAAGGATAAATCTTGTTCTGGGGGCAAGCAATGTATCCTTTGGTCTTCCTGAGAGACCTGTTGTCAATGCGGTTTTTCTTGCACTGGCCATCCAGGCCGGGTTGAACTGTGCTATAGTCAACGCGGCGAAGATGAAACCTTACATTCTGGCCACAGATTTGTTACTGGGTCGTGATCCAAGAGCACGGCGCTATACTACATATTTCAGAAAGATGAAAAGTGTCGCCGCACAGTGAAACCATTATCAATGCCCTGAGCCGCAAGCATGTGGACTTTTTGCCTCGAGGTGAGCTACAGGAGACATACCAATGGATATAGCAATTGATAGGCTTCATGCGCTCTACCCTCAATGGAAACAAAGAGGGCCCCACCAGTGAAGAAATACCGGGTCGTTTTTGCACCATCCTTTAAAGAAGTTGCCATAGAGAAAGGAAAGACCCTTCTCGAAGCCGCGCGGGAAGCGGGCGTTTATATCGATTCGCAATGTAATGGGAAGGGCAAATGCGGCAAATGCAGGGTCCGCGTTGTAGAGGGCAAGGTCAGTCCTTTTACCAAGGAAGAATCTCAATTTATAAAACAACTTGACAGGGAGCTTGGCTACAGACTGGCCTGTATGACCCGTATCACCGGCGATGTCACGCTCCTGGTAACGGGTGAAAACATTCTCACATCAGAAGCGGCAAAGAAGGTCTTTTCCAAAAGATCGAAGATACTGAATCCTGCCGTGAAAAGCTACATTATTGATCTGACGGAAAAGGTGGATCTCCGCCATGTCTGCCTTGACGACATAACAAAACTCCTCGCTGAACAACAGGGACTCAAAAATCTGACCGGTGACGTCGAATGTCTCCAGGACTTGACGAAGCACGTCGAAAAAGGTGAACACAAAATAACTCTCTTTATCTGGATGGACAGAGAGATTATTGCGGCCCGTCCCGGAGAGGATGAAACCGCCCTCGGTCTCGCCCTCGATATCGGGACAACAACGGTAGCGCTCTATGTATGTGATCTGCGAAACGGGAATATTCTTGTCAGTGGCTCCATTACCAATCCTCAGGTACTCTTCGGCACGGACATTATGTCACGTATCGCTTATTCTGTTGATCATCCGGTCGTCGGCGTTAAAAAAATGCGGGATGAACTCATACGCTCCGTCAATACAGTCATCGACCAGATGGCGACAGACAATGGCTTCTCGCCCCATCAGATCATGGATGTGACCGTTGTGGGTAATACCGTTATGCACCATATCTTTCTCGGCATCGCCCCCGACCATATGGGGCTGTGGCCCTTTCAACCCTCTGTCACCGGTTCCGTGAACGTAAAGGCACGTGATACGGGACTCACCATGAACCCCTTTGCCTATGTCCATGTGCTTCCCGTCGAGGCAGGCTTTGTGGGGGCCGATAATGTCGGGGTACTCCTCTCCGAAGAACCCTATAATAAAGACGAATTGTCTCTCATCATAGACCTCGGCACTAATGGCGAACTCGTTCTGGGGAATAGAGAACGTCTTATGTCATGCTCCTGCGCTACAGGACCCGCCTTTGAGGGGGCCCAGATATCATCAGGGATGAGAGCGACGAAGGGGGCCATAGAAAAAATACGCCTCGGCCCGGCAACATATGATACCAAGTTGCATTCGAAGGCACACCGAGGCGACGAGGAGGAGCCGACGCAGGCGTACACAGAAGTACGTCTAGGAACGCGACGAGGAGACAACGAAGGTGAGTCGATGAAGGCGACTTGGTATGAAGTTGATTACGCTGTGATAGGCAAAAGAGGGTGGGCAAGCCAATATCCTCCGGGGAAGCTCAAACCGGTTGGCATATGCGGCTCAGGGATCCTTGACGGCCTTGCTCAGCTTTTCAAAGCAGGGATCATAGAAAAAAACGGCGCTTTTACGAACAGGCTGAATATGCCGGGACTCAGGAAAGGGGAAACCGGGGTGAGAGAATTCCTTTTCGTCCCGGGGCATGAAACGGGGACAGGTCGTGACATCGTGCTTACCCAGAAGGATATACGACAGATTCAGCTCGCAAAAGCAGCCCTCTACGGAGGGTGTAAGGTCTTGATGAATCATTTCAAAATAGATTCCATAAACCGGATGGTTATCGCCGGCGCCTTCGGCATGCATATAGATAAAAGGAACGCCCTTACCATAGGACTTTTTCCCTGGTGCAACCCGAAAAATATTATCGTGGTAGGGAACGCGGCAGGGCACGGGGCTTATTTAGCGCTCGTCAACAGAGACAAACGGGAAGAGGCTGACAGAATCGCCCGGTCGGTGGAACACATTGAACTGGCATTGGAAGAAGAGTTCCAAAAAGAATTCTTGAAAGCTCTCGCCTTCCCTGGGTGAGGGCAGCGGGCCTCGCGCTTTTACCTTTCTTCTTTCATCATCACATCAAGAGGGCTTACGGGGGCATTCTTCATATCTCTCATTACATGGGTGTAGATCATCGTTGTTTCAACATTCTTGTGGCCCAGAAGTTCCTGCACCTCCCTGATATTGACCCCGTTCATGAGCATATGGGTGGCGAAACTGTGCCTCAGGGTATGAACTGTGGCATGTTTCACAATACCGGCTTTCTGGAAGGCCTTCTTGATGGTGGATTGGATCAGTTTGTCGCTGACATGGTGGCGTCGTATCGTGTTGCTTCTTGGGTCCACAGAGAGTTTTCCGGCTGGAAATACATATTGCCATGCCCATTCTTTGCCTGCATTGGGATACTTCCGGTCAAGAGCTCCGGGGAGATAGACTTCACCATTCCCTGCTGCCAGGTCTTTTTCATGGAGTTCCTTTACCCCTTCGAGATGGAGGCGTAAACTGTCCTGAACGAACATGGGCAATACCGTTGCCCTGTCGTTATCACCCTTGGCCCCACGGACTATGATTTTCCGGGCGTTATAGTCGATATCTTTCGCTCTTAACCGGGCGCATTCCATGAGGCGAAGTCCCGAACCATAGAGCAGTTGGGCAACAAGCAGCCCTTGCCCGGAAAGGTTCTCAAAAAGGAGCTTTACCTCGTCAACAGAAAGAACTACCGGGAGCTTTTTCCCACGCTTTGCCCGTATTGCGGTGCCAAAATCTTCAAAATCCTTTTGCAAAACATCCCGAAACAGAAAAAGCAGGGCGTTAAAAGCCTGGTTTTGCGTTGAAGATGCTACCTTTTGCCGAATAGCCAGGTAACTGAGAAAATTCTTTACATCTTTTTGCGAAGGCTCGGACTGCTTTGTTTCAGCCAGGTAAGCAAAGAACCTTTTTGCCCAATCGAGATACGTCCGTTCCGTGCTATATGAATAATGTTTCAGACGTATCAATCGTCTCATCTCGCCAAGGGCGCTCTCAGGAGTAAATGCCTTTGCCTCTATCTCATACAATGTACGCGTGTCTGAGCTGCCTTCAAAATGTTCGAGGTAGAGCACCACGGCCTCCTCTGCCTGTCGGAGCTGCCAATCTGAATAGACCCCTTCGGACCGTAAGGAAGCTATAAACCCCTGGGACAGCAGCTTTATATCGCCAGGTTCATTCTTGTTAAGAAATTCGAGAAATTTTTTGACCCAGAGCGCGTACCAGGGGATGTTCGTTGCAGGCGCCATCTTCCTGCTTCTCGAGAACTCCTGAAACTCCGGTAGAACATCCTTCATATCGCTCCTGGATAATTTACCCATAAAAAACAACCTTCGCTTTTTCTGATATTACCGGCCAATTATACCATTTAGGCAGAATCACGCAAAAATTATGTTGTAATTATTGTTTTTTTGTTGTTGCCATTTTTCAATATGCTCTGTATGATAATAAATAGTTGATAATAAAGACGATCGTATATTAAATTGTTCGGGCGGGGAATGAAAACAAAAACCTATCCCCGCCCGAACTAAGCGGCTCTGTGCTTCGCGCCCACAGCACCTTGTGTCGGCGCAGTACAGATGATATGATAGAATCAGAAGAAGAAATAGAGGCGTGATGCATTATGCGCCGAACAAGGCACTGGAGCGCACGTTCACTCGTCTGCATGCCCTTAGGCAGGGCGGCATCCTCGTGCCCGCCGCTCAGCGCCGCTTAGTTATGCGAAAGAATAGGGAAGAACGGATATGACGAAAAGTATTCTACACAAGCTTCTTCTTGCAAGACGACTTTATGCGCTTGGCCACGAGAATCTTAGCTCCGTCAACGATTTGTCTCTCGCGATCGGCGTAAACCTTCTGCAAGACGCAGTGGAGGCTTTCCTGCTTGCAGTATCTGAATACCTGAACGCCGGGGTTACAGCTAGTACAAAGTATGACCGGTATTTCGAGCTCATTAATGCCAAGATTTCACCAAAGGAACTGCCTTTCCGCTCTAGGCTAGTGGCCCTCAACAAGCTTCGCGTCAACTCGAAACATTATGGTTTGACGCCAGCCCAATCGGAAGTTCAGGGTTTGGTTATAACTGTGTGGGAATTTCTAGATGAAACAACGAAATCAATTCTAAACCTATCGTTTTCAACGATCAGTCTGATCGATCTTCTCAGGGACGGTGAGCCAAAAGAATTACTTAAAACTGCGGAACAAGCATTTGAATCGGGCAATTTCGGTGATTGCCTGATTTTCTGTAGAGAAGCACTCTTCGTTCGAATTGAGTCTGACTACGACGTGGCACCTTTCGGTTCGGATGAACAACCGACGCCTCTTCTTGCCGCATTCCTCGGCAGGAAAGTACCGTTTTACGCGAGAAACAAGAAATACGTGGACGAGCATGTAAAAGATTCCACTGACTATATCGTGCTTGATCACGAACGCGTAGAAATGGAACTGCTGCAATCCGGGATGGATAGTGTCTCATTCTGGAATATATGGAGGCTGACTCCCGAGGTTTACCGGAAAGATAAAAAAAGTGAATGGGTCGTGAAGCACGAATTCAAGAAGATGGATAAAGAGGGCATCAAAGAACGAGCCGAATACATCCTCAACACCATAGTGAACCTATTTGTTGCTGCTGATCAGAAAATAGCAGCAACAAGGTCTTTGGAGTATCGCGAGTATTTCATCGGCCTTAAGCGGGAGGAGGTACCGGTGTATGAGAAGGCTGACACTAGTAGCAGAATCATTAGTACAATTCCCAAGGGCGTTGCGAAACTATTCGTAGATTTTACGGTTCCTGCCCTCCGAGGCGAGGGCATTCTCTGGCATGTTGCTCACTATGAAGAAGAATTATCGGTATCGGGTTATATTCCTGGCGACGAAGTCGCGCTGTAATTCGGAAGAAGGTGATTGCCTAATATGGCAACGACAAATAGAGCGCATAACCACGGCATGCACCGGATCGCGTATCGCTCCCGGTGATGCGCCGAACAAGGCCCTGGAACGCACTTTCACTCGGCTGCATGCCCTTGACAGGGCGGCATCCTCGTGCAAGTCGCT
>Ga0182017_10003193_pt1 | contig 12239 bp, 15 predicted proteins | sample 712E3DmetaG_FD_120492 | JGI IMG/M metagenome (GOLD analysis project Ga0182017, IMG submission 120492) | Permafrost microbial communities from Stordalen Mire, Sweden - 712E3D metaG | ecosystem: Environmental > Terrestrial > Soil > Wetlands > Permafrost | place: Sweden: Stordalen | collected... | reverse complement strand
CTCTAATAGACAGCCATGGAAGTTTGTAGTCGTGAAAGACCGTCAGACGCGCCAGAAATTGGCCCAGGCAGCAGAAGGGCAAACTTTTGTGGGGAAAGCGCCTGTGGTTATTGCTGCAGTAGCCACAACGCCCGAACTGGTCATGATATGCGGAGTGCCAGAGTATGCCGTTGATCTAGCAATTGCGGTAGACCATTTGACGCTAGCCGTCGTAGATGAGGAGCTTGGTACCTGTTGGATTGGCGCCTTCTCGCAAGAAAAGGTACGCGACATCCTGAAGATTCCAAAGAGCTGCCGAACTGTGGCCCTGCTTCCCCTGGGTTTCCCAAAACAACCGGGAAGACCGAAGGTCCGAAAATCCCTAGACGAGATTGTGTGCTACGAGATATTTAAAGAATAATAGATTGCAAAAGTTTGGTGTGCCCGTCAGATACACATGAAGAAGTGAGAAAAGATAACCTAATCAGGCTTCTTCATGTGGCTATGGCCGATTTCAGGGTATAACGTGAACAAGGGATTTGCCCAGAGTTCTTGACCGGCTTGTTTGCCGACTTTGGTGAGACGATAGTACACCCGCTCCGGAGCTGCGGGATAGTTATCCTGGATGGCAGACGGCTCGGTTTTCTCAGTCAACTCAACCTTTAGAAACTAAAGGGTTTCAGGAATTTCTCATCGGCATAAGCGATTTGCTCAAATCAGCGGAGTTTATGCCCCCAAAAGCACTTCATACTACCGATTATTCCGAAAAATCAACGACAAACGGAGGTCTAAGTAGATGAAGCTTTTATCGGGTAAACAAGCCACCAACCGGAAAGAGGCAATTGACAAGGTTTTTCAGATGACCGGTGTAGATGGTATAAGCGAAGATATCATTGATATGTTCACCTCTATTACGAGCGGTGACAAAATCAACATTGAAGCCGAAAAAATTATCAGTTCCACTATCCGAAATAGGTATGGGGTCAAATCAACCTGGCGAGTAGAGCGTTGGTTTATCCCTATCCCGACTCTCCATTACGAAGGTAAAGATACTCCTCGTCTAATAATTGAAGCCAAGGTCTATTTAGTGGCAACGGCAGACGTTAAGACACAACAAGGCTTCCATTCGATCACGCTGGTGGAAGCCGTTGGTAAGCCGGAAATCATCGCTATCCCCATGGTTTTCCTTCATGCTTTCCTTGAAAAGGACCTGGGGCGGTTTGCGGTAATAGCTAGAGATGCTGCTCATACCCAATGGGAGTTACCGGGAACCAAACCGGTCCAGCTTCCTAATGACTTCGTTGGTAAGCTCACGGTAATGTTGAGATGGCGGTCGGTGGTAGATTGGCTATTGGAGTTCGGTCCCCAAGGCAGGTGTGTGGCACCTTTGGTAGCGGGAAGCCTGCTCGGCCTGGCATTTCAGGAATCAACTCTACCCGTGCCGGTAAGTAACCAAGAGTGGACGACCGATGACCTGGTGAAGGCTCTCGAAAGTATGGCCTTCCGGCATGGTGAAGCCGGGGAAATGGTGGGCCGTGCCGCACCACGTCTGAAAGCAGGCATTACTCTTGAGGAGGCAATCCGATTAACATTACAGGTCGAAGAAGTAGAACAAAATCATAAATCAGAGACGGAGGAAATTAATGGGTCGTGAATTTACCGCTGACGAAATAAGGGAGACTGCCAAAACAGCCCGTATCTACTGCCCGGGCTTCAGCGAAGAGAAGTTCGAAAGCTTGATGGAGCTTGAGAATCAGCTTGATAATTCTGGCCATCTGCAAGCAGTCCTGGCCGTACTCCGTTTGGAGGAAGAGAAGGGTGTTCCCTGCACCGAAGCCCTTGATGTTTGTGAAGAGTTATTCGGCCGCGCCACAAAGCTGGAAAAGGAGGTGGCCGACTTAGAATTGAAACTGGCTAGTCTGGTAGGGCAAACAAAGCAGGCCAATAACACGTACATTAAGCTACAAGAGGCAATCCAGAAAGCCGAAGAAGACCTGGCAGAAATGAGAATACAGCGTCAAAAAGGGGAAAAGGGAATAGCTGCCTTTAGAGAGAAGGTTGAATCGGAAAAACGCAGAATCAATAAAGAACTCGAAGACTGTTACCAGAAGGCTAACATAACCCAAGAGGAAGTAGTCATTGCCGGACAGGTAAAGACTGAGGTAGAAAATCATGGTTTTACCATCGAGGCTATACTGGACCTCTCGAAGGAATTTGTCGGTCGAGAGAATGCCAGGGAGAAACTTGCCGAAGGGTTAAATAGACACGGTTCGTTCACCAAATATCTTGATGATTTGGCTGAGCAAGGAGAAAAGCAAAAGAAGGAGTTGAGGGTTGATGTTGCCAATCTGGAAACGCGGAAGAAAAGCCTTGATCAGGACTGTCGCTTCCATACAAATCTTATCTTGCAGTTACACGCTGATGTCGACGCAGAGAATGAACTGCGTCGGTTTCACCACCGATACCAGGGGTTAAGTATACTCATGGAATATCTGGCACGCTGGAATCAGATATTTTTTACACGGTGTAGCAATCCGGCATTCACGATAACCGGGGCCTTTGATCGTAACTCGGGTAATGCCAATTTCTGGACGGATAAACCGCCGGCAATGTGTCCTCACTGCGGCTACCGACATCTTCTCTTTGATGAAAGGGTATATCAGGCTCTCAACTGTCAGGTAGGTGCACCTCTTAAACTAAGACTGGGGGAATAAATGGCTAAGACTAAAATCAGAAAAAGGAAAATACTCACGGCATATTCTTTGGATTGTGGCTGCGGGGAGAAAGCGCCGGTTTTTGAATTAGAGAAAGGGTATATGGCACACTGCCTGGGTTGTGGTGCGGTGACATTCTTCGATAACCCGCTACTCTTGCAGAGGCTTCGCTTCGGAAGTAAGTTATGTCCCCACCAGTTTGAGGCTAAACCCTGCCGAGGCGGACATACTTCATGGTGTCCAACTTGCAGAGTTAGGCATTTCTCTTACAATAATGATAGTGCAAAGGGCTAAATTGATAGAGGGCGAACCAGGAACGGTTTCTTCCTCCGCTTTTCACTTCTCCGTAGGACACGATATGCAATTTCGTTAATCGGGGTAAAAAGCTGTAAGTTCGATGTCAACTTGCGCGCCCTACGGGCTTGCGTACTTGTTCACTTCAGCAATCCCCTTGACCGATCCGGGAGAGAACCGTCTCCCCGGGGTCAATGGTTGGATTGCTTTGGTTAAGTACTCTTATGGTTGTTTTTCTTGACACTCAGTCAAACTCAATTATTGTCAAGTAAAAAAGTTAATAATATTATTGGAGGATTATATGGTTACCAGAACGAAAAGTGATAAAAAGGGAATTGCTTTACTACGTTCAGCGTACAAACATTGGTACATTAAGGATGTTCTTTATTCAATTCATAAGTAATGCGCAGATTGTTGGTTTCAATGATTTTTAAAATAATCTGGGCTTGGTCGGCTAATTTCTCATCTAGATTAGCTAAAATTGAAGCTGCTTCTTCCGGCAACCCTTGTGTCAGGTACTTCAAAGTTGACTCTTTTATCCTTTCCCTCTCGCCTTCCTGAACCTTTTCTAACTCAGACATGAATACTTTGGTCATTGTATTGAAATCTAAGCCGATATTCATATTCCCCATTACGCTACTCCTTCTCACAAAATTATCCACATTCTACCACTTACTTTACAAAACGTGAATCATGCAAATGTAAAGTAAAAATCCCTAAAATACTTATTGTCAACTAAAAATCAAAATACCAACCATAAGAGTACTTAACCATTGCTTTCGTTCTCAAGTGTACTAAAGAATGATTGACATATTATTACCACAAGGTATATATTCGTTGCATGATGAACGACATTATGTTACCCACCTTGAAATGCCTACGTTGTGGTCATACATGGTATCCCAAGAGACCTGTTTTGCCTAAGGTGTGCCCCAAATGCAAATCACCTTACTGGAATAAGCCGAGACGGAAGGGGGTTTAAAAGTGACTAAGCGAACTACAACTACAGTAGTCAGAAAGGAAAAACCTCTGATAAAGTTTTGGGGTTGGCTCAAGGACAAGGGAAATAGTACTAAAAATCGTTTGATTTCTGCTTACAATTTTATGTTGAGAAACAATTGGTTTTATTTTACATATTGGTTGCTTGCTTTAAGTTCGTTCTTTTCTCTGCTATTGTTGACTCGTTCTACTGGATTACAACCCTTATGGCTTGTACTTGCAATAATATTTGTATTCCTCATGTTTAGTCTGTACAGAGCTAGATTAGCTGTTGGTGTAAGAATTTCATTCGATGGGATATGGATAAATATAATCGTAATACTCGTGTCAACTCCATTTTTTGCATGGGTGTTAAAAGCACCAGGATTTATCTTATTACTACCGCTATACGTAGTAAATACTTATTACGAGTTTGAGACAAAAAAATCGGGATTGGTCATGAGAAAGACTCATGCTACTACAATCGCTCTTATGGGTATTTTTACCATGGTTGTTGCACCTTATGCAGTTGGTTTACTGGAAATGAAATCAAGTATTCTAATTGCCTTCTATTCAGCTAGTATAGCCGTTTACTCTATTGTTTTGACCATTGTTGGGACATTTCTTGGTATCAGAAAACCTAATGCAAGAAACCGAGAACAGAGTACTGCCATTATTGGTCTTATTCGCATGTGTATAGTTTTTATACTTATCACATTAATTGCATTCCTGACGACTATGTACACATCGGATATTAAAAATCCGCCTAATCTTATAGCTACCCAACTCGATTGGAATACTATGGGAAAACTGTATCCGATAATTATGTTAGGCATGGTATCAGTATCTTTCCCTGCAGTTTTTATGTATATGTTATCAATTGCTACACGATATTTTGTACAAGAACAAGGTGAAACGAAATGAGGGCTACTATCTATTGCCGAGTGAGCACGGACGACCAAGAGAAGGAAGGAACAAGCCTTCAGACTCAACGTGAGGCTTGTTTAGCCTATTGTAAGCAGAAGGACTATGAAGTAATCCGCCAGTTCTCAGAGACCTACTCAGGCATTACCTTAGAACGTCCGAAGCTAACCGAATTGCGAGACCTGATAAGAGCCAACGACCTTGACGTTATCGTGGTTTATTGCCTCCCAGACTAAATGTCCCCTTGTCTATTGCAGACCCCGGGGCGACAAAGAGCCATAGAACGGAAGTGGGTTAATTTTCAGGTACATCAGGTATATTAAAGAAATTTTACGATTGTGACAAGAATGCTAAGTGCAACGGAAACAGATAATCCTGCAATAGCTACTGCGGCGGCGGTTGCCCACATGTATAATGTCTGCATCAAATTCAAGGTAGTGTCGATTGAGCGCACGTATTCTGTTCCAAAGAAGGCTATTATAAAGCAGGCAGAGGACAGTAATATGAGCTTTCCGATGCATTTGAGGTCTTTGGTGAGTTCCTTCTGTTCGTCAGTTGGACGCTCTCTATAGAATGCCCCTATCAAAACTAGACCACCAAGCGTAGCGGTGACTGCGGCTAAATCAATTGGGGAAGTAATGAGGGGAGTGGCTTGTTGAGGATTTGGCAAATTCCTAAAACTTTGGAGATAGTGCAAGAACCACATAATTGCACCAAAACCCGACAGGATGAAGGTAATTATTCCAAGATAACAATAATCGTCGTATTTGCTCCACATATTTTTGAACCACATAGAAACTCCTTTCCTTGTTTCGGTGTCCAGAATTCTACTCTGGCACTGTTGGTAGGATTGTAGTCCCTATGTGGATTTATATCAACGTTCTGCCGTTTTTGGGGACTTGGCGCGTTGAAAATCTTGTTTGGATGAACTAGACTAGGCGTGAGCAATTCTGAACTAGATAAGTAATAACGGACGGTAAATTGGTATGAGAAAACTCAAGCTATTTTTAAGAATTGTGCAAACTCTAGCAGGTATAGGCATGTTTGGACTCGGCGTAGCATCAATGATAAAGGGGAGAGTCCCAGCAGGTGGTATTGTATTTTTGGGTCTAGCTGTATGGTGGATAGTGGACGGCGTAAGAAGCATGTTAAAATTTGACAACCCCATTATCCCACGAAAATATATCGCTATCGTCATTACTGCTGGATTCATTATTACTGCGATGGTATTTACGGTGTCACCTTATAGTATATTACCTTCAGCCAAAGAAGATATTTCAACCCTGTCTTCTAGTCTTTTAGTATATCAAGACGACGCCTACACTATACCTTGGGATTCAGCTAACCCCCGAACTTGAACAACATCCAAGACAACAGACCCACCATCTGGTAGCCCCTACACGTGGCAAACTGGCACTCTAACCGCCTATGTAAAGAATATTGGGACGAAAGCTATTAAAGTAGATGTATCTGACACACAAGCACCAAGAACTGGCGGTTTAGGAGAACAAGTAAGACCAGGGATAAGAGTGTTTAGCAACATTATAACGCTTAAACCCAACGAACGTAGCCCCATTACTATTACAATAAACCAGAGTCCTGAAGTGCTTTCGTTTCAATCAAGCGGTGGTAGGGTGACAATGTACTTTCATATATATCCTGCCAATTAAAGCTTTATCATCTCGATTTATAACTGAGGTAGCCAAATGGGTAAACTGCTAGGTAGTATTACTGGCATTCTGGTGATTGCTATTTTCTTAGTCCGCATTGTGCCCTTTATACCCCTAGAAACAAAAGTAGAGTGGATAACATATATCGGACTGATTTTAATGTTTATCACTGGGGGCACTGCCTTTAGCGTGGTAAAGAACGCTCTAATCGGAGTAATCGTAGGTGCTATTACATTCGCAATTATAATGGGATTTCTTCAATCAATGCCTAAATAGTCATAATGACAATTCGGACAGCTATATTGCAGTCTCATTTATCAAAGCAACTTCAGGAATTCTTCCCGGCTCAGTTCCGCATCCTGCATTATTTTTCTTACTAGCCCCCTTCCTACGGACTCACCCTTATGCACCGGCACCACTGTGGCTCTACCGTCTGGATGCTGGGATTGCACAATCCGTCATGTTTTTGTTCGACTTGATTGACCCGTCAGCGACTACCGTAGTAGAATTGCCGTAAATATGTTCCTATGATTTTTTCACTACACGTAGACAAACGGAGGGATTTACTTTGTGGACATCAGAGAAAAAGTTGACGGCACGAGGCGTAAAGTTCTACTTCATAATCAAACAAGATCTACCCGAAAGCGAGCACCTTTCATGGCAAGACACAATAGTACGCCTAAGCCCGCTATCTAAGTGGTTTAGACGAGTCCAATTTGAATATTCTCTCCACCCCGCATTGATCAACGATTGGCAGGGTTGGAATCTCATAAAGATATTCTGTCCAGACGCTCATATTTCAATGAAGCCCTCTGAGGCTAAATCATCATATAAAGAAATGTTCGTGCAGTTCTCGGAATGGTTTATCAAGCTCTGTCGAGACAGGAGAATTGAATGTAAACCTTATGATTTTCGGATACTCTTTAGGTTATGTCCTCCTGAAAGCGTCGGCGAATTTGTGCCTATTCCTTCTTTGAGCGACATTTCTAGAAAGGTTGTATCACCGCCCACTACCTTACCGAACCCGCCAACAACGCCGGAGGCGCTGTTCAACCTTGCTCAAAAAACCCTCTCTGGTCAAGCATTTGAAGCGGTACTCAAGTACTCAGAAAAAGACAAATTTAAGGTATATGGGGGGTATGGTCTTCGTACTGAAGAACATGCCAACACGTACGAACTTGACATTGTGCTTCCGGGCCAATCTGAGGAAATTGAATCCATGCGAAGTTTGAAGGGCGAGCTTTCGCATGAGTTAATATTGCAGTCCCAAGGGAAAGCACCCTCGGATTTCAACAACGTTGTTAAGGCACTAATTACGAAACTACTACAGAATGGTGTAATAGATAACAAAAAGGTAGAGCATATCTATAACAATCCAGGTGATTATGTTGAGGCAACACAATGGTGTAGGCGTTTTGTTCTGAAGTTTGACCTTAAGCAGTGGAGTCCGGACAGCGTATTAGGTAGAGCGTTGGATGTTGCAAAGAAGCAATTTCAGAAGGAATTGGAAGGCGCAAAATACTATTTATATGGGGCTATCTCTTACAAACTTACCGACGAAGATTTACCCAAAATAGAAGCAGTAATAAACGATATAATTTACTTCAAGAATGCTAAACGTGATGACTTATTCACAAACATGAGCATACTCTTGGTTGATAGTACTTACGAGAGGATTATTGAAATTGCAAAAAAAACAGATGAAATCCTGAACTCACATAAGATAATTGATATAAATGCGTTGCCAGGTACAGCGACAGATATTGAAGATGCAAAGACACGGTGGAACTCTGCTGTGTCTGATTTAGTAAGGGACGGAAAAAGAGTAACATCGTTCTTGTTCCTTAGAGAGATATTCGGCGTACGCATACAGGTGTTCACAGGTGCTCGAGAATCACTCTGCCCAGAACTTAATAAAATCGCGGGGGAAACTCACATAAGTGTCACACTAACGTCAGACAATCAGAACTCCACTAGGTATGGCTGTTATGTCGCTGGACCTAAAACTTGAGTAGCTGGGCTAACGAGATGGCAATGGGAGTGAGTCCAGGGGTGGGGCTTCGATACAAAGGGTTAGTTCGGTTCCATCAGTTTCCGCTTTTAGCTACAAAATAGAGGAGCACAAGTATCAAAATAGCTCCCAATATACCGAGAGGTGCGAGAAACTGAATTACTGGTACCCACCACGGGATAGCAGCCTGCGCAATTAGTTGTCCGGCTTGGCCTATCTTCTCAGGCGACGGGTTTATGAGGTAACTAAGGGACCAAACTGCCGTACCGATGATGGTAGGTACAGAAAATATGAAAGCTATTATTTTCAGAGAGTCCTCCATAGACTAGAATTTATCACGCCCTCCTATTCCTTACCCAGCCATTCTATTTGTACGTTGCTGTCCGGTTTAATCTTACTGAATTCAGGGTCACCGGTGATCAGGGTAGCGTTCTTGATTTGCGACAGGGCAGCGGCAAAACAGTCAGCATACGCTATAGGGCAATCCATCTTAAGATGGGCTGCCGCCAGGGTAAGGGGACGGTCAACATTCACAACCTCAATTGGCAACTCGTCAACCCGGGCCAAAGTCTCTTGAGCTCTGGAGAGGCCTCTTTCACGTTCCACGATATACATAACCTCACCCAGGTTAACCACGCACATATAAAGGCGACACTTGCCTTCTTTCGCCGTCTCTAGTAGTTTCCTGACGCGGTCACTTCCCGGCTCAGCCTCTAGGTAGGCGAGAAGAGCATAGCTATCCAGAACATATTCACCGGCTTGGGGCGAGCTATTTTCCTCGTTCTGCATCTTGCCGCCTTGATTTTGCCAGCTCTTTGACTAGGGACGTCTTGCCCTTCAGCATACCCAATGAGTTTTTGATTGGAGCATCAAAAGCCGGTACGATAGAAATGACACCGCCATAGTCAATGACATGCACTCTGTCGCCCTTCTTAAGACCGTAGCGCGCCCGCATCTCTTGGGGTATTACAACCCATCCCTTTTCCGAAAGCGTTGACGTATTCATAATCCTCTACCAATATATCCTTTCTAACATATAGTATATACTAAATAAACCGTAATGTATACTGCCGAATCAAACAATGCAAGCTTGTGCTCTCCGATGCCGGCCAGGTCGATGCCCACACTTTTGATCATTCACACCTCTCTCTTAATAAATTTCAGGCTCCGCGGTAACGAGCCGGCATCCCCCTCCCACGCTTGTTTCACATTCCGGGGCTATTTCTGCAATACCCCAATTTTCTAAATCGGGACTATCGAGGGCCGGCAGACAATCTATTTTACGGGGCAGTCTCAAGCTCCCCATCTATTTCTTCACCTCACCGGAACCTGTTGGCTCCATCTTACACAGAGGTGAGGCATGAAATCTATCGGCAGCATTGGACTCCCCACCTAGTTCTTCACCTCGCCGGAGTTCTTAATCTGTCACAAAAAACATTACCTGCATATCCACTCCCCCCTATTCTAAAACAAGCTATTATGCAGGTAATAGTCAAGATGACAAAATTCACGGAGGTACCGGGATTCTGCTATTTTCATGCCAATGTAGTCATTTATCCGAAAAAAATTGACAAATTAATATGAAAGAATATAATGAGAGCAAAGAGATTTTATGAATTGAGGCTGAATTATGCCTAATGCAGAATGTGGCTCATGGTGTGTTTATTACACATCAAAAGGGATAAGTGGAGCTTGTAAAAATTGCTCTGCGTATGTGCACGATAATAAGCCTAAGTCTGAGCTTAATGAAGTTGATCCTTTTGAATTAGCGAAGTTGATAGCTCAAAAACGTGAAAGCGACCGCAGAAAAGCTATACCGCAATTATCAGATTGCCCTAGGTGCCTTAGACGTGCTTTATTCTACAATATTATTGATGATAGTTTTACTTGCCTATCGGTTGAATGCCACAAATATAGAATTGAAACTGGTACGCTTGAATATCAATCTATCGTTATAAAATTTAAGATTGAGCCTCAATAAATGGACATGAATCTTTACGGCAAGGACAATAAAGTATCTAATGAATTATGCCCTGAATGTGGGCAACCACTGACTATATTAAATAGCGTGGTTTACGCTAAGGTTGTTCTCAGATGTTACAACCCTGATTGTTCAACTAACTATCCAAATGTTTACGAATGGATTCAACAAAGTAAAAATGGGCGTAAATGGTTTTGTCCTAAATGTGGAGAACCAAAAATGCATTTTGATTTTGATAATCATCTATTTGTGTGTTGGAATTGCTTGTTTATGTTACCCGAAAAAGAAGGCGTTTCTTTAACGATTTTAGTCGAACTAGGAGATTGATAAATTAAAATCAATATTACTTATTTGGGGTAGTGCGACTATTTGATTTAGGGGTCTTTGTCTTTGGTGATTTGCCCAAATTATCATCACATGTGGATTCTTGAACTACCCTAAAAGCTATTTCATTTACATCTGGTTTTGATATTCTTTTTTTCTTTTCCATAATTTAAACGTAACACAGCTTTATAGCCTTTTCAATTTTTAAAAATTCGAACTACACCACTACCCAAAAGTTAGTTTTGTTGACAATCCACTAATTCAATGTTACTATTTTTGTAATTTATGTGATGATTATGTATACGAGAATTCGTAGTACTTATCGGTTCTAAAGCACCATGTAATAAACAGGAAACGAACGTGATTTAACCGAAATGAACTCAAATGCAAGGAAACGGGCCATACCCATGTTCTTGAGGGGTAGTTGAGATACTAACGGAGAAAATAAACAAAATCTAGTCAGGAAATAGTTAAGATGGGATTGGATGATCGCGATTACATGGCTGACAATGACCGCAAAAATTCTCATCCTGCAATATGCCCTAAAACAGGTCATTGGATAGGTGTTGTAATTTGTACCGAATGTAACTATCACGGATGTTCCGTTCGCAGATTCCCTTTCAAGACATCTTCACCGCCTCCTTCAGTAAATCCCGCAAAATCGGTTGCAGAGTCTAAGGCTGAGACTCCAAATAAAGAGCATGTGCCAGAACCAACTGGTTCGTTTTGGGATCATGAAGTTTGGCAAAATAAACTGGATAATAATGGAAGTCTAAGTAATAACAATTCGACTGATAACCAACACAAGAATGGGGATGCCATGAGGCCTGATCCTTTTAACGATAACCAAGCTGACCCCGCGTGGCCTAAAACAAAACTGAAGGGACCTGCTGGAACAGCAGGTGGAAATACCCAAGGTGGAATGAAGATGAACCATACACCAATCCCGAATTGGCTAAGAGCCTTGTTATTAATATTCTCTCTTTCTCTTGTCGGTTTAGTGATTAATATCTTAATTAGAAGTTTTATCCCATTTTGGTTATCATTTGGATTTTCTTTCATCTTTTCTTCTGAGAAATGGTTTAAATATGAAACCAAAAAACATAAGTGGCTGGGTAAACTGTATAGGCTAATCTTGAATGTCGGAATATTATCACTGTTTGGACTTCTTATCTGGTCTGGTATTAGGCTGTTTTCACATCAATTTGTTCAAAATGCGTTAATGGGGAGTATTTTATTTGTAGTTGAATTTGTCCTTTTTATTTGGATATGGAGAGTTGTATCGAAAAATAGCTGGCGATGGCCCAGTATGAAATTGACAATATTCACCTTAATTTGTTTGTTCATAGTGTTTTCTTTTGCTG
>Ga0182017_10003191_pt1 | contig 12243 bp, 12 predicted proteins | sample 712E3DmetaG_FD_120492 | JGI IMG/M metagenome (GOLD analysis project Ga0182017, IMG submission 120492) | Permafrost microbial communities from Stordalen Mire, Sweden - 712E3D metaG | ecosystem: Environmental > Terrestrial > Soil > Wetlands > Permafrost | place: Sweden: Stordalen | collected... | reverse complement strand
TAATGACCTTAATTCAAAATTAGCATAGTGGTATACACATTTAAACATACTTCAAATCGGGTTACCTTCATCATCCAAATAACCAAATTTCATCATTATTTCGGAATGAACTGCAATTATTTTCTTAACACAAATTTCGGGTAATTCATCGTGCCAGGTTCCACTGCTACCTTTCCGGAAAAAAAGATCTGCTACCGGAGCTTTTTCTTTAAACCCTTTACTGATTTCCTGTTTTTGAAGTTCGGCGAAAGAGCTGAAATTTAATGCTCTCCGGATATTATCATCCGTATGTTCCAAACCAATAAATTTAACTGCTTTAGAAAAAATATTGAAAGTATCAACAAGCATATCTTCATAGCGGAGGATTCTGATTGGTAAAACCGATTGTTCAGTCCAGCTTTTAACATGATTGCTCCATGAAAATAATCGTTGTTCAAGCTGGTTATGCAACCTGTCGGTCCGGTTACAGAATGCATATTCTTCATTACACATAGCATCAACAGACTTTTGTACCGGAACACCCAGGTGATGCGCAAAAGATACAGCTACATCAAGTGGATTACGGATAAAATAAATAGTTTTTAGACTGGCTCTTTCTGATACCAGTGGGATACCGTCACATGTATAAATAAATGCATCATGAATTTTCAGAAAAAGAAGATTTTCGGAATTCTCCGCCATTCTCTCATATACCTGGGGACGCAATTTTTCAATTTCTGCCAAAGTTAAATCCGCGGAACTTATTCCTGAAATATCATCGAATAATTGCCTGTTACTGGCTATAGTAGTATCCTGAAGTTCATTTATGTCGACAGGTTCATCTTTTGCTGATAATAAATTTGATAAAAAAATCCTGAACCAGGTATTGCCTGATTTTGGGTATGAAGCCAGCCATATTATTTTTTTATTATCTGCCATTAATTATTTATTTAAATCCTCTATAACAGCATCTGCAAGTTCTCCGGCATCAAAACCTTTTCTGCCCCTGAAAAGTCTGCTTATTTCAATTTTGGAAGCCAACCTGGTTGAAAGTTCAAAGTGACTTTTTTCCAAATTCATGCTTTTTACATAATTGTATCGATACGTATGATTTTTCAGAACCGTGAATTTTTCAATGCCGTTTAAAGGTTTAATAGCAATGCCCTCCTGATTATTCATATTCATTATATAAATCTTTTTCAGAGGTACAAAAACATTATTTGTTTTACCCTTTACCGGATAATAATATTTTTCAAGTTCATCCCTTACTTTTTTTAGGCCTTTGGTTTTTAAGTTCATTTTTAAAATGGAATCCTGCCAAAGTTTTAATTGTGGTATTCCAGGCAATATGACGGGAGTTTCATTCATATAACCGATAGCCGTAATGTCATCTGTAACCGGTTCAAATCCTTTTAATGCCATCATTGCTGCAAGAGTTGATTTCCCGGCGCCCGAAATACCCGCAAACAGAACACCTTTGTTATGGAAAAGTATCCCATTTCCATGCAATGGAAGTATCCCTCGCTGATGTAACAAAGCTCCCATGGCAGAACCCAATAGGAAAAGTCTGATTGATGATTCGTTTTCTTCTTTTTCCGGTTCGATTATTATTTCCCTTCCTTCAGTAATCAAATACCGTGCAATATCTTTTGTCTTTATCAAAAGTGAGCCTGGTAAAGCTTCAAAACAAACACCTTTATGACTTTTGGGCCCAAGTGATTCGGGTACTTTACCATAACGAATTTTCACATCAGGTATATTTGCAGCGACTGCTAATTCCGGACATTTAATGTCAGATTCAAAGTTTAGCCCAAAAATCGAATATTTATATGTTGATTTCAATTCTTTATATTATCTAGTTCAAGGTTTAAAGTTAATATGATTTATAAGAAATTTATTTTAGAATTGCCTCAAACCATTTATTGCAGAAATAAATTGCCACGAATGCACGAATAATAATTTATGACTATAAAGTAAATTATTGTGTTTCTTTGGTGACTATTTGGTGATTTGGAGCTTTGGTGGCAATATTATTCATTCAATAATTCATTTAACAAATCCATTATCAAATCATTTTCATAACCACGGCTTGCGGCAAAACGATATAATTTCCCTTTTAATTCGTATGTAGAAGTTTTCGGTAGATTTCGAATTTTTTTTGCAAGTTCTTCTTTGAGAAGCAACCTGTAATCATCTTTTGAAAGCAAATCAAGAGCACCGGTAATGATATATTCCGGGAGTCGTTTAAGTTTCAGTGCATTGGCAATTTTATATTTTCCCCACTTATTAAACCTGAATTTATCGCTTGCATAATGAGTTGCATAACGTACATCGTCAACAAATTTTTCCTTTAACAAATAATCAATGATTTCGTTTGTGTCTGAGTCGGATATACCCCAATTGGCAAGTTTTTCGATAACTTCAGTAGAGCATATCTCTTTTTTACTACAAATTCGGGTAATTACAGATAATGCTTCTTTTTTTGTATAGTTATTGCTGCCTGGCTTTTTCAAGTTCAGGATTCTCCCCTTTTTTGTATAACTTTATTTGAGCCCTTATCATCCTGGGTTTGCCATTTATATCCTGTCGCACCTGGATATTGCGAAACCCTTTAAACATTAACATCTCCTGCAATTCTTTTTCAAAGCGGGGATTGATTTCAAAATACAACGTACCCCCCATTTCAAGTTTAATACGGGCAAAATCGGCTATTGCCTTGAAAAATATTAACGGATCTATATCGTCAACAAACAGTGCAATAGGCGGTTCGTAATCCAGAACTGTTTTGAGCATTTCAGCTTTTTCACTATTACAAACATATGGCGGGTTGCTTACAATAATATCGTAATGCTCTTTAAATTTATCAGAATTTGGCCCCTTATGGCCAGTAAGAATATCATAATTGAAAAAATTAACAATACTCTCATTCATGTATGAATTTTCTTCGGCAATTTCCAATGCTTCATTTGAAATATCAATGCCATCAGTTTGTGAATGCAACATCAATCTGTCGAGCGCTATGGCAAGACAACCTGTTCCTGTCCCTATATCAAGTATTTTATTGTCGTTATATTTGTTAGATTTAATTATCCAATCTGCCAACTCTTCGGTTTCAGGCCTTGGAATAAGTACCGAAGGTGTAACTTTAAGTTTAAGTCCCAAAAATTCGGTTATGCCTAAAACGTATTGAATTGGTCTGAATGTTTTCAGTTCTGCAACAATTTCCTTAATTTTCGCAAAAATATCATCACTTACTTCAAGATTAGGTTTAATATGAAAATCAACAGGATGTATATCGGTAAGCCGTTCGAATACGATACGTCTTATATTTCTATATTCTTTCTCAGGATAGAGATTTCCGATTTCATCCTGCATAAATTGAAGAATGTCGCTAAGTATTGCCATTTTTTATACTTTCAAACTACGAATTTAGCGTTTTAACGAAAATTATCCAAATATGGATACAAAAGATGAGATATATCACCAAAGATGTCTGGAACTTGCTCAAAAAGGTTTGGGGCTTGTTGCCCCCAATCCAATGGTAGGTTCGGTTGTGGTATTTGAAGATCGGATAATTGGTGAAGGTTATCATGCTATTTTTGGCGGACCTCATGCTGAAGTAACCGCGATAAATTCTGTAAAAGACAAATCAAAATTAAAAAAAGCAACACTTTATGTAAATCTTGAACCATGTACACATTTTGGTAAAACACCTCCTTGCATTGATCTGATTATTAAAAATAAAATTCCCCGTGTAGTAATTGGCCAACGGGATCCTTACATTGAAGTTGCAGGAAAAGGCATTGAAAAGCTGATATCTGAAGGAATAGAAGTTCATGTTGGATTCCTCGAAAACGAATGCAGATATCTCAACAAACGTTTCCTGACTTTTCATGAAAAGAAAAGACCTTATGTAATTTTAAAATGGGCGGAAACAAATGACGGCTATATCGATTACAAGCGAAATTCCGTATCAGATAGCCAACCTGTATGGATTACAGATGAAGTTATAAGGCCCCTGATACATAAATGGAGGTCAGAAGAACAAGCTATACTTGTTGGAACGAATACCGCACTACTCGACAATCCTAAACTTACGGTCCGTGAATGGGCAGGAAAAAGTCCACTTCGAATGGTACTTGACCGCCATTTAAGACTTCCTGATAATTTAAATCTATTTAACAAATCGCAACCTACGGTTGTATTTACTGAAAAAAAATCAAAAAATAGTACCAACCTCGAGTTCCATATAATTGATTTTCAGAATTTAATTGATGAAATTTTTAATTTCTGTTATGTGCGTAAGATACAATCAATTCTTGTTGAAGGAGGTGCCCAATTGATTAACACTTTCATTCAAAACGGAAAATGGGATGAAGCCAGAGTTTTTAAAAGTGATAAGTGCTTTGGCAAAGGAGTAGAAGCTCCAAAAATTAATAAAATTCCTGAAAATAAGTCGCTTATGGAAAATTCAATTCTTTACTCTTTTTACAATTATTAATAATTTTACCTCTGAACTAGGAAAAAATAAGTTGTATTGTTAATTTTGAATCTGGAGAAACAATTTCAAATTAATATCAATATTTTTCTTAAATTCACAATTTCAAAGCATTAAATTAATTAAACAAATTTAAATTATTGACGTTATGTTATTGGGACATAAAAAATATCAGTCAAAAAAAACCTTTTTTTTAAACCAGAAAACTATGAAAAGAGTAATACAACTAGTAATATTTTTACTGATGGCTGGAATTATCTATAGCCAAAGTGCCAAGCAGTATGCAAAAGCAGGAAAGGAATTTGTTGAAGCAAAAAAATATAATGATGCAATAGCTCAAATCACTAAAGCAATTGATTTGGAACCAAAAAAGACAGACTATTATATGCTTCGTTCCGATGCTTACGAGAAAAATAGCGACTTGCCAAATGCTTATGAGGATGTAAAACGGGCTATTGTATTTGACAATGATGCTGATCTGAAAGTAAGCGCCGGCCGCCTGGCATATTTAATGCAAAAATATACCGAAGCTCTGACTTACCTGGACAAGGCACTGGAACAGACGCATTCCAACAATGATGCTTATGTATATGATGTAAAGACTTTAATAGCACTTCAGGACTATAAAAAGGCACTGCCGGTTTGTGAAAAAGCGTTCTTAAACAGGGAAAATTCTATTAATTATTATTTACATGGAATCGTTCTTGATAACCTCGGAAATTTGGAAACTGCTGAAAAATCATTAAAAAAATCCATCTCCAAAGATAAAAAGAATGAAGAAGCATATATTGCACTTGCAGATTTGCAAATAAGGACAAACAAACTGGATGATGCAATGGATGCTTGTCAATCATTGCTAAAAGTTAATCCAAACAATACCAATGCATATGTTGAAAGAAGCAAAATATACGTAAAACGGCTGGATTATCCTTCCGCAATTAATGATATATCAAAGGCCATTATCATGAAACCGGAAGACGATCAGCTTTTCTTTATAAGAGGACAATATTACCAGCAATTTACCCAGTATCAAAACGCTATCAACGATTACAATAAAGTGCTAATGCTCAATGATAAAAATGCAGAGGCATATTATCAGCGGGCTTCATGTTATGAGCAAGTAGCTAATTTCAAATCGGCTGTAAAAGATTATGAAAAGCTTGGCAGTCTTTCTGAATACGACGTAAAGGCAAGAAAACTGCTTGATGTCGCTAAAAAAAGATTGTATGAACTGAACAGAGAATCCAATCCTCCTGTCGTTAAATTATTTGATCCTTTGCCTCACGATAAGACAGTTCTGGATATAGCTAAAGATAAAAAGGAAACAACTATAAAAGGCAGGATTTCAGATGAGAGTGAGATTGAGTCATTTCAAATCAATGGTAAAAGTGTTCCATTTGTAAAGAATGAAGACGGTTATGATTTTATTGCCAGCGTAAATGTCGACAATGTTGATATGGTAGCAATTTCAGCTACCGATGTTTATAAAAATACCGGGGATTCAAAATATTCAATTAACAGAACAGAAATCAATCCGCCTGCTGTTGCAATTACAACTCCTTACTCCTCGGACAATGGAGAAATTTACATCGACTCCAATGAGCCATCAGTATATGTTGAAGGAAAAGTTACTGATGAAAGCCTTATAAAATCAGTACTTATTGAAGGTGTTTCTGCGAGCTATAAGCTTGATGATCCCAATCCTGTATTTTCTGCTAACGTAACCATCACAAATAAAAATAAAATATCAGTAGTTGCTACGGATATTTATGGAAACCAAACAGAGAAAGAATTCCCGTTAAATCGTGATGGAGCCAACATGGCAACAGATAATCCAATGGGTAAAACATGGGTCGTATTTATCGAAAATTCAAATTATCAAACATTTGCAAGTCTTGAAGGACCAGTTAAAGACATATCTTTGATGAAATCGGCGCTTGCTAAATATAAAATAAATAATATCATACATAAGAAAGACATGACCAAAAAAGAGATGGAAAAATTCTTTTCTATCGATCTTAGGGACATAATCAAGAACAATCATGTCACTGCTTTAATGGTTTGGTATGCCGGACACGGAAAATTTATTAATAATACCGGATATTGGATTCCTGTTGATGCAAACCGCGAAGATGAGTTTACCTATTTTAATATCAGCGCGTTAAAAGCTTCCATGCAAGGTTACAGTAGTCTTGTCCATCTTCTGGTCGTAACAGATGCTTGCGAATCGGGACCAACTTTTTACCAGGCAATGAGGGGAACTGGTACGCAGCATGACTGCGGCGACTGGAAATCAACCAAGTTTAAATCTTCCCAGGTTTTTTCATCTGCAGGTTATGAATTGGCTGTTGATAATTCTCAGTTTACAAGAACATTTGCAAATACACTTGCAAATAATCCTGATGCATGTATCCCAATTGAAAATATAGTTAAAAAAGTTTCCGCTGCAGTAACCAACAACAAACAGCAAAAGCCTCAATTTGGTAAAATTGCGGGCCTTGAAGATGAAGATGGAACATTTTTCTTCATGACAAAATAATATTATTTGAAATACCAGTTATTCTTTTTTATTTTCTTAACATTAAGTTTTAGCTATTATAGATAATTGTCTATTAATAGGACCAGATTTTTATGTTCAAAATTTCTTATCCGGTCGTCTTAGCATGAAAAAAAATATTAGTCACCCAATAACACTAATATTTCTATTTTCATAATCCCCTGAAAATACTTTTATTTGTCTCCTGAACAGAAAAACCAATCTCTTGAATAATACAATAAAAAAATTTATCCTGAAGCTTAACAAACTTGGAAGTGATCAGGTCCCATTTCTATTTATAATAGACTATGAAATGCAAAAACCTGTTGTATTTCATTTGGATGAGATTGATAAAAACGTTTTGCTATATAATATAAACGGAGTTTCAAATGCTTCAGATTCTTCAAATGGAATTAATCTGGAATACCTGAATAAATATCCGGTTGCTAAAGAAACATACAAGAAAGCTTTTAAAATAATAAGTCATGCTATAAATAAGGGGTACTCATATTTGGCAAATCTCACTTTCAGAAGTAAAATAGAAACCAATCTTAGTTTACGTGAATTATTTTTTTTAAGTGCTGCCAGATATAAAATCTTTTATGCAGATCAATTCCTATGTTTTTCTCCGGAAACTTTTATCATTATCGAAGATGGAGCAATCAAGACATACCCGATGAAGGGAACAATAAATGCTTCAATAAAAGATGCAGCAATAAAAATAATTGACAATAAAAAGGAAAAAGCAGAACATGATACAATTGTGGATTTGTTGCGAAATGATTTAAGTATAATTGCCGTTGAGGTTAGTGTTAACAGATACAGATATATTGAAAAAATTCATTCATCAAAAATTGATTTGTTACAGGTTAGTTCTGAAATAACTGGTAAATTGGACAATGATTATCCTACAAAAATCGGTGAAATAATTTGCACTTTATTGCCAGCAGGTTCAATCAGTGGCGCTCCAAAAACCACAACTGTTGAAATTATTAAAAAAGCAGAAAAGATACCCAGAGGATATTATACCGGAATTTGTGGAATATTTGACGGGAAGAAACTTGATTGCGGAGTAATGATAAGATTTATAGAAAATTCCGGAGGTGTTTTATATTATCGCAGTGGGGGCGGTATCACTTCGATGAGCAATATGGAAGATGAGTATAATGAATTAATTGATAAAATATATGTACCTGTTAATTGAAACCGTAAGGTTGGAAAATAACCAGTTGAAAAATGTTGAATTTCATAATGAGCGTATGAATCGCTCACGTTTTGAATTATTCGGTACTAAGGAAAAAATTGATATCGGTCAAATCCTTTTTATTAAACATAAATACCAGGAAATTCAAAGGGTAAGAATTACATATAATGAGAAAATTCAGAATATAGAGATAATTCCCTACAAGAGGCGGTATATCAAGAGTTTCAAAATTGTTGTCGACGATACTATTAATTATAACTATAAGTACGCTGATAGGTCAGTATTTGCAAAATATCTTACTGAAATCGATGTTGAAATAATAATTATCAAAAATGGTTTTGTAACTGATACTTCTTTCAGTAATTTGGTATTTCATGACAAACAACAATGGATTACACCTGCCCTTCCATTATTAAAAGGCACGATGCGTGAATTCCTGATTAAAAACGGCTTAATCATTGAAAGGGATATAACATTCAATGAAATTAGAAATTTTGACAAATTCAGGTTAATAAATGCTTTTAATGGATTTGAAAATCCTTTTGAATTTGATATTTCGGCAATTGAAATTTAAACCAAAACGAATATATAATTTTACAAATCCCGACTCAGCTCGATTTGACCTCTAATATCAGACTGAGTGGAGTCGAAGTCTGATTTTAAATTAAGTAAAATTTTCGATTTAAAATAAACGATTAAGAGAAAAACTCCTGCATCGGTTCGAAATAAAATTCTTTCCAACCTTTTTTATACTCTTCACCTTGTCCTTCCGGAATATTTTTATGTATTAATGTAAGTTTGGTGCCTTCCTTAATAGCCTCAAATGTTAATTCAAGTAAAGAATCAGGACTATCGGCTGGAAATTCTGCCGTTCTCCATTGTTGTACTATTCTTTTTTCGGGAACTAATTCTATAGTTTTTCCGGTAATATAGTTATCCCAAATTGTAAATTTGCCATTTACTGTAGGATCAATATCAGCTGATGAGCCAATGAATTCAGCATGGGTAATACTATCAAGCCAGGCTTTATATAGCAAATCAGGCGAAACCGGAAATATTTCTATAAGTTTAAATGAATCCATGTTTGCATCAATTAATAAAAACCTGATGCCTCAAAAAATTCTTTTTATTTCATTTACATCCTAATGCAAAAACTATTATGATGTATAAAAATATATAATTCAATAATTCCAAGTAAAATCCTTTCAATAAATATCCGGGAAAAAACCTGACAGGACTTATCGTTGAATTATCTATTTAGGCTTTGTAGAAAGAACTTTTCTATATTTTATTCTTTGTCTTTTTCCTCTTCTGGTTTCAGTTTTATTCGTCGGTTTTTTTATTCCCGAGGCTAAAGTACCGGATGATTTTTGCAATGCCAGATTTTTATTTGAATTACTATTTTTTGATGATAACTTTTTAGCCTTTTTATTTGCAGGAATTGCTTTGGTTTTAGCTTTCTTATTTTGCAATGATTTTTTTGCAGTTAAAGTTCCGGAACTTCTTTTTACTAATTTACTGACCTTGCCTTTTGCAGCTTTCTTCGACCTGGATGCTACTTTCTTTTTTATTACGGATTTTTTGGCGGCTAAAGCTTTTGTCCCTTTTACTTCCAATTTACTGGCTTTCTTTTTACCTTTAGCCTTAACTTTACTTTTTATGGTTTTTTTCAACTGGGTCTTTTTAACTGCAGCTGCATTTCTTCTTTTGACCTCTAAGTTGTTTACTAATTTCTTTGCAACTTTTGACACTTTACCTTTTGCTTTCAGTTTTCCTTTCTGAGTTTTACTTTCACTTACTTTTCCAAAACCTTTTTTAGCATGTTTGGCTTTCCAGTATTTGGAAAATTTGTATAACTCAGGATTACCTAAACGCTTCCTGAAACCCATTTTTAACTGGTGAAGTTGTGCTTCCGCCGGTGTAGCCCACTGAAGATTAATAACTCTGTTATCCTGTTGTTTTCCGTTAATATGAATCACATATAGCTTGCCTTTTTTCTTTGTTGGAATGTATGCCCTGGCAACTTCTTTATGTGGATAAACTGTATGAACTTTCAGATCGTTATCCTGAAGGTCGCACATTTTATATCCATATCCCGGGTGTACACGTTGAGAAATTATTTCCTTTTTAACAATTTTTCTGATAATTCCATCATTGGATATTTCGTATAACGAAAAACCAACCATCCTTTTAAAGCGCTGCATAGTTTATGTTTTTAATAAATATGATAATCGTTATTTAAAGTTATTTCTTTTATTCCATTATTCCAAATTTCAAACCGGCTTCTAAAACTTAATAACAATCTGACCATATGATTTTGTTCAAAAAAATAAATAATACAGTCAAATTTATAAATAAATAAAATATACGCTAAGTTACTATAATTCTTAAATTTAAAAAAATAATATCAAAATCAATTTAGAAAATTTAAAAAAAGCAACAGCCTGAATTAAAATTCTAAGTCGCCACCAAAAAATTTTCCCGGTCATTAAATCAACCTGTGTTTGATCATGTATTCTGCAATTTGAACAGCGTTTAAGGCTGCACCTTTTTTTATCTGATCGCCAACGCACCAGAATGCCAAACCGTTTGCGTTTGTAAAGTCTTTTCTGATTCGTCCTACAAATACCGGATCTTTACCTGCTGCAAATAACGGCATTGGATATTTAAATGATTTGGGATCATCTTCTACAATTAATCCTTCTGCCTTCATCATTGCTGCACGCACCTGATCAACACCTAACGGTTTTTCAGTTTCAACCCAAACTGCTTCCGAATGTGCACGAAAAACCGGTACACGCACTACAGTTGCACTTACATCCATGTTGCCATGCATAATCTTTCGGGTTTCGTTATGCAATTTCATTTCTTCCTTGGTATAATCATTGTCAAGGAAAATATCAATTTGCGGAATTAAATTAAAAGCCAGTTGATATTTAAATTTTTCTATTGTAACCGGTTTCCCTTCCATCACCTGCTTTACCTGGACTCTCAGTTCTTCCATTGCTGCTGCACCTGCACCGCTTGCAGCCTGGTAAGTTGCTACATGTATTTTCCTGATTTTTGAAAGATCATGAATTGGTTTTAATGCGACAACCATAATTATAGTAGAACAATTCGGATTGGCAATAATATTCCTGGGACGATTTTTGCAATCGTCAGCATTTACTTCAGGAACAACAAGAGGCACGTCATCATCCATACGGAATGCACTTGAGTTATCAATCATTACCGTTCCAAATTTTGTAATATCGGTAGCATATTCTTTTGATGTACCAGCCCCTGCTGAAACCAAAGCAATGTCGATACCTTTAAAGTCATCGTTGTGCTTAAGTTCTTTTATAGTTAATCCTTTTCCTTTATAACTATAATTTTTGCCCGCACTACGGGATGACCCAAATAATACCAATTCGTCGGCAGGAAAATCCCTTTCCTCCAGTACCTTAAGAAACTCTTGTCCTACCGCACCACTAACACCTACAATTGCAACTCGCATAATTATTTTATATGTTTAAATAATAGTATGCAAAAATATTTTATTTTTATATTGTTTACAGTTAAATTGATAAAAAAATATTACTTATCAATTAAAATATTTTCATGAGCAAATATTTGTTCCGCGCGATTTAAATTTCTAATTTTAAAATATTAACGCTATGCCGTATAATTTGGAATGAATACAGAGTTTTTTGCAATGATGTTTTCTTTGTTTAGCTTTGTGATTCTTAGCGATACTTTACGTTAATTTCCCTAAGGAGCTATTTATAATCATAAAAAATATATATTGCATACAACTATTTATTATTAATAATCTATTTCATAACATAAAATGAATTTGATTACAAAACTAATTTTGAGTCTACTTGCATTTTATAATTTTTTTTCGCTTTATTCTCAACTTCAATTCGATTTCGAAAACGGAAATCTTAATGGATGGCAGCAAAGTAATCCAGGGCGATGGGAAGCCTCAACCATAGAACCAATAAATGGCATATTTTCACTGCATCATATTTTTGATAATGCTTC
>Ga0182017_10003189_pt1 | contig 12250 bp, 5 predicted proteins | sample 712E3DmetaG_FD_120492 | JGI IMG/M metagenome (GOLD analysis project Ga0182017, IMG submission 120492) | Permafrost microbial communities from Stordalen Mire, Sweden - 712E3D metaG | ecosystem: Environmental > Terrestrial > Soil > Wetlands > Permafrost | place: Sweden: Stordalen | collected... | reverse complement strand
TTTTAACAATGGGCTAAAGCAGCCCAATATGATTGGTTTTCAATTTAAACTGAAAAATCGATACCGACAGTTCGTTATGAATGAAAAAGAATTGTAAACTGATGAGAGGTAGAGAACTAACAGATTCAGTTCAAGGCATACATGCGCATAGTGCGTGGAGAGAGTAGATTTTTATCCGCCATGCTTTCGTGTTTTGTGCGTCCGCTGTTTTCTGGTGGAACCTTTGGGCGGACCTTCTGATGATCTGCTACATTTATAATCCATCACCATAATGGAATATTATCTGGATCATCTTTTTTGATTGCCCACTGGAGAACATTATTATAAATGTAATCTCTGATATTATTTAATTCGTTTTCGTTGCGGATAACGCGATCGTAGAACCTCCTCTGCCACACAGGAAATGATGGTGCATGTCGCAATTCATTAATTCGTTTTGTTGCCGCCGATTTGAATCCCGCAATAATAGAACCCAATGATCGAGGTTTCCTCTGTAGCGACGCACAGCTGTGCGTCGCTACGTTTGGAATTGGCGTCTCCTCTTTGATTACGACGATGCCGTGCATATGATTGGGCATTATAACAAACACATCTAATTCTATTCCAGGACGCACCTCTGGTGTTCGTAACCATTCTTCTTCTACAATTTTTCCAAATTCATTTAATTGCATTACACCGTTCATAATCTTTCCTAGCGTACTTTCGTGGTTGTGCTTACAAAGGGTCACAAAATATTCGCCAGGAAGTGAATAATCATATTCCTTTAAACGAATGGATTTTCGCTTGTGTTGGTTTACAGTATTCATTTACAAGCTTACCTTAGTTTCCTCCTGATGCTACTTCTGTCCTCATAATTATGGTCTCGCATTAAGATTCCTCGCATTGTTCGATCCCGATGAAATCGGGAGAGAAATCTTTCCCTTTGCCAAGATTCCTTGCCTCCGTTTTTACCGTCGGAACAAAGTGCAGGCGGGGCTCCTGACGTACCATGGCTAAGTTGGCATAAACAATTATTCACTCAGATGGTTTTCGAATACGTAGCGAACAAGCTCGACATTTGTCTTCAAGTTCATTTTCTCCAGTATATGCGTACGATAGGTATTCACCGTACTCACACTCAGGTTCAACTTATCGGCAATCTGGGAAACCGTTTGCCCGGAACCAATCAATAGCAGTACCTGAAATTCCCTATCGGAGAGTTTTTCATGTGCCGGCCGTTTTTCGTCGATCCGAAGATGATCGACGAGCTCCTGTGTTAGTGCGGGACTGACGAATTTTTTTCCGGCTAGTACAGTCCGGATGGCTAAAATGAGCTCTTCCGCAGCGCTATTTTTCGTGACATATCCGACTGCACCATCGATTAATGCACGGATTGCATAGCGCTCTTCCGGATATATACTCAGTATAATTACATCCAACTTGGAATGTCGGGTTTTTACTTCTTTCAGGACCTCAAGCCCGCTCTTGTCGGGAAGAGCGATGTCCAGTATGAGTATATCACAGGGACATGTATCTAACTTCTCCAGTGCCTCGTTGCCGCTCTGTGCTTCACCGGCAATTGTAAGGTCGGGTTCGGTACTTAGAATTTTTTTTAATCCCTCACGTATAAGAACATGATCATCAACAATGAAAATTCTTGTCATAGTTAATGTTCCCCCTTTAATACTTTTTCCCTGGTGCCAGGTTTTTCCAGAGTGTGAAAACAGTCATTCCCTCCCGACTATGTCGGGATCGGAATCTCCTACATTGAAATTTAATGGATTTCATAGATGCTGAAACCCCGAACAAAAATCGGGGCAGGCAAGTTCAGCATGACAAACCTATTTTCCCACAATCTAGAATTTCCTGATGGCACCTTATTTTTAAGAGCTAACCATCTCCCCATTTAGGAGGAGATCGAGAGGGGGTTCGACGTGAAGAAATTAAATAAAGTTTCTGTATTAATTCTGAACCCCCAATGGTCCCCCTATAAGGGAGACGGCTTAGGTTCAATTGCATTTGCAAACCAATCAAGTCCTGACAACTCATCATGTTGTATCGGGAGATTTCTCTCGACACTTCTGTTAGCCGCTTTATGCACTAAGATTTATTTACTTATACTTTCCTGTGCATCGACCTGTTCTAAAGGCAACCTGACTATCACCGTCGTTCCTTCGCCGGCAATTCCACTGATTTCAACCGACCCGCCAAAAGCTATGGCACGTTCGCGCATGCCAATAAGTCCAAACGATTCTGGTTTTGATTTCTTATCTCTTGAAATTCCACACCCGTTATCCTTGATTTCAAGGACCAGCATTTCATGGTCCCTTTTCAGAACGCTCTTCACAACGGTAGCGTTAGCATGGCGTGCAACATTCGTAAGGGCTTCCTGATAAATGCGAAAAAGAGCGATGGCTTTGTTAGAATCCATTTGTATATCTCCTGCAGATGATTTGAACTCACAGGAAATGCCGGTGCGGGATTCGAATTGCTTTGCTTCCCATTCGAGAGTTGTTACCAGTCCCAAATCTTCGAGCATCTGTGGCCGAAGTCCCGCTATTATTACCCAGATCATGTTAATCGTCTCGTCCACAAGTTTCTGCATGGATCGCAATTCGTCAGCTAAGAGATTGCGTTGTACTTCCTGCTTTTCATCAGATATCATCCTGAGGAGAAGCGACAAATCCATTTTTAATGCAGTCATAGATTGTCCAAGCTGATCATGAAATTCCCGTGCCATACGAGTACGCTCTTCCTCGCGGATATTCTGCAAATGATTTGCAAGCATACGAAATTCATTGTGGGATTTGCTTATCTCCTGCTCCGCCTGCTTGCGCTCGGTGATGTCGTTTACCATCACATGTCTGGCTTTGCGGTCTTTGAATGTAACGATGTGAGAAATAATTTCAACATTAATAATTTCACCGCTCTTCTTCAGGTGGCGCCATTCACCGGCGGGATTATAACCCTTTGTTGTCAGTTCCACGTCCTTCAATAAGGCATCAATATCTTCCTTTGGACGAATATCTTTTAAGGTCATCGAAAGAAATTCTTCTCTCGAATAACCATAATGCTCGAGAGCAGCGCTATTTATTTCGAGAAACTTGAGGGTTTCCAGGTCATAAATCCACATAGGCTGCGGATTATTGGCAAACATATAACGATATTTTTCTTCGCTCTCGTGCAACTCCTCCTCCACCCTCTTGCGCTCTGTGATGTCTTGGGCTGTGCCTCGAAGCCCCGTGATTTGACTGCTGGCATTACGGATCACTTCGCCTCTTGCTATAACCCATCGTCTTGGTTCGGTATTGTGGACCAGCTCCAAATCTATTTCGTACGGCTCTCCGGTTTTTAACGCCTTTTGGACCGCAGCGGTCAATTGTGCTGCGCTTTCTGGGGTGTAGTTTTTCTGATCTTTCTCGAAAGTAGAAGGCGGTATGCCAGGATCTTTTTCATAGATTCTATAGAGCTCATCAGACCACCAGATAGCATCGGATTTGGCATCCCAATGCCAGCTCCCTATTCGCGCAACTCGCTGCGCTTCCCTTAGCGCCGCCTCGCTGTTCTGAAGTGACACTTCTACCCTCTTGCGCTCTGTGATGTCACTCTGAAATCCAACTATATAAATTTCATTATTAAAGATATATCTAGAAATCCTCACGTTCATATCAAAGATTGATCCATCTCTTCGAAAACCTTTGGTTTCATAATAATTAGGGACTTCTCCACTCATTTCTCTATCAGCTGCATACTTCCTTATCCGTTCTCTTTCCTCTGGGGCAATAGTATTAATAAAAGATTTGCCCAAAAATTCAGAGGTATCTTTGTAACCAAATAATTTTACAAAAGCTGGATTTCCTAAAATCAGCACCCCATTTTTAGCTAAGCTAATAGAATAGCCAGCATTATCAAAGAGGGCGCTAAGTCTTGATTCATCTTCAATAAGTTTCTCCTCTATCCGTTTGCGCTCCGTTGTATCGCGAGTGGTGCAGATGTAGCCCGAGACCATGCCATCTGCTCTTCGCAGGGTCGTCGCCGAAGTTTCACCAAAGAATGTGGTCCCGTCCTTCCGGACCAACTCATATTCAACTGGCGGGATATCCTCGCCGTTCAAGCGGCGCTGTAGGATTTGCGCGGAATAATCTCTCGAAGAAATCGCAACCAACTCCGTTGCATGAACACCGATCAGGTCATTTGGAGAGTCATATCGGTACATTTGTGCTTGTGCAATGTTTGCACTTTTAATGCGCCCGTCAGACCCAATGACTACGATGCCGTCTGGGCTGGCATCGAATAGATGCCGGTACCCCTCTTCACTCGCACGCAGCGCTTCCTCTGCCCGCTTGCGCTCGGTGATGTCCTGAATCTGAACCAGGAAGCCTGTGATCAGTTCCGTACTATTTCTCAACGGTTTGATAAGTACATCAAGCCAGATGATCCCCGACCGGTTTGTAGAATAAAGTTTCGACGTTTTTATTTTTTCGAAATCATAGATACCCTGGTAATGTATAGTCTCTCCACGGCTTAATTTTACCTTATGCTTGTCGCTGAGATTCGGATTAGCAAAAAGTGATAATCCCCATATATCCTGTACATCCACTATGCCAAACAGATCCTGACAAGAGCGATTGACGTGTGTTAGTGCACCTTCCGCATCATACAGTTCAATGGAAATGGGTGAATTATCATAAAATGAGTGGTACAGTTCCTCGCTCTCCCGCAACGTCTCCTCCGCCTTCTTGCGGTCAGTGATGCCCTGTTGAGTGTGCTTACGTTTCTCCAGCAGCGTTTCTAATTTCTTTACTTTCCTACGAACAGATTTTAATTCATCAATCAGCTCGTTCTTCGTTTTCCGATCACTCTTCATATATCGTGTCTTCCTGCTTGGAGTTTTGTTCGAGACACTGAGACCATATCACAAGAAACATGGACGAAGATCAGGAGGAAAACATATCCGGTCCAATGTTCTGTGTAGTGAGAATTTTTCATGGAAAACATCCTTTACAAACCCAGCCACCTTCGGAAGGTTACTCGGCTTAAACTCTGAGACCTTCCGAAGGTTACATGATTTCCTTCCGCATTACCTTCGCCGCAACTTTCGGAAGATTTCTGTAGCCGACGTCGTTGACGTCGGCCCTTCCTCATCCCGCGACCACCGGTCGCGGCTACAGCTTTCTGTACATCGACCTTCCGAAGGTTACAGATAAGATTACGCTTAGGAGCGCAAATGCCATTCCGCGATAAAGTTAATCGATGGAGGGCAACCATTGTCTGAAAAGTAACTGAGAAATACTATTTGTGGAAATTATTCTTCGCCGATGTGATGGGGAACGGGACATTAATTTCATTAAACCGGTATTTGTGCTCATATCTCCTACCTCCAATCCCTATAATTGGCGTATGAGCTATAACACTGCTTCAATAGGTTAATGATTCTTTAGGAAAAAAACAAGGTGTGGCAAGGTCTTAGCTTCGTGTGGTCAGTAACCTCCCGACCCCTTTTAGCGATCTGAGAGGTTATAACAGTTGTAGGGACGTATAATTATACGTCCCTACGCGGAATCTCATGTTCCTGTATGTACCAGCCTTAACGCCGGCGCAGCTTGTGGAATATATTTTTTCGTGTTGGTTTCTCTCTTCGGAATTGATACTGCTGTCATCGCCGCAGGTACCCAGCGCTTCAGCGCAGAGATAACTTCTTCCAACCGCACCGGCTTTGTAATGTAATCGTCCATACCGGCTTCGATGCACTTTTCTTTATCGCCGGACAATGCACTCGCCGTAAGAGCAATGATCTTCGGGCGCTCATTCGGCTGCTTCGTGTTGACAATTTTCCTTGTCGCTTCGAGTCCATCCATCTCGGGCATATGCACATCCATAAAAACAATATCATACGGATTGGCAGCGACCGCTTCAACCGCCTCAACTCCATTCGTTGCAACATCGGCATTGCAGCCAAATTCCTTCAACATGCGCAGGAGGATTTTTTGATTGATAAGACTATCTTCTGCGATCAATATTCTCAGTTGTTTTATTCCCATGGAAAGTATCTCCTCATTTCGAACAGGTGAGATTTTTCTTTCCGGCATGTATTTTCTTCCAGCGATCACTTCTTGAATAGTATTAAAAAGCTGAGATTGCTTGACCGGTTTGAAGATCTGTTTTTGAAACAGGCCGGCAGGCATATTCAATTCCTTGACATGCGTACCAAGAGACGAAAAGAGAATGAACGGAAGTACTTCATTCGTTCGCTGCTTTCGTACTTCGGTTGCAAGCTGGATACCGTCCATTTCAGGCATTTGAAGGTCGAAGATTGCAAGATCGAACGGATCTCCCTGCACGATCCATCCCAGTGCTTCAGCCGGTGATGAAGTAATGCGGGGAATGAGTTTCCATACGTGGCACAATTCTTTGAGGATTTGAAGATTGGTTTTATTATCGTCGACAATGAGTACGCGTTTGTTTGCAAGTTCAACTTCATTCCCTTGGAGATATGTTTTCGAGATATTCAAATCGCTCTGAGATGCATTGGTCATAATGGTAAATGTGAATGTTGAACCCTCACCTTCTACGCTTTCTGCCCGAATGTGCCCGCCCATCAGTTCCACTAATCGCATACTGATTGCCAGACCAAGGCCCGTGCCGCCGTACTTCCGCGTTGTTGATGTATCGACCTGTGAAAATGGTTTGAATAGATTTGAAAGTTTATCAGCAGGAATCCCAATGCCCGTATCCTTTACTGCAAAGAGAAGCTCAAGTGATTTTTCGTTCTGGTGGTTCAATCCAACGAAGATAGTGATCTCTCCTTTATCAGTGAATTTGACAGCATTGCCGACGAGGTTGTAAAGGATTTGACGCAATCGAAGTCGATCGCCCACAATGAACTGGGGAATTTCCGGATCTATCCGGTACATAAGATCTATAGTCTTTTGTTGTGCCCTTGGAGCAAGAAGATCGAATACTTCCTCTATACATATATTCAATTCGAACGGTTCTTCTTCCAATTCCATCTTGCTCGATTCTATTTTAGAGAAATCAAGAATATCGTTAATAACAGAAAGCAGCGTTTCACCGCTCACGCGAATTGTATCCACGTAATCTGTTTGTTCAGGTGAAAGCTCCGTGCGTGCAAGCAGATCGGTCATTCCAATGACGCCATTCATCGGTGTGCGGATTTCATGGCTCATCACCGCAAGGAATTCTGATTTTGCTTTGACTGCAGCTTCTGCTGTTTCTTTGGCTTCTTTCAACGCGCTCTCCGCTTGCTTGCCCTTGGTGATGTCGCGCGATACACCGAATGTTCCAACGATTTGCCCCGATATGTTGCGGAGCGGCATCTTAGTGCTGGAGACCCATGCTTCCTTCCCTCCGGACCATGTCTCTTTTTCCTCTATCCCAACTACAGGCTCTCCAGAACGCATGATCGCTTGTTCATCTTCGTAAGCCTGCCGCGCATGTTCTTCACTAAAGAAATCAAAGTCTGTCTTGTTCGCCGCTTCTTCAGCATTGCTCAAGCCAAGATGTTGAGCAAGAGCCGGGTTGATCCGGATAAAGCGACTTTCTGCATCCTTGAAGTAAATACGATCCGGAATGCTTTCCATAAGAGATCGAAGTAAATTATGTTCCATCGCCAGATTTGCTTCCGTCTCCTTGCGTTTGGCGATGTTGCGCATGCTGCCTATAATTTTTTCCGGATTGCCCTGAGCATCAAACTGGATCTTTGACGCAATAGAACATGGAATCATTGAACCATCACGGTTTTTAAGTGTTACTTCGAAATCTTTAACGCTTCCTCGCTCCCGTAATGCCGTCAACAGATCATTTCGTTCATTAGCATGAGGATAGAATTCATTCATTGATTGTCCTATGAGATCACTTCTGTGATACTGTCCATTCGACATAATCTCAATAGAAGGACTGATTTCGAGTATCGTACCATTCACCGACGTCTCGTAGTACACATCCTGAACATTCTCAAAGATACTGCGATACTTTTCTTCGTTTTCCCGCACCTTCATCTCTATCCGCTTGCGCTCGGTGATATCTCTGCCTATCGATTGGACCGCTATAGTGATTCCGTTGGATATAATGGAGGACCCTTTTGACTCTATGTGCAATTCTTTTCCATTTTTGCACTTTAACCTAAACTCCACGAGATCCTTTTGAATTCCGGTTTCTCTTATCTCTTGTGTTACCTTGAACGCAAGTGGCAACTGATCCTCGCTTAGCAATGAGACAAAATTGAGAGAACCAATTTCTTCCTTCTTGTAGCCAAGCAGCTTCAAGGCTGCATTGTTTGCATCGATAAAGTTGCCTTCGAAATCGCTAACATAAACAAGATCGAGTGAACGTTCGAACAGGGCATTATACCGGTCCTCGCTTCTCTGCAACTTATCCATTACCTGCTTTCGCTCGGTGATGTCACGGATGATAATACTTGCGTTTGCTTGTCCTTCGCGATTTTCAAAAATAGCTGATGAAACTTCAGCTGGGAAGAGTGTTCCATCTTTCCGAATTAATGTCAATTCACCTCGAGCCTTTCCTTTCAAAGCCCGTTCTGATATAAAAGCGGAGATTCGAGGTTCTGTCGTATCCATGATATCGGATCTATTTAACGTGATAAGTTCCTCTTCCAAATATCCAAACGTCGTGCAGGCTGCCTGGTTCGCAGATTGTATTTTTCCGTCGGGAGTTGCCAACAGTATTGCATCAGTACTATTTTCAAAAAAAGTGCGGTATTTTATTTCGCTTTCCTGCAAAGCCCCTTCCGTCTGTTTGCGTTCGGTGATGTCACGAACAATTGCCGTCACCTCATCTGCACCACTCGCGACCATACGTGCCTCAAAATTTTTCATTCCACTACCCGGCAATGGCAACTGATATTCAAAGGTTTGCAGTGTTTTAGTATCTAATGTAGTGTGGACCTTCCTATCAATAAGATCAGCAAATTCGGGCGGGGTAAGATCTCGGTTATGTTTTCCGATAATCGTTGGGACGGATTGTGTATAAAGGTCTTTGATGTCAGCCTTATAATCCAGAAAAATACTCTGACGATCCAAACGGAATATCATATCGGGAATAGCCTGGAACATCGCTTTTGCGCGGGATTCACTCTCGCGCAGTGCCTCCTCTGCATGCTTGTGCTCGGTGATGTCTCGATCGATACCAAGAACCAGCTCATGCCCTTCGGATGTAACTATCGATGTCGCTACTTCAACAGAAATGATATGTCCATCTTTGTGACGGTGGGAGGTTTCAACTCGAATGGTGCCATTGTGCCGAAGGTTTTCAAGATAAGCCACACGCTCATCCGGAGTCCCCACAGTTGTATTGAGCACATCGATTGAATGTCCGACCAATTCCTCCCGCGTATATCCGTTCATCTGACAAGCCGCTTCATTGCAGTTCACAATTGGCCATGAGATTTTGGAACTATGGGGATCAATCAATACAATAGCATCTGGCGAGGCATTGAACATAGCCTGAAATAATTGCACGCTTTCCTTCAATTTTTCTTGCACACGGGTTTTTTCTTGTGCGATTTCACATTGCAGACGATAATATCGTGCGCGTTGACGGTACCAGACAAATCCAAATAGTGGAGAGATAATCAATGCAAGAATAATCGCTGCAACTCCGAATAGCCAGAAGTGCTCGTTGAAAAGACTTGTAAAATTCGTCTGTTCCCAAAGCACAATGGAAGCGGCTGATGTCACAGCCACCAATGTCAGCAATTTTGTGATTTTATGCATGTGAAAATCCTCCTATTTACATACATCCTGTATTCTGCATTCGATATGCCAGATTCCAGAATGCGTATTTTAGAGAAACCTGCTTGTTAAGACGAATTTTCGTTGAAAATTCAAATGTCCTTCAGATAAGATTTATAAGAGAATTGTATATTCACCAAATAGGGCCAAATACAAGTTTAACTTACATCATCTGCTGTGAGGGCTGAAGACAAGTGTGGGGATGATTTTTAGTCTGTTTGTCATTCCCTTACGTTTTCAAAGGGAATCTTATTGAAGCTAAAGCAAAATCCACGCATACCCACTTACCGGACGGGCAGGATTAGCGACACTAGCTTGCGATTGCTGGCAAATATATTCTTTCATGAGAAAAAACTCTTTTTGTCATTCCCTTATGTTTTTAAAGGGAATCTTATCAAGGGTATGGTATGCTTCCCATCCGACTTCGCCCGACTGCCATGTCGGCAGTCGCAGTCGCGACTAAAGTCGGAACGAGGACGCGTCGTGCAAAATACGTCACGGACTAATCCCGATTGATAACATCAATCGGGACGGGAATGACAATCGGAGAGATTAGTTCATGCAAATTCTAAACACTGGCGCTCCCTGTAGAAAATGTTGTTTCCTGATAGTATTCATTTGTGATATAACTGTCTCTACTGACATCACCGGAACCGGAGCCCAGCGATTAAGCATTGACAGTATTTCCTCTGTTCGCACGGGTTTGGTGGTGTAATCGTCCATCCCGGCTTCAATGCACTTTTCTTTATCACCAGACAACGAATCTGCTGTGAGTGCAATAATCCTCGGACGATTACTTGGAAATCGGGAATTAACAATTTTCCTTGATGCCTCAAGCCCATCCATCTCCGGCATATACATATCCATGAACACTATGTCGTAATTCTTAGAGGCAACTGCTTCGATTGCCTGCAATCCGTTTGAGACAACATCAGCAGTACAGCCGATTTGCTTCAATATTCGCAGAAGAATTTTTTGATTAACAAAACTGTCCTCTGCAATCAATATTTTCGGTGAACTTGTGCCCATTGTCATTATCTCCTCATATCACCTAGACTCGTCTGATATGACGCATACGATATGCCAGATTGCTGAATGTACATTTTAGAGAAACCTGCCTGATAAGACGAAATTTCGCTGAAAATTCGGATACTCTTAGATAATCTCTTTCTTGGAATTGTATATTCACCCAAAAGGATCGAATGCGGGCTTACCTTGCATCATCCGCTGGAATGACTTTTTCGTCTTTTTGTCATTCCCTGTTGCTTTCAGAGGGAATCTTATGTAAGACATAATAAGATCCCCGCTAAAATTCTGCGGGGATGACAGATAATTACTTTTGTCACCCTGAACTTGGTTCAGGGTCTACAGTACAGATGCCGATCCCGACTAGTCGTGACTGCTTGACAATCTATATATAATGCAAGCGTCGGGTTATTCAACCCATTAAATGGAATTAACCGGTTTGGAATTTTATATGTGTATGTTAGGATTTCTGTAATTTTGAGAGTTGAAATGAGGTGCTGCAGTAGTTTTAAATTTCAAAGCGGGTAGTTCGTGCGAATAAGGTTCCTTTATCCTGCCTTAGCCAGACTGAAGAGAGGAGTCTCACCAACAGTGTATTATTTGATTTTCCCATCACTTTCTGCAACTGGTTTCGTCTGAAGCGGGACCCAGCGTCTGAGAGTTGACAGGACTTCCTCTAATCGCACGGGTTTGGTAATATAATCATCCATACCGGCTTCAATGCACTTTTCTTTGTCTCCGGACATCGCATCTGCTGTAAGAGCAATAATCTTCGGACGCTCGCTTGCCAACCGGGAATTAACAATTCTCCTCGTTGCTTCGAGTCCATCCATTTCGGGCATATGCACGTCCATAAACACGATATCGTATTTGATAGCCTCAACTGCCTTAATTGCCTTAAGGCCATTCGATACAACATCCGCAGTGCAGCCGATTTGCTCCAACATGCGCAGAAGGATTTTTTGATTGATGAGACCATCCTCTGCAATCAATATTCTTAGAGGAGTTTTTCCCATGGGTATTGTCTCATCATTTCGAATAGCGATGGTTTTTCTTTCGGGATTTAGATTTTTTCCTAAGGCTACTTCCAGAATGGCATTAAAAAGCTGCGATTGCTTGACCGGTTTGAAGATTTGTTTTTGGAACAGGTCAGCAGGCATGTTCAAGTCCTTGACGGTTTTACCAAGAGACGAAAAGAGAATGAATGGGAGCGCCTCTTTTGATCGCTGTTTTCTTATTTCCGTCGCAAGCTGGATACCATCCATCTCCGGCATTTGAAAATCGATAATCGCAATGTCGAATGCATCTCCACGCTCGATCCAACTGAGCGCCTCATGTGGTGATGGAGTAGTGCGTGGAGTCAATTTCCATACCTGACATAATTCTTTCAGAATTTGAAGATTTGTTTTATTATCATCGACAATGAGCACTCGTTTGTGCGTAAGTTCTACCTTGCTCCCCTGAAGATATAATTT
>Ga0182017_10003187_pt1 | contig 12256 bp, 8 predicted proteins | sample 712E3DmetaG_FD_120492 | JGI IMG/M metagenome (GOLD analysis project Ga0182017, IMG submission 120492) | Permafrost microbial communities from Stordalen Mire, Sweden - 712E3D metaG | ecosystem: Environmental > Terrestrial > Soil > Wetlands > Permafrost | place: Sweden: Stordalen | collected... | reverse complement strand
TCCCTAAAAAGTTGGCACACTTCTGGCACGCATTCAGAAGAGTGATACGTAACTCATTGGTAGGAAAGGACTTTCAGCAGTTTTGCGGAGAGCGAGGGATTCGAACCCCCAAACCCTTGCGGGTGCCAGTTTTCAAGACTGGTGCAATAGCCGTTCTGCCAGCTCTCCGGGGTATTCTCGCCTATTCAATGCACTTCCGATGCCCTGCAACGCAAGCGACAGTACTCTAAGGAACCCTGTCTGCGGAAGTTGTGAACGACTCTGTTTGCACTGCAAAGTTACGGTTTTGACCCCTGAGAATCAATTGGCGATTTGCGATGCTGGAGTGTTACCAGTTATATCGCTCCGATGAAGTGACGGAGCGATTTCGAGCAATCATCGAAGCGGAGGCTACTCACCACCTCTCTCGAAACAGTAGGGTTCCCACGAGGTGTACACCCTTCCGCCAACCACCGACAATTTGCATTCGCTATCTTGGAGGAGCGCTTAGACATTTGTGAGCCTGATGAAGGAATGTAGAACGGTCTCCTCCCTTTCGTCTATCTCGCCTCCTTGCCTCTCAGACTACATATCCTTAGCTTTTTGCCACAGCTGCTCGACCCGGATCCTGAGTGGGCGGGGGTTGAGATGGAGAACCTCTATTCCGCCGGCTTTCGCGTATTCATCAGATGTGACTATGAGCACCTTAGAGACAGACTTTGGAGATATCGCCGCAGGACTGATCGAAGCGTCCATTGGCTTGACCGTCATCGTCATCGCTCTTCTCCGCCGAAGAAGCAAAGACTTTTCATTGCTTAACTTCGGCCTCATCCTTCTTCTCGGCGGAATCCGATGGCTGGCCCACGGGCCGACTATGAGGGCGTTGATAGGCTTTCCCTTCACGTTCCCATATTTCAACGCTGTTTTAACTTACGTGGGGGTTATTCTGATCTCCGCGTTTTTTGTCGAAATCTTCGGACCCGGTTTGTACAACTCGATGGTCTGGGTCTTCCGATCCACGATCGTTTATATCGTGGCGATCGTGGGGTACGAATTGATCCACCAAGGCCCGCCGCCTGAACCATCGATCAGCCCGGTTGTTGCCGTTTTGTGGGTCCTTGTGTGGCTGATCAATCTCTTGCTCGCACCTCGACGAGAAACTACCCCAATACGAATCCTCAGGATTTTGTTCCTGACAGCTCTCATCGGCCCGGCGATCATCGACAATCTGGTGAACATGCATCTCTTTCCGTGGAGAGTTCACCTCGAACAACCGGTGCTGGTTGTGTTGTGGTGCATCGGGGTGGGATACATCGCTGTGCACCTTTTCTTTTCTAATGAGACAAAACTACTGGCAATCGAGCAGGAAATCGATATCGCCCGGAGAATTCAACTATCAAATCTTCCTAAGACACTTCACTTTCCCCGGGGTATCGATATCGCCGCGCGATATGCTCCCATGTCAGCGGTCGCGGGGGATTTCTACGATATCCAGATCAAAGATGAAACAAGCGTGGGCATCCTGATCGCAGATGTCTCCGGTCACGGCGTGGGCGCGGCACTCATTGGCTCCATGCTTAAAATCGCGTTTGCATCGCAGTCAGATTACCTCTCCGATCCCGCACGGGTGTTGACACAGATCAACCGCATTCTCCATGGCAAAATTGAAGAGTCATTTGTCACAGCCTTTTCTCTTTTCATCGATGTCGCGAATGGAACACTACGGTATGCCAGTGCGGGACATCCGCCGCCTGTTTTGTGGAGTACATCGAAGAGGGAGTCGTACAGACTTTCGTGCGGCGGCACGGTACTGGGTCCCTTTCTGAATACCGAGTACGAAAATGCGACGCTCAGTTTTGAAAAGGACGACTGGTTGTTCCTCTATACCGACGGCATTATCGAAAGAAGGAACAAGACAGGAGAATTGTTCGGCGATGAACGTCTCGGGGCATTTATAGAGGCGAATTCCTCTGAATCACCCGAACGAGCGGCGGACGAGCTTCTTCACCACCTTTCCCAATGGTCAGGCAAATCAAGTGAAACATCGTTAGATGACGACCTCACACTCATCGTCTTGAAGATGATTTCGGAACCTGTTGCTCCGGCCTTCGGCGTGATCGAAGACAAGTCCCGCGTAGCATGAAACGGCAGATCTACCCCAACTGTCCGTAGCCAACAAACGACGACCCGTCACTCGACGAACGGCCGTGGGGAAGATGCGGCCGAACGGATCTGGATCGAATCCGACTGAAGACCGCCGGACGAGCCAAGGATCCTGATCGTCCCCGGAAGAAGGCCCGACTGGACGAGCAACTGGCACTTGCCGTTGAATAGGCTCCGTTGCCATGAGCCCGGAGTACATTTGTCCGGCTCATGGCTGCTCGGATCCCCGTTCCCGACGCCGATGATATTTCCTTCCCCGGACGCTATGAACCGGACCATGCCGTTCGCCAGAGGGACTTCTCTTCCGGATTTGTCGAGGGCCGTCACTGTCACAACAGAGACATCCTCTCCATCGGCCCGGATCGTCTCCCGGTCAGAAGCCAGGACCAGGCGGGCAGGGACTCCCGTCGTCTCTCTTCTGTCCACCAGAACTCGCGACCCACGCCAGGCGCGTGCCTCGATCGATCCCGGTACGAATGGGACAGACCAAGCCACATGGGCGTTCCGTGGGACGTGCTGCCTGCCAAGGGAAGCCCCATTGAGGAGGAGCTCCACGCTGTCGCAATTTGTCTGGGCCCACACGGCGACTTTCTCCCCAGGCTGCCAGTTCCAATGCGGGAAGATATGAAGGACATCCCGGTCCGACCACCACGACTGATAGTAATAGTAGTTGTTTTTCGGGAAACCGCAGACATCCATTATCCCGAAATGGGAATTGATGCACGGCCAACCGTACGGTGTCGGTTCTCCCCTGTAGTCAAACCCGGTCCAGACAAACGCGCCACACAACCAGGGGCGTGATGCATAAAACTTCCACCAGCGCTCCGCCGTCGCACCCCAGTCCGGCGCAACAGAATCATAGTCGCAGACATACCCCCGGATAGTATCGTTCGTATAGATTCCGCGCGTCGAAACCGTGCTTGCCTCCTCGCTACCCAGGAGCACCTGCGCGGGATGATCCCGCCGGTATTTGTCGATGTCTGTGACCGCGAGGTAATTGAACCCCCGCACGGGAAGGACGCTATTGATCCCTTCAAACTGGTTCCCGTTGTTCGCCGCAAACGTGCAGAGCCGTGACGGATCGAGCTCGCGCAACTTTGCCATCATCGAAAGCGCTATCCTTCTGCCGGTGTCGTTACCCTGGATTTTGAACTCTTCATTCCCCAGCGACCAGATGATCACGCAGGCCCGGTTCCTGTCCCTGCGCACAAGCGTCTCCCATTCGTTCATCAGCTCAGGCGTGCTCCCGAGAAGGCGGTTTTCGTCCATGACGAGCATCCCGAGCCGGTCACATGCGTCAAGGAGCTCCCGGGTCGGGGGGTTATGGCTCGTCCTGTAGGCATTGCATCCCATTTCCTTCAGGCGTTCGATCCGGTAATACTGAAGGCGGTCGGGAAGGGCTGAGCCGACTCCGGCGTGATCCTGGTGACAGCATACTCCTTTGATCTTGACCGGAGCGCCGTTGAGGAAAAATCCTTCATCCTTGTCGAACCGGACCGTCCGTATCCCGAACACCGTCACAGCGCTGTCGAGAACCTTCTCCCCCGAGAGCACGAGAGAGACAAGCGAATAAAGCCGCGGAGACTCGAGCGACCAGAGCCGCGGATGCGGTACCCGGAGGCTTTGCACGATGTCCCCCTGCCCGCCCGGAGGAATCCTGATCCCCTTCCCCGTATTGGACGCAACCGGCTTCCCCTCTCCATCCAGAATAATCGACTTCACGGTGCACTCCCCTTCCAACGCTGCCTGGTTCTGAACCCACGTCCGAAGATCGACCGACGCAGCGTCGCCGGAAACCGTTGATTTCAGGTACACGCCGTATTCCGGAATGTGGACCGGGTTGCACTTTATGAGCCAAGTGTGCCTGTAGATGCCGGCCCCTTCGTAAAACCAACCTTCGTACTGGCTTGCATCAACTCGCAGGACCAGCGTGTTGCTGCCTCCATAGTTTATGTAGTCAGTGACGTCGTATCCGAATTCACCGTAGCCACTCATGTGCCTCCCAAGATAGTGCCCGTTGAGCCACACCGTGCAGTCACGGAACACACCGTCGAACCGGATCGCAATCCGCTTTTCACTATCGGAACCGGGAACGCTGAATGCGCGGCGGTACCAGCCAATCGTCGTCTGCGGGAATCTTCTTCCGACCGGCTTGAATCCATGCGACTGGACATCATTATCGTCCGATCTGACAAATGGCTGCTCCACGACCCAGTCATGGGGAACGTTCACTCTGCTCCAGGAACTGTCGTTAAACTCCGGCCGCACCGCGCCGACGCCTTCACCGGCCTTCGCAAACGGTGATCCGGTACCGTACCCGAAATCTATTTCAGCCGACGATGCATCTCCGAGATGGAACCGCCACCCGCGATCAAGCGAGAGCTGCTCGCGTGTCCCAGCAACACCTGAGAACGTGACCTGGCTGAATGCGGAAAGGATCCCCACGAGACAGGAGAGGATGGCAGAACGAGAAAGCGTAACGAAGTTCACGGTTTGGCCTCTTATAAGTTAGGGATGGCGGTGTTATGAGCAGGTTCGCGCGGCACCGGCACCGCGGAGTTTCATCAGATGTCCATTCCAGACACTTCCCGGTATGCCGCCGCGGTCATCTGGGCGACTGTCTGCCAGAGAAAATTCTTTCGTACGTGCTCACGGAGATCCGTCCCCTTCTTCCGCTCCAGAGCTCCCCTGATCCCGTTCCGAATTGATGCCACCGAAGACGGCTCAACGTATGCGGCGAGATCCCCGAAATACTCCTTTGTCCCTCCGTAGGGGGTTATGACCACCTTCGCGCCCGCGAGCGCAGCCTCCAGTGCGGCAATCCCCGGAGTCTCGAACAACGACGGGAGGACAAACGTGTCGCACGCTGCATAGGCTGAAGCCAGCATTTCCGAACTGTGTTCGAGCCCGTCGATCAGAAGTATGTGCCTGTGCTTCGATGCTTCGCGACGGCAGGCGTCTCCGTATTCTCCGGAAATGAAGCGGCCGATGATCACCGCCGGATGGTCGATCTCCGCGAGCGCCTGGATGAGAGCAAGGACATTTTTCCTGACGTGCCCCGTATGCCCCACGTTCAATATGAAATCCCGCATCCCGTACTTCTCGACGAACGGTGTGGGGTCCGCGGTGTAGAAGCGTTCGTCGACGCCATTCGGCACGACACTGATCTTTCCAGATACGACTCCCAGCCCCTCGCTGAGGAGCTTCCCTTCTGCGGCGGTGTTCGGCAGCACGCGCGACGCCCATTGACAGACGTCGGCAGTTATGGCATAATCGAACCAGAGGCCCTTCCCCGCCCGCTGAATCAAGCGGCCCCATCTGAGGGTCCGCCGGACAAAAGCGGGCGTGTGGAGACTGAAGACGATCGGTGAAACGATCAGAGGGATCCCCAGTGCGTGAATCTCCCGGGCGAGGTGGTATGTCCCGATGTTCGCGGCGAAGAGATGAAAAAGATCCGTATCCTCCTTCCTGAGACGAGTCCAAGGGTCAAAGAACCGGACATCCACGCCGAATTTCGGAAGGTGCTTTGCCGTGTTCCGGATCTGAGTGCTCGGACCCCCATGAAGGATGGAAACGGCCTGGTAACCTGCCAGCGTTACTCTCATGGAAACCTCCGTTGCAGACGCGTGAACCGGCGTCCGATCTCACCCCGCAGGTCGAATTCCCTTGTCCGCGTCAAGTCCGCGGGGGGAACGTACGGCAGCACGCCATGCCGTTCTATGCCTAAATCCCCTTGCAGGAGCGGCACGAGAACCTCCTCCCCCCCCTTCCTGCTGATGCACACACTCACGTTGCAAGCCGCGTCGCCAGGTGAGACACCCTCGTTCGAAGTGATGACAGAATCCCCGTCCAGCCGGAACGATGGGCGCAGTGCGCGCCGGGTACTCCACCATGCCGCGTATTCCCCCAGCGTGACCGGACGCGCGCCTGTGCTCCGCAGGTGATCACAGAGATCGCGAACGACGTCCCATTGCCTGTGCCCCGGGTGATGGTAGAAGAAGAGCGGTTCCCGCCGGGAAAGCTTCCCCGCAACCACGTCACGGAAATACTGGCTCATCTGGGGGGGAGAAAAACCTGACCGCCGCATGCTCCCGATTGCAATAGGATGGACCGGTATCTGCATTGTCGTATACCGGCCCGCCCGGGTGACGGGATAGTGCGGGAGCGAATCATACGCCCATGCGAACTCCGATGAATACCGGAACCCTGACCGGTCGATCGCCCTCCCGAGATCGGGACTCCAGAATCCGAAGGGGGCCGCAAACGATGACGGGGCAAGGCCCGACTCATTCATTGCGGAGACTCCCCGGCGGATATTCTCTTCGTCTTTTGCGGCATCGAGGTAGATCCGGTGGTCGAAACAGTGAAGCCCGATCTCCTGATGTTCCATCTCTGCAAATCGCCCGAGCCATGTTCTGTGGCTCCCGGCATCGAGAAACCATGTAAAAGGAAGATCCGACTCAGAGGAGATCCTGTAGAGTTCATCGATTTCTTCCGGAGTCCCGTTGTCTGTGTCGATCCGGAATGCGAACACGCTCACCGCGCCGGCGGGAAACGGCGAGAGGGAGGCAAAGGGAATGCCTCTGCCATGATGCAGGTATTCAAGTGCGCCCCTGACAAAATGCAGTACCTCGTTTTTGCCGACGCGCGAGACCCTCTCCGATGGAAGCCGTTCCTGCCGGGCATAGAAGTACCGCTCGACCGCCCTGAAATCCTCCATTGCTTCTCCCGGATCGAAGGGAGGAACTACCGCCAATCCCCCATGGAGCTCGCCGGCGAAAACGGCATAAACATTCTCGCTGGTCCTCAGGCAATTTGCCTCGCGCGGGATAGACCCGGTTGTCTCGATATCCAAAAGTGAGAGCCCCCGGATGCGCCCTCCGGCCTCCGGGGCCAGGTAACTCAGCTGGAGGGAGGCCCCCGACTGTTCGAGCAACCCATCCAGGTACGCCGACGATCCAAGAATCGCCCCTCCGCTCCGAAGATACTCCCGCACAAATGCCAGTTCATCGCCGTCTAAATGCCTCGAAGCCACGAGTGCGCTGAATGTCCCAGCGGGAGAGTCGGGTGGAACGGAATGAAGAACCGGGACGCCAGCCTGGCAGAGGAGTTCCTCCCACCCCGGCGAGCTGCCTATCATTCCCACACGGAGGTTCATATGAGCCTTTGGCGAAGATACCGTATCTCCTGACGCGGGACCCCATTGATGGAGAAGAGGACGATAACGAACAACGTAGTGGACGCGACGAGGGATGCCAGCGGGGGGAGTCCCGCCAGAGCGAAGGATGACGCTGCCATAGCGATCCCCGCAATTGCCGGCTTGACCAGAAACCGGAATGAGGGGAGCGGCGCAACATGGTAGGCAGCGCGAATCAAAAGGAAGAGCATGACCGCCTCGCCGGTAATGATCCCGGCCCCTGCTCCAGCAGGCCCAAAGAGTGCGGTGAAGACCACAACCATGATGCAGACAATCAGCGCGCCGCCGCTGACGATCAGGGAATACGTCCTGGTCCGCCCGAACGCGACGAGTGTGCAGATCATTATGGAATTCAAGAGGGTCAGGAGGACATACCCTGTCAGCACGCGAACGACAGGGACGGCCCCCTCATAACCGGGACCGAATATCAGGAAAACGGCTTCATGGGCGACGATGCATGTCCCGATCAACACAGGGACCATGAAGACGATAATTGCCGTGAGCACCGCGGAGAGGAGGGCGGGGTATTCCTCAGACCTGGCAACGGCATAGCGTGTCGCCACCGGAAGGAACAGGGAGTTCAGGGTCCGGTCGACCAGGAGGAGGAGAAAGATCAGTTTCATCCCTGCACTGTAGATGCCCGCGTCCGCATTCGACAGAAGTATGCCGATGACGATTGGCGGGAGATTGGATACGCTCTGTGCCAGAAACATCGCCGTTCCCGCCGGGACGTTAGCTCTGAGTACCTGCACCCACTCGGAAGGGTTCCAGCCCACCGCGGGAAATCCAAAACGCCGGCGGTACATCACGCCGAGCAACAGCGTGCCGGCAGCGTTTCCTGCTAAAAACGCCACCGGGGTGAGCCTGATCTGGGACTCTGTCCGCACGAACATGAGGACAAAAAGGCCGAAAACAACCGAGTTCAGAAGCCGGGACATCATCACACCGCGGAAGTCTTCCTTCCCCTGGAAGAGCCAGTCAAGCGACAGCGCCATCGGAATGAGGGAGAGGGCATAGAGAACGATAACGTCGCGCGTCGGATCCGGAACCCCACTCAACGTCACAACGGCGAACGTCAGGCATACAAGGAACGGTGCCAGGGCAAGACGCATTGATAGTATGGCCCCGGCCCTCGCCGGCATCCCCCCGTCCGAGGCGGCAGCATTGCGCGTTTCGACTATCTGTATCCCGGGGCTTCCCAGCAAGGAGAGATACCCGAGGACCGCCATCCCGATGTTGATGATCCCGAACGAGGCGGGGGCGAGCACGCGGGCGAGGTAGAGCGTGACAAGAAAACCGACAGCCCTGCCGCCGGCGTCGCCTGCGAGTATAGCAAGCATATTGCTCACCGGCTTTTTCACCCTGCAAGCCCGCCTATCAAATTCATGAGCCCCCGTTCCCGCCGTTCGAGCGTAAATCGTGAAGCAATGGACTCCCTCCCTCCGAGGCCGCCGGCGGGGGGAGCGGCCATGGCCTCAGTGATCGCAGCCGCCAACGCCCCGGGATCTCCCCACGGGACGAGAAATCCATGACCGGAAACGGGTGTGTGCATCCCGCCGACATCCGTACAGACCGGGATACACCCACAGAGCATTGCCTCACACACCGAGCCCGGAAGTCCCTCAAGACGGGAAGGCTGGCAATACACTCTCGATTCGCGGTAGAGAGCAAGGAGCTCTTCACGGGAGACCCTCCCCCTGATCTCAATATTGCCGGGCGCCCGCGCGCAGAGCAGGCTCGCGTGCGGTTCCTTTATCCCGACAAGGAGGAACCGTGTACCGGGGAGGCAACGCGCAGTGTCGAGGAGCAGATCCACTCCCTTGACGCGCATTCTCGCCTCACTGTCGCAGACAGCGACGGTGAGGACGGAATTCGCCTTCTTCCCGCCGGGAGACCAGAACGTTGAATCATAGCCGGTCGGGAGATACTCGATGTTCCGGCCGTCATAGCCCGCCCGGCGAATCGCTTCTTCTTTCAGGAAGGGATCCACGGCAAGGACCATGTCAGACTTCCTCAAGGCGTACGAGACAAGCCGGGATTTCCACGGGGAGACCCAGATCCCATAACTGATTTCATCAATCCCGGCGACATCGGCCCCCCCGATCGCGATCACCGACCGCCGGTGGAAAGCGCGGGCCGATGCCACGGCCACCGCAGCGTACGTGGAAGCGAACCACGTGTAGACAATGTCGCTCCTCCGCACACCGCGGACGATGGCAGAAAGCGCCGCGGCGCCACGTACCATCAGATGCTCGACTTCCCAATGTTTCCGAAGTATGTTCAGATCTTCAGTAATGAAGGGGGTAACGAAGGTCGATGTTACAAGTATCTTCACTCTCGACAAGCGTGCACCGGGGTGGTGTCTGGTCAACGGGGATTCGAAAAGATACTCCAAAGCGGGCCCACAATCAACCTGGCCGCTGTAAATCGCCGCCGCTCAGGAGAGAGGGACACGATCGAACGCGTGAATGCGGTGCAGGTCGACGATGATCGTCCCGTCAGGCTTCTGCCCGAACACATCGCCGAACTTCGCGCCCCACACCACCTCGTCCGCCTTGTATGAGGAACGCGAGTTGACGGTCTGAGAAAACGTCTCGTCGGTCGCCGAGATGAGGACAAGGATTTCCGACTCCGCGGCGCGGAATTCCTCTTCGGTCTGTCCGTGAAGCGGGCTCTTCCGGTCTATCGGATGCACAACCGTCCAGGTAAGAGGAAAGAATGTCACTTCGTCCCGTTCGAGGGAAAGAGCGTGGAACCGCCGGACTGTGACGTTCCCTTCCTTTTCGAATCTGCTGAGGAGCACCTGCACCCCCACCTGAATCAACTGGCTGTTCCGCTCGTTTGCAATCCGGAACATCAGCCCGTTGATTCCGCGGTACGGGGCCACGATTGCCTGCCGGCTGTACAGAACGCGCGCATCAGGCCGGGAGAACCGGGCGAACATCAGGCTCGTTGCCAGCGCGAAGGCGAGCAGGCCGGTCAGGGCCTCGACGCTGGCCAGGACGTTCGCCGTCGTGCTGAAAGGAGCAATCCGGCCGTAGCCGATCGTCGTCGAAGTTTGCACACTGAAAAAGAAGTCGTCCAGGAAGCGCGCTTCACCCGATTTTTCCTCCGCGCCGGCCAGCGCCCCGGGTCCACAGGAATAGTACGCCGCGGCAAACATGACATTGAAAAGAAGGTAGCTGGAGAAGATGAGCAGGTAGAAGCGCGGCCACGTTATCGTGAGCAGAGTGTGGTAGGGGTTCAATGAACGGAGGAAGGGAAGGCGTTTCCGTTCGACGTTGAAGCTCCCGTCCCGGTTCAGGAGACGGCGGCGCGACTCCTGGGAGATGCGACTGCCGAATCCGAGATCGTGCAGGTCCGTCCGATCGCCGCTCATTTCGTTTTGTCGAGTTTAAATGACGCGGAATTCAAGCAGTAGCGGAGGCCCGTCGGCTTTGGACCGTCGTCGAACACATGACCGAGGTGGGCGTCGCACCGCGCGCAGAGCACTTCTGTCCTCTTCATCATATGGGCCCGGTCCGTGGACGTCGCCACGTTTTCCAGCTTCAGCGGGGCCCAGAAGCTGGGCCACCCGGTCCCCGAGTCGAACTTCGTCTCGGACGCAAAAAGCTCGGCCCCGCAGCAAGCGCAGCGGTAGACCCCCTTTTCATGATTGTCCCAGTATTCCCCCGAAAAGGCGCGCTCCGTCCCCTTCTTCCTCGCCACTTCGAATTGCTCCGGGGTAAGATGTTTCCTCCACTCTTCTTCGGTCTTGACGACTTTATCGCCCATGGCGTTCCCTCCCTCTTCCTAAAGATCTTCAATTTGTATTTACACTATCGCTACCTGAGGACATTCAGGATGACCCGCGACGCAGCGCCTGCAGCATGATAGATTCTCTCTGTCTCCTTCCTGAAATCACCCTCGCCTGCGCGGTAGATATCAACAAACGACTGAGGATTTCTGTCCACAAGGGGGAACCATGAACTTTGCACCTGCACCATGACCCTGTGACCGGGCAGGAACGTGTGGCTGATGTCACGGAGCTGGAAACGCACCGGCGTGACCTTACCGGGGACAAATGGCTCCGGCACCGACATGCTGTTCCGGAATTTTCCACGCATGACTTCCGCCCGCACGAGCATCTGGTATCCCGCGCCGAGTCCCCCCTCGGAGGCGTGACCGCCGATGGTCGTGTCGGGGAAAACGTCAATGACCTTTACAATGAAATCTGCATCAGTCCCCGTCATCGATACGTGCAATTCGGCGCCGACGGGCCCTGCTGCCGTGAGGGCCCTCTCGAGGGGCGCGGTTTCAAACGTGAGAACGTCCGGCCGCCTGCTCGCAAACCGCTGATCCTCCACGACATAGGTCACTCCCCGTAATATGCTGACAACGTTTGTGTACGGGACGGGTCGCGCCGGATCGCTGACATATTCATCATAACCATTTTTTCCCGGAGGTGGTTCGACAGACAGGACCCCCCGCTCCCTGAAATAGAAGCTCGTTTCTGCCGCTCCGGAGGGGGGCCACTGGACGTAGCGCATCCATCTATTGGACCCGGTCTCGAACACGAGCGGGGTCGGAAGCGGAGCCTCACCCTCTCGCTTGAGATAGAAATTGAAGAACGGAAATTCCACACTGTCCCGGTAATAGATGGACGTCTTCCCGCCGAATTCGACATCCCCGAGGGAGGACCCCGGGGTCCGCGCCCAACCCCCGTGCTGCCAGGGCCCGAGTATGAGCGAACAGGGGGTCCCCGGGCTCTCTTTCTTCATCATGGTGTAGAAGGAGAGGGGCCCGTACAGATCTTCGGCATCGAACAGCCCTCCCACGACCATGACCGCGGGGGTTATCGCGCGTATATGCGGGAGGAGGTTTCTCTCCTGCCAGAAACTATCATACGTCCCGTGAGACATGAGGTCCTCCCAGAAC
>Ga0182017_10003186_pt1 | contig 12257 bp, 9 predicted proteins | sample 712E3DmetaG_FD_120492 | JGI IMG/M metagenome (GOLD analysis project Ga0182017, IMG submission 120492) | Permafrost microbial communities from Stordalen Mire, Sweden - 712E3D metaG | ecosystem: Environmental > Terrestrial > Soil > Wetlands > Permafrost | place: Sweden: Stordalen | collected... | reverse complement strand
GTCAGGTCGTCGATGGTGATTAAGTCCCTATTCTTTAAGTCCATTTTTGCCTCCCTGCACTCCATTTTGATTGGTTTTCACGGGGGGTGGGCTGATAATCGCGACTTCATCGAGGCCGTCTGTTTCTTTGAGTTTGACGGCGATTGCTTCGTCATGGCCGCTGGGTACATTTTTCCCGACGTAGTCCGCCCGGATTGGCAGTTCGCGGTGACCGCGGTCGATCAGGACGATCAATTGAATGGATTGGGGGCGCCCCAAATCGATGATGCCGTCCATCGCGGCGCGGATGCTGCGCCCGGTATAGAGCACATCGTCCACGACGATGACTGATTTGCCGACGATGCTGAAAGGAATTTCGGTGCGGGTTACTTTAGGCGGGACATCGTGCTGCACGTCGTCCCGGTAGGGGAAAATATCCAGCGCCCCGACGGGTACGGCGGTCTGACTGTAATTTTGGATGTTCTGCGCCAGCCGCCTGGCCAGCGGCACGCCGCGGGTATACATCCCGATGAGCACAATATTATCCAGCGATTTGCTCCGCTCGATGATTTCATGGGCGATGCGGGCCAGCGTCCGCCGGATATCTTCTTCGGTCATCAGGACTTTTTCGGGCATAAAAAAACCTCTCGCCGTGGATGTGGCAAGAGGTTCGTGTTTCGGACTCTGTCTTTCCCCTTACCAGTCTCACGGGACTAGCTTAAAGGCTCTGGTATCATATTAGCAGACGGGAAAAGGGATTACAAGGGAAATTTTAAAATAATTTTAACCGAGTTGATTTGCTAATTATTCGATTCCTAATTGTATTTTTACGGCTTCTGCCACTTTATTCAGGTCTTCCCGGGATAAGACCGCCGCGCGCCGGTAAAGTCGTTCTTTGCTGACGGTCGTGAGCTGGTCGGCCATTGCCTTGTTTTCCTTCCCTTCAAAATTAACAACTGTTTCACTGGGATATAATTTTCCTGTTTTGCTGCTCAGCGGAACAACCTGCACCCTGTTCAGGACTTTGTTCGAGGCATTATTGCTGATAATGACCGCCGGCCGCTTTTTCCGGATTTCGCCGCCGATTGAAGGGTCGAAATTAACCCACCAGATTTCACCCCTTAGCATTTTCAAAATCCTCGATGGTATTTTCCGCCCATTCCAGCGCTTCTTTCTCGCGCTGTTCATCGCTCGCCATCGCCCGGTATCCCGCCTCCAATTCGGCTTCTAATCTCTTTTTCGCCAGTTCTTCCAGGCAGGAGGCGACTACTTTACTGCGGCTGGTTTTTCTTTCTTTCGCCACTTTATCGGCCATTTTTACGAGCTCCGACGGTACGCTCACGGTGACTTTGACAACTTGTATAGTCATACTATTTCTCCTTAACAATGTTAAGTACAATTATCATACCAACGGTATGAACAATTGTCAATGTCCATATCCATACCGACGAAAGCCGGTATCCAGTGTTTATTCAGAATGTTTGATGGGAAAACCGATTATTTCCCGATATTTGATAATTTGAACTTTGAATTTGCCGAAGGTCCTTTAATTTTAAGAAGGATAAATATTTCGGTATTAGATATTAGTGCTTATTGAGAACTTGATTCTTGTATCTTGATTATTAAAATAGGTTTTATCCCATTGCGTTGATGATTTCTTCCAACATCACGCGCCACCCCTTCCCCGGCTGCCGCAGGCTCATCCTGAGCTGGCTGTTCCCCAGTTTTACGCCTTCCCGGTAAAAACGCGCCAGCTTCTTCTTGTCAAGCTGCATACCGGCAAATAGCTGGATGATTATCTCGCCGTCCAGATTGGAAATTGATTCGATGCCGCGGTCTTTGGCCACAACCCGGATTTTCAGGATATAGAGCAGGTTTTCCACTTCTTTGGGGGGCACCCCGAAACGGTCGTTCAATTCCTGCTCCAGGTTGGGGATTTGCTTCAACTCGGAAATATCCGCCATCCGCTGGTAAAGTTCCAGCCTCGTTACCATATCGTCGACATATTCTTCGGGAATCAATGCCGATAACGGCAAATCGATGGTGGGCGGCGGCAGTTTGGAGGTGCTCGGCGTCTGGATCACGCCGCTCTTTTGCATTTTCAATTTTTCCACGGCTGTGGCCAGCATTTGGCTGTAAAGGTTGAATCCGACCGCGCTGATTTGTCCGCTCTGTCTCATGCCCAGCAGCGTGCCCGCACCCCTGATTTCCAGGTCTTTCATGGCGATACTGAATCCCGCGCCCAGTTCCGTGGCTTCATAAATTGTCCGCAGCCTCTTTTCTGCCACCGGAGTCAGCCTCTTGCCTTTATCGAACAATAAATAGGCGTAAGCCAGCGTCGCCCCGCGTCCTACCCGGCCCCGCAGCTGGTGCAGCTGTGTCAGCCCGAAACGGTCCGCCTGATTGATTATCATTGTGTTCACATTGGGCATATCCAGACCGGATTCGATGATCGTGCTGCAGACCAGCACGTCAGCCTTGCCCTGCATGAATTCCGTGGTAACTTTTTCCAGCCCGCCCTCCGGCATTTGGCCGTGTCCGACGCACACCCTCGCTTCGGGGATAAGGTGCCGCAGTTTATCGGCGATGATTTCGATGCTCTGTACGCGGTTGTGTACAAAGAAGACCTGTCCGCCGCGTTCCAGTTCCCGCAGCACCGCTTCCCGGATTAACCGTTCGTCGTATTCTGCGACATAAGTCCGGACGGGCAGGCGGTCTTCCGGCGGTGTTTCCATCGTGCTCATGTCCCTTACACCAACCAGTGACATATGCAAGGTGCGCGGAATCGGCGTTGCGCTCAGCGTCAGCACGTCTACTTCCTGCCTCATTTTTTTCAAAAATTCTTTATGTGCGACCCCGAAGCGCTGCTCTTCATCGATAATCAATAATCCCAGATTTTTAAATTGGACATCTTTTTGAATCAGCCGGTGCGTGCCGATGCAGATATCGACGGTGCCTTCCGCTAATCTTTTTATCACGTCCGCCTGTTCTTTATGGCTGCGGAAACGGCTGAGCGATTCTATTTTCATCGGAAATGCTTTCATTCTCTCGGAGAATGTGGCGTAATGCTGCTGCGCCAGAACCGTTGTCGGTACCAGCACCGCGACCTGTTTGCCGTCGATTACGGCTTTAAACGCCGCCCGGATTGCCACTTCGGTCTTGCCGTAGCCGACGTCGCCGCATATCAGCCGGTCCATCGGTTTGCTTTTCTCCATATCCGCTTTGATTTCCTGCTGGGCCGTAATTTGGTCGGGGGTTTCGATATAAGGGAAAGAAGCCTCCAATTCCCGCTGCCAGATGGTATCTCTGGAAAAGGCGAAACCCGGCACGACTTCGCGGCTGGCATATAAATCCAATAAATCTTCGGCCACTTCCTCGACCGCTTCTTTGACCTTTTCTTTGGTGTGCGCCCATTCCTGTCCGCCTAAACGGCTGAGCGTGGGCGGTGTTTCCCCGCCGCCGACGTAGCGGCTGACCCTGTCCACCTGGTCGGTCGGCACGAAAAGCTTGTCCCCGCCGGCGTACTGCAGAATCAGGAATTCTCTGTCCATGTCGCAATTGCGGATGACCGTAAATCCATAAAATTTCCCGATGCCGTGTTCGATATGCACCACATAATCGTCGGGCTGGATATCCGCGAATATTTTGTGCCGGGCTACCAGCCTTTTCTTCTGCAGGCGCTGCTGCTTGGTGAAGCCGAAAATTTCCGCATCGGTAAAAAGGTGGGTATCACGCAGGCTCCAACCGGAATTGAGCAGGCCCTGCAGCAGAATCAAAGAACCCGGCTGCGGCGTCTGTTTAATTTCGGTCAGCACAGGCGCGATGATGTCCTCTTCGCCGAGCAATTCGGAGAGGCGGTTGGCCTGATGCGTGACCAGGATGACGCGTTCTTTGTCCGCCAGCATCTGCTTGATTTTCGCGATGAAGGTCGGCAGTTGTCCGCCGTAGCTTGGCAGCGTTTTAAAATCGAGGTGATGCACCGCTGCTTTTTCCGACATTCCCAGTTCAGACAAAATCAACTGCGGCATTTTCTGCAGCGCCGGTGCCATTTCGTCCCAGCTAAAATAAGGCTTAGGGAAATTGACCGGCAGTTCGCCCTGAGCCTGCCGGCCTCTGTAGATTTCCACCGCTTTGTTGTCAAAATCCTCGACGGTGCGCTGGACGCTGAGCGGCTCGTCGATAATCAGCAGGGTGTTTTCCGGCAGGTAAGACAGGAGGCTGTCCCGGTTAAACAGCGGGGCATAAAACTCTTTGCTCACGGTTTTTTGTCCGCGGTAAAGCTCTTCCATTTCTTTGGCGAATGTCTGGCGGAATTCTTCGGTGCAGTTGTTGAAATCGAGGGTTTTTAAAATATCTTCGGGCTGTGGACCATTTTCGGCGAAAGGCGCCGTTAACTCCGTGGCGGGTCCGATATTGATTGAGGGAACTCTTCTCACCGAACGCTGATTCGTCGGGTCGTAAAGCCGGATGCTTTCCACGATGTTCCCGAAAAATTCCAGTCTGGCCGGCAGTTCGCCGGTCGGCGGGAAGATGTCGATAATACCGCCGCGTTTGCTCATTGTACCCGGAATTTCCACTGTGCTTTCGACGGTATAGCCCAGCGATTGCCAGCGTTTCATCAGCAGCATCGGGTCGTAATTTGCCTCTTCCCTGATCGTGTGGAAGTAAGCGGCAAAGTCGGTAAATGAGGCAGTTTTCTGAATCAATGCGGTAGCCGGGATGACTGCCAGCGGTAAAGTTTTGCCGTTACGGGCATTGGCCAGTGCGGACAACACCCGCAGGCGTTCCAGTTCCGTGGGTAAATCGGAAACGATGCGTTCGTAAGGCAGCGCATCGGCTTCCGGCATCAGTTTGACCTCGTCGGAATGGCTCCAGAGGCTGATCTGTTCGTACAATTTGCGGGACTCTTCGGCATGGGCGGTAATCACCACAATCGGCCGTTTCAATGTCTGATAAAGCGCCGCGATCAGATAAGGCCGGGCCGCCTCGATGACATCCGCTTTGGATAAGGCGTTTTTTTGCCGCAGCTCATCCACAAGCTTGCCGTAATCCGGTACCTCGTTGATTAAATTCAATAATTTTGAAAGGTTTAATGTTTCCATATTTCTCAATCGCCATTCTGAAGTTACGCAATACCTGAAGAATCTCCAACCCTATTCAGTTGTCAGGAAGATACTTCACTATGCTGAGCGTAGCAATCTCTCGTGTGACGTAAATATCCCTTATTATTAAACGTCTTAAGGGGCTAGCCGAACCGGACTAGCCCTTACAAGTTCATTTTAACATAATCCTGTGATATAATGGCACTGAAAATACAGTACAACGGCATATGGTAAATCATCTCCAATTTTCCTCTCCCTAGAGGGGAGAGGATCAAGGTGAGGGTGAAAAAGGACTCAACTGAATTCGGGTAAATCAACAATGGCTAAAACAAAACTTGATTCTAATTTAACCTGCCGCCGCATCGTCGCTAAGTTCGGTACCAGCCTGTTGACGGCCGGCAGCAACCGCCTTAACATCGAGCGCATGACCGACCTGGTGAACCAGATTGCGCAGCTCCACGACCGGGGCGTGGAAGTGGTCATTGTCACTTCCGGCGCCATCGCCGCCGGCCGCGAGCGCCTCGGTTTAACCAAAAAGGCCAAAGGTGTGGCGCTTAAACAGGTGCTGGCTTCCGTCGGACAGGGCCGTTTGATGAATATCTACGAGCGCCTTTTTGAGGAGCACAATGTTACGGTCGGGCAGGCATTATTGACGAAATCAGTGCTGGTTGACCGCGCCGGTTACCTGAATACCCGCAACACGCTGCTGGCTTCGCTGGAAATGGGCGTCATTCCGATTATCAATGAGAACGACGTCGTGGCCGTGGATGAAATCCGCGAAGCCCGCTTCGGCGATAACGATAACCTATCTGCCATGGTCGCCAATCTGATTGACGCCGACCTTTTATTTATCCTCACGGACATCAACGGCTTATATACCGCCGACCCCAATAAAGACCCGTCCGCTAAAATGATTCCCTTGGTCGAGAAAATCGACGAGAAAATCGATAGCCTGGTTTCCGGTTCTGTCAGCGGCCTCGGCACCGGCGGCATGGTCACCAAAATCGAAGCCGCCCGGCTGGCGACCGCTTCCGGGGTCACCGTGGTTATCGCCAACGGCAGTGAAAAAGATGTACTGCTGAAAGTCGCCGGCGGCAAAGCCTGCGGCACCCGTTTCCTGCCGGTTAAAAACAAACCGGACAGCCGCGAACGGTGGCTGCTTTCCGGGCTCAGCACCCACGGTAAATTGACCGTAGATGACGGCGCCGCTCTGGCCCTGAAAAAGAAAAGTTGCAGCCTGCTGGCGGCCGGTATTATCGAGGTGGACGGCGTTTTCCAGCGCGGCGACATCGTGGATATCTGCGACGTTAAAGGCCGTAAACTCGGCAGCGGCATCACCAATTACACCGCCGTCGAAGTGCAATCGATAAAAGGCGCCCAATCGGGGAATATTACCGACTTGCTCGGCTATGATTCCGGTTCGGAAGTCGTGCACCGCAACAATCTGGTGATATTGTAGTCCCGGAAACAAAAAGACCCGCGTCTTAAAACGCAGGTCTTTCTTAATTATCGAATATCAAACCGCTAGCGATATGCCTCTATTTACCTTCATTCTCTTCGTTAAAAGCTTTGTTTTCCGCTTCTTCCTGTCCCAGTTTCAGGTCGTCGATAATATCATTGATACTCATATTTTCCCACCAGATACCGAAGGCGCAGCCGATAATGAGCAGCGCCCCGAAACCGGTCAGCCCCCAGCTCACGCTGTCCATATTATTCAGGCGGATAAAATGCGTGTAATACGGCACAACGACCGCAATCATAATGCCGACTACGGCGATAGTGGTGAAAATAGTATTGTTGTTTCTGGCACTTCTGATTTTTTCCTGCATCGCTATAATCCAGGCCCGTTCCGAAGGCGCTTTGGATAGTTCTACGCCGCATTCCGAACAGAACTTCGCTTTGGCGTCGACTTTGGTATTACAAACCGGACAATTGGTCATCTTATCCCTCCTTGATATTTCAATATTCCATATTATCCCCATCTTACCATCTTTTCAAGAAAACGGCTGAAAAATTTACCGGATATGAGCGTAAACCGGTATTTAACGGACGTCGAAGATTGCGGATTTCTCCGCAACTTAACAATGCTATAATTAAGCAAAGATTCTCCCGGACTGATTATTTGGAGGTGAGCACAATGTTGGAAAAAATTCTGGTCTGCCTCGATGGTTCAACTCCCGCCGAACGGATTTTACCTTATATTATCCCGGAAGCCGTCGCCCGGCACAGCAAATTGGTACTTCTGCACGTCATAGAAACGCCGGAATCGTTAGTCTCGATCAATATCCCCGGTTCGCCTGCTGTCCCGATGAGCACTTCGGGCGCGGCAAAACGCACTTTCACCGAAGAGACTGCCGCGGAATCCTACCTCGCCGCTCAAGCGCAACTTCTTGGCGAAAATAAACTGGAGGTGGATTACGTGGCGCTGTCCGGTTCTCCCGGTGACACAATTGTTAAATACGCTCAGGAAAATGACTGTACCCTGATCGCGATTGCTACCCACGGGCACGGCGGTTTCCGCCGTTTCGCGCTCGGTTCCACCGCCGACTATGTCGTGCATCATTCCGCCATCCCGGTCCTTACCGTCCGCAGATAATTACGCTGCGCCTGCAGCTTCATCCCCGCAAGTTGTACAATAAATAAGGGAGTCATAACATCGGCTCCCTTATTGTGTGTCATCGGCCTTATCGCATGGATGGGTTTCGAACCCCTTAGCTTCTTTCTTTCAAGGCCTTGTCAGAAAACTAGAACAAATGTTAGAATAATTTCGGAAGGAAACAAAACATGCCTCTGGATTCAATTGTTGTCAAAGGTGCCCGCGAGCACAACCTGAAAAATATCGATGTCACCATCCCCCGCGATAAGCTGGTCGTCATCACCGGCGTTTCGGGTTCCGGTAAAAGTTCGCTGGCGTTCGATACGATTTACGCCGAAGGCCAAAGGCGTTACATGGAGTCGCTCTCTGCCTATGCCCGCCAGTTTTTAGGCCGCATGGAAAAACCGGATGTGGACTACATCGAAGGCCTCAGTCCGGCCATCTCCATCGACCAAAAAGGTGTGGGTAAAAACCCCCGCTCCACCATGGGTACGATTACTGAGATTTACGATTATCTCCGCCTGCTCTTTGCCCGCGTCGGCCATCCCCACTGTCCCAAATGCGGCCGGGAAATCACCAGCCAGACCGTCGAGCAGATTGTTGACGCCATCAAAAACTTGCCGGCCGACAAGCGCATCCTGATTCTCTCGCCGCTGGTCAAAGACCGCAAGGGCGAATACCAGGCCATCTTCGACGACCTGCGCAAGCAGGGTTATGTCCGCGTCCGCGTCGATAAAAAAATCTATGACCTTTCTGAAACAATTACCCTGGATAAAAATAAAAAACATAACATCGATGTTGTCATTGACCGGCTGGTGACCGGCCAGAGCGACAGCCAGACCCGCATCGCCGATTCGGTGGAAACATCCCTCAAACTCGGCGAAGGCGTGGCCATCGTCTCCATCATTGACGGCGAAGAACTCCTTTTCTCCGAGCATTTTGCCTGTGTGCACTGCGAAATCAGCCTCGGCGAAATCGCGCCGCGCACTTTCAGTTTCAATAGTCCGCACGGCGCCTGCCCGGCCTGCACCGGACTCGGCTTCAAACTGGAAATCGACCCCGACCTGATTATGCCGGACCGGAATTTGTCCATTAACCAGGGCGGCATTAAGCCTTATCAGACGCAATACTGGTATTTCTACCGCCTCGAAGATGTGGCCCGGGAACACGGTTTTTCCCTGAACACCCCGATTAAAGACCTCACCAAAGACCAGCTGAACATCATCCTTTACGGCGAAAATTTCGAACGCACTAAATACCGCACCCGTTACGGCATGGTCCGCGAGCACAGCGAAGGCTGGGAGGGCGTTGTCCCGCGCATGGAGCGCCTTTACCGCGAAACCCAATCCGAATATTCCCGGCAGGAAACCGAGCGCTATATGATGACTAAGCCCTGCCTGGAGTGCGGCGGCAAGCGTCTCAAGCCCGAAGCACTGGCCGTCAGCATCGGCGGCAAAAATATTTACGAAATCAGCGGTCTGCCCGTGGCCAAAACACTGGCCTGGGCTAAATCCCTGAACAGCGGCGAAAAGCCCGTCCTTTCCGAACGGGAGCAGATTATTGCCCGCCAGATTATCAAGGAAATCCTCTCCCGGCTCGGGTTTTTATGCGATATCGGATTGGATTACCTGGCGTTGGAACGCCCCTCGATGACGCTCAGCGGCGGCGAAGCCCAGCGCATCCGCCTTGCCACACAGATCGGCAGCGGCCTGATGGGCGTCCTCTACATCTGCGACGAACCCACTGTCGGCCTGCACCTGGCGGACAGCCACCGCCTGATTGAAACATTAAAAAGACTGCGCGATATCGGCAATACCATTCTTGTCGTCGAGCATGATGAGAGTGTGATGCGCACCGCCGATTTCATTATTGACATGGGTCCCCGTGCCGGCGAACACGGGGGTAACGTTATCGCCACCGGTACGATGCAGGACATCATGGACTGCAAAGAATCGCTCACCGGCCAGTACCTCAGCGGCGCCAAATCCATCCCTATGCCGGGCAAACGTCGCAAAGGCAACGGCACCGCGCTCACCATCAAAGGCGCGCGCCAGAACAATTTGAAGGATATCGACGTCAAAATCCCCCTCGGCAAATTTGTCTGCATCACCGGCGTTTCCGGCAGCGGCAAAAGCACACTGGTGGACGACGTCCTTTCCCGCAAGCTGGCCCAGGTTTTGTATAATGCCAAAGAACTGGTCGGGGAATGCGACACCATCCTAGGCATCGAGAATATCGATAAGGTCATCAATGTCGACCAGTCACCCATCGGACGGACCCCGCGCAGCAATCCTGCCACTTACACTGCTACGTTCGGGCCGATCCGCGAACTTTTTGCCTCCGTGCCCGATGCCAAGATCCGCGGTTATGAAGCCGGAAGGTTCTCCTTTAATGTCAAAGGCGGACGCTGCGAAGCCTGCCGCGGCGAAGGCTATATCGAGATCGAAATGCAGTTCCTGCCCGATGTTACCGTCCCCTGCGAAGTCTGCAAAGGCAAACGCTACAACCGTGAAGCCCTCGAAATCAAGTTCAAGGACAAGAATATCGCCGAAGTCCTGGATATGACCGTCGAAGAAGCGCTGGAGTTTTTCAAGAATTTTCCCGCCATTAAGCGCAAACTGGAAACACTCAACGATGTCGGCCTCGGCTATATCCGGATGGGTCAGCCCGCCCCTACCCTTTCCGGCGGTGAAGCCCAGCGCGTCAAACTCGCTACCGAGCTCGCCAAGCGTTCCACCGGCAAGACCTTATACATCCTCGACGAACCCACCACCGGCCTCTCTTTCGACGATGTGGCCGCTTTACTGCGGGTCATGCAGCGCCTGGTGGATGCAGGCAATACGGTAGTGGTCATCGAGCATAACCCGGACGTAATGAAGAATGCTGATTATATTATTGACCTGGGGCCGGGAGCAGGGGATGCCGGCGGCTATGTCGTCGCCAAAGGCACCCCGGAAGAAGTGGCGGAAGTCCCCGAATCCATTACCGGACGGTATTTGAAGGACCTCCTGGCAGGGAAACATATCGGATAAAGCTAATCACCCGAAGTCCCCAGACGAAGGGTCTCCCTGCCTATTAATAGAGATGGAGATTCTTCGTCAGCCTGGGGCTGACTCAGAATGTAGGCCATTTAAGCGGGGTTTAAGTTAGAGGGGCGCAGCCCCTCTAACTTAACTTCTCCCTCGCCTTGAGCCCTCAGGCGAAATACTTTTGCTGTTAAAGCAAAATGTAGAGGAGAGGGAGCAAGAGGGTGAGGCTAAAAGCGTGGAGAAACTAGCAACTTAGAGCAAACATATCGAGGTGTAATAAAAATGAATAGAGAAGAAGCCCTCCAATCAGTCCGCCAAAACATCAAAAATGAAAACCTGGTGCGCCACATGCTGGCCACCGAAGCCATCATGCGCGCCCTCGCCGCCCGCTTCAATGAGAATGCAGACGAGTGGGGCCTGGCCGGCCTGCTGCATGATATCGACCTGGAACTTCTCGGCGACGATTTGACTACCCATAGCAAACGCAGCGCGGAAATGGCCCACCAACTCGGCGCGAGCGGTGCCGTCTGTCACGCCATCCTATGCCATAACGGCTCCCACGGTGAGCCTTTCCAAACGTTGATGGATAAAGCCCTGTACTGTGCCGACCCGCTCACCGGCCTCATCACTGCCGCGGTGCTTGTCCGTCCCGAAAAGAAACTGAGCTTTGTCGAAGTAAAGTCTATCCGCAAACGGTTCAAGGAAAAGACTTTTGCCGCCGGTGCCAACCGGGAGCAGATTGCCAAATGCAGCGAAATCGGAATGGAGCTGGACGACTTTATTGCCCTCGGATTGACTGCGATGCAGGGCGCGGCGGAAAGTCTGGGGTTGTAAATTCCAAATTCAAAATTCCAATACGCAATTGTTAAGGTTAGTCTCCTCGCCCCTTGAGGGAGAGGACTAAAGGTGAGGGGACATTGTACACTTTACGCAGTAAATGTGTAAGCGTTGTAACTTATTGTTCCCCCCCTTGTCATTCCTGCGCAGACAAGAATCCATCCCCATAACCCCCAAACCATTATAAAACCCTAAAACCAGGTATCCATTTTCTCTCCTTTGTAAGGAGAGAGGCAAGAGAGAATTACTAATGCCAGTCTTACCAGGCTATTCAATAGAGAGAAAGATTCTTCGTGCGCCTGAGGCGCATCAGAATGTGTATTATTTTCTATTTAGCAATTTCACAAAACTATTTTAGCAATTAATTATGCGCTGCCCCTCGCGGTAAACAGGATAATGAGCTGCGATTTGAGATTTTGTCCCAAACTGGAATCATTTTGCCGAAACGGTGCTTAAAATTCCCCTGTGTAAATTGTGGTGTAAATCCCTCTTAATCTCCCTTTACAAAAGGGAGAAGATTCCTACTCTCCCTCCTTTTTAAGGAGGGATTAAGGGAGAATTTCAGGGGAATGCCCCATTCGGCAAATTTGCAGTTGAATTCTTTACTTCGACTGCGACTTCCAATATTTACCCTTTACTGGGCGCTATGGGTCTGGTTCTGACGAGACTCAGCCGGTCAAGCAACACTCTCAAGGAGGTGCCTTGTGGATGGAG
>Ga0182017_10003185_pt1 | contig 12257 bp, 12 predicted proteins | sample 712E3DmetaG_FD_120492 | JGI IMG/M metagenome (GOLD analysis project Ga0182017, IMG submission 120492) | Permafrost microbial communities from Stordalen Mire, Sweden - 712E3D metaG | ecosystem: Environmental > Terrestrial > Soil > Wetlands > Permafrost | place: Sweden: Stordalen | collected... | reverse complement strand
TCGGTATCGATCCGCAAGACGCCCAGCTCGTTTTCGGCATGTTCCGGCGTTTGCACGGACCGGACGTTCCAGGCACCGGCATTGGACTTGCGCTTTGTAAGAAGATCGTCGAGCGCCACGGTGGACGCATCTGGGTGGAATCGGAAAAGGGGCAGGGGGCTGCGTTCAGGTTTTTGATTGCCGCCCGCCACAACGGGTCTTAGCGGACCGGTATGGACAACTCCCTGAAAAACGAAATCGAAAGCCTGCGCCAGGCCCTGGACGCCGAGTTCGAGGAGTTCATTTCCACCACGGCTCACAACCTCCGGGAATCTCTGCGCGCCGTGGCGTCCTACAGCCAACTGCTGGCCGAAGCGCACGCCGATCCGTATCTCAGCCGAATCCAGGACGGCGTCGCCGACATGCAATCTCTGCTCTCCGCCGTGGTGGATTACTGGGCCGCCGGCACCCTCGAGAAGCATCTGAACCGGACCGACATGGAAGCCGTTCTCCGCCAGGCGCTCCTGCACGTACCGGACGCCGGCGCAATCGTCACCCACGATCCATTGCCGGCCGTGATGGGAGACTTCGAAGCACTCGCCAAGGTTCTGGGGCAGTTGATCGGCAATGCGATCAAGTTCCGTGGATCGCGCCCCCCGAACGTTCACATTTCCTGCAAGCGCGAGGAAGCGTTGTGGGCATTCTCGGTTCAGGATAATGGGCTGGGCATCGATCCTGCCTTCCGCGGCCGCCTCTTCGTCGCGTTCAAGCGCCTCCACGGAAAGGAATACCCCGGCCACGGACTCGGACTCGCACTCTGCAAGAAGGCGGTTGAGTGGCATGGCGGCCGAATCTGGATGGAATCGACCCCCGGCGAAGGTTCAACATTCTATTTCACCCTGGCCCCCGCGGATTGAAGCAACTTCTGCACCGTCCCGTGCACCTCTTGCACCGTATTCGTAGGGCGGTCCTCCAGGACCGCGCCGGACCTCCAGGTCCGGCAGGTCTTCCCCTTTGGCCCCCGGCTTGCTCCTACTCGCATACGGCCGACTGGGGCCCGGGGGAACCGACCAATGAGAACCACACCTAGCCACCTGCGCGAGTATCAGCAAACTCTCGCGCGAGAAGAGTCCGAACTGCTTCACCTGTTGTGGAATCGCGACGGCATCGCCATCGAGAAGAGTGCGGACCAAATGGACGAGATTCAGTGCGCCTCCGAACGAGACCTGGCGATTCGAAACGTGGCCCGCGAGTCCATCCTGCTCGCCGGCGTGAGAGCCGCATTGGGACGGATTCAAGACGGCAGCTTCGGAACCTGCATTGAGTGCGAACGGGCGATCAATCCAAAGCGCCTCGCGGCCGTGCCCTGGGCGACGCGTTGCATCGCCTGCCAGGAAGTCGCCGATCGGGACGGGCGAGAGACCACCGAACCCGCCCGCGACCTTCTCGTCCACGCGGCATGAGGAGGGCGGACTTCAGTCCGCGCGGGACTTCAGTCCCGCGAAGGGAGACTAGCATGGGTCAAGTTGTGGAAATGGGCTCCAGCATCCGAACCATGGCGTTTCTCGGAAACTACTTGCCGCGCAAGTGCGGCATCGCCACGTTCACCTCCGACCTGCTTGGGGCGGTGGCCGCGCGGCACCCCCAAAGCCACTGTTTCGCGGTGCCGGTCAACGACGCCGACGGATGCTACCAGTATCCGGAGGTCGTGCGCTTCGAAATCGAGGAACAGGATCTGGGGTCTTACCGGAGCGCCGCCGACTTCCTGAACACCAGCGACGTGGACGTGGTCTCCCTCCAGCACGAGTTCGGAATTTTCGGCGGGCCGGCCGGAAGCCACGTGCTGGCGCTGCTGCGCGGATTGACCGCGCCCGTCGTCACCACGCTCCACACCGTTCTCCGCAAGCCTAACAACGACCAGAATCGCGTGATGCAGGGACTCCTCGCGCGCTCCACCCGGCTGGTTGTCATGACCGAGCGGGCGCAAGCCATCCTGCAGGAGGTTTACCAGGCGCCGCCCTCCAAGATCGATCTCATCCCGCACGGTATTCCAGACGTGCCATTTGTCGCCCCGGATTGCTACAAGGACCAGTTTGGCGTGGCCGGAAAGAAGGTGCTGCTCACCTTCGGGCTGCTCTCGCCGAACAAGGGGATCGAGCATGTGCTCAACGCGCTCCCGGATATCGTGGCGGAATTCCCCGACGTCGTCTACCTCGTGCTGGGCGCCACGCACCCCCACGAGTTGCGCGAGCGAGGCGAATCCTACCGTCTCGGTCTCCAGGCCATCGCCGCAAAAAACAAGCTCGAGAACCACGTCATCTTCCACAACCGCTTCGTGGAGCTGAAGGAACTCACCGAGTTCATTGGAGCCGCTGATCTATACATCACTCCTTATCTGGGCGAAGCCCAGATTACCTCGGGAACGCTAGCCTATGCCTTTGGCGCGGGCAAAGCCGTCGTCTCGACGCCGTACTGGCATGCCGCCGAATTGTTGCGGGACCAGCGCGGCGTGCTGGTGCCATTCGCGGATCCGGAAGCCATTGCGCGCGAGGTGACTGGGTTGTTGCGCGATGAAACCCGCCGGCATGCCATGAGCGATAACGCCTACAGGATGGGCCGCGAAATGGTCTGGAGCCACACCGCCGGGCTCTACATGCGCTCCTTCGAGCTGGCGCGCCGGCAAGCGGCGGCGGGGCCGCGTGAACTCGTGGCCGCAAGAGGCTTCAGCCGCCGGCCATACGAAGCGCCGGAGCTGAATCTCGATCACCTCTACCAAATGACCGATTCGACCGGCATTTTCCAGCATGCCAGCTTCACTGCGCCGAATCTTTCCGAAGGCTACTGTACGGACGACAACGCTCGCGCACTCATATTGGCGATGTTCCTCGGCCAGTTGGAAGACGCTCCCAGGCGCGTCCCGGCGCTCGCAACAACCTACGCCGCGTTCTTGAACGATGCCTTCGACCCCCAAACGGCGCGTTTCCACAATTTCCTCAGTAAGGACCGGCGTTGGCTCGATGAACGAGGATCCGAAGATTCTCATGGCCGGGCCATTTGGGCGCTGGGCACGGCGGTGGGGCGCTCGCCGAACTGGAGTTCTCAGATGCTGGCCCGGCAGCTCTTCGCGCAGGCGCTGCCGGCGGTAACGGAGTTCACCTCGCCGCGGGCCTGGGCCTTCAGCCTGATTGGCATTCACGAATACCTGCGCCGGCTGAACGGCGACGGGCTGGCCAAGGGTATCCGGGACGAGCTGGCCGCGCGGTTGATCGGTCTCTTCGACAACGTCGCCCAGCCCGGCTGGTCCTGGTTCGAAGATGGGTTGACCTATGACAACGCCAAGCTCGCTCACGCCCTGATTGTTACCGGGCGCGCTACCGGGCATAGCGGCGCATACGATCGAGGCATACAGGCGTTGCGTTGGCTGGTGGGCGTGCAGACTTCCCAGGACGGTCAACTGCGGCCCATTGGCAGTCAGGGATTCTATAAGCGTAACGGCGCTCGCGCCGATTTCGACCAGCAGCCCATCGAAGCGCAGACCACCCTCTCGGCGTGCCTGGAAGCGTACCGCGCTAGCGCCGACCCGTGGTGGTACGAGCAGGCGCAACGCGCCTTCGACTGGTTCCTCGGCCGCAACGATCTCCGGCTGGAACTCTATTGCCCTCAGACCGGCGGCTGCCGCGATGGGTTGCACGTGGACCGCGGCAACGAAAACCAGGGGGCTGAATCCACGCTGGCCTTCCTCCTGTCCCTGGCCGAATTGCGGCTGACACGAATCGCCGCGACTCGCGCTCAAAGAGACGGGATGACGACCGCGGTGGCCCAGTGAAGCCAATCGACGTAAAGCGCAGCACCGTGGTCCTGGATCCGGATCGCACTCATGTGCTGGCCCGGCCTTTTCGCTTCATGAGCGACCAGCGCGCCGTTAAAATCTCCGCCCGGGTTATGGCACTTTCCGAAAACGATGTGCACACTCTCCTGGAAACCCTACGAGCCGAGTTTGGCGAGCGCCAACTGAACATCGACGAATTCCTGCGCCGGCGGTTTGACGACGTCAGCCCCTATCTGCTTCACGGCCAGAAACTGTCGGATGAGCGCCAGTTGTTGTTGGGCGGATACTTCACTCACGAGTATTCGCTCGAAGCCGCTGCGCTGTTCAATCCCTCGATGGTGCCGCACCCGGATCAGTCGGACGTTCCGCCCGGATCGTTGCGTTTCATCCTGAGCTTGCGCGCCACGGCCGAAGGCCACATTTCCTCGATTGCTTTTCGCAGCGGACTATTGGACTCCAGCAGCAACATCGCGATGGACGTGCCCTCCCGCTACAGTTTCGAGCCCATGCAGGCGCCGAACGCGATGTTCGAAAAACCCCTGTTCGAACGGAAGCTCGAAGAACTCCGCCTCCTGGGCGGATTCAACCGGGAGGTTCTCAACGGCTTACCGGACGCATTCACGATGGAAGAACTAAGCGCCAGCATCGGCCGCGCCGTAAACCAGCTTCCGAACAGTCAGCAGGAAACCACGAAGGGCATAGCCAGAGAGACTCTGATGCTGGCCCAATCCAACTATGAAGTGCAGTTCGCGCCGGAGTCGGTTTTGTCCGAGCGCGTCTTGTTCCCCGTCACTCCGTCACAGAGCAACGGAATCGAGGACGCCCGCTTCGTCCTCTTCCGCAACGAAGACGGCACGCACAAGTATTATGCGACGTACACCGCCTACGACGGCAAGATGATCCTGCCGCAATTCCTCGAGACGGACGACTTCCTGCGTTTCAAATTCATCACCTTGAATGGCCCGGCCGTCGAGAACAAGGGCATGGCGCTATTCCCTCGAAAAATCAACGGCCTCTACGCGATGCTTGGCCGGCAGGACGCGGAGAATATCTACGTGATGTTCTCCGATCATCTCCATTTCTGGCACAACATGCAGCTCGTTCTCGAGCCCAGGTTCCCCTGGGAATTCGTTCAGTTGGGCAACTGCGGCTCGCCCATCGAGACCGAAGCCGGCTGGCTCGTAATCAGTCACGGCGTAGGGGCCATGCGCAGGTACTGCATCGGAGCGTTCCTGCTCGATCGCGACGACCCCACAAAGGTCCTCGGCCGCCTGCCCGAACCGCTCATCAGCCCAAGCACTAAGGAGCGCGACGGCTACGTCCCCAACGTGGTCTACTCGTGCGGCAGCCTGGTGCACGCCGGCCAGCTCGTCATTCCCTACGGCATATCCGACTACGCCACCACCTTCGCCACGCTTCCCCTCGACCAGGTCTTGGCTGCGATGGAATGAGTCCCCAGGAGGGCGGCCTTCAGGCCGCGCCGGGCTTGAGCCCGGCTGCTCCGGCCATGACCGCGAGCCCTGGCTCTAGTGGGATACCCCTCGCTGGCGGGCCTGTGAAAAACCGCCGGGCAAGCTGCTGATGCTTCGCGTAGGACATGCTCTAGCTTGTCCTCTTCGGCGCCACAAGGCGTTTCTTTCACAATTCCTGGCGCTCGCGGCGCGGAACCGAGTCACGCCCGCAAGGCAGTGGTCCCCCGCAAAATCACATCCTCACACGGTTAGCGGGTCGCCGGCCGAGTTGGACCAGGCCGAGGAGCCCGGCGCCAAGCAGCGCGATCGTTCCAGGTTCGGGAACCAGCCCGTTGTCCGTGTCGCATATCGCGTTGGAGATGGTGTTGGTGTCCAGCGTCACAACTCCGTTCAGGGCCAGCGCCCTCCCGTGCGCAATCGCCGCGCCGGTGGTCAGCGTGATACTTCCGTCCGCAATAACACTCCCCAGGAAATCGGTTCCCGTGCCCAGAGTCGCGGAACTGCCGATCTGCCAATAAACGTTGCAGCACGGCGCGCCGTCCAACCCGATGACGGAGGAGCCGCTCGCCGTCGTGAGCGTGGTCCCGATCTGAAAAACGAATCGTGAATTGGGGCCGTCCACCGGATTGAGGGTGAGCGCGCCAGTCAGTTGAGCCGACGTAGCGAAGAAGTAGACGCCCGGCGTAAGCGTAAGTCCGCCGAGATCCGTGCCAGTCAGGACCTGCGTGACCGCCAGCCCGGCCAGGTAGTTATACGCCGTAAGTGCGTCGGCCTGAGCCTGCTGCGCGACGCCATCGGTTTGGTGTAGCGTTCCCGTGAGAGTGATGTCCGCCAAGCCATCGATGGTAGCGCCTGGATAGACACCCAGATCTCCGTCAATTGTGGTGGGACCGGTGTTGGTCACCGTCGAACCGCCCAGCACCGCGAAACTGGCCGCGGTTCCCAGGATCGGAGCGGCATTGAGACTCAGCGCCGATAAGGAGTACAGAAGCAAACCATGGATCTCTCCACGTTTCATGGGTCCTCCGGCCTGCAAATGGTTCGGTTTGGCCTCCAGACGTTTTCGATTGTACATCCAACCAACTCCGTTGAAGCAGATATTTTTGTCCGGAACCAGCAGCTAGCCATCCCAAACAACTCCGGTGATTCAGGCAGCGCCGCATTTCCGGTTTCGAGGCGGGAGGTCGCTCTCTCATTCGGGCGTCCTGGCGGTAAAGCCTGCATGTCAGTGCAACTCTTGCATCTCGAAGCGACAGAAACGCGACGTGCCTCACCCCGGCCGCACCCCCACCTGCCACGGAATGGATGAGCGCGCCACTTTGGAATCATGCGTGCCATACGAATACCTCTTTTGCACCTGAGACCGTCGACGGGGGACACTCATGAACCTCACCGCCACGCAGCCGCTCACTCCCACGATCTCCCCGGCCAGAGCCGGTGAGAGACGGACCATGCTCCGCCGCAAACAACCCCTTGAAGACGCCGGTCGAAGCGCCCCTGCGGCGTCCGATGAGGCGAATGCCCCCTGCTACATCCCCCACCGTGCCGACGGGGGGTTCGTCGTCTTCGACAACCGGCGCGTGGGGACGGCCTCTCTCAAGGGCCAGAACGGGGCGCCCGAATGCTGAAAAAGTGCCACAGAGGGCTGAGCGGCGCCATGGAACCGCAGAAGAAGAACCGAACCATCCTGGTGGCCGACGATGAGCCTTATGTCCGCGACGTGGTCAAAACGGTCCTCCAGGAGGCCGGCTACGACGTGCTCTTGGCGGACGGCGCCCACGCCGCGCTGTCCCTTTGGGAGCGGCACCAGGCCCGGGTTGCCTTGCTGCTTACCGACGTGCGGATGCCGAAAATGAATGGCCTCGAGCTGGCCGATCGCATCCTGGAACGGGAACCCCGGGTTCGGGTGCTTTTCATGTCGGGTAGCGACTCGAGTGCCTGCCGTGGCTTTGGCTGTCTCGCGAAACCATTCACGGGAGCCCAACTCGTCGGCCGGGTCGCCGCCGCGCTGCGCGCGTGAGACCGTCGCTCAGGGACGCCAGACCAGCGCGACTCCGTAACTGCGAGTGGCGGGCTGAACTTGCGGGACCACCTGGGGAGCAAGCCACGCTTTCACCGCCTGCCGCTTGCCCCCCGGCGAGTCCTGGTGGGCTTCCGACACGTGCCTGCCGATGAACCACCCCATCGCCCCTCCCGCCAGGATGTCCGACGCAAAGTGCTTTCGCCCGCTGAACCGGGAAGCGCTGATCAATCCGGCCAGCCCATAGGCGAGAACCACAACCGCCTTCCGGTTGGCGTACCGATGCGCAACCACCGATGCCAGGGCAAAGCTCTCCATGGCGTGGCCCGACGGGAACGAGGCGCCTCCATGGAAGAAGTGCCCGCTTCCGTCGCCGTCCATGGGCCGCTGCCGGCCGGTTGCGAGCTTGAGCGCCTCGGACACAATCAGCGCGTCCACCAGCGCCTCGCCACCCAGGAATCCGGTTTCGCGCAACTTTGTATTCTGCGTTAGGATTCCGCCTAGATACAGTCCGCCCACCGCGGGAATCAGCGTGTAGACCGCGCCCACTTGCGAAACGTGGCCGCTGAACGCCACTTGATCCGCCGTGTTCGCCAGTTGGCGCGAACTACGCCGGTCCGTCGCGATCAGAGCGCCTGTGGCGGCGCCGAAAGCCAGCCACCACCGCGCGTTCTTGCGGGTCATGTGGAACGGGCTGGTCCAGATTCGCTTTTGATCCTGGCCGATATTGCTGGCCAACCTCTTCACCAGCGGCTTCAGTGTTTCCGTCTCTTCGGCGGCTCCCTGGGCGAGAGCCGGGACGGCCGCCACCATCAGGCACGCCAGCAGCAACCAGCGGGATTCCATCCACCTCTTCATACTGCGGTTTTCACGGGCCATTCTCACTGAGACCTGGGATCGCGCACGCTGCCAACCCCGATCGTCGCTTCCTGTGCGTGCCGTTCTCTGGAAAGGTCCATGTTCACGGCCCTGAGCTGGTCGAGCTGTCCGAGCACCTTGGCCCAATCCTTGGCGTCGGTCTTGGTCGCGAAAGGAAGCTCGAGGTTCGCGTAGAATCCGAGAAGGTGGTCGCGGAGTTCTTGAGGCATTTCCGTGTAGTGATCCCTCAGTTTGTCCAGCAGCCGCGCGCATGCGGTGTCGGCCAGCCTGTACGTGCCCGGCTTCTCGGGACCGCCCGTGTCCAGGTTCTCATTGGGCAGTTCCAGCCGGCCCGCCTTCACTTCGGAAAGCTTCTCGCGATAACGGTCGATCGCTGCGTTGAAGCTCGCCATGAACATCTTCTCGGTCTCGGGCGTCAGCCTCTGGAATCGCAACGCTTTGAATGGGCCTACCCTGGGCACCACCCGGAACACACCCGCCAGGATCTTGGAGCCCGTCCCGGGCCGCGTATAGGTGGAGCCCCAGTTCTTCTCGTAGCTGGAACGAGACAAGTTGTAGAGGAACTTTCTCCGGGTAACTCCCGGAGCATCCTTCCGGATCTCCTGTTTCTTGAGTTGCCAGGCCACTTTGGTCAGGGCCGGGAATACCGAGCCGATCGCCCGGCGGTAGGTGCCGATGGCCAGATCGAGGTTCAGGAACACCTTCTCGATTCTCAGTCCATAGGTGTCTTGAAACGCCCGTTCCAGCAGGGGTTTCGACACTTCGAAGCCGATGAAATCCTTGTATGCCTGGGAGGCGAAGCGGAATTTGGCGGCCTGGAACACGTCGAAACCGAAGTCGACCTTCATATGAGAAACCGAGTCGTCGGCGTACGTCACCAGTTTGCCGAACCTCACACCGAGCTTCGGGTAGAGCAGAGGGACCGCCAGGTTCGTGCCCAAACGATGGCCATCGTTGTCCGAGGCGTAATGCGATAAGGCTCCCAGGGAGAACGCGTACTCGTTGATGTCCTGCGAATCGCGAATCATGTTGAGGATGAAGTCGCCGCTCCGGACGTAATGCGTCAGGTCGCTGAACAGCTTGCTGCCGAAGGGGTAGTACCCCAGGTCCTGGATGATGCTCCCGCCGTAAGCGTAAGCGTGCGCCTGCCGTAGTTCGTCCGCGGTGGCGGCCGGGAAGCGTTCCAGCAGCAGTGGCCTGATCGCGCTATCCCATACCGAATCGATGATCGCCTCGTGGCTCAGAACGGAATAGGAGTATGCCGTTGTAACCGAAGACACCACCAGCAGCCCGATCGCTGCGTACGGCCGAATCTTCCAACTTCCCATAATTCCACCTCTCTCGCCCCCCCGGCTATTGCCTGCACTTTCCTGGCCGCCCTCCAACTTCAGTTGAAATCGCGTGGCCCATGAGCGATGCGAAGCAAATTCCGCACCCGGTGCAGCTTCTGCACCTTGGCTTTGGACCCATTCTTGCCTATAACCCGACTGAGGCCCCATGACACCAGAACCAACACAACACCACGAGAACCGGCCCGCTCTGAACAAATTCATTGTCGCGGCCGTCCTGCTCGCCGGCGCGTTCCTGGCGGGCTTTCTTCCCCAGTACGTAAAGGTGAAGCGCCTGGACAACGAGCTGCTCCGGGCGAGGCAGGAGAACACGCTAGCCCAGCTTCGAGACCTGGCCGGCCTGGCCTTCTTCCAGGCGAGCCAGAAGAACTATGGACTGGCGGCCGCCACCAGCGCGCGCTTCTTCACCCGTACCCGGGAGGCCATCGATCAGACTCCCGATTCGACCGCCCGCAAGCCCTTGGAAAACCTCCTGACCTACCGCGACAAGATCACCGCCGAGTTGGCGCAGGGCGATCCCGGTGCGCTCAACGATATCCAGGCGTTGTTTGTGGAAACCCACCAGGCCACCGCTCCCCCCGCCGCTGCGCCTTAGGAGCCTGTGGTGAAACTCGGTGGCAGGCGAAACCGCCTGCCCCACACTGGCCAAGTGGCTGACTCTCCTTGTGGCGCAGGCGGTTCCGCCTGCGTCCGCGTCTCAAACGGGACTTTCACCACAGGCTGCCAGACTCGAAGCCTGAACGGCCAGCGGATTGCTCCCTACCTGTCGAGGAGTACACGAAAATGCCTTTGCTGTATATGGTTCTGGTGTTGATCGCGGTCGGCGTCGGATTGTGGTTGATTAACAACTTCATCCCCATGGCTTCCAGCATCAAGACGATCCTGAACGTGGTCGTCGTGGTGGTGGTTTGCGTTTGGATATTGCAGGTAACCGGAATGTGGGGGCACGTCGTCAGTTACCGCATCAAGGGATGACCAAGCGCTGCCCGGGTGCAGCCCTGACGCTTATCCCGCGGGAGTCGTGATCGGAGACCGGCGTGCGAACTCTGAGTGCGTGGCAATCGCAAGCCAGCAGACCCGCATGGCTCCTGCTCAAGGCGTTGCCGCGCCTGTTCCGGCTGGCGTCCAGCGATTGGATCGACGACAACGCGCAGCGCCTCGGAGCCTCCGTCGCGTTCTATACCCTGCTGTCGCTGGCCCCCGTCATTGTCATTGCCGTCGCTGTGGGCGCTGCCATTTATGGGCAGGCGGCCGCGGAAGGCCGGCTCGCCTATGAAATCCAAGGCCTGGCCGGGTCCGACGTTGCTCGGACCATTCAGGACATCATCCGAGGGGCCTCCCAGCCTCGGACCGGCGGGCTCGCGACTTTACTCAGCCTGGCCACCCTGGTATTTGGCGCCTCCACCGTTTTTGTGGAGTTGCACGACTCGATGAACGCAATCTGGCATGTTTCGATTCCCCCCGACCGAACCAGTGTCGCCACCTTCATCCGTTTGATCCGGGATCGCTTCTATTCCTTCGCAACGGTGGTGGGCGCGGGTTTCCTGCTGCTGGTCTCTCTGCTGTTGAACGCCTCGATGGCAGCGATGCGCATCTCCGTGCCAAGGGCCGCCACGTTCCTCATCTCATATCTGGTAATCGCGGCGCTGTTTGCGGCGCTCTACAAGATCGTTCCGGACGTCGAGCTGAAGTGGAGCGACGTCGCTCTTGGAGCCTTGCTCGCCGCATTCCTGTTCATGATTGGCAAGCAGCTCATGGGGCTGTACTTCGCGCGTGCCAGTTTCGGCTCGACCTACAGTGCTGTAGGATCGCCGATTGTCGTCCTGCTATGGGTCTACTACTCGGCTCAGATATTCTTCTGGGGCGCCGAGTTCACCAAGGTGCACACCAAGGCCCTGGGCTCTCAACAGCTTCCTGCGGCGCACGCCCTCGTGCGTGCCGCGTCGAGACCCTCAACGCCATCACCAGCAACTTCTGGCCACACGATTGCTCCCTAAACCGGTGGGTCATGAAACTTCCGCTCCACACCCGCGCACTGCTGCTGATCCTGGCTTCGGCAACCGCCGGGCTCTGCCAAACGGACGCGCGCGACCTCATCCGTCGCGCCGTTGCGGCCGACGAGCAGAACTGGAAGGCGGCCCGGAACTACACCTTCTCGGAACGGGTGAACTTGCGGTATCTGGACTCCCAGGGCCATGTGAAATCCCAGGAGATCAAGATCAACGATGTCCTGCTGCTGGACGGCTCCCCCTACCGCCGCCTGGTGGCGCGCGACGACCGCCCCCTGCCGCCCGCCGAACAAAGGAAAGAGGGCGAGAAGCTCGCCAGTAGCGTTGCCGAGCGCCGCGCAGAGACCTCCGCGCAGCGCATGCAGCGCCTGGCCGACTATGACCGGCGTCCCGAGTGGCAGCGCGAAGCTTGGCGCGAACTGCCCGATGCTTTCGACTTCCGGCTGGCCGGGGACGAGGTGTGGGACGGCCACAGCGTGTACGTGATCCAAGCCACACCGCGCCAGGGATACCAGCCCCGGTCCCGCACCGCCAAGGCGCTGGCCCACCTGCGCTGCAAGCTTTGGGTGGACAGCCAGGACTACCACGTGTGGAAAGCCGAGGTGGAAGTGGTCGACACCATCTCGGTGGGGCTCTTTCTGGTCCGCGTGGCCAAGGGTTCGCGGGCAGCCTTCGAGCAGACCCGCGTGAACGACGAAGTCTGGCTACCCCGCCAAGTGC
>Ga0182017_10003183_pt1 | contig 12263 bp, 10 predicted proteins | sample 712E3DmetaG_FD_120492 | JGI IMG/M metagenome (GOLD analysis project Ga0182017, IMG submission 120492) | Permafrost microbial communities from Stordalen Mire, Sweden - 712E3D metaG | ecosystem: Environmental > Terrestrial > Soil > Wetlands > Permafrost | place: Sweden: Stordalen | collected... | reverse complement strand
TAGACCGTGAGGGTCTTGAGGACATTCAGCCAGCGCGTCCCTTCGCGCGACGGCGGCAGCCGCTCCTGCCAGAACCCGTCCAGATCCAGCTGCCGCCAGAGCTCCAGCGCCAGCCAGCAGGCGCCCCACTGGCGGGGGCGGACCAACTCCAGGCGGTCCAGCTGGACTTGCACCGCCGCACAGTCCGGCGGCGGCTGCCGATCCGCAGGGAACAACGCCAGTTGGACCCGGCGATCGCCGTCGAGGGCCTCGATCGTGCGACACCAGCGGGCGTGCTGGGCATCGGTGATCTCGCCCAGGTAAAGCACCGTTTGCTGCACCGTGCGGCCGCCGCGGACGCGCCGATTCTCCACGATACTCCAGTAGCGGTGCTCTTTGCCGTCCTTCTGCCGAAGGGTCGCGCGCAGGAACATGTGCAGAGTGTCGCACATTCCTTCCGCGTGACAAGGGGGTTGGTCTTCACCGCACGCGGTTTTCGAATCGTTCACCGCAGAAACATTGGGGAATCAGGGGCCCGGCGATCGCAAAAAGTCGCTTTCGAGGTCGAGTAGCGAAGAAGGGGCTAGGGCGTCAGAAAGGGTTGTGCTCCGCAAAAACCTCGGGATCGGTCACGCCGCGAGCCTCTCAAGTCCATATTCATGGTGGAGGCCGCCCAGCATCGATCGCGCCACGACTCGCATGTCGCGCGGACGATCATGGCCGGCGATCGGCGCGGCGGGGAGTCCGGGTGGCGGTGCCGGCAAGCCCGGCCCGAGGGAGGAGTGAGGACGGCCCCGGTTATAATGGAGCCCCCAGGCGAGCAGCGCTCGCCGCAGATGCGCCTCCCCGAACGGGATCAGGAAGTCCAGGCACTCGCGCCGTAGCGTTCCCAGGAGTCTTTCACAATAAGAATTCGCCACGGGTGCCTGGACCGGCGTGCGGAGGACCTGGACCCCCATGGCCGTCACGGCCGCCTCCAGCCAGGGCGAGTAAATGCTGTCCCGATCGTGAAGGACGAACCCGTCGCCGTGCGGTTCCGCCAGGATCTCCCGGAACTGCTGCAGGGTCCAGGCGGCGGTGGGGTGGGCCGTAGCGTTGACGTGGAGCAGGCGGCGACTGCCGATCTCAAGGGCGACGAAGACGTACAGGATCCGGAGCGTGGCCGTCACCACCACGCAGAAATCACACGCCATCACGGCCTGGGCATGATTCTGGACGAAGGTCGCCCAGCGCTGCCCACTGGCTCGGGACGGTTTTCCTCTCCCGCCACTCCCGCGGCCCATGTACCGGCGGACCGGGCGCGGTGATACCCGGATCCCGAGCTTGAGCAGCAACTCCGCCGCAATCCGCTCCTCGCCCCAGGTGACATTGTTCTGGGCCATGGCCGCGATTAGCTGCTGGAGTTCCAACGGAAGCCGGGGCCGGCCGGGCCGGGACCGCCACCGCCAGAAGAGTCGAAAGGCGTTCCGGTGCCAGCGGAGCAATGTGGCCGGCTGCACGATGGTGAGGGCCTCCCGCCAGGCGAAGCAGCGCGCGAGCAGGACGAGCGTGAGCCGGAGTGGATCCGAGGCTCGCCGCGGTTTCACCTGGCGTTCGCGGTATAGGGCCAACTGCTTCCGGAGGAAGAGATTCTCGGTGGCCAGCGCGCTCCGGGGCCGGACGCTGGCCCTCAGGAACTGCATCAGGCTGGTCAACAGTGCTGCCACCACCCGGCCCAGGTGGACCCACGGCTGTACCAGTTGCATGACACGGGACTCCCGGATGTTAGCGGTGGAATCGCCAGCAGGTTGAGATGTGAAAACGCGGAGTTTACAGTATCGAATGCGGGGCGGATAGACTATTTGCGGAGGACAGTTGTCCGTCCAACATAGAGTTAAGCTGCGCCGCCGAATCAGACCCGAAGAGCCACAACCAACTGAGCCTATTCGAAACAGACGAAACTCAAGGCGACCGCTTCAACGACATGTTGGACTGATCAGTCGATCACTCTCGCTTTTGGCAAAGCGATCTCTTTTATGATCCAAGGTGTTGACCCTGGCTTCCGTCTTGTCTGTCATAGTAGCGAGCTTCGATGACATTCCCTTCCGGATCTTTGAAATAGACTGAAGTGCCGGCTCCTTTTGCACCCCAACGCGGTACCGGACCAATATCTATCAAGGTCCGGTTTCTCTCCAGCCGAGCCCTTAGGCGAGTCCATTCGCTTTTGGTTAGCGTTATGCAGAAGTGATTCAGGTTTGTTGAGGTGGAAGGGTTTATACGTCCTTCAGCCCATAGCTTCTTTGGAAAGAGATCTATTATCGTGGTTTCATTCAAACGTACCGAAGGAAATGGCACTCTGCCCGCCTTGTATTTGTCCAACCTTTCGGGCTTGAACTCCAGCACGTTTGTATAGAACTCAATCATTAGCGTCTCATCTATGGCGTTCAGCACGATATGGTCCATTGTACATTTCATAGGTTCCTCGTCTCCACAATCTTCTCCATATAGGCCAGTGGCACTTGCTCGTCAAGTGGTTCCCCTCGAAACGGACAATACCCAAGCCTCTCGCAGAAACTGATATTCTTCCTACTTCGATGTCCGGTGAACAACTCGAACCGGCGTACGTTCGCAAAATGCTTTTCGACTGCGGCCACTGGCTGGATCTGCATTTCTTCTTCCTTCTACGTCCAACGCAGTGCCCAGTTCCCGGGAAGGCGGGCAATAGCGCATAGAGCAGCCCAACGGACACGAGCTATGCTGCCCGGTGGAAGCGGGCAACACTAGCCGGACTCTACGCCCCGGCGGCAGGCAGGACAAGCATCCCCAAAGGCCCAGCCCGCCGGGTCAGCATCAGCGCGGTGGTAAGCGGCACTCCCTACCTGACATGCAGTTAGGAGAGCCCTCAAGTCCACCATCGAGGCATTCCCAATGAGGACGGCTTCAAATGGATTCCGCCTTGGAAATCTCACCGCCGCCAACGCGTCATCAATGGACAATCCACGCGCATGAACCAACCATGCACTGAGAATGTGCCCAGCGCGTCCGCTTCCCCCGGAACAATGTACGACCACGGGCGCGGCCTGCTGGTCCGACTCCCGCAGGAAAGGGAGGATCTGGCCCGTCAGGGTCTCCACCTCACACAAATGACAATCGGGGATTCCGGCCGCGCACACGTTCCGCGGGCCGAACTCCTTCCGATATTCCGCTAAGAGATCTCCCTCGTAGTAATCCAGCTGTTGCCTGGGAAGCAGACAACAGACGCGCACGATGCCATTACGCTTCATAAAGGCGATCCAGCGAGAGACCTCTTGGGCGCCTACCGAATGAAAGTCGAAGCCAGGCCGCTCAGAGCCAAAGACGATTCTCTCCCCCTCAGTAGCCGGACCGAAGTTGTATTTCATTCACCACCTATTGACAGCGATCAGCGACGCATAACAGCCTGGGTCAGGCGCGCCGTGGTGATGCCACCTCCGCAGCGGGCTAGCCGAGTTGCTTGCGGAACCTCCACATGCTGAGTCCCATGAGAACGAGCGCGAAGGCCATCAGCGCCACAACGTTCGGCCACAATTCGGCGAACGTGCTGCCCTTGATCATCGCACCGCGTGTAATCACACCAAAATGGTAAATCGGATTGAACATGGTGACCGGCTGCAGCCACTGGGGCATCGCTTCAACCGGGGACAGCGTTCCCGAAAGGACCGCCAGGGGCGGGTTCACGAAGAAGCTCAGCAACTGTGCCTGCTGTGCCGAGCGCGTGACCGTCGCGATGAACGTCCCAATGCCGATGCCGCACAGCAGGCAGAGTGCGGCGCCGCCAAAAACCAACAGCCCGCTGCCTCGGACGGGCACGCCGAAGACAAAGCGGATCAACCCAAACGAGAGGAAGACCATCCCCAACAGTAACAGGAACAGTGGCGTAATCTTGGCCAACACGATCTCCGTCGTGCCCGCCGGGGTCATCAGCAACTGCTCGACCGTGCCCGCTTCGCGCTCTTTGATCATCGCCGTCGACGCCACCAGTGAACCATTGAGGACCAGCAGCGTTCCAAAGGTACCGCTGACAATGAACCACGCCGTGACCAGGCCGGGATTGAACAGGAACACCGGGGTCAGGGTCACCGATTCCTTGCGGCTGGTGGCCACCGCAACCGTGCGGAGTTGCGGATGAATCCACTGCACGGCGAGCGAGCGGTTGTAGCTCGCCAGGACGCCTTCTGCGTAGCCCTGCCCGATGGCCGCCGTATTGGCATTGACCGCATTCAGGAGGAACTGGATATTCGTTGGTCGCCCGCGGTGCAGGTCGCGCGCAAACTGATAGGGAATAACAACCCCGGCATCCATTTCCCCGCGGCTGATGGCCGTCTCGAGCGGGCGGTCCTCGAGGAAAGAGCCGCCCACCCGAAAACTCTTGCTCTCCGTGAGCGTGGCGACCAGTTCGCGGCTCTCGGGGGTCTGGCTCTCGTCCAGGATGCCTAGCCGGAGGTTCGACACGGTAGAATCCAGCGCGAATCCGAACAACAGCAGCTGCAACGTCGGCGCCACGATAAGGGAGATGGCCAGCCGCTTGTCGCGCCGGATCTGGTTGAACTCCTTCGTGATCAGCGCCCGCAACCGGTGCCAGAAGCTGGACGTGGGGATATGTGCGTTCATGCGGTCACCTGCATCCGGCGCATCGTGTGCCAAGCGAGGAGGTAGAAGACGCTGCCGATCAGCGCGATCATCACGACGTTGACCCACATGGCGGGCCACCCGCCGCCCTGCAGCAGCGCGTCCCGCACGATCGCGATGTAGTACCGCCCCCACACCAGGTGCGAGATCCAGCGGAGACCCCCCGGAATGTTCTCTACCGGGAAAATCAGCCCCGAGAGCAGGAACACCAGCAGAAATCCCCCGAGGGCCACCGCCTGAATGGCCGCGGCCTGATTGGGGATTGCCGCACCAATCAAGATGCCGAACGTGGCCACACAGAAGGCGTACAGCACGGTCGCCACGAGAAATGCGCTCGGATCCCCCGTCAGGCGAAGGCCGAACACGCTGAGCAGGACCGCGAGCGCCAGGGTCCATTCCGCCAGGGCAATGACCATGAAGGCGAGGATCTTCCCCAGGAGAAACTCGTGCGCCGAAATGCTGGAGACGTAGACCTGCAGGATCGTCTTCTGCTCACCCTCTTTGGCCATAGCGAGCGAGGCCAGCAGCGGAGGGAACATCGATAGGCCCAGCACGAAGATCCCCGGTGCGTAGAACTTCTGGGAGTCGCGCCCCGGATTGAACCAGAGCCGGATGTGAGCGGTGACCATCGCCACCATGCTGCCACCCGTGCGCTGCTCGACGTAGGCGCGCGTGATTTGTCCGGCATAGCCGCTGACCAGCTTGGCGGTGTTGGCGTCCGTGGCGTCGATCAGCAGTTGGACGTTCGCGGTTTGGCCGCGGGCGAGATCATGCCCAAACTGCGCAGGAATGACCAGCGCCGCGCGCGCGGCGCCCGCTTCCAGCGCGCCCTCGGGCTGACGGTCGGTCGGCCAAGGCACCACCCGGAACGTCACCGAGGCTCGGAACGCGTCAAGGTAGCTGCGCGATGCGGCCGAACTGTCCAAATCCTGCACCACGAGGGGAAGGTCGTTCACCGTCAACGAAATCGCGGTGCTGAGCAGTAGTAGTAGTAGTAGCGGCAGAACCAACACCAGCGCGAGCGCCAGGCGATCGCGCCGAATCTGCGTCAGTTCTTTGCGGGCCTGGGCAAAGACGCGCCGGAACATCTATCCCTCCTTGGCAACCTGCCCGCGGGCGCGCGCCTGCTCGACCACGGCGATGAACACATCCTCGAGGGAGTACGGCTCCTCGTGCACGTCATCCACAATGATCCCCGCCTGCTGCAACTGATCCGTCACAGTGCGCTTGCCAACTTCCGCATCGTCATCTGTGATCACGTGCAGCCGGGCGCCGAACAATGAGACGCGCCAGCGATCCATCGTGTGCTTGAGGGTGTCTGCGGCGCGCTGCGGGTGATCGACGATGCACTCGAGTAAATGTCCGCCCTGCTGGTGCTTCATGCCGCTCGGCGTCCCTTCCGAGACCAGTTCGCCCGCCACCATGAATCCGAGGCGATTGCACTGCTCGGCTTCTTCGAGATAGTGGGTCGTGACGACAATCGCGGTCCCCAGGTCAGCGAGCGTGTTGATCATGCGCCAGAACGCACGCCGTGCGAGGGGATCCACGCCCGAGGTCGGTTCGTCCAGGAAGAGCACGCTGGGCTCGTGCAAAATGGCCGCGCCAAACGCGACGCGCTGCTTCCATCCGCCGGGCAGGCTGCCCGTAATCCTCTGCGCTTTGCCTTCCAGGCCGGAGAACGCCATCACCCACTGCTTCTTCTCCACCAGTTCGGCCACCGGAACGCCGTACACGCTACCAAAGAAGTCGAGGTTCTCGTCAATCGTGAGGTCGTCATAGAGCGAGAACTTCTGCGACATGTAGCCGAGTCGCTCCCGGAGGGTCTTAGAGCGCAGACTGCCGCTCTCCCCCGTCAACTGCATCTGGCCGTGCGTGGGCGCGAGCAACCCGCACAGCATCTTGATGGCGGTCGTTTTCCCCGCGCCATTCGCGCCGAGCAGCCCGTAGATCTCGCCATACTTGACTTGAAGGTTGAGGCCCTTCACGGCGGTGAAATCACCGAAGCGCTTAGTCAACTGCCGCGCCTCGATGGCCATCTGTCCGCGCAGTTTCCCGTGCGGATGCCGCCCGGGATACGGGGGCGCGTGCATCTCCTGCCCCAAGGCACGCAACGTGGCCACAAAGATGTTTTCGAGGGTCGGGTCGCCTACGCGAATCTCCGGCATGGGCATCCCGCGCAGTCGGTCCTGGATGGCTTGGCGGCCGCGGTCGACATCGCGCACCAGCACATCCAGCCGGTCACCGAAGCGTTGCACGTCGGCGATGCCGTCCTGGGGGGCGCCGCGTGGAGAGAGCCTGTCTTCCGCTTCGCCAAGCTGGTCCATCCGCACCTCCAGGCGTTTCATGCCCAGGTTCCGGCGTAACTCGGCGGGCGTTCCCAGCTTGTGAATCTGCCCCAGGTGCATCAGGGCGACGCGATGACACCGCTCGGCTTCATCGAGGTAGGGCGTCGCGACGACAATCGTGAGTCCTTCGGCCGCCAAGTGCGCGAGCGCGTCCCAGAACTCGCGGCGGGAGACGGGGTCCACGCCCGTGGTGGGTTCATCGAGCAGGAGCACGCGCGGCTGGGCGACCAGCGCCGCTGTGAGCGAGAGCTTTTGCTTCATGCCGCCGCTCAGCCTGCCCGCGAGGCGATCAGCGAAACGATCCATATCAAACATGGCCAGGTACTGGTGCCCGCGACGCTGGATTTCCGGCGGGGGCACGCGGCGCAGCTCGCCGACGTAGCGGAGGTTCTCCGCTACGGTGAGGTCGGGATACAAGCTGAAGGCTTGCGTCAGATACCCGACGAGGGCGCGCGCGTCGCGGGAGGGCATACCATAGATCTCGGTCACGCCCGACGTGCCCGCCATCACGCCGCCGAGAATCTGGAACGTCGACGTCTTGCCGGCGCCGTCCGGTCCGATCAGCCCAAAGATTTCGCCCGGCTCCACTTCCAGCGATACCCCGCGAACGGCCTCAAGGTCGCCGTACTTCTTCCAGAGGTTCGCGATGCAAACGGCGGGTGCAGTGGTCCCTACAGGCTGGGACCCAGCAACCGGCTGTTCAACGACCCTGTGCATGGCTAGCGGCTCATGTCCTGGCACCGTGCTACGCCCACGAGTCTGACGCTTACTGCCGGGTGATGCGACGCGGCCATGTGTCGCCCTGCACGAGGATTTCTCCATCGGCGGGCATGCCCGGCTTCGCGAAGCCGAAGCCGTCCTGCAGTTGCAGCTTGACGCCGACAACTTGCTTGACGCGGTCGTTGCGGAAGTAGGTGTTCTCGGGGGTGAAGGTCGCCTGGGGATCGATCCGCGACACGGAGGCCCGGAGCGGCGTGTTGGGAGCGGAGTCGAGGAAGACGCGCGCCGGCCGCCCCAGGGCGACCTTGCCGATCTGGCCCTCCGGGATAAACCCGCGCAGGTAGACCTTCGTCAGATCGAGCAGCGTGACCAGCGCCGTCCCAGCCGCGATCACCTCTCCCGGCTCGGCGGCGCGGGTGATAATGGAGCCCGCAAAGGGGGCGCGGATCGTCAGGTCTTGCCGATTGGCCTGCGCCTCAGCCAGCTGCGCCCTCGCCTGGAGCAGCTGGAACTGCGCGCTGGCGACCTCCGCCTCTTGCTGCGCGATCTGCCGTTCGACGGCGCCGGTCTGCGCGGTGTGGATCGCGGGATTTGCCAAGGTCGCCCTCGCCAGCCGCAACGCCCCGTGTGCCGCGTCGACCCGCCGCTTGGCGGCGGCTACCGCGCTCGCCTGCGCGGCCGCTTTCGAGGTGGCTTCTGTCGCTTCCCGCTCGGACACCGCGCCCTCCCCCTCCTGTGCTAACTGCGCATAGGTCACCCGGTCGAACTCGGTCAATTGCCGAGTCGCCTCCTGCTGCGCCAGGTCGGACTCCGCGGCCGCCAGATCGCCCTCCGCTTGGCGGACCCGACCCGCCGCATCTTCGCCGGCCTGCGCGGTCAGCAACTGGTTCTGGACCAGTTGCTCGTTCAGCACCGCGATCTGTCGTTCGGCCGCGGTCACCCGTGCCTGCGCCTGCTCGACCGCGGCCTGTGCCTGGGCCTCGCGGGCCCGGATCTGTGCGTCGTCGAGGGTGGCAATGACGTCGCCCTGGTCGACGTGGTCCCCCTCACGAAAGCGGACCTCGAGAATCCGGCCGCTGGTTTTGCTGGCGATTGCGGAATCGTCACCCTCGATGCGGCCGCTCAGTACGACCACGCTATCGGGGATGTCGGGTGCGCGCAGCACGCGCCAGCCGATGACCGCCGCGATGAGCACCCCCAGCCCAACCCCGATGCGGATCAGGCGGGTCCGCCGGATACGGGCCGCCTCGACATCCCCATTCTCTTGTCCCGGCGCGGTGGCCGGTGTCATCGTCGTCGGTGAAGTCGCATCCGTTGTCCGCTCACCTGTCTGCTCTCCGGTCACGTCAGGCTCCCTCTCCTCGAGTTCGGCCGCGCGGCAGTGCCCCTGTGGAGAGGCGCGCCGCATGCGCCCGACACCCCCAAGCAGGACGCGCCAAAACCGAACATACCCTGCCCCGCGCACGGGCTGGGTGCACCTCCGCGGTGCGCCAGGGATGCCCCATTGGGCGCCAGAATCAGCGGCGGCTGCCCGCGCGGCGCTCCGTCATGGCTGTTCCACCCGTCCCTCAGCTGGCGGCGCGTCCCACCCGCCGCCCAGGGCCTTGTAGACCTGCACGACCGCCGTCAGCTGGTCATGGGTAATCGCGGCCAGATCGAACTCCGCCGCCAAGAGCTGCCGCTCCGCATCCAGGACGTCCAGATAGCGCGTCAGCCCGGCCGTGTAGCGGCGCTGGGCGAGCGCCAGGGTCTGCCGGGCCACCGTCACGCGCTGCACCCGCTCGGTCCGGATCTCTCGCGCCTTTTGGTGGAACACCAGCGAATCCTCGACCTCCCGGAAGGCATGCTGGATCGTCTGCTGGTACTGGATCAGGGCTTCCTGCTCCCGTGCCTGGGCGGCGTCCAGGTTCGCCAGGAGGCGGCCTCCGTGGAAGAGCGGCCAGGCCACCGCTGGGCCCGCCTGCCAGACGCGCGCCGGACCGGTGAACAGGTCCGACAGCGCCGCACTCTCGACCCCGAACATCCCGGTCAGCGAGATGCGGGGGAAGAAGGCCGCCTTGGCCTCGCCGATGCGGGCGGTGGCCGCCGCCAGCCGCGCCTCCGCCTGCCCGATGTCGGGCCGCCGCTCAAGCAGTGCGGACGGCAGGCCGGCCGGCACCGCGGGCGGGAGCGTCTGGCCGTCGAGCGCCGATCCCCGCGGGATCGGTCCGGGATCGCGACCGAGCAGGAGGCTGAGCCGGTTCTCGGTCTGGGCGACGCGCCGCTCCACGTCGGGCACCGCTGCGGCCGCCGCCGTCACTTCGCCCTCCGCCTGCTGCACGTCCAACCTGGAGGTGAGGCCGGCGGCGAACCGCCGCCGCACCAGCGCCAGCGAGGCCCGGCGGGACGCCAGCGTCCGCCGCGCGATCTCGGCTTCCCGGTCCAGCTCCAAGAGGTCGAAGTAGCTCTGGCTCACATCGCTCACCAAGGTGGTCCGCACCGTCCGCCGGTTCTCCTCGCTCGCCAGAAGGTCGGCCCGGGCCGCCTCCGTGGCCCGCCGGAGCCGCCCCCACAGGTCCAGCTCGAAGGTCAGATCCAAGCTCGTGCGGTAGAAGTTCTGTTGCGGGTCGATCGTCGCGGTCCCCGGCAGGACGTTGAACGGAAAGGTTTGTTGGGAGAATCGCTGGTTCGTGTAGCTCGCCTGGCCGTCCACCTGCGGGATCTGGTCCGCGCGGGCGGCCCCGAGCTGTGCGCGCGCCTCCTCGACCCGGGCCGCCGCCACGCGCACGTCCATGTTCGCCTCGAGCGCCGTGCGGATCAACGCCTGCAGGACGGGGTCTTGGAACAGCTGCCACCACGCGAGATCAGCCAGCGAGCCGGTCCCTGCGGTCGGGGTGCGCCAGCCCCCGGGCGTCGGGGTCGCGGGCCGCTGGTAGTCGGGCCCGACTGCGCAGCCGGCGAGTCCGGCCCCGGCCACCAGCACCAGCACGAGCGCCGGCCATCGCGGCGGCCGCCAGCGCCTCATTCCCCGTGCTCCGTGATCGGCTGGACAAGGCGGATCCCTCGGAGGCGCCGGCGAGCCGGCGTCGGGTGGGAGTCGCGCCGCACGCTGCGCAACGCCTTCAGGGAGAAGTCGATGATGTGGTCCGCCACCTCGTGCACGGTCTGCCGGTCCGTCATCTGCACGTCCGGCCACAGCAGGCCGAGGACCGGGCCGGCGTGCACGTAGTGCACGATCTGGCCGATGATGCTCACGGCACACAGGCGCGTCGTCCGGTCATCCGACGGGCGGTGGAGGATCCCGCCCACCGTCTCGCACAGCACCACGGCGTTCCGGGCAATGACGTGCTCGACGGCCGCGGCGAGCGCCGGCGTCTGCTGGACCAGCTCGTGCCCCATCACCTTCGCCCACCAGGCGGGCCCGTCCCTCTGACTGAGCTGCCGCATCATGCCCCGCACGAAGCGCCGCAGGCCCTCCTCGGGCGTGGGGGCGGTCCGGACCCCGCGGAGCTGGGCCTCGTTCTCCTCGGCGGCCCGCTGCAGGAGCGCGGTATACAGGCCGAGCTTGTCCCGGAAGTGGTAGTTGACCAGGGCGATGTTGGCGTCCGCGCGGGCACAGATCGCTCGGATCGTCGCGGCCTGGTAGCCCACCTCCGCGAAGACCTCGCTCGCCGCGTGCAGCAGCCTGGCCCGGGTGTCGTCGTGAGGACCGGTCATCGGTCTCCCTCCATGCTGAATTTAAACCATCGTATAAATCGTTCGATTAAACCTGTCAAGCATTTTTCAGGAGGCAGGGCCGCGGCTGGGTGCGCGCCCCGTGCTGGGCGCACGCCCGGGAGCGGCTGAAAGCCGGCCATTCGCCATTTCCGGTTGCCGGGGGCGGCCAGCGTCGTGTAGACTCTCCGCGCGTCCGGTCCCCGGGCGCTAGGAGGTCACGATGGAAAGCATGCTCGCACGGGCGCTGAGGCTCCAGTACCCGCCGGTCGCCATTCTCTGGTCCGAGGAGAAGCCGGCCGACGCGCTTCAGTTCGTGCCGGGGCGCTGGGGCTGCGTCATGGCGTCGTTCGGGGTCACGGCGGAGCGCGGTCGGCCGGCTGCCTTTGACCGCGAGACGTACGGCTGCTGGGGCGGGGGCGTGGGGATGGGGTTCGGCAACTGCTACGAGCAGTTCCCGGGCGGCGTGGAGGGCTTCTGCAAATTTCTCTCCAGCGGGAACGGCGACTCCCCGCGGGGGCGCGCGGTTGCGGAGGCGTGCAGCGCCTGGATGCGCGGGCCGCTCCTGGACGCCTTTCTCCATGGCAAGCGGTACCGGAAGACGCCGGCGACCGTGGCCCAGTGGGTCGCCGGCCTCCCCATCCGGCAGGTGTCCACCAGGTACGTGGTCTTCCAGCGCCTGGACCGGCTGCCGGCAGGCGAGCGCCCCGCGGTCGTCGTGTGCCTCGCCAACGCCGACCAGATGGCGGCCCTGGTGGATGTTACCGATCACCGGAAAACGGATTTTTCTGAACAGGCAGCCGGCGTAGGTATGATGCGCTGGTGCTGAGTCGATCACGCCTTCCTCTGCCGTGCCTTCTGCGCCAGCTCCGCCTCGCG
>Ga0182017_10003182_pt1 | contig 12264 bp, 12 predicted proteins | sample 712E3DmetaG_FD_120492 | JGI IMG/M metagenome (GOLD analysis project Ga0182017, IMG submission 120492) | Permafrost microbial communities from Stordalen Mire, Sweden - 712E3D metaG | ecosystem: Environmental > Terrestrial > Soil > Wetlands > Permafrost | place: Sweden: Stordalen | collected... | reverse complement strand
CCTCTTAAACACAATATATCCGAACATAAATGGTATGCTATCTATACCCGGCCGAGGGCTGAGAAGCTTGTATTTGCGCGACTCGTTGAGGAAGGAATAGAAACATTCCTGCCTCTTCAGAAGACATACAAGATGTGGAGCGACAGGAAGAAACTTGTTGAAAAGCCGCTTCTCTCTTCTTATATATTTGTCAAGACAAACAAGAAGAATTACCCGAGGGTTTATAAAATCACGGGTGTCGTTAAATTCGTCTCATTCGAAGGACAGCCTGTTTCTATTCCGCAGAATCAGATAGATAACCTCCGGTTGCTGATTAACAGTGATGCTGAAATTGAAGTCACCTCCGAGAGATTCGCCCAGGGCGATAATGTTGAGGTAATCAATGGTTCTCTTATAGGTCTCACGGGTGAGCTTATAAAAATCGGAACCAAAAACCGTGTTGTTGTCAGGATTGACAGACTTGATCAGAACCTGATACTGAAAATTCCGAAGAGCTTTCTAAGGAAGGTGTAAACCGGCAGAGAGTCTGGGAGTCTTGCTCACTTCGTTCGCTGTCTTGAAGTCTTACGACCTGTGGTCGATTGTCTCAGAAGTCTCAGGATCCCTTGAAATCGAGCGACGAAGCAATCCCATCGGACAATTGATCAATTTTATATAAATTTCGTTTTTACTCAATAAGGAAACCTGAATACTGATTTCGGCACAATTACTAATGCCGGTAGATTAAGTTTATCTCTGATAATTCCTGTCCTATATTATGAATCCCGGTCAGAATTTTTTGTGTTTGTGATTCAGATGGCTTTTTATGCCCTTGAACGTATTGAGATAGCAGGGTTGGATTCATGCCAATTTTATCTGCAAGGAACTTTGAATTCAGGACTTTGTAATATTGAAAAAACTGCTTAAAGTCAATTTCAAATTTCAGGTTGTCCTGATTAATTATTATCTCTTCATCTTCAAAACAGAGTTTTGTTGCCTCAAGTGCATTATTGATAAGTTCCGGAATAGTCCTTCCAGTAGTGTAAATTGGATTAGTATCTGAAAAAGCAGAAAAACCGGTATCCGTTTTTTCTACTATCATTTTTATTTTTTTATTTGTAGTTCTCATAATCTTTTTTAATTAGCTGGTTAAGTTTAGCCCGGCGTCTTTAAGTAGTTTTTTCTCGAGTCCTTTTCCCACCTCCTGGCTGCCATGATTCGGAAAGATTAATATACCCAGCTTCTTATCATGTTTCATTTTTACATGTGAACCCTTCTGCGATACCGGATACCAACCTTCTTTTATCAGCAATCTATATAATTCCGAGCATTTCATATTCTCTTTTCAGGTAATCTGGCGTCTTGCAAAGGTAAATAATTATTTACCTTTCTGCAAGAGATTTAATTGCTTTAAGATAGTTTTTCGTCTTTGATAGAGGAACTGTCGCTTTTTTCCTGACACCTTACACTGAACCTTAAACACGAAACGAAAAACGCCCTAGCGCCGTTATTCAAACAAAAAAGAGCCCTCTCTCAGGCTCTAGTTTATCAACGAATCCACTTCGGTCTTCAGCTTTGGAAGATGAATAGTAATTATTCCCCAGATACTTTCATCTGAAACAGTATCATAACCATGTATTATTTAATTTCTTAGTCCAATGATCCTTTTTGCATTTTCAAGATTGAAATCCGGATCCTCTTTTATTATCCGGTTCATTGCTTCTCCAATAATCTCAAGGTTTCTTTCGATTGCTCTCTTGAGTAGCGAATTCCCTTTGTAATTTTCGAAATCACGAGATTCAGTTTCAAAAAATGAATCAATCTCCTCTGCAGCAATTTTAATGTCATAAAGACATTTAAGAACTCTCTCGTTCATAGACCAGCTTTTTGTCTCTGTCAACAACTTTACGAAAGATAGGATTATGGATTGCTTGATTTTCTAAAAGATCAATAGGTCTACCCAATAGCATTTCAAGTTTTTCTTTGAAATCCATATAGTTGTCAAAATATTCCAGAATATCAATTTTCTCAAATTGAACTAAAAAGTCAATATCACTATTATCACTGAATTTTTCAGTAAGAATTGATCCAAAAATATATAGTTCACCAACTTTGTGGTTTTTACAAAGTTCAATCAAGCTGTCAATATTTTTTTCAACGATATTCATACCTCAAAGATATATAAAACAATTATATAGTGATTTACAAAAAGGTGGAGAATGGTATAACAGCACAACGGTAAAATATTTGCTGATTATCTAAATATTCGTAATTTAGTTGCAAGTTATATGTTACATGATGCATGTAAGGGTATTTCCGGATGGGGAGTTTAGGATTGCCACGCCCTTCTCCGTCGGGCTCGCAATGACCCTGAAAGTAAGATAATTTGTGGTTGGGAGCGGAACCAAATTAAGTAAAGACCACAGTCATTGCGAGGATCCCGATGAAATCGGGAGACGAAGCAATCCCATCGGACATGTGATCAATTTATTTAAATGTCGTTCTTCCTCCAACGCCACCGTTATTACGAAATTTGTGTAAATTAGCTAATTGTTGCTTGTTGCTCGTTGCTCGTTGCTTGTTGCTATCTTAATAGGATATAATTATGAGTAATTATAAAGAATTAGAGATTTATAAGTTTGCTTATAATATCGCTATCAGAGTACATAAAGCATCTTTAAAGTTACCCCAATTTGAATTATATGAACAGGGAAGTCAAATCAGGCGATCAACAAAAAGCATAAAGGATACCATAGTAGAAGGATATGGTAGAAGACGATACAAAGCTGAATTTATCCGTTACTTGATATATGCACAAGCTTCCTGTGATGAGGCAACCAATCAGGCAACCTCAATTATTGAATTGTATCCAAACATTTCAGAATTTGTAGAAATTCAGAATGATCTTGACATTCTTGGCAAAAAGATTAACAATTTTATCAAGTACGTGGAATCTGATTGGCGAACCTAACTATCGGAATGTTGCTAGACGCTAAATGCTTGTTGCTTGTTAAACAGTGACTATTGACTAACCAGTAACAAGCAACCAGTAACTAGCAACGTTTCGTAAATAAAAGAGTGCCCTCACGCACTCTGTATTATATAAATCTAGTTCTTATCCAAACGGCTTATCCCCGAACGGACTCTTGAACGGGGTATCATTGCCCTTTTTACCACTCCCGGTTGCGCCCCTTGGATCAGGGTTAGGAGGAGCAGTCATCATAACCAGCGATATACTGTTATCAAGTTTAATGCAGTTTATCTCGGGTTTTATATATCGTTTTTTGAGAATCATTTTCTCTTAAGGGAGTTCAACTTCAACCAATTAAAGTTCGCTAAATATGTTACAAATGTATCTTTTTATTTAAAATAAGCAAATAATTCAAACGGCTCAACGGTACAATGGTACAACAGCCTGCCCCGATCTATCGGGGGATCAACGGCAAAACCATGCATATATTCAACTTATATATTCCATACCATTACGCCCTTGTGCCTTTACGCCTTTACGCCCTTGTGCCTTTATGCCTTATCTTATCATCACCTTCCCCACATATCTCATCACCCCCGACCTTTATCGACTCACGACTCACGATTCACGGCCGATCCTTCCGTAGTTCTTCCCTGTGTCGTGAGTCTTGCGTCGTGCGCCTTTTACCTTATCATAATTTTACCAACATATCTCATTATACCGGATCTTATTTCAACGATATACATCCCCTTCGCCCCCGGAGCTGCAACCTGCACCAGCGAATTTTTGCTGAATTCGGCATTATTCAGATCGCCGACAGTCTTACCTGTAAGATCCATAACTATTACAGATCCGGATTTGCCTTCCCATACATCTGAAAGAGTCTGGATGTTTATCATACTGTTTGCCGGGTAAATATTAAATGTATTTTTGGAAACAACGGGATTCTCAATTCCAGTTACGATCTTAGAGATTTTGAGAGTAAATCTGTCGGCTATTGTACCTGCCGAAGCTGAAAAAGAGAGAGTTGGGGTAGTCTTCAGATTGGCCGTAAAGCCCGTGGTTTTATCTGTAAGGGTCACATCATAGTTATCAAGTCCCTGAAGCTGGGGTACCGTAATATTATGATTTCCATCGATGGTAAGGTTTACAACAACCGGAATCGCAATTAAGGTATCGGGGAATGGTTGACCATTAATTGAATAATCCGTACCACCAAGCGCTGAATAGATCTGGGTACTGGTTGTAGATACAAACATTTTTAAAGCATCAAAATCATAATCGAGATTTGTTTTGGCCAGAGGATCAAAACGTACCACAGTCTCATCAGATAAAGAACCTTCAGTTAATGAGAGACGAACAAGAGGTATAATATTGGTGCCCTTATATCTTGCATGAATAGCTCCCTGCGACCTGGCGCCTGCAGCCAGAGTAATTGAATTACCGGCGCTGTTTGTTTTAACGAAGAATCCCTGCATAGGTGGTATAATACTAGTTACATCAAATGGGACGCCAACACCCCCGACATAAGAACACTGAGCATTATCCCGTGTAAAATAAATAGTTTTGCTTGTACTTGCCGGGAAAGCTACATTATTAGCTATATCATCCCAGTTAAGTCCTGAGGAGAAGGGATTTCCAAGAAGATTAAAACCATGCAAAGCATCATCTACAGCGTATGAGAGATTCAGAGTTACATCTGAGGTATTGATTTGACCTGATATTGTGTATTTCTGGTCCGCAACAGCATAATAGTCATACCCGATTCCTGTAACAAAATTATCAAATGTTGGTCCGCCCAATGCTTTGGTAACATAAACATAACCATCAAAAGCAACCCAGCCGGATACAAGTGTCCCGGTTACAAGGTTATCATACCACCCTGCGATATTCTCCGTAAAAGAGGGAGCGAACGTGCTTACATTTAAATAGGAAATAGGGGTGGATATATAATGCCATTTGTAATTTGGCGAACCACCACCTCCTGAAAGATATAAATCAATGTTAGCCGTTACACCCGTATTATTTAAAATCAAAGAGCTCATACTTGTTGCATCTGCCTGTAAGTTTAGAGTTCCGTTATTTGAGAGTGTACCGAAGGTAGCTTGTGCTCCGGGTTCAAGTATCATGTTTTTTCCTGAATTAATAGTAAAATCCGGTGATGAACCTGTAGGATAGGTAGTTAATCCACCCGGAATATATACATGTCCTTCTCCGGTTGCAGGGTTAACATTCCCATCCCAGTTTGATGAATTTGTCCACAAATTATCATTAGCTGTTCCGTTCCACCTGTTGTATTGAACTTCATAAGCGCCGATATCATAAGGACCAACACGACCGTTCCCTAAATAATCGGTTAACGGAGCCCCGGTGGAAGCCCCTGCATCGCGACAGGGAGAAATATATATTATAGAATAGTCTGAAGTTGACGGGTCAGTAAAATTGGGACCATTACCACCATTCCCCGAATCCAATATTATCGAGTTTGTTGAATATAAAGGTTTTGAAGTTTCAAAAGCACAATAAGAAACATTGTAGCTTGTAATATTTGAGGCGAACTGATTCGCTGAGCCACAGAAGATTGAGTTAAGAATTATTGAACTGGAAGAGGAAAGAGAATAAATTGCATCACCGGGGTGGTCGGATGTATTATTAACGAAAGTGCAGTTCATGATTTTAGAAGTGTTAGCATAAACCCAGATTGCACCACCAGAATAAATTGAGGATGAAGTTCCTGTACTATGATTTTGTTCAAAGATACAGTTTTCAACGATGGATGAGGTACCTGTCCATAAAAGTAGTGCACCTCCTGCTTCATTGGATGAATTTGACTTAAATCTGCATTGCTTAATAGCCGTGTTTCTATTGGCATTTACAGTAACTGCACCACCAAAATTTGAATAATTATTTTTGAAGAGAGAATTATAAATTGTTACATCTGTAGCATTAACCTGAATCCCTCCTCCTGCATTACTGGGATCCGTCCCGGAAGTAACTGCATAACCATATTCTACCCGGCAATATGCGAAAGAACCTGTTCCTGAAATAGGAGTCCCTGAACCTGGTGTTTCAAATGTGATATGTCCCCAGTGACTATTTGCGGATGCTTTTGTAAAAACAATTGAATCAGCACTTGTTCCAACAGCTGTAAGAATACCAGAGCCGGTTATTATCAGGTCGGACGAAGGTTCAGTGAAAACAACAGTTATCCCAGGATCGATAGTTAAATGGCCGTTGTTGTCAATTGTAAGATCAGGATTAGAGGATCTTCCAACATAAACTGTAGAACCGTAAATTGGATTTCCTAAGGACCATTGAACACTTGAATAAATTGTTCCATAAAAAGGATTCCCGGAAGATCCGTCTCCATTTTGGGCAACCGCACTAACTACAAGTCCGATTAAAAAAACTAAGGAAAATATTTTTTTCATATTTCCATTATTTCATTTATGACCCTTTATGGTTACATAAGGTTGCAACCAGGCATATTAAAACAGTTAATCTACAAATATAATACTTAATAGCAAAAGGAGTGTGAGAAATGTTTGAATATTGACGAACGGGGGAAGAACGGCATGCGGAATGCGGTGCACGGCATACGGTATGCGGCAATGGGCATGCGTTGCTAATTTTGGTTCGGTGGATGCGAGGTTGGGATTGTTTCTCCCGACTGCGTTGGACTTGGAATTACACTATTTTGGATCTGTGAATGGGAGTATGGGATTGCCGCGTCCCGCAAGGCGGGACTCGCAATGACTCTGAGATAATGCAGTGGAAGGGTGTATGGGATTGCCGCGTCCCGCAAGGCGGGACTCGCAATGACTCTGAAAGTAAGATAATTTGTGGTTTGGAGCGGAACCGAATTAAATAAAGATCACGGTCATTGCGAGGATCCCGATGAAATCGGGAGACGAAGCAATCCCATGGGACAACCTAAAAAGTTATAAAAAATGCGCCTCCCTGATTTGCATAATCCGAAATAACGAGTAAATTTGTTACTCATTAATCCGAATCTAACCTGATGATTAATGCCTTAATCACTTCTGAAACAAGGATAAAGCTCCTCAGGAAGTTTTTCCTTAACAGTAGCACTAAAGCCCATCTCCGGGGTTTGGAGACTGAATTCGGGGAATCCTCAAATGCAATACGTATCGAGCTGAACCGCTTTGAAGAAGCAGGCCTCCTGCATTCTCTCCGCGATGGCAATAAAAAGGTTTACCAGGCTAATCCTGATCATCCATTATTTGGGGATATTCATAGTATTATAATGAAAGAAGCCGGGATAGACAGGGTTATAGATAAAGTGATTCATCGTATTGGCAATCTGATTAGTGTTTATCTCACAGGAGATTTTGCCCGTGGGAAAGACAGTCCGGTTATAGATCTTATCCTTGTAGGAGAAAATATTGACCGCGAGTACCTCGTAAGGAAAGTAATGCAGGCTGAAGAACTGGTTGGACGAAAAGTAAGTTATGTTGTTCTCCATCCCGATGAGGCAGAAAAACACCTTTTAAGAGTAAAACCGGCTGATCTGTTGCCTTTATGGAATAGCGAGGAAAGTAAACTTATGTTGCATCATTCCGTTTCTTCCGGGACGTGAATGGGTGAAAGGGAGACTGGGGGAATGAGAGACTGGGAGAAAAGGAGATTGGGTGATGAAAAACTGACAAAGAAATCCGGATTAACCGGTAAATGATAATATAAATTGTTGCGCTTCAGATTTTATCTGAAACTGATACAAGCATAGACGAAATGGGCTAGTCAGGCACTTTGAAGGATGTGACTGACGGGGCGGGCGCTTGCCCGGTTGGGAGCACGGTGCTCAAGGTGTAGAATCATAAGCACAGAGCACAGTGGAGAGATTAATATTTTTGTATTGTTATTGAAGAAAAGGAGTATGGAAGATTTTAGATTTGAACAATTGGATATTTGGAAAGAAGCCAATGTAGTCTCTGATATTCTATTTGATTATGCAGATAAAGCTGATGAAAAAAGACTTTATAAATTTGCTGAGCAACTCAGAGCCGCTGCTATGAGTATTTCTAATAATATTGCAGAAGGTTCAGGCTCATTTTCAGACAAAGATTTCGCTAATTTTCTGAATATATCCAGAAGGTCTGTTTTTGAATGTGCCAATATCCTTCATATATTTCAACGAAGGAAAATAATAACTTCTGAGCAGAGATTAAGCATTTACCCTGATCTGATAACTCTTAGTAAAAAAATTACAAATTTTCGTAAATCACTTAAATGACCCTGCGCTCTGAGCTCTGCGCCCTGCGCTCCGCGCTCTGAGCTTTTTACTCAACCTCAACCTAAGGTTAAGTTCAATTAAAAGACAAAAGTAAAATGAATCCATTCAGTTACGGCACAATAGTAAAAGGGCAATACTTTTATGACAGGCACGAAGAGTGTCTGCGAATTGTTTCAACCCTTGCAGGTGGAAATAATATTGTTTTGTTTGCTCCCCGCAGGTATGGTAAAACCTCACTGGTATTTAGAGCCATTGAGGAATTGGAGAAGTCGGGTCATATTTGTGTCTATTTCGATTTTATGCCTGTTTACTCGCGTGAGTCATTTATTGAGGCATACTCCAAAGCAATTTTCTCCGGACAAAATAACCTGCATAAGACGGTGAAAAAAATAGCTTCTTTGATAAAGGGTATCCGGCCAAAGTTAGTTTTTGATCAATACGGTAAACCTGAGTTCTCTATGGACTTTACCGAAGATAAAGTCAGTGATAAAACGCTTGAAGAAATACTTGATTTACCAGAAACCCTGGCATCTGAGGGTAAGAGGTATATTATTGTTTTTGATGAATTTCAGGAAATTAACAAATTGAATGGTGAAAATTTCGAAAAACTTCTTCGCAGTAAAATACAAAAACAGGATCATGTAAACTATCTGTTTTTGGGAAGCCGGACTCATTTGCTCAACGATATGTTTAATAATAAAGGCAGGGCTTTCTATAATGCGGCAATGCTGATGCAAATCGGATCTTTACCAAAGGACAAGACTGTTGAATTTCTAAAGAACCGGTTTTCCTTATCCGGTATAACGATAAATGAAACAGTTGCTCTTTATCTTATTGAACAGGCTGGTAATATACCTTACTATATTCAATTATTAGCTGCCGAAGTATGGCAATATATTATATCTGAGCAACGGGAAGTGAAAACTGAAATTATTGCATTATGTGCGGAGCTTATAGTGGATTTGAAAAGTGACTATTATTTTGAACTTTATGACAGGCTATCGGCTTATCAGAAAAAACTGATAAAATCCCTTTTGATAAGTGGCGAGAATCTGTTTTCGGCAGATTATGCGAAACGGTTTCGTTTGTCGGCCACATCGACTACGCAAAAAGCCTTGCTGGGATTAGTTGAAAGTGGTGTTGTTGAGAAGGTGGATGGAAATTATTTCATTGCAGATCCGTTCTTTAAGCGGTTTATTTCTCGTTACGCTTAATGGCGTTACGCTTAGTGGCGTAATCTCAATTATGACCTCAGCTAACTTTTCCTTCCGCCTTCCGCCCTCTGCCCACACAAAACCTTATGTGAAACGATAAATGCAAAATACTCAACCTCAGCCTCAATCTCAGCCTTCTTCCACTACGCCCTGCGCCCTGCGCCCTGCTCTCTACGCTCTGTGCCCTGCGCCCTGCGCTCTGAGCTTCAAACTCTAAATGTAAAACAGCTATCTCTAAACCGCATACCGCAAACCGCGCGCCGCGTACCACTTTTATCTTTAACCATACTTTTGTTCCCGCTTTGCGGGATTTCATCACTTCGTTCTTCAACTTGTGACTTTTGTCTTTTATCTTAGACTTTCTATATGATATGCACCGCTGCTTATAAACTCATCAATCTTAATTTTAGAAAACGATATACCGATAAATGAAGATAATTAATGCTATTTGGGAAAAAAGAAACACCGGATTGACAACCTGCGAGATCGTTTTTGAAAAGGAAGATACATTTCAAACTTATTTAGATTCCCATATTGAAAATAATTATGAATTTTCTGTGGTAAAAATTCCCGTCGGAAACCTGTTGCTTGTACACCAGCTGGAAGATTTTGGGTATAGATATCTTGAAAATAATCTGGTTTTATCCCTTGAAGCCAACCAGTTAGATGATATTAACCCTCTTTGGAAAAGACTTTTAACAGGATTTACCTGTAAGTTACTGACTACAAATGAAGAAATGGCCTCAGTTTTACATGAGGTTGAAAATAACATGTTCAATACGGATAGATATTCGCTGGACCCATTCTGGCCTGAAAATATATCTTCAAAGAGATATTCAAATTGGATTAAGGACTTATTTGAATCAGGAATTGCTCAATTTTATGTGATTGTTAAAGATGAAAAAGAAATTGGATTCTTTTCGATTAAAAAGGAATCACAAAATATTAACAGCTGCCCGATTGCTGGTATATTCACTAGGTATAAATCGGCCGGGTATATTTTTGTTCTTACCTGGTTTTGGCTGGTGAAAAGCAGGGGAACAGGAATTAAAAAATTAATTACATCTATTTCATCAAATAACAGGGTGATGTTAAGTTCTTTATCAAAAGTTTTTGCATACAGGGTATGTAATACTTATATTGTGATGAGAAAAATCGTTAAACAGATATAAAACAATATGAGTATCGGCTTTAAAGAATAAATAAAAACGTTAGATTGGGAGATTCCTCGCTAACGCTCGGAATGACAAAGCATTGAGAGGTAATCAGGGAATAGTTGGCGATTCGCCGAGCGAATCGCCAACTATTCCCCATCTTGAATAAAAATGAAATGTCATTCCGAACGTATCCACCATTAGGCGGAGGAGTGAGGAATCTCCAATAAAAAAAGACTATATTAATTTACAAAAAGAAGTGGATACTATGTGCATGATTCCCGACACTCATTTTAATCAATATTCTCAAAATATTTTTTTGTAATTATCACTAAGAATCTTAGGCAGAAATATGTTGAACTTAAAACACGATAATATAATTCAAATGTTCAAATATTACAATAATCACATTTTGTTTTAGTTGTCTGCGGGACACCTAATTAGATTAATAATGAAAATTTTTATATCATGAAACACTTAACCACAATAATTGTTTTGGTTTTTCTACTTACTGCATCATGCACTTCTTCCAAAAAGCTCGCATATCTATATAGTCCTCCTGAAACAGCAAGCGGTGAATCTTTTACAATGGAGATCCCGGATTACAGGATACAAACACGAGATATTTTATATATTACCGTAAAAGCTATGACATCTGATGGCAGAATTATTGACTTTTTGTCATCATCAGGAAGTAGTTCTGGAGTCAATATAGCCCAGGGAGAATCCGGGGGCTACCTGTATGGCTTTGATGTTAATCCGGAAGGTGAGCTGGAGATACCTGCAATTGGCAAAATGAAAGTAGTTGGGCTTACTCTGGAAGAGACAAAAAAAATGTTGCAGGAATCGGCTGATAAGGTGTTTAAAAACTCAACAGTGGAGTGTAAGCTGCTCAGTTTTAAATTTACCGTTATTGGAGAAGTAAAAATACCCGGAACATATGTTAATTACAACAATTATCTTACGGTATTGGAAGCAGTTGGCCGGGCAGGGGGAGTGGATGATTTCGGCGATCGGAGTCGGGTATTGGTTGTACGCCCGATCGATAAAGGTACCAAAACATTCAACATTAATTTGCAGGATAAGAAGTTATTATCTTCGCAAGCTTATTTTTTGCTTCCGAATGATGTGGTGATTGTCCAGCCATTGAAACATAAAATCTTTAACATGAATTTACCAACAATATCGTTTATTCTTACGACGGTTACTTCGGTTATCACGACCACATTGTTGATGATTAATTATTTGAAATAAATAGGTTCAAAGTTTCGGGAAGCGCAGGGCGCAGAGCTCAGGGCTCAGTGTACAATAAACAAAGTTAATTATGGACGACTTCAGATTTGAGAAGCTTGATATTTGGAAAGAATCTATTGAGATTTCAGATGTTCTATTCGATTATGCAGATAAGGCTGACGACAAAAGGCAGTATAAATTTGCAGAACAATTAAGAGCTGCAGGAATGAGTATCTCAAACAATATTGCAGAGGGTTCCGGCTCATTCTCAGATAAAGAGTTTGCTAATTTTTTGAATATTTCCCGTCGTTCGATTTTCGAATGTGCAAATATTCTTTATATTTTCGAACGAAGAGGAATTATTACTCAATTTGAGAGAACTACAATATATTCTAAACTAATAATTTTAAGTAAGAAAATTACCAATTTCCGCAAATCTTTAAAATAAATTTTGCCTTG
>Ga0182017_10003180_pt1 | contig 12265 bp, 12 predicted proteins | sample 712E3DmetaG_FD_120492 | JGI IMG/M metagenome (GOLD analysis project Ga0182017, IMG submission 120492) | Permafrost microbial communities from Stordalen Mire, Sweden - 712E3D metaG | ecosystem: Environmental > Terrestrial > Soil > Wetlands > Permafrost | place: Sweden: Stordalen | collected... | reverse complement strand
TGCATGCTCTCCTCTCGTTTGTGCTGTGACACGCGCGCCCATCTCTCTCGAGTCGATCGTCCGGCGCATCCGGAACCGGTCATCGTGTTTGTCTCCGTCGGATAGCATGGCCTCCAGCGCCATGACCAGCCCTGCCGAGCGTCTCCACCTCCTCTCGGGGCGCTGCCGCGCCCGCTTCTTCGGCCTCGGCCTCCTGCTCCAACCGTTTCATCGACCGTCGGAGATGGAGGCGCATGGCGGCCTCACTTGCATCGGGATCCCGGGCGCGCAACCCTTCCAGGATGGCCTGGTGCTCCGGGAGGGTCTCTGCCGGGGGACGGACGAGGCCGTCCTGGTATGCGAAGAACATCATGCGGACCGAATTCATGGCTGCGGTGAGCTGTTCGTTGGCGGCAATCTCGACGAGGCGCCAGTGAAAGTACCGATCGTGCTCACTGTACCGCCGGGCGGCAGCCCCTCGGAGCGCGCGCCCCGGTCGACCGAATCCCCCGCTCAGCCGGCCGACCTCATCTGGCGAGATCTTGCGGGCCGCCAGGCGAGCAGACAGCCCCTCCAGGACCTCCCGCACCGCGAACAGTCGCGCCATTTCCCTCTTGGTAAAGCGCCGCACGTAGATACCCCGCCGTGGAAAGACCTCCACCACCCGCTCCTGGGCCAGCCGCTTCAGGGCGTTCAGGATCGGAGTGCGGCTGACCCCCATCTCGCGGGCGAGCTGGTCCGGCGGAATGCGCTCGCCGGGAAGGATCTTCCGCTCCTCGATCAGCGCCTGCAGGCGGGCGTAGATCTTGTCCTCAAGATTCTCGTGCTGGATGGCGAGGGAGAGGGCCCCGGTTCGGACTCTCTGCCAGAGTTGGCCCGCACCGGTATTGGCATTCGGCTCGGTAGGACGCGCGTTGGAGCTGGTCCTGGGCGGCACCGTACACCTCCAACCCGGCTCAAAAGACGCAAGGAGTGATTCGTCAGACCTCTGAAATATTAGATTCTTCATTTATCATTGATACATTTTGGCTGTCAACAGGAAAGTATCGGCTGTGATAGTATCGGCTGGGAGACGTCATCGGATGGCGGCGCACCGCCGAGTCGCGGAAGAGCCGCGCTGGTGCCCGCGAGATGTCAAGATCCGAGGGCAGGCGCGCGCGCGGAGGACACCTGTCTATTTCCGAGGTCGAGGATTCACGCTGAAGGCGTGCCCGAACGGGCCCCTGCGGGAAAGACTCAGGACTGCGGATGGGTCGGCCTAATCTGAAGCGAGGCCGTATTGCTGGCCGAGGTCCCCCAGGAGCTCGGCCTGCATCTCGCTGATCGGCAGCCCCGAGGCAACCCTCCCCCCAAGATGCTTCAGCATGTTGGCCTTCTTCTCCGGCAACTCGCCCGCTTCGGCCTTCTTGAGCAGCGCCGCCAGGATCTCATAACTATCCGCCATGGTCTGCCCTCCGCGAGATGGTCTGCCTACAGGACCGTGAATCCGCCGTCCACCACGAATACCCCGCCGGTGCAGTAGCCGGCATCCTTCGGATGCGATCACTGCCTCTTAGCCAGGAACGACGTCACTGCCTGATTGAACGGTTCAGCCTGCTCCAAGTTGGAGAGGTGAGCCGCCGATTTCAAGATGACCAGCTCGGATCCCTTGATGCGTTCCCGGATCGTGCGGGAGGCGGCCACCGGCGTCCCGAGGTCGTCCTCTCCCACGACGATCAGCGTGGGGGTGCCGATCCCGTGAAGCTGCTCGGTCAGATCCAGCACCTTGATCGCGTGGCAACATCCAACGTAACCCTGGGGCTTCGTCTGCCGGATCATGGTCCGGACGGGCTCCACCACCTCCGGATGCTGGGAAAGGAACGGCGCCGTGAACCAGCGCCCGATGGTCGGCTCGACCAGGGGCTCCATCCCCTGGCTTTCCGCCACTCGGATGCGCTCGTCCCACGTGGGCCGGGCCTCGGGCGGGACCCGGCTGGAGGTATCACATAGGACGAGACTCCGGAGCATTTCGGGATGTTTCAGCGCCAGCGTCTGACCGATCATGCCGCCCATGGAGAGGCCGACGAAGTGCGTGCGCTCGATCCCGAGTTCCCCGAGGAGCGCCCGTGCGTCCTCCGCGAGCTGTTCGAGCGAGTAGACCCCCGCAGGGGCATCCGTCCCGCCGTGCCCCCGCGTGTCATATCGCAGCACCCGGAATTTCGAGGCCAGGGCCGCTACCTGCGGCGCCCACATGGCCAGGTCCGTGGCCAACGAGTGGCTCAACGTCACTACCGGGGCGCCGGCCGGGCCGTTCAGCGTGTAGTGGATACCGATCCCGTTCGTCGTGAGTTTCATCTGGATCCCTCCCAACAAGCTGTGTTCGTCAGTCCCTCTCGCCATTCTCGACACAATAGAATGGAGGCATGCCCCTGAGCGTGAGACATGCCCCCGTTCCATGCTTGCCGATAGCCGACCGCTAACAGTTGCTATGCCCGATTCGCCGAGCCCAGCACGTTGGTGTTCTTGTGCTTGATGACCTCGGTCAGCTCCTTCCGGGCCGGGCCTAGGTACTTGCGCGGATCGAATTCCTTCGGGCTCTCGGCGAAAATCTTACGGATGATGGCCGTGACCACCATCCGGCCATCGGTATCGATGTTGATCTTGCACACCGCCGACTTAGCCGCCTCGCGGAGCTGCTCTTCCGGCACACCCGCCGCGCCTTCCAGCTTCCCGCCGTACGCGTTGATCATGGTCACGTACTTCTGGAGCACCGAGGAGGCCCCGTGGAGCACGATGGGGAACCCGGGCAGCCGCTTCTCGACCTCCTTCAGGATGTCGAAGCGCAGCGGCGGCACGCTCTCGCCCGGCTTCAGCTTGAACTTGTACGCCCCGTGCGAGGTCCCGATGGAGATGGCAAGGGAGTCCACCCCCGTCCGACCCACGAAGTCCTGCACCTGCTTAGGGTCGGTGTAGTTGGACTTCTCGGCCGCCACGTCGTCCTCGATACCGGCCAGGACGCCCAGCTCACCCTCGACGGTCACATCGTAGCCATGCGCGTAGTCCACGACCTGCCTGGTGAGCGCGATATTCCCCTCGTACGGCAGGTGGGAGCCGTCGATCATGACCGAGGAGAATCCGAACTCGATGCAGGACTTGCAGATCTCGAAGGAGTCGCCGTGGTCGAGGTGCAGGGTGACCGGGATCTTGCTCCCCATCTCCCGCACCATCTTGACCGCGCCCATGGCCATATAACGCAGCAAGGTTTGGTTTGCGTATTCCCGGGCACCCTTCGATACCTGGAGGATCACCGGCGACTTCGATTCGGCGCAGCCGATCATGATCGCCTGCAATTGCTCCATGTTGTTGAAGTTGTAGGCCGGGATGGCGTAGCCGCCCTCCATGGCCTTCTTGAACACTTCCCGCGTGTTGACCAACCCGAGTTCCTCGTACAACCGCTTCATCTGTTTCTCCTTTCTTGCGACGCGTATCGTGGCGTCTTGCCGTTCAAGACGGGGGAATCGATCGCCAGGCTTCAGTTTGAATGCTTACTATGACCCTTTTTCTGCTGACCGACAATACGAATCCATATTTCGTCCGCATCGGGGGACCAATAGATATCCATCAGTCGAGAAGTAGCGCCCTGGCTTCAGGGGCGGTTGCAATGGCAAAACCGGCTGCCTCAAGCTCGCAGCGCAGCGAACGAACCAGCTCATCATTATTCTTTGCAATGCTTCCATGATACCGGTAGGAGTCTTCGAACCCGACGCGAAGGAGGTTTGCGCCGGAATGCGCTGCGTCTATATGTTTGGAAAAATCCGTGCTGCCGATCATGAGCGCTCCCCAGCGGCTGTCTTGGGGAACTTGGGCTTTGAGATATTCTAGAATAGAAGAATGATAGGGCATGCCCCATTTTACATCGAAGATGAAGCTGAAATAGCAGGGAGTAGCAATCAAGCCCTCACTGATAAGATGGAGGGCGGCTTCCATATGTCCGGTATCAAAGATTTCCAGGGAGGGCTTCACTTTCCTTTCTGCCATGGTCTTGATCCAGAAACGAACATCCTTCAGGCTGTTCTGATAGACCTCATCGCCGAAATTCAAAGATCCTATGTTGAGCGAACCCATTTGTGCCTGCGCGTGTCCGGCCGGCAGTACCCTTTCTGCTGCTGTCAGGGAAGAAAGTCCCCCGGTTGATGCTTCAAGAATGATATCGCAGGACTCTTTGATGATTTGGACGGTCTTGTTGAAAGCCGACAAGTCTGTTGTCAGGCGGCCCTCTTCATCACGGGCATGCAGGTGGACGACAGATGCGCCCGAGCGGACACACCGGATGACATCCTCTGCGATAGCCTGAGGATCGACCGGGTTGTTTTCCGTCTTGCCCCATCCACCGGTAGGCGCAAGGGCAATAATGATCTTTCGTTTCATCTTGTCTCCTTCATCACGTTGTGACGAAATACTCTCCTGCGGACTACCATCCCGCATGGCCACCGCTCCGCAGATCAGATGCGGTATTCGTGGAACTCGTCGGGGATCTCGACGGGACCGCGGTACGCCTGCTGGGCCTCGCGGCGCAGCTCGTCGAGCCGGTCGTGGAGCCCGGCCACGAAGTGGCAGAGCATGAGCCGCTTGACGCCCGCCTGCGCGGCGACCTCGCCGGCCTGGTAGCCGGTGGTGTGGCCGTCCGTCTTGGCGCGGACCGTCTCCTCGTGCAAGAAGGTGGCCTCGTGGATGAGGATGTCGGCGCCACGGGCGAGGGCGACGAGTGTGGAACAGGGGCTGGTGTCGCTGCTATACACCACCACGCCGCGCTCGGTCGGCAGGTCGAACTCCACCCGGAGGGCGATGTTGGGGGCGCCGTGAACGACGGGAGTGGAGAGAATCCGGAATCCCTTGGCCTGGAGCATCTCGTGCCCTTCTTTGGCTGGGACCTCGTGCAGCTCGATCCGGTAGAGCATCTTGGCTTCCAGGGGAAAGAGCGTCATGAAGCCCTGGAGCAGCGGCATCGTCTCGGCCAGCGCGTAAACGTGGAGGGCGGTCCGGCGTCCCGCCAGGCCCATGTTGTGGGCGAGAGAGGGGAGGCCGTAGACGTGATCCGCATGGCGGTGCGTGACGATCAGCGAGGAGACCTTCATCGGGTCCAGCCCCGCCTTGAGAATCTTCTGGTAGGGGCTCCCCGAGCAGTCCACCAGGACGACATCGTCGGGCGAGTAGAAGGCGAGTGCCGTGTTATCGCGGCCGGCAGACGGGATCGCGCCGGATGTGCCCAAGAATTGAAATGGCATGGCGGCTCCTCCAGGGGAATGGGATTGACGCCCGCCATGCTACCAGAGTCGGCTTCCTCGCGTCCATGGGAAACCCGGCCGTTCACCACGGCGGACGCTGGCATTTCCCCTTGACTCGCCTCTCGCCTCGGACGTAGTTTCGGTCGGATCGCCGCGTCCCAGGGGCCGACAACTATCGCCCAGCGATTGCCTCTTTGAGCAGGCCGTGCGAAAGCGGGTTTTCAGCAGCCTGCTAAAAGGAGAGGGGCAGCCAGGCATCTCCGAGGCGCGTGACCCGCGAAGGAAACCGACATTGGCGGGAGGCCGACCAATCGGCTACAATCCACACGCTTCGACGGCTACCGATCGGGGAGTTTCCCGCCACGCGTGGACGGGTGTGCCGCCTCGCGATCGCGTGTTGCCGCTCGCACGTCATCAGATTGGAGGTCCCGCATGGTACCAACAGGATCCGTACGCCTCTTCCAGCCAAAGCGATTGGAGAGATTCATTGGGAATGTTCTGGCGGCCCTGGGACTTCCGGAGCAGGATGCGGCGGTCTGCGCCGCCCGCATGACGGAGGCGGACCTCCGCGGCGTGGACACGCACGGCATCTTCCGGCTTTCTCAGTATTGCCAGCGCATTCGCGCCGGCGGAATCAATCTTCATCCGAATGTCCGCCCCGTGCGGGAGAACGCGGTGACCGCGCTGGTGGACGGGGATAACGGAATGGGCCAGGTGGTGATGACCTATGCCACTCAGTTGGCGATCCGAAAAGCCTCGGAGGCCGGGCTCGCGTGGGTGGGGACCTTCAACGGGAATCACGCCGGGGCCGCGGCCGTCTACTCGACGATGCCGATCGCCCACGAGATGATCGGCATGTACATGACCGTGGCGAACGGCAATCACATGCCCCCGTGGGGCGGCGTCGAGCGGATTCTCGGCACGAATCCGATTTCGGTGGCCATCCCGGCCGGGGATGAACCCCCCATCGCCCTGGACATCGCGTCCACGGTGGTCGCGCAGGGCAAAGTGAAGCTGGCGGCCCAGAAGGGGGAGGCGATGCCGGTCGGCTGGATGGTAGACCGGAAGGGGCAGCCTCTGACCGACCCCAAGCGCGCCGCTGAAGGGTTTCTGCTTCCGATCGGTGGATACAAGGGGTACGGACTGAACGTGGTGATCGGCATGCTGGCCGGGGTGCTCAACGGAGCGGCGTTCGGCAGGGGCGTCGTCGACTTCAACAAGGACTTCGTGACGCGAAACAACAGCGGACACATGATCCTGGCAATGCGGGTGGACAACTTCCAGCCCGCCGACACCTTCAAGAGAGAGATGGACGCAGTGATTCGTGAGATCCGAGAGTCGGAGCGCATGGAAGGCGTGGATCGCATCTGGCTGCCGGGAGAGATGGAGTACTACGCAATTCGCGAGCGGACGAAGAGCGGCATCCCGCTTCCCCCGGCCGTGGTCGATGAGCTCAAACAACTGGCCGGCGTGCTGAATCTGCCGGATCGCTTGGAATAGCAGCCCGCCAAAGCGCCAAGCTCACCCGCGGTGCCGCGCGGTGAGAATCGCCAGGAGCTTTCCGGCCCCCAGTGTCCAGGGCGGGATGCGGTCGGTGTGGTTTACGCGGTTGATCAAACTCCCAAGCTGGGGGCTCGAATCGTCGCGTCGACGATGCGGCTTCGCGAGTTGATCGCCAGGACCACCTCGGGTTCCGGGTTGTCCAGGTGGAGGTCGGGAGGATGCCGACTTCGCCCTCCCCCAGTCTCTCATACTATCCGACCGGGCACGAAGCTGGAAACGGCGAACACAGCCAAGGGCAGCCTGCGGGGTGCCGCGCCAATCCTTGGCCCTCCCGGCCCAGAAGAGCTCGGCCTTTGGGCTTGACACTCAATAGCCCCTTTGTTACTCTGCGCCAGATTTTTCCCGGTGCGGCATATCTCCGGGGAGCGCAGCCACGTTGAAGACCCGCCCTGCGCCTTTTGGAACCTGGGTGAGGGCCTCGTACTGGCGTGTGACGTGTGTGTCTGCGTTCACACGCATCGGTACCCGACATTTCTCCCGGCAGCCGTCTCGACTGCCCGGCGCGATGGCTTCATCCGTAGCCACACTCGGCGTATAGAACTCCTACCTTCAGGAGGCGAGAAGGTGGGCATCCGCATGTCTCCGGGCACGCCGCGGCACGTTGCGGAGTTCATCTTGAACCTCCGCTGGGACACCGTCCCCGCCGACGTGCGCCTGCAAACCAATCGCTGTCTGCTCGATCTCCTGGCGTGTACCGTCGCCGGCACCTCAAGCCGGGTGGCGGGAGCGGTCCGGCGATTCGCCCTCCGGATGGGAGGCGTTCCGGATGCGTTGGTCCTGGGGACCAAGCGACGGCTTCCACTGCCCTCGGCGGTCCTGGTCAACGCATGCGCCACCGAGGCGCTGGATGCCGACGATGGATACCGCCCCATCAAGGGGCATCCGGGCGCGTTCATTTTCCCGGCCGCCCTCGCGGCCGCAGAGTTCGCCGGCGCAAGCGGCCGGCAATTTCTCGAAGCCATCGTCGTGGGCTACGAGATCGCAATGCGTGCCGGTCTTGCGTCGCACGCCCACTACCCGTATTACCACGGGTCCGGCTCCTGGGGTGGTCTCGGGGCGTGCGCCGCCGCCGCTCGCTTGCTCAAGGCCGAGCCGCCGGTCCTGCTGCACGCCTTGGGGATCGCGGGATACCACGGCGCCCTTACCCCGATGATGCGAGGGATTGACTGTCCCGCCATGGTCAAAGATGGCGTCGGCTGGGGCGCGATGACGGGCGTGGCCGCCTTGCTGATGGCGGAAGAGGGATTCACGGGAACACCGAGCCTCCTGGCCGATCCATCCGCCGCCTTCCTGGTGGACAGCCTGGGACGAGAGTTTCTGATCCGCGATCTGTACTTCAAGCGCTACGCCTGCTGCCGCTGGGCACAGCCTGCTATCCGGGGCGCGCTCGATCTCAGCCGGCGCTACCAGGTATCCCCCTCTACGATTGACCGAGTGGTCGTCCGCACCTTCGCAGAGGCGACGCGGCTCGCCTTCCCGCGCCCGCGGACGAGTGAAGAGGCGCAGTATAGCCTGCCTTATCCGGTCGCCGCCGCTCTCGTACTGGGCCGGTTCGGCCCTACCGAAGTACAGGACGACAACCTCTCGAACCCGGCAGTCCTGGATCTGGCAGATCGCGTAGAGATGGTGGTCGAATCGCGCTTTCAACAAGAATTCCCGGCCCGGGCCTTGGCCGACGTGGAACTCGTCACGGGGGATGGGCGGCGCCTTCGTTCGGGTGTAGTCCAGGCCGCCGGGGATCCGGACGATCCGCTGTCGGCGACTGAGTTGGAGGCCAAGTTCTGCGAGTTCTGCACCCCTTTCCTCTCCACCGAGGACCTGCAGCGCCTTCTCGAGGTGGCGCGCACCTGCGAGCACCTCGCGACGCTGGAGCCGCTCCTCGAAGTCCTCCGGCGGGTGAGGGCCCGATGACTCCCACCCCACCCGCCATCGTCCTCGATCACGTCTCAAAAACGTATGCGGGGGGATCCGCCGCGGTGTCGGATCTGAGCCTGGCGATTGAGCCGGGCGAGGTCATGGTCCTTGTCGGCACGTCGGGATCCGGCAAGACCACGACCATGAAGATGATCAACCGGCTGGTAGAGCCGAGCTCGGGAAGCATCCGGATCGGTGGCCGCGACATCCGTGAGATCGACCCCATCCAGCTTCGCCGCAGCATCGGGTACGTCATCCAGGAGATCGGACTGTTCCCCCATATGACCGTTGGCAAGAACATCGCGGTGGTTCCCTCCCTCAAGGGCTGGCCCAAGGCTCGCCAGGTAGAGCGGGTGGCCGAACTGCTCGAGCTGGTCGGTCTGCCGTCTGGGTATGCGGAGAAGCATCCCCACCAGCTCAGTGGTGGACAGAAACAGCGGGTGGGCGTCGCGCGCGCGCTGGCGGGGGACCCGAACATCTTGCTGATGGACGAACCCTTCGGGGCGCTGGACCCGATCACGCGGGCACAACTGCACGAAGAATTCCTCAAGCTTCAGCATCGCCTCCGGAAGACCGTCGTGTTCGTCACCCACGACGTGCTCGAGGCGATCCGCCTAGCAAGCCGGATCGTCGTCCTGGAGGCTGGCAAGCTTCTCCAGGTGGGGACGCCCCGCGAGATTCTGGCGCAGCCCGCGACGTCGAAAGTGTTGGACTTGGTGGGGTCGGATCTCCCCTTCAAGCTGCTGGCGGTCTGCACGGTGGAGCAGGCGCTGGAACCCATTCTTCACCAGCCGCCGGAAGCGGCTTCAGCGATGCGGGGCAGCGATTCGCTGAAAGACGCCTTGCTGGCCATGGTCGCGTGCGGCCAGCCGAGCCTTCCGGTCGTCAACGGGGATTCCGCCCTTCTTGGGCAGATTACCCTGGGCGGTCTGCAGCGGCTCGTGGCGCATCGCGCGCTCGCTCATCCGGTCGAGCCATCGGAGTTCGAGAGGACTCCCAGCCCATGAGGGTCAGGTCGTGAGGTACCTTCTGGCAAACGCGCCGTTGATTTGGCGACTCACGCTCGATCACCTTCAGCTTTCGGCCGCGTCGTGCCTCCTGGCGATCGTCACCGCCTGCCCCCTCGGTGTCTTGGTGAGCCGGGTCCGCTGGCTTGCGGGACCGGTGCTGTCCGTTGCTGGCATCTTCTACACCATCCCGAGCGTCGCGCTGTTCGCCCTCCTGATCCCTGTGCTGGGGCTGGGCCTGAAGCCGACGGTGCTCGTCCTGGTCCTCTATTCGCAACTGGTCTTGATTCGGAATACCGCCGTCGGAATCACCGAGGTGGACGCCGCACTGCTCCAGGCGGCCCAGGGCATGGGCATGACAAACTCGCAGCGTTTCTGGAGGGTGGAGGTTCCGCTCGCAATCCCGGTGATCTTCGCCGGGGTCCGGACCGCCACCGTGATGGCCATCGGGCTGGCCAGCATTGCCGCATACATCGGCGCCGGCGGTCTCGGGGTTCTCATCTTCCAGGGGATCTCGACAGGGAATACGGACCAAGTCCTCACCGGAGCGGTCGCCGTCTCAATCCTGGCGCTCCTGGCCGACGGAATCCTCGCGTCCGCGCAGCGCATGACGCGGCGGACCATGGGCGTGCGCGCATGAGCATTCTGAGCTACCTTCTGGATCACCCAGCGCAGGTGCTCGCCCTCGCTCGCGCCCACCTCTGGATCTCTGCCCTCGCTACCGGCATCGCGACGGCCATCTCCGTGCCGTTGGGGATCGCCGTCCACCGCCTTCGGATCGTCCGCGTGCCGGCCTTGATCCTGGTGAGTGTCGGGCAAGCGGTCCCCAGTCTGGCCCTGCTGGGCCTGATGCTCCCCCTTCTCGGGATCGGCTTCACGCCTGCGCTGGTTGCCATTGGCGCTCGCGCATTGTTGCCGATCCTCCTGAACACCTATGCGGGGCTGCTCACGATTCCCCCATCCGTCGTCGAGGCCGCACGGGGCATGGGCATGACGAATGCGCAGATCTTGTGGCGCATAGAGCTGCGCCTGGCGCTGCCGGTGATCGTGGCCGGCATCCGCACCGCGCTGGTGGTCAGTATCGGGGTGGCGACCCTTGCCGCCTACATCGGAGCCGGAGGCCTCGGGGACCTGATCTTTCAGGGGATTGCGATGGTAGATACCCCGCTCCTCTTGGCGGGAGCCATCCCCGCTGCGTTGTTGGCGTTCGCGGTCGACGGACTGTTCGAGATCCTGGAACGCGGGCTGATGCGTCCCCTGGTGTAGCCGTGTCCCACAGACGGGAGGGAAGAAACATGAGATTCCTGCGTGCAACGTACCTGGTGCTGGCTTTCTCGGTGTTCCTGGTGACGTCCTCCGCGCTGGCCCAGAGCCCCACCGTCACGGTCGGGTCAAAGGCTTTCTCGGAGCAACTGCTCGTCGGCCACATGCTCGCACTGCTCCTGGAGGATGGCGGCTTCAAGGTCAACAACAAGATCGGTCTCGGCGGGACGGCGCTGGTCCACCAGGCGCTGGTCGCCGGCGAGGTGGACGTGTACATCGAATACACCGGCACGGGGCTGATCACGATCCTGAAGGAGCCCGTCCAGGAGGATCCGGTCAAGGTGTACGACACTGTCCAACGGCTCTACAAAGAGCGGTTCAAGCTCAGCTGGCTGAAACCCTGGGGCTTCAACAACACCTACGCCCTGGTGATTCGGAAGGAAGACGCCGATCGGCTGCGGGCCGCCAAGGTCTCCGATCTGATGGCTTCCGCGAACAGCATGGTTTTCGGGGCCACGCAGGAGTTCGTCGTGCGGCCCGATGGTCTCCCCGGTCTGGCAAAGCATTACGGGGGCCTCGCGTTCAAAGAGAACAAGTCCATGGCGCCGGATCTCATCTATGATGCGCTCAAGAACAAGCAGGTGGACGTGATCTCGGGATTCGCTACAGAGGGAAGGATTCCCGCCAACAACTTCGTGGTCCTGCAGGATGACCAGCACTACTTTCCCCCCTACTTCGCCGCGCCGGTTATCCGCGATGAGACGTTGGCGAAAGCGCCGGCCGCGGCCGAGGTCCTCAATCGTCCGGCGGGAAAGATTGACGACGGCACGATGGCGGTATTGAATTACGAAGTGGCGGGAAAGAAGCGCAGTCCGGAAGAGGTGGCGCGCGAGTTCTTGAAGGCGAAGGGCTGGATCAAGTAGAGGTCGTAAGACGAAAAGGGAAATATGGCACACTGATACGCGCGGGTTGCCCTGACGGGTAGTGCCGCATGATCGTGCTTCGTCGGGAGCGGCCTCCGTCTAACAGGCGAGTCCCCCGGGCCTCAGCCTGGGTGTCGCATACGGACCGCGGAATTGGCGAGCCGGAGGTACCTGTTCGGTCTCAACCTCAGCGTCATTACCTCCATCATCCGTGACCTTCTCCCGGGAATGACGGATCACCCTCGGGAGGAATGCGCAGGAGATTTCTATGCCAGACTACGAAGCCTTGAAGACCGCCGTAATCAGCGGGAAGGTGGCCCAAGTGAAGGAGTGGACCCAGAAGGCCCTGGAC
>Ga0182017_10003179_pt1 | contig 12266 bp, 10 predicted proteins | sample 712E3DmetaG_FD_120492 | JGI IMG/M metagenome (GOLD analysis project Ga0182017, IMG submission 120492) | Permafrost microbial communities from Stordalen Mire, Sweden - 712E3D metaG | ecosystem: Environmental > Terrestrial > Soil > Wetlands > Permafrost | place: Sweden: Stordalen | collected... | reverse complement strand
TTAGTTTTCTTGGTGTAGCCATGTTCTCGTAGCCAAGCAAAATGCTCAATAATGTCTTCTCGTGGGTAAGTGCGCTTCCTGCCTTTGCGTGCCGCAAACTTGGCTACTGAAACCATATACTCTTTTATAGAATGCTTAGGCTTTCCATCAGCAACCAATTTCTCGTGGAATTTGCTTATAGGGTCAAAAGGTTGTTGCTGTTGCCACTCAAGCACTGGTGAGATTAGGTTGTGAGCAATTTCGTTACTGGCTTCATTAGCAATTTCATCTCGCATAATATTGCCCAGTGCCCACTGGCGAAGTGCCCAAGGTTCGTTTGAGTGATAAGTTGTAAGGGCTTCACGCTCAATTTTTTCGTACACTTGCTTCATCAATTGGTCTATGGACTCATCGGTAAATTGTGGCGGTTCTCTTTTGTCCACAGACTCAGCTAACAATGCATCTTGAACCCAATCTTTGAGACTGAAATCCAAATCATGTTTGAAGTCGTCTCTTGTTGTCATTTTTTCTTACTCCTTCCCTTCACATTCATTCTGGGAGTTTTCCTGTATGTAATACTTATCTTAAAACTACGATGCTGACAAAGGTTCGGCATTGTCCAATTTCATTCTTCTTGTCGCTAACTCCATTCCAAATCATCAGGCTTTTCTAAGGAAAATAATAATTGTATTTTGTTTTCTGGCTCGTTATATACTTCATCCCGTCACCCACTTCATAGAAGCCTAATATTAAATAGGTGTCATCCGGCCCAGTATCAAAAAAGAAGTGTAAGTCATTCTCTTCGGGATAGTCATAACGCAGGTCGTCAGTCACTTCTCTTTTGAGTTCTTTAAGTTCTTTTTTCATCAAAGGAGACCAATCAGGATGAGATATAAATAAACATCCATACCCGACTGTTTTGAGGCCGTGAAATGGATATCCATAAAGGTCCGCCAAGTCTGGAATTACTAGGGTGCTATCAACCAACATACGTGCGTAGACATTACCATTGAGATTGAATGTGAAGACATAACGGGCATCTGGTGCTTTGGACGGGTCGTATTTCTGCATTTTGATGAACCGGCGTAATGGCTGATGGTCGACGTTATTGTCGATGTTACTAAAATAAGAAATCGCATGCATCATAAGGATTGTGCCTTCCACCATCAACTTGGCCTGCTTTGGCTTTGGGACGTCTAATCTTTTCATATGGTTGCGAAAGAGTGTGTAGTTATCAGCGAGGGCATCAGCACGTAAATTCTTTGTCCACAGACCTATTTTGTTCACATCTGCCATTGTATTTCCTCGTAAAATTCTTCTACTAGCCGTTGTTGATTCTTCGCCTTAGTTTTTCCGCTGAAAATCATATCTCATTCCCTCCATCTTTCCTTACTTTGCTGCGTTCAATCGAAAACGGCCATAGAGACCACTTTGTCTCCGGAATCAAGTTTGATTAGAAGGACACCCTGCGAGCCGCGGCTCAGCACCGAGATTTCCTTGACACGCGTGCGGGTGACAATGCCGTTGGCAGATACCATCACAATCTGGCATGACGGTTTCACAATCTTGGCACCTGCCAGGTATCCTGTCTTGTCCTCGAGCTTGATTGTCTTAACGCCACTGCCTGCCCTGTCCTGTTTGGGGTAGGCATCTACGCGTGTTCTCTTACCATAACCCTCAGTACTGATGACCAGGACATGGGAATTGGGATAGGCAATGCCCATACCAATGACCTCATCACCATCGTCCAGCCCAATACCTTTGACACCGCCACTGGTGCGCTGGCTTGTGCGAATACTGGAGACAGCAAATCTGATGGACTGTCCCTTTTTAGTCACCATTAATACATCGTCATTCTCGGTTGCTGCACGTGCGGCAATCAATGCATCACCTTCTTCCACATCCATACAGATAAGTCCGTTGCTCCGCACTGCCACGAATTTGTCCAGTGAGGTTTTCTTAATCTCTCCATTTCGGGTGCCCACCAGAAGATAAGCATCCGGCGTGAATTCCTTGATGACGACCATGTCCGTGATATGCTCGTTGTCTGGAATGGAAAAGAAATTGCTGAGTGCCGTTCCTTTGCTGGTACGTGAGGAATCTGGCGGTAGCTCATCGCACTTAATAGAGAACATCCGGCCGCGGTCGCTGCATAACAGGAGATAATCATGGGTATTAGCGACCTCCAGAAGTCGCACGGCATCCTCTTCCCTTGTAACCATACTGATGGCGCCTTTGCCTAGTGAATAAGGCTGCATGGGTATCCGTTTTATTAAGCCGTGGCTAGAGAGGGTTATGGCCACCCGCTGGTGAGGTATAATATCCTTCGTGCGTAATGCGGTGACACCCTGTTCGCTGACCTTAGTCTGATCTAATTTGACGGTGCATTCCAAATTATGCTTCTCGTTGTACCGTGTTATGTTTGTCATTTCTCCACCTTTTTCCTATATTTTGCGTTCAATTGACGGCGACCTGATTTATAATTCATAAGTTTCATACCATTGTTTAATGAAGGCTTCGACATCATCTTGTTTAATGAAAACTTTACCACCCGGACCATGTGTGACATGTCTCAAATGGTCACGATTGACCCAGTTCCTGACTGTTTGAGGATGAAAGCCGTACTTCTCGCTAATCATTTTGATGGAAAGCATTGGTACGTTTCCTTTTTGAATTACATTCTTCTTTCGTTTATATTTCTTGTCCTCGATCATAGGTTTTATCACTCCTAACTTTATAATCTAATGGTATGTGTTTGCACTGATACTAAATAGCCTGATAACTTTATAATCTACTTATAATGTTTATAATAACATAAAATCGAGAAAAATACAATAGCTAATTGAATATTGATGAAGTGAATTATTTAAGGTTTCTGCCCGATTTTCTTTCAGAAACATATCCCCGGACACTGGTTAGAGTGTCTTTTAGGCTGCCCTCTTTAGTTCAATAGTGCACTCTTGACAATTCGGTTTTGGATAGAGTTCGTAGAGCTGAAGACATCGCGACATAATAATAGTTTACGAGTTTTGAGGTAATTTCAGCGATGTGAGATTATTGTGTATTTTGTGTAAATAACGCAATTAGTGTTAAAAGTGAGCCATTTTGTATGTATATAGCTTTTTAGGGAGTCAAGTTTAGAGAAGATTTAATTGTGGCCGGTCTGCTAGCTTCCAATGACCATCATCTGTCCTAATAGCTATTTGCTGAAGAACATTTAAAATAGTCTGCTTTTCTGGAGTTATACCATTTTTCAAAAGTGGCATTATGTTTAAGACAATATCATCAAAGGTTGGATTGTACTGTTGATGCGCAACTCTGCGCATATAAGAGAGTAAATAATATCTGACTCGCAGATTGACATCAATGAGGCTTTTGAATTTACTATCTGGTATAATGTGATATTTTTTTGTGGAATCATCATAGTTAAAGTTTTCCATCAAAATCGGCGAAATATCTTTATATTGCTTACCTAAAACGTGTAGGAACCCCAATTCAAGTCCTTTGATAATAAGTTCATCGTTGATTTCTTCTAGCGTAGCTCCGTTGTTTTGAGCAATTACACCCTCAATTGTCTCGATTATAATGCTAGCAACATCTACACCAAGGTCAACTTTCATAATTGATTTAGGATTCTTCGCTTTTTTGAAATTTATAATGAGTTGCCCAGATAAAACCGTAAATGGATTTTGACGTTTTTTAAACGTGGTTTTATCATTAGATTGCCTGACAGCTCCCATATACTCGAACCCTGATTTCTCAGCAGTTTCAACAATGAGATGCCAGTAGGCAGGGTCTTTGTGGGCAAACACAAAACTCATCCAACGTTCAAATTTAAGAACCCTGTACATTTCTTCGATGGATTTGACGAGCAGCTTTGAGTAATCTTCCCTGGTTTTTTCGAGTTCTCCCCCCTCAATGGCTTCTTGTGCATAATCTTCCTGAGTAACTGGTAAGTCAAGCCATGAATTCCACATTATAGACAAATCGAGGTATTGGATTTTACTTCCGTATGGTGGATCCGTGTATATGTAATCTACTGATTGGTCGTTTATAAAACTCAGATTTGTTGCAGTTCCTTTAACTATTGTGGCGTTTTTTACGGTTGTTGAATCAATAAATGGGGCAATCTCTTTTTTAGCCCCAATTATTTTACGAAGTCTAGAATCAAAATACCGCATTATATCAAGTTGAGCCGGTTCTGGGGCCAAGCGGTATCGATAATACCTGAAAGCTGCACTATCTCCACCGCCCTCCGACCTAACACTAGAAGCGTGGTACGTCAGGTTTATTTTGTTAAGTAACCCAGAGAACATTAATAATAGCGTATTCCTTATCGAATCGTCTTTGACTTGTTTTATCAAGTGTTTTAAGTACGCCAATTGAGCCAACTGAACCGGGGAAAAAAGTTTATCCAATGTGAGTACATCTGAGTTTTTAGGAAGTATAACATTTTTGGGATAATCGTATTTGGTTAAAGCGGCATCTATTTCGGATTCCGTTTTTGGTGAGTGTTTTTTAAATTGAGTTTGAATGTGCTCATATTCTTTCCGAAGCAGATTGAAATCAATTGGAGAAATGAGGTTTTCAACGATGAAATTTGCAAGCGGATTGATGTCAACCTGTATTGCTTTTCGCCCTAAGATTAAAGATTCAACAAGTGTGACCCCGCTCCCACCATATGGGTCAAGCACGAGGTCTCCTGGACAGGTAAAGTTCTTTATATATTCTTGTACCACATTCCAAACCTGTTTAGTAAAATATGGATGTACACCAAAATGGCGTTTTGCTGATTGCTTCATAAGGTCTTTGATTTCTGGCAGGGGTTTAATATTTGAATAATCAAATGTCGGATGGGGTTTATCTTCTTTTTGAGATTCAGAAAGTTTAGATAACACGAATGCACTTGGGGAAAGTAGTGTATAAAACTGATCCCAGTATTTATCGATTTCCGATAGTTGAAAATAAATTAGTGGGTTGTTTTTTTCGGTATCAAAGGCAATAAATTCTTTGCCATTGCAAAGTGCGTAGATTCTGACTCGTATGTCAGGATGAATAGCATAACTATAAGCTTGTTCTACATTTTCACCAGTGATAATTTGTTCCTCTGGGGCTTTCGCATCAAGAACCCAGGCAGGTTTTGTGCGGACAACCATCAAGTAATCGGGAATCATTGTTATATGGTGTCTGTTTGAGCCGATATTGACAAAGGGATGTTCCAATGTTTTGCTTCGGACTATGAGATTTAAACCTTTAGGGCTGTAACCCAAAGCGTGCAACATTGGGAGAATAATTTCTTCTCTGACAGAATCCTCTTTAAATTGAAGAGAATGGAGTTGTGAAAGGTCTAGAGAACCGAATAATTCAGTAAAAATTTGTTCTGGCATTTGATGACGTATTGTATCAGAAAACCATCGCTATGTAAAATCGCAAAAACTCATAACAAGGCGCTTAAATTTTCATTCTGCTAGGTTTGATTCTTTGAAAGTCAGAATAGTTGAACCTGATAGCAAAATAATGTCTGCACACACATATTTTGTAACCAGGCTAACCGCTATAACCCAGGTTACATTGGTTAAAGGGGTTCCGATATATATTTATGTATTTGTTTTTATTAACACCCTGGGGGTTTATGCACAATAACACCTGCAGAAGTGATTTCAGCATTGTATAAACTGAAATGTCGTCCCAGTGAACGTTTTGCTATTAATTTTTCTCTTATTTTATTTCTATCTGGCTGATTTTCAAGCCAATTAAAAATCCATCGTCCAGTATCAACAGCTCTTTCTGCTTCAGCGCGTTGGTTAAATGCGATTCGTCTGCCCCTATGAACGATAGAATGCCGTAATGCTCTCGTTGTTTTCAAATCATTTTCAAAAGCATTGGGTAAGGTTCTGCCGCTTAGCTGCTGATATTGGGTTAATCTTCTGGGAAAGTTGGTCTCAGTAAGTTTAAGCCGTCTTTCCACTTCCGGTAATGCAAATAATTTTATAAGCTCTTGACGTAAAATCGACTCTGTTTGAGCTTCAATGGCCGTGGTGATTCTTCTCACTGCACCTGAATAGTCACCGCGTTCCATAAGATTTAAAGCATCGAGTAGCTCATATTCTCCCGCGCTTGCTTCTGCATTCATGGCCGATTGGAGGTTTGCTGGTTCGATAAGGTTGTATGTTTGGCCTTTTGTTTCAGTCATATTTTTAAGCATTCTAGGCTTCATATCCCACGCCGCATAATTTTGCAAAACAACCCTGACACCCTTGCCTTTCCATCCTAACCACCATATTGGAACATCCCATGGACTAATCTCGAAGGGAAAGTAGTCATATGTCGAAAGTCTATATTGCTGTATCAAGTGGTTAATAACTTCAATATGAGCATCACAAAATGATGTTAGATAGAGACTTGCTGAACCATTACGACGTTTATTGTTGGTGTCGTTGCTTGCTAAAAGTACATCTTCATTGCAGTCGGAGTGAATTATAAGGACTGTTTTGCACTTTCGGCTCAAGACGGGAAGGTCGGCTTCTTTTATACTTTTTTCCAATTCGGGACTCAGCTTCTGTTGAGGCCCTAAATAAACACAGTTAAACCGCGAATCAGCTATAGCTCCGGCGTATAATTCTATATACCCTTCCTTAATTTCGATTTTAAATTTATGGCCATGAACTTCAACTTCCTGAATGCAATCAGGAATCATAAGCCAAAATGGGAGTTCAACGCGTAAATCTACCTGAAGAGTGGTTGCTTCCCAGTCTAAGTCTTGTCCTACCCAATACGTTGAGGGAGTAGGTGGTATTTTGGGCGATTCTAGTTTTTGCTCGGTCATATTTATTTACTCCTGATACTTTTTTCTCATTAGTAAAAGTATATACACATTTTGCTTAACCAGACTAACCTTTTTTAACCCTTGTTTTTATGTAACCACTTCCAACAACGAATTGTCACACTTGTTGGTGGATGTGTCATCCGTGCGATAACCATGAAGGTTTTGCTTGGTTTCGGAGATTTTTTGAGATTATTTCTTATGTCTAAAAATGATTCTAAACCAATCACCTTGATAGCTTGAAACTCAGCGTCTAATTCCATTGCCCACGAAAAAGCACAAGGAATAAGTAATAACAATCCTGCCAGTATTAATTCACCTAAAAAATACAATAGTTGACTTGCATTGAGTTGCAACATCGATTGAATTAATGAAACAAATGCTAAAATCAACACAAACACAGATGCTGGAACTAAAAATATAAGAGGTAGTATGAAAATTGACCACCATTGCGTTTTATGTCCCATTTCATGCAATAAGACATAATTAAGTAATTGTTTATCATTTAAAACAGGCTCATGAATAATTATCGTTCTAAACGGTGTACACTGACCTATGTATAAAGGCTTATCACATGAAAAAATGGCAATCTCTTGATCTTTGCCGTTTGGCAGTTCGACCATTTCTGTTCGGACATATTTACCTTTAGCTAAGTTAATGTGCCACTTAGTGAGTTTCAATAGAACATAATTCATTTATGGCAGAATACATCATTTACAATGTTAAAGTCAATGAAACGATGTCAATGACCGTGAGCACGTCCCCACCCATCGGCTTGCACTCGAAAATTGGGGTGCCTACAATCCAGAAACAGCTAAATTAAGTTACACAATCGGGCACCTAAGTTAGATTGAATGCGGCCCCAAACTGGGAGCGCCTACACTTTTACTTCAATATCCCGATTATAGGTTAATTTCAACCTGACAAAGGATATGTCATAGTGTTAAAATGGCTGGTAACATGGTCAATTACCTTGAATTCACAGGAATAGCGGTTCAAACTTTTGCTGGTTTGGTGTTTCTTCTTCAACAAAGCTCGGAGCTTGATGAAAAACACGTCTTCGACAACTTTGGGAAAAGATTCAGCGATTTTTTAGAAAGGTTAAATGTAGCGCCTACACCTCAGATATCCATGACTATAACTATGTGCTTAGTCGCTGTAGGTGTAATTATATGGTTACAGATAGGAACCCCAACCTCAATTAATTCCCATATTCCCCTAATAGCGTATTTGTTTGGTGGGTTTAATTTACTCGCTTTCATTCTTGGGGCTTGGGCGGCACCACTTATGTGGGCTTTAAACCTTTTACTTCCACGCAAACAACGGCTAGTCCCTAAACCATATTTTCGCACTTGGAGCAGGTTTGATTTGAGGAGCAGAATTGAGATTAAAGACGTTTGGGATGTGAATTCTAAACAATTAAAAAAGGCTTTCACTCGAGCAAATCAGATAATTTGTTTGGTTGGCCTCGCCGTAGGTCTCTTTGGTTTTTATGTTTTTTCACGAGCGGTTTCAAAAGGGAACATCTTTGTAGTTCAAATGCTCGGCCTGCTAATAGGCGGAGTATCCTTTCTATTCGTTTTGACATTCATTGTGTCAGGAATATGTCTGCTGATTCTTGGGTTATTATGCGTGGCTAGGTGGTTAATACCAATCAAATGGCAATTTCTTGCATTTATTTGGCTACTAGGAGGTGTGATGCTTCTTATAAATGCAGGAATGCACTGAGCAAGAAGTTATCAGATTGTCTATATGCAACATACATATTTTGTAACCAGGCTAACCACTTTATCCCGATAACAGAGTAATCATTAACTAAATATTGTCTTTTCTAATTAAATCTACCACTTCGCTATGTAAATATTCGGGGATTAAATTGTTTTAACTTCTGTGATAAGATTAAGCCGAGTAAATACCTAATAGATAAATCGGGGCGTAACTATGCCACGGCAAAAGCTCAACATTATCGATGAACCACAGCCACTTACTAGAAGTGTTATCAAACTACAAGGCAATTTCGATGGGCCCTTCTTTGTAGGAGCAGAAGGCGGAACTCAAGATTACATTTGCGGTAATTGTTCACAACTGTTGGCCGCAAGGATTTGGTCAGGCTCGATCATATATGTTGTAGTTGAATGTCCAAAGTGTCATCATTTCAATGATTTTGCATATACAAAACCAACTAATTTGCCTATCCAGCAAATCCAGCTAACAACTGGCACATTTTTTTTCGCAAGTTCTAGCCCGGTACGTTTAGGCCACCAAATAGAAGGTATGTCTAAATCTTTGATGCCCTCAGGAATGGCACTATCAAAGATCCAAGTTGCAAAATATCTAATAGATAATGGAATTACACAACCTTTAACAAGAGATGTTGTTTTGGCTTTAATCCGTAAAAATAATAACTCAGCGCTAGATTTGGATTTATCCGAGCTCGACTTACGAGGAATAGATTTGTCGAATCTTGACTTGTCAGGAGTTATATTAAAAAATTCCAATTTAAACGCATATACGGATGGCATCAAAATAATCCCTTCTAATCTAAATAACTCTCTGGTTTCGCATGCAGATATGCAAGGAGTGCATCTAAATGCTGCCACCATAATATCTGCAAATTTCACTTCTGCAAATCTAAGAAACTCACACATAACTGGGGCCGATGTTAGATCGGCTAATTTCTTTGAAGCAGATTTAACAAATGCCGACTTAAGTGGGGCAAATCTGGAAGCTACCAATTTCACCCTGTGTCAAATGAAAAATATATGTTTAACACAATCTAGAATAGTTCAGTCCACCATGCTCGCTAATGCAGTTTGGGGCCCTCAATATAAACTTGGAAACAAGAATAAATCCATTCCCCGTGATACTTCTGAATATGCTTATAGACAGTTAAAAATTTGGCACCAGAACGCTGGTTTATACGATTTAGTTGGCGAATTTCATTTTAGAGAATGGGCTTCTAGAAGAGAAATACAGCTCAGCATATTGTCTGTAGAATTGAAAACCAAGCGTATTGGCGCTATATTCGGTTGCCTAAGTCAAATTATACCGTTGTATATTGCCGAGAGTTTGTGTGGTTATGGAGAGCGATGGCGCCGTATAGTTTTTTGGGATGCAGTGATTATTACGCTTTTCGCTGTGTCATATTTTATTTGGTCTCCTATTTTAAACAAATCTTTTGTCAATGCATTGCTTTATAGTGGTGGGTCATTTACTACTCTAGGATTCAACCTACAAAACACGATACCTTCTTGGGCCAGATTTGCCGGTTTAACCGAGGCTTTTGCAGGAATATTCCTTAATTCACTATTTTTAATCACTTTCATAAGAAAATGGACAAGATAAATTGTTAACTAGTTATGCATAACCTGTGTATGACTGTGAACTGTTCAAAATCGCAAGTGCATTGAAGGTGACAGTGGGGGTGGTTTCTCAAAGCAAGCTAATACTTTTCCGTGACTGCTTACCAATCATCGGCTTGCCCTTGAACTTTGGGATGGCGAGCACTCTTGTTTTTAACTAACATCAATATGTTTGGTTATTATATATCCTCACCAAAAAGCCAATCAATTGGAACACCCAGCGCCTTAGCAATGGCAGAAACTTCAACACTATTCTGTTGTTATCAAAACTAACTTTCTGCAATCATTTTGGTGATTGTTTGTCAGATATAGAGCAATGTCATTCCAGTTGTGGCTTAGCCCATTCGATAAATTTATCGGCATGTCTATGTATCTTGAATTCGCTACGATTGAATTCGCTACGATAGAAGTAGCCACTACCAATGAGCCAGAATAGTTTATCCACAGCATAAGCAGTTTTTCCTGTATTTTTAGCTATGCGGGTGACTGCCTCAAAAACAATCTCATCGTCATCGTTTTTACTGAGTGATAATTTTGATAATATTTTTTTTAGATAAACATCTGGCTTTGAATAGTTCTGATAACCAATCTCTTTTAGAAAATCACAGGCAAGGGCAAAACCGATTCCGTATATTTCTTTAGACAATCGCTGTGGTAAATCCTTCCTTGTTAAAGGATTGTCATGGTAATCATCAACAAAGCGACGGAATTCTTGCACGGTTCTAAAGCGATTTAGGAATGACGCTCCTTCGATGATTGACCGACAATATCTCGACCAGAGAATGTTAGGTTTGGTAACTAGGATGGGCCGATCTGTCTTGGCTTTCTCAATAATGATGCAATTTAATAATTCTTGAGAATTTCCATGATAACGCTGAATAATTGCGGAAGGGTCATAGTCGCACAAAACTTTCCGCAAGTCAGTGATATTCCCAATCAAATTTTGCATTCTTCCATAATTTTTGGCAGATTCAATTAAGCGTCGCAAAATTTTTTGCATGTTATCAGGAAGAGAAGGCGTACTGAGATAATGCGATATTAATTCCGAAGTTGCTCTCTCGTCTACATTACTCAGATAATCAAAGGCTAATTTGTAGGCTTTCCTGTCTCTTGCTGCTTCAGTTAATGATGCCATATTGCTCTCCCTTGCAGATACCCCGATGCCGTTGACATCTAATCGTTACAAAGACGTTAGGGTATTTGTATTTTAGGAAGATGTTAGCATTGCACCTGACACAAAGTCAAGTATTACTTGTGCGATTGCTCAAGTATACAATTGGAGATTAAGCTTTATGACAGTGGAAAGTCGAGGTGATAATTCAGTGAGTTTAGGAGAAAGAATCTTAGAAAAAAGGAAAGTCTTGGAGATTACCCAACAAGAGTTGGCAGTATCTCTAGGAGTTACTCCTCAACACATTTCACTTTTAGAGCAAAATAAAGCAACGCCTTCTCTTACTTTACTGGCTGGACTTGCCAAAGAACTGGGTGTCAGTGTTGATTACCTTGTATCAGGCAAGGAAGGAATTATCACAGACACAATTCCTGCAATAAAAGCCGACAGAAGGCTAAAGGTTAAGGCGAAGAAAGCCCTCGTGGCTTTAGTAGAGGAAATATACGCTGGTGAATCAACTGGCACACAATCATCCGCAAGCAAACATGATGATGTAGCCAGTAAATAACGTCTTCATTTGAGGCTTTTCACTACATTTACCACATTACAATATAGAACAAACAAGAAATCAAACATTCCGAAGCGTATTCTCTTATTATTCCGATATGGCTTTTTATAGTATTTTTATTATTCTTTCATTTCTGCTATAATTCTATCAATTTATTGGGAGATGTGAAAATATGGCTAAGTTTCTTACAACTCGACAGACAACTTCCGAATTAGAGAGCATAATAACAAACGCTCGTGCTGAATTAGTTCTTATCTCCCCATATATAAAAATAGCTGACAATCTATTTCCAAGTTTGCAGCTAGCTGATAGGAAGAATGTTCATATTACCATTGTTTATGGGAAACAGGAACTTGACGAGAATGTGCGCAAGCAACTTTCACAGCTCGAACATTTAACACTTCGGTTCTTGGAAAAGCTTCA
>Ga0182017_10003178_pt1 | contig 12271 bp, 6 predicted proteins | sample 712E3DmetaG_FD_120492 | JGI IMG/M metagenome (GOLD analysis project Ga0182017, IMG submission 120492) | Permafrost microbial communities from Stordalen Mire, Sweden - 712E3D metaG | ecosystem: Environmental > Terrestrial > Soil > Wetlands > Permafrost | place: Sweden: Stordalen | collected... | reverse complement strand
GGGGGTGGCGTTTGCCGTCGCGCTGGCGGTGAGCCTGGGCCTTTTGGTCGGCGTGGCCCGCCTGGTGGCCTGGATCACGCGGCGATGGACGCCGCGCCGCCTACCGTTTGTCTGGCGGCAGGGGTTGGCCAATCTGCACCGGCCCCACAACCGCACGGTGCTGCTGCTGGTGTCGCTCGGGCTGGGCACCTTCCTCGTCCTCACGCTTCATCTCGTCCGCGCATCGCTGCTGCGTGAACTGCGCGGCTCAACCGGAGCCGACCGCCCCAACTTGGTTTTTTTCGACCTGCAGGACGACCAGCTTGATCGCTTCCGCGAGACGGTGCGCGCGGCCGGTGCGGAAATCCGGCAGGAGGCACCGGTTGTCACCATGCGCCTGAGCGCGCTCAAGGGCCGGCCGGTGGAGGAAATCCTGCGCGACCAAGGGCAGCACGTCCCCGCTTGGTCCCTGCGTCACGAATACCGGTCGACCTACCGGGCCAGTTTGGCCGAGACGGAGCGGGTGGTCGCGGGGGCGTTTGTCGGCCGCGTGCCCGCCGGCACCGAACCCGTGCCGGTGTCGCTCGAGGAGGGCCTGGCGCGTGAATTGCAGGTGCGGCTGGGCGACGAGATCACCTTCGACGTTCAGGGGGTGCCGATGCGCACGCTCGTCGGTAGCCTGCGCGCGGTCGAGTGGCAGCGGTTGCAGGCGAACTTCTTTGTCGTGTTCCCGGAAGGCGTGCTCGAACCGGCGCCCAAATTCCACGTCGCCGCGGTGCGGGTGCAGTCGCCGGCTCATTCGGCCGCCGTGCAGCAAGCGGTGGTGCGGGTCTGTCCCAACGTTTCCGCCATCGACCTCGGCCTCGTGCTGCAGACGCTGGATGACATCTTCGGCAAGGTGTCACTGGCGGTCAGCTTTCTCGGAGCCTTCGTGGTGGCGACCGGCGTGATCGTGCTGGCCGGAGCCGTCTGGAGCGGCCGTTTCCAGCGCGTGCGTGAAAACGTGTTGCTGCGGACGCTGGGCGCGACGCGGGGCCAGGTGCGGCAGATCATGTTGGTGGAGTACGGGGTGCTCGGCGCCCTGGCGGCGGTCACCGGCGGCGTGCTCGCCCTCGGCGCGGCGGGCCTGTTGGTGCATTTCGTCTTCCACGCGCGCTTGGTGGCGCCGCCGCTGCTGCTGCTCGCGGCGGTGGCCGGCGGGGCGGCGCTGACGCTTCTCACGGGTTTGGTCTCGAGCCGCGGCGTGTGCGATCACCCGCCGCTCGAGGTGCTGCGGCAGGAGTTGTAACGTTCCTGGAGGGTGTCCGAAGACGCTGCCGCGTTGCCCGGTGGAGGGCGCTGCTCCGTCAGCGCCGCTCGGGCATTCGGCGGCGACGGCGCGCCACCCGCCAGATTCTGGTGGTTTTCGGACGAACTCCAGGCCGACGCCGACGGGGCCCCCGCCGGGGCGGGAACTGCCCGGTCGACAGATCGCGGAAATGCGTTTTAGGTTTTCCCTGATCCGCCAACCGACCTTTTCGCATAGCCATGCAAGTCATCGGACCTTCTCTGTTTGAGTGCGACGCCAACGGCCGCCGGAAATCCCATATCGGAACCATCTTTCCCGATCGGGGCACCCTGGTGACGCTGCCGGGAATCCATGCGACGCAGCGGTTGGCCTTCATCGACTGGCTCAACGAGCAGCGCTGGCTCGAGGGCCGGCCGCAGTTGACCGAGGCGGAGGAGGAGGCGGAATTTGCCCGCTCGGTGGACCTCATCTTCGAGGAAGATCAGGTGCTGATCCGACCGGACCCGGCGCAGATGGGCCTCGCCTTCACGGCGGATGAGCTGCTGGCGACGCTCGTTTCGAAACGGCGCATCCGGTTCCTTTTTCTCATGGACCCGAAGGTGCGCGATGCCCTCAAGGTCCACGGAGAGCGCTGGCGCATCAGCCCGATGCCCCGATCGCGCGACGATATGCGTCATTTGATCGAGAGTTCGAAGATCTCCATCCGCGAACTGCCGCTCTACTACTACAACCGGTTTCTGGGGACGCGCTACGTGACTTACACCGAGTTTGCCCAGCTGGGGTCGCTGGAACCCGTTCTGCTGGCCCGCCAGCTGGCGGAAATTGCCGAGCACAGCGTGCAGCGCAACCGGGCGGGCCATCTGGAAGTGGCCTTTTTCGGGGTGGAGGCTGGGCGTTTCGGAGCCGGCGACTTCCGCGGGATCGACTTCGCCGGCCTGCCGGCCGGCGATTTGCGCCAGCGCTACCAGGAACTGCTCGACCGGTTTCATGACGCCTGCGAGCCCGATCTTCTGCAGGACGACCCCGGGGCGGAGGTCTGGTGCAATCGGATGCTCAGCGCCCTGATCTCCCAGCGCGATCAGACCATTACCCAGGAGGTGCTGCAGGCGCTCAGCCCGGAGTTCTTCATGCAGGTCGAATGGCTGCCCGGCGGACGGTTCGAGGAAAGCGAGTTTGTGCCGGATCCGATCTTCGACGAGGCCGACGACCACCCGGAGGACGAGAATTTATTGCGGCTGTGCGATCCGCTGGTGCGCGGTTTCATCTTCAACCTGATCCGCGAATACGGCGGCCTGGACTACGTCAATGTCGGCCGCATCCCGCAGTCGCTCTCCAAACGGCAGCTACCGCAGGGCGGCCGGCGGGCGGTTTATCTCGCCGAGGTCATGATTCACGGAGCCCGGGAACCGCTGGTGCGGTTCATTCGCTTTCAGAAATGGGGCATTCGCGAACGCCTGGATGAAGGCAAGCCGCTGCTCGCGGCGATCCTGGAGAGCGAAGAATACACCGACTATGTGCTGGACCGCCGCCTCGGGGTGATGCAACTCGGCATGCATGTGCCACCCAGCATGAGCCTGCGCCGGACACGGGAGCGTTATTTCGGAGCCAACCGCGAGCTGCACGGGCAGTTCATCCCGGTGGTCTATTTTGAGCGCGAATACCTGCGCGGCCTGGCCACGGACAAGCTGCCGCGGTCCGTTTATCAACGGCCCGGTTACGCCGAGCGTCTGGCCGCACTGCTCGGCCGCGCGGCGGCCGGCAACATGATTTGCGGCCGGGCGACGGAGCCCACGAAGCGGATCATGTTCGACGACGGCGACGAGGTCGTGGTCGAGGATCCCGTCAGTGGACTGCCGGTCGAACTGATGATTTGCGATCCTTCTGGCGCCTTTGCCGATTACCAGCGCAGCCTGCTGGAGGTCGCCGAAGACTACGCGCAGCCGGTGAACGGCCGGCTGGATCGAGTGCCGGACCCCGGAAGGTTCGCGGCCGCCTATCTCCAGGCTTTGGGGGACGAATTCCGTCGCCTCCAGGGTGACTACCGCAAGCGGCGCCGGCCCTTCGAAGCGCTCTTCAAGCATTACGAGGACGAGCACGCCGGCAGTTTCACGTTTCGCTGGTCCTGTGTGCTGCGCCGGTTGGACAGCACCGACGTCGATGCCCTGGTCGCCGCCATCCGCAAGCGGATTTCGCTACCAGCTGGAAGTTGATGCCGGGAACGTGCTGACGACTACCGCCTCTCTCGAGGTCTCCGAAACTGTGTGGAGGCGATCTGTAGGAGCCTGTTTGCCGTTTCGACAAGCTCAAGGCCCCGAGCGCGTCGAGGGGCAGGCGACCTTCCCTCTGCAATCGCGAATAAACTCGCTCCTACAAATGCATCATTCCGGAGCGGTCCGAGGGCGCCGCACGGGGCGTCTGCTCCGGGCGCGTCAGGGTGCCATCCGGCCCGCGCTTCACGTCCAATCGCAGAGGGTTTCGATGTAGGCGGCGGAGCCGTCGCGTTGCCAGATGTCCAGCAATGCGGTGTCCTTGAGCTGCTGCCCGCGGGCGCGCGACACGGCGGCAAAGGCGCTGGCGCATTCGGACAACGCCGTCATGTCGCCCCACAACTTTTCGAACTGGGCCACGGGATAGACGTCCTCCTGTCCATGGCCCCAGCGTTTCTTGACTTCCTTGAGGGTGACGTAGGTGGGTACACGGGCCGCGAGGGCGCGCACCGCCGCCGCGGTTTTCGCCGCGTCGGCGAGATCGTCGCGGCCGAGGCCGAAGAGGGCGAGGAGGCGGTCGAGGTCCACCCAGCAGGTGTTCGTGCTGTACCAAGTAAGGGCAAATTCATCCTCTTCGCGCGGGAGCGCGAGGCCCTCGACGAGGCGAATGCGGCCGTCGATGCGGGCGAGGCCGCCGCCGTGATCCTCGACCCGGCGGGGCATGACCTCCCAGCCGAGGGTGGCGTTCGCGGCGCGGAACCAGCCCAGCACCGCGGGATCGACCGTGGCGCCGAGAGTGTCGATGTTGTGCACCATCAGTGTGCGCAGGCGAGGCTGGGCGGCGAGCAGGCGCGCCAAAACGCCGTTCTTGAGCAGGTTGGGAATCTCGAACCAGTGGCCGACGGGGTGCAGGCACTGGGCCGGCAGGTTGTCCGTGTAATCGGTGCCTTCGCCGGTGGCGCGGGCCCAGCCGGCGAGCGCGGCGCGCACGCTCTCCCGCACCTTTTCCTTCTGTTCGTCGAGTTTCTGCTGGGCCGTTTCTTCCCAGGCAAAATGCAGATCGCGCACGGTCGGCACCAGGCGCAGGCCGATGGAGGCCCCGGGCGACACCCACACCGTGTGGTCCAGCGCCGCGCCGGCGGTTTCGCGCAGGAACTGCTCGATGGGCGCATGCGTGAGGTAGCTGGTGGTGAACACGTGCGGCAGCGCCGCGCTGAAGTCGCGGGCCGTGCGCCGCGTTTTGGCCAGGTGCACCTCGATGAAATTGCGGTGGTGCCCGCCCAGCCGCGCGAACGGATGCAGACCCTTCACCACGCCGGCGCCCTGCGTCCAGCGGCTGCCCACACCGGCAGCGTAGGTCACCACGGCCACCTCGCCGGCCCGCAGCGCGGCCTCGCCCGCCCGGCGCAATTCCTCCGCTGAGGTGCCGGTTGCGTCGAACAGGGCGGCGGGCGGCACGTCCTCGATCCGCGTGCTCGGCGGCAGGCGGTTCATGGCGAGGCCGATCCGGCCCCCGCGCAGGTCGGCGCGGATCTGTTCGTGCTGCGTGCGATCGAAACCGTGGTCGGCGAGCAGCTCGTCGAGCCGGCGGCCAGAACCCGGCGTTGCGGTGGTCGACGGCAGCAACCGGTCGAGCAGCGTGGGCAGGACGGCGCCAAATTCCGGCCGCGTGTGCGCGGCCTGGGTGAATTGCTGCAGGTCGCGGCGCTCGCGCGGCGCCAGCTGGCGCGCCTCCTGCCGCAGCCAGCGCGGCACGGTCTGCTGATAGTAACCGGCGGGCAGCAGCGCCTCGGCCCCGGTCAACAGGGCGGCGACGGAGCCGTCCTCGTTGATCGCAAAATCATACACCACCGGATCCATCGCAAACGGCAGCGCGGCCTGCAGCTCGCGCTTGGCCGCCAGCATGATCGCCTGCAGCCGCTCCTGGCCCTCGCGCTGGCGCGCCGGCGCGAAAACAAACCCCATGCCGCCGCCCGACATCCCGCCCAGCATCCAGAATCCCCAAAAATCGGCGCCGAAGGCCGCACGCGTGCGGTCGATCAGACGCTCGGTGTACAGGTTGGTGACCCACGGAATGATCTTCTGCAGCGGACCGAAGAAATTGCCGGTGAGGGAGCCCCCGAGCGCCCGGATGTCTCCGGCGGCGAGCTGGGTGAGGATTTCATCGAGCGTGGCGACCGCCCGCCGGCGCGCCGCCCATTCCTTTTCCCCGCGCACCAGGTACTTTTCGGTCACCATCTCGAGAATGGGGCCCACGTTCTGCGCCATCCCGCCATGCACGAGCACGAGCGATTCCTGCAGCCGCGCCCGCGCCGCGGCTGGGATGCGGTCGAGCCCAAGCAAAGTGTGATGGGGCAGAAGCCGGCCGCGGCTCACCCCGAGCTCCGCGTCGCCCGGCCGCGCGACGACGCCTTCAATCAACTTGATGCCCGGCCAGAGGCCGCCCGAGTCCTGCCAGCCGCCGCCCGAGCCGCCCAGCCATTCGCCGAGGATGGCGCGCGCGGCCACCATCCGCCGCTCCGCTTCTTCCATCGGGCCGGTCAGGGTGCGGATCTGGCCGGTGGCGCGCATGCACGCGCCGATGAGGGCGCCGAGCAGCGTGGTGGAAACCGCCAGCCGCGAGCCTTTCGGAATGCGGTTGACGTTGCTCACCAGCTCGAAGCCGCGGCCCGGCCCGACCACGGCGGCGAGCAGGTCGGCGAGTTTGGTGCCCGATCGCTCGATGCCCGGCGGCACCAGCCCCGCGGCGATGACGGCAGCCTTGAGCAGGCCGAGGTAATCGCGGCCAAAATCGAACACCTCGTCGAGGTCGCGGATCTCCGCCGCGGCCTCCAGATCCACACTGGCCAGACGCAAGACCGGCTCGTCGAGCACGCGGAAGAACGCCTCGACCGGCGGGCGCGGCGCGGGATCGCGGCCGTGCACGCCCAGGTCGATCGAAACGTTCAGGACGCGCGCGCCCTCTGGAAAATCCATTCCGAGGAAGAAGATGTCGCTCCATCCGCAATGCGTGAGATCCATACGCACCGGCGTGCGTTCGCGCAGGATGGGGTGGGGCGCGTCGGCGCTGTCGCGCGCCAGCAACTCGGGGCGCACGCGCAGCGGCTGGTCGAGCGGATGGCCCAGGCGGAACATCCAGGCGTTGCCGCGCGTCGAGCGCACGGTGTGGCGCACCTGGTCGGCGAGGGTCTGGAACCCGAGGGCGTGATAGGCGGCGGCCAGGGCGCTCGAGAGAGTATCGTTCGCACCCTGTTCGGTCTGGGCGCGCAGGAATCCGCTGATCGCCTCTTCGAAGCGCCGCTCGAGCATGCGGCCGTAGCCGTCGTAGGGCACCCGGCCGGTACGTGGGAATTCCGGCCGCGCCGGGAGGTGGTAACGGTGAATCGCGGCGAGGAAAAAGAGGGCCCGGACTCGCTTGTAGAGGTTGGATTCGCGCCGGCGGTAGGCGTCGAGTTCGGCGCAAGCGGCGAGCAACTCGGCGACGGGACGGCCGTCGCACCAGCGTTCGACCGCGAGATCGCGCACCTCCGGCGCCGACGCCTCGATGATGTCCGTAACGCGCGGGTTCATGGCTCAGTCGCGCGAGGTGGCCAGCAATTCGACCAGCTGGGCCAGCACGCGGTCGCGGTCGCGCCCGGCAAGCGTCAGGGCCAGTTGGGCAAACAGCACACCGTAAGCCGCCCCGATGTCGTAGCGCCGACCCGCGACGCTGAAGGCAAGGTAACGCCGCCGGGCGGCCAGGGCATGCAGGGCGGGAGAGAGGCCAAACGGCTGGTCGGGCGCGGCCGCGCGCTGCGCTTCCAACAGGTCGAAGATCTCGGCGGGTAGCACGTGCAGCCCGAAAAAGCACAGGTAATAGCCGGCGCGCAGGCCGGGCACGAGCAGCTGTTGCTCGGCGACCGTCGGCGTCGGCTTTTCCAGCACGGTCTCGATCTGGTACAGCGGCCGGTCCCCGCCCACCAGCCGGCCTCCGACGGTGCCATAGGCCGTGAGCAGGCTTTCGTGCGTCGGCTGCACGGCCGAGACCGGTGTGTCCTCCGCCGCCGCGACGTCGATCAACTGCCGCGCGCAACTCGTGTGGCCGCGCGCCACGTGGAGATGGTCGCCGACGAGATGCAGGAACGATTCGCCGGCCACGAATTCGCGCCCGCACAGCACCGCATGCCCGTAACCGCGCGGGTCGCGCTGGGCCAGGAAGCGCACGCGTTCGCGCAACCCGCCGCAGGCGTCGGCGTAGGCCGTCTCGTCGCCGGGGCAGACGACCACCCCAAATTCCTCCACCCCCGCGTCTGCGGCCTCCTCCAGCGTGATCTGCAGGGCGGACTTCGGCTCACCCTGCTGGTCGACGAGGATTTGCAGAGGCAGGGTGCGCTGCCGGGGGTTGGCGGCGGTGATGAGGGCTTTGCGGACTTTCATGGCGGCGGGCGGGCTGACGCGCGGTGATCACCACCGGCGCCAGGGTTGCACCCAGCACAAGGTCCGGGCGGGAGGGTGACAATCCGAAACCAGCCGCGGCGATGGCGTCGCGTCTCCATCACCCGGTTTCATGCAGTGGGAAATCACTAATGGAAACTAATGCACACAAATCTCAAAGGATAACCCATTGGCGACCAAGGGACCGGAATGGGCGGCCATTCGATGAGGCGACCAACTCCTCAACCCAGCCCTCCTTCTCATTCGTGTTCATTCGCGGTTCGATTGAATAGTTCCGCATTATCCCGGAGCGGCAACGCCCCCGTCGTCGGATCGGCGGTTGACCGCGGGGCGATTCTGGGTAGTTAGTGCGCTTCCTGTATGGCGGGATGCACCCGCCGGCCCATGGACGTGAAAGCCAAACCGAGACTCTATCTGCACCGCACCGCGGACCGGAACGCGCAACCAATCGCGCGGACCTATAACCCGGCGTTTCGCGGCCCGCCTGCTTACCGCGCCGAGCTGCCCGACATGATGCACGCGGTCGGCGCGGTGCAGGGTGACGACGTGCCCATCCAGCAGGTGGGGGTGTCGAATTTCCGGCTGCCGCTGCGCTACCGCACCAAGCGCGGCGAGGTGGTCACCCTCGAGACGAGCGTGACGGGCACGGTTTCGCTCGAGGCGGGGGTCAAGGGCATCGATATGAGCCGCATCATGCGATCGTTCTATGATCATAAGGACGCCGTTTTCTCCCATGCGCAACTGGGCCGGATTCTCCAAATCTACCGGCGGCGCATCGGCAGCCGGGACGCGCGGCTGAGACTGGCGTTTTCTTATCCGATCCGACAGCGCAGCCTGCGGAGCGGGCATGAGGGGTGGCAGTATTACCGCGTGGTTTGGGAAGCCCTGCTGACCCGCACCGGCGCGCTCCGGCGGCTGGTCCATTTCGATTTCGTCTATTCGTCCGCCTGCCCCTGTTCGGCGGAACTCGCGGAGCACGCACGCGACCGGCGCGACATCTATTCCGTGCCGCATTCGCAGCGCAGCAAGGCGCGCGTCAGCGTGGAGATCGCCCCGGGTCACCGACTCGCCATCGAGGACCTGCACGCCCATTGCCTGGCCGCGCTCCAGACGGAGACGCAGGTCATGGTGCGACGCGAGGACGAGCAGGCTTTCGCCGAACTCAACGGCGCCTACATCAAATTTGTCGAGGATGCAGTCCGCCTGCTCTACCGCGAACTGGATCACGATCCGCGGATCAAGGATTTCGAGGTCGCATGCGCCCACCTCGAATCGCTGCATTCACACGACGCGGTCAGCGTGATTTGCAAGGGCGTCAAGGGCGGCTTCACCGGGAACTTCACGGATTTCGGCCAGCTCGTGTGCTGACGATTTGACACGCCTTGCGGTCTGCACGGCTGGATGGTCGGGCATCGCGCGGTTTGCATGAGGGGCGGGGCCGGCTGCCGCGAGGCCGCATTTTTATCACATTCATCCTGAGTGTATTATGACGTGGCCGGCGCGGCCGGTATAGTTCCGGCATAGGAGGCAGGCGATGTACTTTTGTCGCCGCCATGAATGAATCCAACGCTCTCGGATTTCTCCTGCTCGGGTTGGGGATGTTGTGGTTACCGGCGCTGGCTCCCGGGTTGATTCCTCCGAGCCCAGTGTTTGGCACCAGCACGCGCGAACTCTGGCTCGTGTTCATGGGCACGCTGAACACTTCTCTGGGGGCGGGCGTGCTCGGTTGGGGGGCGATTCTGCAAGCCTGGCGCATCCCGGCCTGGCTCGAACCGGTTTCCCAGCCGCTGCCCGCGCTGCCTCGCCCCGTGCGCGCCGCTGCCTGATTCGTGCGCCGCCTACTTGGGTGGCGGAGACAGCGCGCTCGTCTTGCGGTTGTTGGCCGGCACCTGGTCGATGAAGGTGCCCGGGTTGATCAACTGCGTGCGATACACGATGCCGCCGCTCGCAGTGAGTTGGGGCTGGTCCACCGGCATCTTGACCACATAGCTGGCGCCGGGGCTCAGCAGTGGGACTGAATAGGTCGTGGTAGTGCCGTTGGCGTCTACGCTCAGCACCATGCCGCCCACCCCGATCCCGCTGCGGTTCTGCACCACGAACTCCATTTGCCCGGTGGTGGAGTCGTAGTAATTGCTCGAAATCGCGGTGTCGGTGCGCAACGGATCATTGCGGCCCATCGCCCAACCCAGGTTGAGGATGCCGTTGCCGTAGTCGGGATCCTGCCCCGGCGCGCCGCCGTCGCTGGCATACTGTTCGAGCACCTGCGCCGCCTGGGTCGCGCTCATGCCGGGATTGGCGGACATCATCGCGGCGATCGCGCCCGCCACGATGGGTGCGCTGGCGGAAGTGCCGTCGAAATAGACCCGCTGCCCGTCGAGCCAGGCGGTTTGCACCCCGTAGCCGGGTGCGGTCAGCTTCAGTTGCGGGCCGGAGTTGGAGAAGTTGACCTGCTGCTCAAGCGCGTCCACGGCACCGACCGATACGACACGCGGGTCGGCGGCCGGCCAGGTCAGTTGCGCGGCCTGGTCGTTGCCGGCGGAAGCCACGATGACAGCGCCGTGCTGGTCGGCGTAATCGATGGCACTCGTCAGCAGGCTGTTGGTGCCATAGCCGCCCATGCTGATGTTGATGATCTTCGCTCCGGCGTCCACAGCGGCGAGGATCGCCTGGGCCATGGTGAACACATCGCTCAGGCCGTTCGCGTCGGTGATGCGGATGCTGAGGAGGTCGGCGGCCGGCGCCACCCCCGGCGCGTCGGCGGTCATGCCGGCGGCCAGCGCCGCCACGGCGGTGCCGTGACCATCGTCCACTCCGGTGCCGGGCGCAGTGCCGAGGCCGACGTCCAAGGTGCGCAGGCGGCCCTGGCCGAAGGTGGCGTCCGCCGCCACGCCGCTATCGAGCACGGCGATCGTGGTACCGCGGCCCCACTGGCTGGCGTCGCCGACCACGCCGAGGAACGACAGCAGGTGGTCACCCAAGGGCACGAGATTCTGCGCCGCGCGGTCCTGCTTGGCCGGAGTCTGCGGAATGTTGACGAGGAAATTGGCATCGACGTCGGCGTAATCGGCGGCGCTGGCCGCGAGGTCATCTGCCAGGCCGGCCAGGGAATCAAAGCGCACACGCGCGGTCAGGAGGCCGTCCAGTTGTCCCAACACGGTGAGGCCGAGTTGGTGGGCGCGGGCCAGGAACCGCTGGTACGCCTCGGCGTTGGCAAAGGTGAGGATCGCCTCGCGGGGCCGCGCGCTGGAAGCCTTCGCCAAGCGCTGGAGGTACTTCAGCGCGGCTCCGGAAGCTGGCCGACGGTCGTCAGCGGATGCAACGGTGGCCCCGGGCGCCGCCGCGGTGACCACCGCCGGCTGCGGCGCCGCGATTTCGGGTGGCGGCGGCGCGTCCGGCTTAGGCGCACCGCTGCGCATCACCAGCCAGACGAGCAGCAGCGCGGCGGCGAGGCAGCCGCCGGCCAGCGCGATGACCTGGGTCGGCCGTTCGCTCATATCAGCGGCGCAACCCGGCCGGGCGGGCGTGGTGGATGGGTGGCATGCGGGACCAAGCTATTCAGACGCGACCCCGGACGCAAAGTTTCATTGGCCCGGCCGCGGGCCGCATCTCCTGATTGACGGCAGCAGGGAGCGATGCTGTTCGAAAGTGGCACGGGTCTCCCGACCCGTGGTTCCGGAAAATCCCAGCCATGGGCAAGACGCCCACGCCACCCGGACGACCGACAACCCGGAGATTGCACCGACCGCGGGCTGGGCATGGATGGCGACGGCGTTAGCCGTCGGCATCGTGGCGGATCCGGTGGAGCTGCCAGGAGTTCCACAGGTTGTGCCAGATGACGTAACAGGTGGGGCCGAGCGCGACCAGTGGGTTGGCGTAGGCGAGGGCGAGGTAGATGGTCAGCGTCGTGTTCTTCTGCCCGAGCGACTGGCTGGCCTCCCGCGGATACTCCCGCCCGCCGAGCAGACGGCCGAGCGCGAAGTTGGCGGCGCAGACCACCGCCGTGGTCAGCGCGATCTGGGCAAGGGCGATGCGCGGCAGCTCCGGATGCGCGTGCAGGAAATGCGAGGCGTTGGCCGTGATCAGGAACAGCGCCAGCACCCACAGCCCGAACGCAACGTTGCGCAGCCGCTGCGGCCACTCCGCGGCCGGCGCGTAGGCCGCGCGCAACAGCCAGGCGGCCACCATCGGCACGAACACCACCAATCCGACGCTGCCCACCACGGCGACAAATGCGTCTGAGGTGGCACGCCCCAATACCAACGGGAGCAGGGCCGGCAACAACGCCGCGATGGCGAGGTTGGTGACGAGGAAGGCTGCGATCACGTACTCGACGCGTCCGCGCAGGAAACTCATCACCACCGGC
>Ga0182017_10003177_pt1 | contig 12273 bp, 15 predicted proteins | sample 712E3DmetaG_FD_120492 | JGI IMG/M metagenome (GOLD analysis project Ga0182017, IMG submission 120492) | Permafrost microbial communities from Stordalen Mire, Sweden - 712E3D metaG | ecosystem: Environmental > Terrestrial > Soil > Wetlands > Permafrost | place: Sweden: Stordalen | collected... | reverse complement strand
GCGAGGGATAAAAATAAAAAGACCCGACAGACGTTGAAAGCGGCTGCAGGGATTTTGGCTTGTTAAGCACCTCCAAAAGGATCAAGCCGAACGAAGTGAGGCTTAATCTCCCTTCAGTTCAAGAGCTGACTCCTCATCATCTTTGATGGGAGTTTTTCTTTTATGGCTCCCGAAGTCCTCATATAATGACGTTTTAAGGAAAATAGACAATTAACCTTCGAGGTTAGATATTGACGTTTTTCAGTATCAAGTACTAAACCCTCTGGGAATACGATATTTTGTATAATCTTCTTAACATTAAGACTCCCGGAAACCCAGTATTTACTTGTGTCCTGGGAAAAATCAATCACTTTATCAAGATTATTTTGGAGGTTAGATATTTCTATATCCTGAACTTTGTATTTTTCCATTTTATCTCAAATTCTCTTGCTTGTCCATCTGCCGATAATGCAGTTAATTTATGTCCATTCGTTTTTAAAGTGTCTATGTACTTGCTGTTAATTCCATAACTACCCGCTGGCGATCTGCCTTTCATTTTATTTTTCACTTTCTATTTTTAGCAAATCAAGCCACTTTTGCATTCCTGTTTCTAAACTTTTATTAAATGATTTTTTATAAAGTCCAGCCAGAAAGCCTTCCATACTTTCTTCAACTTCCACTTTTGTTTGTCCATTCAGTGCTATCAGTTTCCAGTTGTGAATAGCTAACATTCCAAATGTTTTTCCTGTCCACCCAATATATTTAAATTCGTCAATTGATTGAATTGTTGAATGAATTTTTGCTCCACCAGTTTTCCAGTCGAAAGTTGTGGTTGGTTTTAATTGTCCGTTTAGTTTTGGTTTGGTAATGTCGGTTTGCCAGTTTGCCCAATGGTCTATGTTGGTTAAGATAGTCCAAACTTTTTCGGGTTTTGCATTTATTAAAATTGTCTTGCTACACTTTACAGGTGCGTTGTTATTGATGCTTTTCATTGTCGTATTGTTTTGTGCAAATGAACTTACTGATACAGTCAAGCCAAATGTGATTAATAAAATTGTCTGAATTTCGAATTGTCACATATTTCATACTAATCAAGAATAATATTAGGATTGCTTAATCAAAAACAGGGCTGGCAAACAATTTATTCATGAAACTACAAGTTAACAAAAAAAGCAAGAATTCCAAGACCGATGAGGACAATCCCGGTAATAAGTTTCTCATGGTGTTCAAGAGTGTGTGACCTTAATCCCTGAGTACCCTTAAACCCTACATAGACAAATAACAACATGAGTAACACTGTTGCAGAGAAATATACTGCTGAAACAATAATTATCCCTTTCCAGCCAATCGTACCTGCCTGAAAATAATAGGCCTCGATTTCAACACAGGGTGTCAGGAACATTGCTACACTTAAACTAACGAGGATGCCAATCTTTGATTTGGTAAAGCTCGGGATATTTGTATTTTCAAGTTTTGTGTGATGATGATGTTCCCGATTTTTGATGTCGAATATGATGTATAATGTACCAATAGCTATCAAAATGGAAGGGGCAACATAATCTATCACAAGATTATAGCTGCTGGAAAGTTTTATACCGATCAGACCCACAATTATGCCAATCAATATTGTACTTATTGTATGTGAAACCCCTGTTATTATAGTTGCTGTTAAGGTTTCCTTTAGCGTCCATTTTTCTGTTTTGCCAATAGCTATCATGGGTAGCCAGTGGTTAGGAATAGCCGCATGAATTAAGCTTAAAACAAGACTACCAATGAATATCTGCCACATATGATTTAATTTAATTGATACAATTAGTATTGTAAGAAAAAAGTATCATTACTTAAAGACTGGGTAACACCAGCCTTTTTTTCAAATGGTACTTCATCCTCGGGGTTTCTCAATTAGAAAGTAGGTGCCAAAATTTATGTTTCCTTCGTCTAAAAGATAGAAACCGCTTTCCTGGAATAATCTTTTCCAGTCGCTACGGGTTGCAAATGCCAGGCTGAGAACATTTGCTATTGCAAAAGTCGAATAACCTCTTACTGCAATAATAAGCAGAAACCTGCCACCGGGTTTTAAAACTCGCCACATTTCCTTTAAAGCAGGCAATTTGTTTTTTCCCAGGTGGTCAAACATAAATGAGCTTACGGCGGCATCGAAACTATTTATGCTAAAAGGCATTGAAGTAATATCTCCCTCTTCTATTGTAACTCTGGAAGAAATACCCGCCAAATCTAAATTTTTTCTCAGTAAAGCTTTGCCACCATCATCAATATAATTGGCATCAAACCGGTCAAATGCAACAATATTTATATCTGACGATGTTTTTGATATCGAAATTGTTGTTCGTCCTGCACCGCAGCCTGCATCGAGTACATTATTTTTTCCTGCTTTATAGAGATCAACATAAGGTAAAATGACATCATTTGTGCTACCAGAATCCCCCGCAATAATATTTCCGATATATAAGTTAACTGCCAGCAAAAGGAGAAAAGTGAATACAAATATTTGCAAGACAGGATTTCCTGTCAATCCGAGATAGGAATATGCAGCTAAAAGTAATACAAGCAAAGAGGCGAATCCAAAACCTTTGCTCCATTTTGAAGACCACCCAAAATCAAAACTTCTCACAGATGTTTGTTTTCTGAACTTTTTCAGAATTCTTTCAGGAAGTAACATCCATCCTCCAAAAACTGTTATAAGCAGGATCAATGTATGACTTATTATCAATCCAATCAGAACTGATGAAAATATTTTTTCTTCAGGAAGGAAATTAATAAAAATTATGGCCAATATGGCAGCTGCAAAAATTACAATTCCTGAATGTGAATGGTTGCCAAACCATGTTTTGTTCTTTGTTTCCATTTGTTTATGTATTAATGATATGGATACAAAGATCTGTTGTTTTCAACTTATTGAGTTTGCATTTCTTGGTAAGTTGTTTGCAAATCCTGCGATTTCATCCCCGGAGCTGATTATTTTATATTAATCGGGATTAAAAGTGAACGGTTTATCCTATCATAAGGTTTGGTTGCTGGACTTTCATCAAATTGTTCAAAGCAAATCATTTCAGAGATAGAGTATCCCATTGAATCGATATAATTATGATTTAATGCTATAAGCGAATTCAATGTTTCATTTATGTTTCCGACCATTTTATAATTGATATACAGGCCTTTATTAAAAGTCTGAATAACTATTCCTCTGGTTGGATTAATATCAGAACTTACTTCAAATCCACAAAGATAACGGCATTTGTCGGGTGCAGTTAAATACGGTATATCCAGCCAGATTCCGAAGTACTTTGTTGAAGATGTAATTAAATTTTGTGGAATAGCCCATTGGATTATGCTTTTAAAAGCAAATGGTATGTTTTCTCTATGACTTAAAGTTGTCTGAATGCATGCAATTTGAAAAGAATACATTGTACTGACAACAGGGCTGGAAGATATTTTAACAGTATTAATTTTCCCCTGTATATCTGAAATCGGAGATATCCATGGTTCCAGTCCCAGAGGAAACCTATTTCTCCTTTTCTTTACTTCCTGAATCTTATTGTGTGGAAGCTTCCTAAATTTATCAGCGGAAATACCATAATAATTCTTAAATGCTCTGCTGAATATTGAGTCAGATGAAAAGCCACAACCCGAAGCAATTTCATTAATCGCCAGATCGGGGAATAACTTTATATAATGCGCGGACCTTTCCAACCGAAGTCTGATTACATATTGTTTGGGGGTTTCAGATATTGCATCAGTAAAGATCTTTTGGAAATGGAAAGGTGAATAATTGGCTATCCCTGCTAAAGTTACCAATGAGACATCACCAGTCAGATTCAGATTTATATAATGCTGCACCTTCATTACAGCTTGCTGGTATTCAGGTTTTATATTATGACCGTGTATATGCATGTCTTATTATTAAGAACAAAGATAACAAAGTTGCACCCACACCGTTCCCTAAATTTGTACAAGTTATAATCAGGATTAGTGAGGTGAAATACTTAATATGCCCAAACTGTATTTTACTCCAGTTTCTTCAAATAATTGAAACTTGGTCTATTATCACAGAGTTCTGACTGTAACAATATGATAACATTAATGGTTCTACCAGAGCGAACTCAGAATCTATGAATACCAGGATTTTATTAATGTCTTCTACTAATCTCAGGTTAGATATTTCATCAGCCTCCTCTGAAAAGGATCATGATGAACGAAGTGAAGAATAATCCTCCAGGGTTTTACCCCAACCTCCCGATATATATTCCAATCGCAAATGTGTGAATGATGTAACTTATTTCTAAAGTTTTGTAACACTTCCAATTACAAAGAACCCAACCTTTGTAATACGTTATTTATATACCAAATTAATCAAAATCAATAAAAATGAAAAAGTTAAGCATCATTTTCTTGTTATCAGCGCTGACATTCTTTATAGCTAGCGCTCAAAACACTTCTGAGAATAGAAGGACGCAACTTAATGCAGGACTCGGTTTCTCAAACAGTGGAATTCCCATTTATCTTGGATTGGATTTTGGAGTTCATCCGGATATTTCTTTAGGTATTGAAGGTTCTTTTAGATCTTATAACCAAACATATACCGACACAAGGTACAGAAGCTCAATAATTGGGTTCTCTGGTAATGGGAATTATCACTTTGACAGAATTCTGAATATTCAGCCCGCATGGGACGTATATGCAGGGATTAACATTGGATACTTCGTCTGGTCATCCCCTTCAGATTATCCTGGCAATGGTTCTTCAGGTCTTGGTCTGGGCGCTCAAATCGGAGTCAGATATTTTATCAATGATAATTTCGGGTTGAATCTTGAATTTGGCGGAGGAAACGAATTCTCTGGCGGCAAAATTGGGATTACTTGCGTCTTCTAAAAAGACCTCTTTGATTAGATATTTTAATCATTTTGTCTACAAAGAAAAAGCCAGGTGCAAAGTACATGGCTTTTTCTTTGTTAAGCATCTTCCGGATGAAAGCAAGAAATGAAGTGACGATAATCTACTGTTGTTTACCCTTAAACCCCGACATTGCTTATACCATGTGTTATGCACATGACGCTCATTATCAATCGCTTATCAAACTAATGTTTTAACCCTATCATTTCAATTTTTCGGTTTTCTTGGAAACAACATTGGGGTCTTAGATTTGTATTCCAGATAGGATACTCCAAAACGAAACTCAAGTTCTCGTTCTTCATATACTTTCACGAAAAAAAGTAATGCCGGTGCAAACAGAGTGAGTACCCAAAGCACAAATAGCGCTGACTGAAACCAGATTCCCAATGACATGAAAAAAGACAGAGCTGCCAGCACCATAGGATTGCGCGTCCAGGCATATAACCAATCAGCCACCAATTTCCGACTGAGCACAATGAAAAAGGGCGCTCCAAATCCTTTTAAGGCAAGGTTTATCACTGTCAGCAAACAAGCTACTCCAGTAATAATGACCAGACCCAAGCCTATTACAGATGGTATTGGAAGTTTCCAGCCAGACCAGGTTTGATAAGTGGATACTGCCCGAATGATAGGAACACCAAATGTTAAACCCAGACCAAAATGTACAAATGTTGTTGTCCAGACGGCGTGGCCCATTGTTTGGCGTCGATCTAGTATTTTCCTGCCGAGCCAAACAAGGGGGAATGTCAACAATACCCCTCCCACAATGATAGATAGATTCATAACATTTGAAAGCGATGCGTTTAACATCACCCAAAAGATAAGCAAGACAACCGCAAAAAGGGCGATCCTAAAAGATAAACCGATATTATGTTTCATAGAAACCTCCTTTAAAATTATAATAAAATAAAAAATATAATTTCAAAAATATATTTTTCCTCATAACATCATTTTTTGGAGATATTGCTAAACTAAAGTTATGCGAAAATTGTGACAAGGCAAATTACCCCAAGCATGATTCTATAGGATTTTTTAAGAAGTTTATAGGATCAGAATTTTATTTTCTATTCGCAATTAAATAAGCAATAAAAGCCGGAATGTTGCCAAAAAGCACAAATATTGTCCATAAAATATATTTGTTGTTTCTTTCACGACAATCAAAATAAACCCATAATGGTAAGGACAACCAATACAGAAGAAAACAAATAACCAGCGCTATGATAATTATATAATAATTTTCAAAAGGCGGTTTTAAATCGTCTAACGAATAGGCAACGCCAACAAAACCAACCAAGCTATCAGAATTTGTTTTTAAAGGTATTACCAGATGCCCGATCATATCATTGTGCTCGCCTTCACACCTGATTGCCGCCGCCACAAGCATAATATGCTTCTGAACTGAATCAATATTACATTCGACAGCAGCAATTAATCCCCGGCTTTGAGCATCCCCACCATTATAAACGTTTGAGTGAAGAGGTGTACTTTGAGCCATCATCCCTTTAGCGTAAATTATTTCTCCTTTCTCGGAAATCAGCCATTTGGAATTAATCACAGAACAGCTTAAGGTTTTATCGAAGTAGTCGAAAAAAGCCTTGCTATTTATGTCCGCACTTCCAACTCGAATTTGAATTAGTTTATCAAGTGCAATATTTCTATTTACTGCACCTTCAATATTTTTTGACGGCTTTAAAATAGTTGCTAATCCCAATAATAGAATTACTAGAATCCCTGATGATAATGCCATCCAGGGTAATATCCTATACCATGTTTTATTCATATACCCTCCATTTTAAAATTATTAAAACAATACTTGAAACAGGAATTAAAACCAGGCTAAAGCCAACAGTTGATTTTATAAAATCCAACATATGTATTGAAATTCTTAAATCGGAAAAAATCAAAAATAAAAAAGCTAGCCAGATAATAGAAAGTCCAACAATAATTTTGTTTTCAGGTTGCGGCTCTTTTGATCTTTGCGCTACTTTTTGCTCCAGTAATTGCAAAGCATTGTCTTTAAGCTGCTTATCAGGTTGGTATTTTTTGTTAAAACTGGAATTAAGTAACTTTTCAATGTTCTTTTCTGTAAATGTCATTTTATTGAACATAGTTCATGATTTTTTAATTAGCTTGAATTCCATTCTGAATGCCTCTCTGGATCTTGTTAGCATAGATTCTGTTGTTTTATATGATTTACCAGTCTCTAAGGATATTTCGTCAATGCTTTTATTTTCGATATATTTTGCCACAAGTAAATATCTATACTCATCTTTTAAATTAGCCAAAACTGTAATTACATCAATTTGAGTTTCTAAATCAACCAGCTCAAATTCCAAATCTTCTGTATCAATGTCGAAATGTGTTTTTTCAATACTTTGGAATCGTTGTTGTTTTTTAGCAGTCCTATAATAATCGGATATTTTATTTTTTGCAATAGCACATATCCATGAAAAAATGCTGCTTTTGAATTGAAAATCATTTATTTTTTCGATAACGACAACCCATGTTTCTTGCCAGATGTCAGCAGCCACCTCTTTATCTTTATCAAGGTGATGCAAAATATAGGCAAACAGCAAATCAGAATATTTAAGATATAAGACTTTAAAAGCACTTTGCTCCCCATTTTTAATTCCCTTTACTAATTCATTATCTCCTGATGTCATTTTTACTTAATCTCTACTTATTAGTCGTGAAAACATAAAAATCCTTCGGTATTTCTTTTGTTTTTTTATTAAAGCCTGGAATTTTAGGTAAAAATTAGCGAGCTACTTAAATTGGAGATCCTATCAACGGAATGGGCAAAAGGGCAAAAAGTAAGAGTTTGGCAACGAAGTTTACTGGGATGGGTTGCCAAACTATTAATTTTGCATTAGCAATCATAGTAATGAGCAGAAAATCTTAACGACCTGGCAATTTGGTTAGTAGCCGTCTGTGTCAGGGTTGGCAGTAGGCGACTATGTCGTCGGAAGGCTGAAGGTAAATAACTAAACTGTCCGTGTTAACATTTCGCTATTTTATTGTTTTAAATATTGTTATTTATTTCTTTACACATCGTACAGAAAATCCATTATTTTTATTAATATAGCTAATTGTGACATCTTTGGTATGACCAAAAATGAGAACCTGGTTGGCTCTTTCAGTATCTTCCTCAGTAGAACACCACCACCAACAATTATATCCAAGGACGTAGAATTCACCCTTTTCATTTCTGAAACCTCCAGGAATAGCAGTAAACCCTGATTCATTAGTTGAAGGTGATATTGGCTTTTGCCAATGATTAGTGCCAGCCTCTTTTAATTTTTCGCCAGCAATTAATTCTCCTCCCAAATAAGTCAGCAGTGCCGACCAGTCATCTTTAGAGGATAGACGCCAGCCTGAAGGACATACTTTTTTAGCAGTTTCCCAGTTATACAAATAACCATAGATTTTTGCATTGCTTTCGTTGTTTTCGTAAGCATAACATCCACTAGTTGCTTTGTATGCAAGGTTCTCTGCCATCCATGTTTGAGTCCCAATTTTTACCGTTTTATATTGTTTGCCATCTCGTAAATCAGAAAATGTACCGGTCTCTTGAGCTGATGTGCTAATAGCAAAAACGAATAATACGATTGTCAATGATTTAATTTTAAAATACATATTCTTAAAATTTAAAGTTTATTAAAAGTACTTAATATTGCATCATTAGAGTAAAAGTCATAATATTTTAATAATGGATCAGTATTGAAGTGTTTGTATGATTTTAGCGGAACGTCGTTGAATGATCAAAGGGAAAAAGAGCCTTCGGGCTGAAAAACCACTTATGGATTTGTCCAGTTGGCCTTAAGATCTCCGGAAAATACCATGACAAACAAATTACGCCAATAGATCGTTTTAGCATTAAGTTTTTTTGCAGACCACAAGTTTAAGATTTAATGGATTTTGTCCCTCCATAAATTTCATAGGCTCTTCAATATCATGGCAATCAGTTAAACCAAAGTCCGAGAATTCTTTTAAAATCGATTCTGAGTCATAGAAGAATACCTTAAGTCCTTTTGTAATCTCGAATCTGTCTTTGCTAAGATATTTCCCGGTGCCATATATCTCAATTTGTTTTGATGTAACAATGAAAATCATTAATCCTCCCTGTTTTAATTGATTAAAGCAAGATCTTAAAAAAACCTGACGTTCGGTTTTGTTTAACAGATGAATCAGAGCATAGCAAAAAATACCATCATATTGTTCGTCATCAAATGGCATTGAAGTCACAGAGCCATGATAAATTTTACAATTTAGTCCACTTTTGTCAGCTATATCAATAGCTGATTTCGAAATCTCAATCCCGGTTACATTAAATCCATTATCACAGAATAGTCGTGCATTCCTACCATATCCTATACCAGGAATCAAGATATTTTTAGTTTTATTTGATCTAAATAATTCTAAAGCGACTATTGCAGAATCAGAAGGTTCAAATTTCCACATTGCCCCTTCGTTATTAAATCTTGATTCCCAATATTCCATCATGGTTATTTTGATATCAGTCAGTCACAAATTAAAGCTATCATCACGCAATAAAGTAAGTAAGCTTTATCCGGCGGAGCTATCCGGTTCGCCAGCATAGCTATCGGAACACGGCGAATCGAAAGTGTTAAATTAGACCTTTATCCCGATATAGCCGCCATGTTAAGCACATAGATTATTAAAAGTTCTCCATCACGACATAACTGTCTAAGTATTAGTGCAAATAAATGCCTTGTAAATTACCTCAATTGACTGTGTCAGGATGAATGAACCAACCAATCTAAGATTGCATCAGCAATTGTGGTTTCACTGACGTATCAAACCAGTGTGTTAAGGGCAACTGGCTAATAATTATCCTTTAATGTCTTCCCAAGGCGATCTTCAAGGATCGTCATCAGGTCAAACTGCTGCTGCTTCCATCCTGGTCAGTCCAGAATGATCCTGTATTACAAAAGACGCTTTTGCAATTTTACTAAAATAGTTTAAAATTTAGAATGAGTATCTGAAATGAATATTAAAGAATAATTTAGGGCCAAAGCCTAATGTTTCTGGTGTTTGACTTACCAGGGGATTAATGTTGATGTAATTGATACTGTGACTTCTATGGACTTTTGTTCTAAATATTTTTTTTTAGTTTAATAGAATAATAACCGCAATTATAAAATAATTTGTGGCTTTATTAGTCTATCCTGAAAATCTAAATTTAATAACAACTAAATAAACCATTAAAAATAAATTTGCTTTATGTTTTTAAGTATCTTACATTTACATTAAAGTATTAAACTTTAATTAAACAAAATGGTTATGAAAACACTAAATTTGTATTTAATGGTTGTTTTGTTTGGTTTGTCTGTTTTTGGTTGCAAAAAAGATTCAACTGCAACTCCTAAGGAAAACCTTACAGGTAAATGGATGATGACAGCAATGACTATTAGTCCTGCACAGAATGGTGTAACTGACATGTTTAGTACACAAGACGCTTGTGGCAAGGATGACCTCACAATTTTTAATGCCGATGGCACAATTACAAATGATGAAGGTGTATTAAAATGCAGTGCATCTGATCCGCAAACATCAAGTGGAGGAACTTGGGTTTTAAGTGCCGATGGAAAAACACTCACAGTAACCTCAACAGATAAGACTACAGAGATCGTTACGGTTGTAACATTAACTTCTACTTCGTTCGTAGGAACAGAGACTATGGTACAAAGTGGAGTTACTTATACTGTTACTGTAACTCTGGTAAAAAAATAAAGTACTTATAAGTAGGAAGTATTCTTAATAAAATCCGAATGGTTCTTAAAACGTTCGGATTTTTTCTCTACCCATAATCCGATAAGACTTCATCTAAAACGGAATCTTTATGCTGATATTTCAAAAAGGACGACGGGAAAAATAGGTGCAATGCTTTTCTGTCAAAGTACTTTTAAACAATACGTCTTATTGCTTATTCAATCCCTGTATTATGACATCATCTCATGCCCGCTCCATGATGTCGGTACGATTGTCGTATGTTTAAATTGTTATTGAATAAGGAACAGTATTGAAATACTTGTCGAATTTTCGGATTCCTTTCAAGGTATTTGGCAGAAATTAATCAATCCGGATGCAAAAGGCGGTTTATCTTTTAACAATTATTTCTATCTGTCATCGGCTAAACGAAGTTACACTTACCCGAAACTCAGTATTACACTTACACAAACAATTAACATCTTTTTGTTATACATAATATAGTCCAACACAAACTTTTGAAATTAAAGAACATGCATGATGAAAACAGCATATATTGCACATAGAAGGGTAATTATGTCATTAATTAATTATTTTATAATCATTAGAAACCATGAAAAAAATAAAATTAATCTTATTTCTGGCACTTACACTTGTATCAACAGGTGCTCATTCGCAATTATCGGAGAAAATAAAAAAAGAAAAGGTTGTTGTTGGATTGATTATTAAGGATGGTAAAGAAATTCAGGGTTATATCAAAAGTACAGGAACTGCCTATACACGTGGGAAGTTTTTCCCAGCTCCATGGCAATTTCAATCAGACATAAAATTTATCTCCAAAGATGTATTTGAACAAACTGAAAAAATTAAGAACAAGCTGTTTGAAAATTATGGCCCGAAAGAGATTGATGGATATCGATATGACACATTAGTTTATGAATCGGTAAAATATGCAGATCTGTCAGAAATTAGTTTGTCAACAATACCACAGATGATTTTTATCCGTAAAATAAAGGATGGAAAAATTGCCCTGTACCATCATTTTAGTTCTCCACCCAGTGTGGTCACCGGCCCTGAAGGTTTTGAGCCTGCATATATTGAATGTAGCAGACCAAATCTTGTATATCAGAAAGAAAATAATGGTACTGTAAAATTAGTTAAATTTCTTAATATAGAAAAGGAATTATCTGATTGTCCATATGTTACAGAGAAGCAAAGCAGGGGAGAGTATGGCGTCGTCGGGCAGGACGGAGAAGCTTCAGGCTTAAATAAGCTTTACAGCAATTTAGCATTCAGAGAACAAGTTCGTCTTAAGGCTATAGTAGATTATAATAATAATTGCAGGTAAAACAATGATCAGGCATTGTAGATAGCAAAGGCCCGGTAAACGTAAATTATTACTTCAGTTAACTAATTCTGCTTTTCTGATATAGTTAGTTGTTTGATAAGTTATCTAACGTGCAGATAATTTGATAATTAACTATAATGGCTCGGTAGCTGTTTTAAAACTGTCTTGTTATAATATTAGTTTGTTTTTTAATCCATTTTCTATAAATTAATACGGGCATAGTATGAAGACATTTTTGCGGTTTTTGCGTTAGCTATGGAGTTGGGTAATCTTCAAAAGTGCCTTGCAGCCCTGGGGTATTATTT
>Ga0182017_10003175_pt1 | contig 12276 bp, 8 predicted proteins | sample 712E3DmetaG_FD_120492 | JGI IMG/M metagenome (GOLD analysis project Ga0182017, IMG submission 120492) | Permafrost microbial communities from Stordalen Mire, Sweden - 712E3D metaG | ecosystem: Environmental > Terrestrial > Soil > Wetlands > Permafrost | place: Sweden: Stordalen | collected... | reverse complement strand
TCCGCCCGGATGCGGCGGATCGGGGAGCCCAGCGGTCCCGTGGGCGGGCGAATCTCAGACTGAAATCAAGTTGCGGAGAGGGTTGGGCGGCGCTGAAACGCCGTTTTTCAACAAGCTCCTAGACCACGTAGCGCTCCTCGGCCGTCCCGTTCAAGCTGATCACTCCCTCGCTGTCGAGTTGACGGACCAGCGCAATGATCTGCTGCTGGGCGCCTTCGACATCTTTGATCTTGATGGGGCCCAGCGCCTCCATGTCCTCGCGCAGGATTTCGGCGCCGCGCTGCGACATGCACTCTGTAAAATGGCTCTTCAACTCCTCGCTGGTGCCTTTGAGGGCGACGGTCAGCAGCTTGCGATCAACCCGGCCCAGGACCTCCCTGAGGCCGCTGGCGTCGATCAGCGCCAGGTCCTCGAAGACGAACATGAGCTGGCGTATGTTCTCGACCAGGCCCGAATCCTGCTGCTCGATGGAGTTCAGGATCTCCTTGCTCAGCGCCGCGTCCATGCGGTTGAACATTTCCGAGACCGCCCGCACGCCGCCGTAGGATTCCCGGCCGACCTCGCCCAGCGCATTGAGCTTCTGCCCAATGATGGCGGCGACTTTGGAGATGATCTCCGGCGAGATGCGGTCCAGCCGGGCCATGCGGAAGGCCACGTCGGCGCGCATCTCCAGCGGCAGCGAGATCAGCAGCGCGGCGGCCTGCGACGGATTCAGATGGGAGAGGATGAGCGCCACCATTTGCGGATGCTCGTTGTGGATGAACCGGGCGAGCTGCTGCGGGTCAGCCTTCTGCAGGGCATCGATGCTGGCGAATCCGGGGCCCAACGCTTTGACCAGCCGGTCGAGCATCCGGGTGGCAGCCTCCTGTCCGAAGGCGCCCACGAGCAGCTTGCGTGCGTATTCCAGTCCCCCCTTGAGCACGTAGTCGTGGGCCACGGTCATGTCGAAGAACTCTTGCAGGACCAATTCGGCCTGCTCATTGCTGATCGATCCCACGCGCGCCACCTCGCGGCTGACCTGTTGCACCTCATCCTCCCCGAGGTGCTTGAGGATCTCGGCGCTGACCTGGTCGCCGAGCGAAACCAGCAGGATGGCCGCTTTCTGTGCACCGGACAAAGGTTCTGGGAAGACTTGGGCGTTGAAGGTCATGGCAAGGGCGCGGAGTGCGGGCACACTGGCACGCTGGCGAAACCGCGCGGTCCTCTACCAACAGGATCGGCCGACCGGCCCGAGGCGCTCAATCAGTGGAACACCGGAGGCCGGCGGAAAGTCCGCTGTATGCGGGTACTAGGTGTTTCCTATTCGTATCGCAAAGCGATGAGCGGGTCGATGCGGGCGGCGCGTCGGCCGGGAATGTAGCCCGCCAGGAGCGCGATGGCGGCCAGCAGGAGGCCCGCCGCGGCGAAGGTGATGGGGTCGGCCGCCGAAATGTCGAACAATTGCGACTTCACCAGGCGGCTGAACGCCAGCGCGGCCGGTACGCCCACGGCGATCCCCGCCAGCGCCAGAAGGCCCGCCTCCTTCAGCACCAGCCAAAGCACGCCGCCGCGCGAGGCGCCGAGCGCGATGCGAACGCCGATCTCGGAGGTCCGCCGCGCCACCGTGTAGGCGATGACGCCGTACAGGCCGATCGCCGCCAGCAGCGTGGCGAGCGCGCCGAAAGCGGCCGCCAGCAGCGCAATCAGACGTTCGGCGAATACCGATTGCTCGATGCGCATCTGCATGGACTTCATGTTGGTGACGGGCAGATTGGCGTCCAACTGCTGGACCAGCCGGCGGATCTGCGGGCCAATCTGGCTCCCCTCGCGCCCGGTGCGCACGTAGAAAGTCAGCCGCTCGATCCGCTCGTCCTGGGCGTAAGGGAAGTAGTAATAGCGGGAGGCGGCCTCGCGCGGGTTCCCGTGCTTGTTAGCAGCCACCACGCCCACGATCTCGCAGTTCAGCTCGGCGCTCCTGACTCCCAGATGGCGGCCCAGCGGATTCTGTTTGCCGAAGTAGTAACGCGCGAAGACATCGTTGACGATGGCCACCTTGGGGGCCGCCGCGTCGTCGCGTTCGGAGAAGTCACGGCCGTCGAGCAGCCGGATGCCCATGGCACGGAAGTAGTCCGGGCTCGCCGTCTGCCAGGAAGCGTCGGCTTCCTCGTCCTCCTTGGGCTGATAGCCTTCCACTTTGACACCCCCGCCGCTGTTCCCTCCGGTGAACGGTCCGGAGCTCGCGGCGGCCACGGCGCGCACCTCCGGCAGGGTGGCCAGGCGCTCCCGCAATTCGCGATACAGCGCCAGGCCGCGTGGGGTGTTGTAGCCGCTGGCCGAGGGGTCGAGATCGAAGGTCAGCAGGTTCTCGGCCCGGAAGCCAAGATTCACGCGCAGCAGGTTGTACAGACTTCGCGTAAACAGCCCGGCGCCCACCAGAAGCAGCAGGGAGAGCGCAATCTGCGCCACCACCAGGACGCGGCGGAGGCGGGCCTAGCCCCGGGCGGCCGCAACGCTCGCCGCCATGCCTTTCAGCACGGGCGCAAGGTCGGGCCGGGCCGCCTGAAGCGCGGGGATCAATCCGAAGGCCACGCCGGTTGCGAGTGACAGCGCCATGGCGAAGCCCAGCAGCCGCAGGTCGATGGAATAAGAGAGCCACCCGTCGTCCTCGACCAGCCAAAGCAGGCCGCGGGTGGTCCAGAACGCTACCAGCAGGCCCAGCAAGCCGCCGGCAATCGACAGCACCCCGCCTTCCAGCAGCAGTTGACGGATGATCGGCCAGCGCCCGGCGCCCAGCGCCAGCCGGATGGCGATCTCCTTCTGCCGTGCGGCGGCGCGGGCGGCGAGCAGGCCGGCCAGGTTGGCGCAGGCGATCAACAGAACCAGTCCGACCATGCCCATCAGCGCCAACAACGGGGTCTGCCATTGGGTGCGCATCGGGTTGATGCCCTGGGCGGCGTCGAGAAGCTGGAGGCGTTGGGCGAGGTACCGCCCGCGCTCCCGCTCGTTGCGCGGCCGGCTCAGTTGCGCCAGCTCCTGCTCGATGATCGGATGGTAGACGGTGTCGATGGCGGCCTCGGCCCGCCGGGGCGACATTCCGGGCTTCAGCCGGGCGAAGATGTTCAGCCAGCGCACGCGCCGGTCTAGCAGGAAGCGATCCAACCGCGGCGTGACTTGCGGCATCATGTTGAGCGGCACGTAGATCTCAGGCGGCTCGCCCGCCAGCACGCCGTGGAATCCGGGTTGCGCGACGCCCAGGACCACCATCGGCTGCCCGTTCACGTTTACCTTCCGGTTCAGGATGGAGTCGCTGCCGCCGAAGCGGGTCTGCCAGGTCCCGTAACTCAACACTACGACCGGGTTCGAGCCAGGCGCGCCCTCGTCCTCGGGCGTGAATACGCGGCCGCGAGCGGCCTGCACGCCCAGCACCCCGAAGAAATTGCCGGAGACCAACTGCGCGGCCACGCGTTCGGTGTGGCCGCTGTAGAACAGGTTGACGCCGGCGCCGGCACGGGCGATCACGCCGTCGAGCATGGTGGCGCGGTCGCGCACGTCCTCGTAGAGCGGATAGGAGAAGACCGTCTCGTGGTTGTCGGCGGTGGCCATGCCGGGCGGCATATACTCGCGGTGGAACACCACCAGGCCACTCGGATCGCGCACCGGAAGCGACCGGAACATCACCTGGTCGAGCAGCGAGAAGATCGACGTATTGGCCCCGATTCCCAACGCCAGTGACAACACGGCCACGGTGGTGAACATAGGGCTCCGCCACAGCGTGCGGAGCACGAACCGGAGGTCATTCCACATGACTTCAGGATAGACGTGGCGCCGCCCGCGCGGTTGCGACGGGATTCTTAAGAGATATCATGGAAATGCCAGCGGCCCTGGAGGGGACGATCGCATGAATGGCGCCAACGCCCGGAGAATGAGGGTGGCCGTTTGCGCGTTGCTGTGCTGCGCCGGCTGCGGATCGATCAAGATTCCGATCGCGAAATACAGTTTTCCCGCACCGCAGGCTCCCGGCCGTTTCCTGGCGGGGGCGGCGAAGGTGGAGATCACTCCGCCGCCCGGGTATCCGCTGGGCGGGCACTCGATCGCGGGCCGCATGGCTCGCGGGTACTGGACTCGCCTCCACGCGCGCGCCTTCGTTTTTCAAGATGCCCAGGGCCGCGGCGTGGCGCTGGTTTCCTGCGAACTGTTTGCGATTCCCGCGGGACTGCACGCGGAGGTGGCGCGGCTGGTGGCGACCCAGCACCATGTTCCGCTGGGCCCCGATGCTCTGATCCTGGCCGCCACGCACACCCATCACGGCCCGGCGGGCTACATGTCCTCGGCGACCTACAACTGGGGCGGGCCGCTGCCGGGCTTCGACGGCGCGCTGTTCCACTTCCTGGCGGAGCGCGTCGCCAAAGTGGTCGGCGAGGCCTGGCAGGACGCGCGAAACTCCTCCGCCAGCCGGCACCAGGTGGTATTGCGAAGCGGCTTCGCGCTGGACCTGCAGCGCAACCGGGCCATCGATGCTTTCTTCCGCAATGGGCAGGCGGACATCGACGCGGTGTTGCAGGGCAGCGTAAGCGCCGGGATGAACTGCCCGGACGGTTCCGGCCGGAACTGCCCGCGCTACCTGGCCGTCGATCCGGCCCTCAGCGTTTTGGAGGTTTTGCGCGACGGGCGGCGCATGGCGCTGCTGGTGTTCTTCGCCGTACACCCCACCGCCATGACGCACGACAGCCCGCTGTATTCGTCCGACCTGACCGGCCACGCGATGAACCTTCTGGAGCGCGACGCCGGTCAGACCGGCCACTGGATCGCCGGCTTTTTCAACGGGGCGGAGGGCGACGTGTCGCCGCGGTGGTCGCTACAGAACCGCGTCGACGTGCTGCGCTTGGGAGCGGGGCTGGCGCTGTCGGTGCGGGAAGTTTTGAAGAGCGCCGGCGCGCCTGAGGAGGTGGCCAGCATCGAAAGCTCGGCTAAGGCTTTTCAGGCTTACCCGCGCGGCGCGGATACCGCCGGTTTCACTGCGCGCCCCGAGGTGGGTGTGGCCTCCCTGGGAGGTGCGGAAGATGGGCGTACCATCTTCTACAACTACGGATGGCAGGGCGGCGTCACCCGCGGGCCGGGCGCGGACGACGCGAAGGTCCCGGCCCTGGAACGGCACCAGATCGGGCTATTGAAAGTCCTGAAACCGTATCTCGACTCTCCACGAAGCTACCCGCGCGAGTTCCCGGTTGCCGTGGCCCGCATCGGGAATTCGTTGCGGCTGGCGGCGATCCCGGTCGAGATGACGACCGTGATGGGCCGGCAACTGCGGAGCAAGCTGCTGGCGGAGTTCGGACAGCCGTACGTCGTGGTGGGGCTGGCCAACGAATACCTGGGGTACACGGTGAGCCGGGAGGAATACGCCGCGCAGAACTACGAGGGCAGTTCGACGATTTTCGGGAAGGAGGAAGGAAGGGTGATCGGCGAGTTGCTGGTGAAGGTCGGGAAGACACCCGAGCCCGCGCCGAATCCGGTTCCTGCCCGAATCTTCGACGCCGGACCGAAGTCCACGATCCGCTTCGGACCGGAGTTGTTCGGCGAGCCCCGCAATGTGCCGTATGAAGATCTCGAGCCGCTTATGCCGGATGCCCAGCACCGCGTCGATGACCGCGCGCCGCGCTTTGAGTGGCAGGAAGACGCCAGCACGGACTGGGCGACGGACAAGCGCAGAGTGGCCATTCTAAGAAGCGACGGCAGCCTGGTCGATGATGACGGCGGCGCCAATCTGCTGAAGGTGCTGGTGGACGGAATATCGACCGCTGGGAAACGCACCTGGACCGCGGTCTGGCTGGGGCCGGGCGAGGGCACCGGCGGGGCCGAGTACGTGTTCCGGGTGCAGACTCCGGACGGGGGTTCGCCAGTCTGCTCGCAGCCGTTCCGCCTCGGCAGTCCAATCGTGAAAGTGCCGATGCCTCCCCAGCCTGGGGCGGGCTCGTGTCCGCCAGTTCGGAGCGAACCATGACCAACCGGAGACTCTATATCGCGGCCATTTTGGCGGTAAGCCTGTCAGCTTGTGGCCATGTGCGCTACGTCCCCGTGCGCGAGGCGCGCTTCCGCACGGAAACCGCGCGCAGCGAGCGCCTTCAGCTTCCGCTGACCGCTGCGGGCCGGGAGAAACTCCTCGCGTTCCTTAGAGCCGGCGGGGATAGCGATCGCATTGGCAACACGCTAGTCGATCCCGCGGCCGAAACGCACTACGGGCCGCTGCTGGATCGGCTCGCGGCAAGCGCTCCCCTGACGCTCGAGGACTTAATGGAGAAGCGCACCCTCCGTCCGTGGCTTGCCGGTCGGGTGCTGCGGCAGGTGATCGATGCGCGCGAGGAGTCTCCCCCGGCGATCAGCCCGGTGGCCGTCGGCGATGGCCGGTACTGGTGGATCTTCTATCAGCACCAGAAGCGGCTGGTGGAGTTGCTGGTGACGTTGTCCGCGGAGCCGCGCAAGCCGCAGCGCTAGGAGGCACAGGCTGAATGCCTGTGCCACGGTAGGAGAATCGAGATGCATGAGCGGCTGCTCACGAGTCTTGAATCGGTTGCCGATGTGCGGCTGGTTGCCGCGCTGCGGCACGAACAGCTCGGCTTCCCCAACGAGAAGGACCTGCGAGTCTTCATCCCCGATGTGCACCTGATCGGCGAGAAGCGCCTCATCGAGGGCGAGTTCACTTACGCCACCAATCACCCCGAGCTGCTCACCAGCGTGCTCGGGGCGCTCGCCGGCTTGAGGAGCCAGGCCGCCTCGGACGAGACCGTCGAAGTCTACCAGCTCGGCGACTTTCTCGATCTGTGGCGGGAAGCCCCCCAGCCGGACGAGCCGCCCGAAGTCCCGGCGCGCATCAAGGACGATCACCAGGACCTGATCGAGGCGTTTCTCGATCGCCGGCTCAAGGCGCACTTTCTGCTGGGGAATCACGATTTCGACCTGTACCGGTGGCCGGACTACGCGGGCTGGGAACGCCGCTACTACCTTCCCGACGCCGCGCCCGGCGCAATCGTGCTGCACGGCGACTACTTCGACTGGGTCGAGCGGCTGCCCGCGCCGATCAAACAGATCTTCGTCTACTTGTTCTCGCCCCGCGTCGCTCCCAGCGACTACGCGCTGGGTCCGATGCGTGCGCTGGCGCTTCAATCGCACGCCGGGCGGGACTACCGCACGCGGATTCAGTTGGCGCAGCCCGCCCCGATCGGCAGCCTCCGCTCGCCGCGCGCGGAGGGCGTCCCTCCCGAGTGGAATGTGCAACGGGAAGGCGTCGCGGATGCGGCCAATCTCACCTTCCTCGATTCCGCATACCAGGAATGCCTCAAGGCGAACCAGGAATTCGGCCTGAGTCTGAAGGTGGCCATCATCGGGCACACCCATCACGCGCGGATCGCGGTGCGCGAGGCCGCGGACGGGAGCCTGTTCACACTCATCGATTGCGGCGCGTGGATCGAAAACTGCCAGGCCCCGGAGGACGCCGCTCCCTCGCCGAACGCGCAGATCGCCGCGCTATCGGGCGGGGAGGCGCGGATCTATCAGCTCGCGCCTCACCTCACTCTCAACTCCGCGACCTCGGGATAGGCCACCAGCGCTCCGGAATCCGTGTTCAGCAGCGTGTTGTCGAATGGGAACGGCCCGCCACTGAAGTTATGGACCCCACGGAACACGATGTCGCTCGAATTCCCGGTCCGGATGCCGTACTGGAAGGGCGCGTTGGTCCCGGAGTTGTGATACATGAAGTAATTCACGAATCTCAGGTGTTTGCACCCTTCCATTTCCATCGAAGCCGTGGCCTCGTCGCCCCCGACCTCTTCCGTCTGTATCGTGTAGAACGTCCAGTTGGCGACGTTCCTCAGCACGATCTCGACTTTGCGGTGGTGCTCCACCGACATCTGATACATCGTGCCCGGCGTTGCCGTATCCGTGACGACCAGGCCGGCGGTGGCCGACTCGCTGGGAGTCCAGATGCCCTTGAAGGTCCCGGCGCCGCCCTCGGCGATCCAGAGACCGTAGAGTTGCTCCGCGCCGGTCTTGGTCCGCGAGGTGTTGATCGTGACGTCGTCCATGGAGGAGCCGGTTCCCGCCATCCACTTCACGCCGACGGCGCCCTGGTTGGCGTTCTCGAGCAGAATCCCGATGCCGGAGACGATCGGCGCTGTGCCTTTCGGCGCCAGGATCACCGGCTTGGGTTGGGAGGCGTCTGTAAACCCTGGAGTCGCAGGGGGCAGAATCAAACGGGTTTGCGCCGGCTGGAGCCCAATCAGCGCGGTATCGCGCCCCAGCGTGAGAGTCTCGGAGATCCGGTACGCCCCCTGCGGGACGTAGATTGCCTGGTGCTCCGCAATCGCTTTCCGAAACACGGCGGTATCGTCGGTCGTGCCGTCTCCTTTGGCGCCCAACTCGGCCACGTTCACCCAGGAAGCCTGCGGCGGCAGGTCCGGGAAATCCCGCTTCGGAATCGGAGTCATTGAGGAAAGCCCGACGCGTTCCACGACCGTTTCCCGCTTGCGGGCGGGCTCCCTGGTGTTCGAGACATCGACATGCAGCCCGTGGGAAAGCGTGCGGATCGCGTACACTCCCGCTTCGCCGGGGATCTTCAACAGGTTCTCGGGGATTCTGGAGAGACCGCCCAGGAACCGATTGAACTCCAGAAACACGGGAACCCGGGCGCATTCCACATCCTCGACATTGACCTGCGTTTTGGGGTCGTGGTAGCGCGCAATCCAGAGCGCGGCGCCCGGGATGTCTTCGAAACGCGAATCTTTTACGTAGAGTTTATCGGTGGACTCCCCCGTGAGATGGCTCACTCTGACCACCGGGATCCTAATTCCATAAGGAACGTTGCGAAACCGGGAGCGGATCACCGTCATGCCGGCCTCACGCGTCTCGATGGCGACCGACCGCTGACCCACGAACTCGGAGTCCAGCACCAGCGATTGCCAGCCGGCCGCGGTCACCGCCGTGCGGACCGCGAACTCGCCTCCGAAGAAGCGGCAATCCTCGATTTCATGACCGATCTCTTCCACCGCGCCCAGCGCCGAGCCGATTCGGAAATCCACGTGCGCGAGCGCCGAGTGCTGGGCGAAATGCGCCCGCACGGCGATAGCGGCGGGGTTGCCGTCCTGAATCTCGATATCGATGTTGCTGAGGCCGGAGTAAAGCGTGCCTTCGTTGCCGTCGATGACGGGCTGCCCCGGCTCCCCGGGTTGGTGGGCGAACCAGAGCATGTACTTGCCCGTTCCGCTCTGGTAACCGGGGGTGTTTCTCGCCAGAACGAAGACGGGTTTGCGCTTCCCGTAGCCGATCAGCCGGATGCCGCGCCACACGTAGACGGTTTGGGACAGCCGGTACCGCCCCTCCGGGACGAAGACGATCCCGGCGCCCGGGCGCTGGCCCTGCGTTCCAGCACCTCGTACTTTGTCGATGGCCTGCTGGATGGCAACCGAATCGTCGCCTACCCCGTCCGCATGCACCGGAAAGCCGTCCTTGCTGAGGTACACGGCTTTATCGTCCTTCGGTTTTTCCGGATAGTACGACGGCCTCTGTTCCTGGGCGGCGGCAGGCCAGCCAAGTGCGAGTAACACGGCCACCAGTCGGTTCATACCCACTCCCTTGTGGCACAGGCATTCAGCCTGTGTTGGACCTACCTCAGCAGCGCGGTAGCCGACCACAACACCGGCGCCTGGCCGTGAAGATCGCCGGTGCGCCGCATGCGCTGCAGGTAGTAGGGGAGGTTGTTCAGCTTGTTGGTGCCTTCGCACACGGCGGTCACGTCGGCGTTCTGGTCGACATAGCCGGCCAGGGCGATCCAGGCTCTGCGGGCGGCCGGCCCGTACACGGCGGGTTCCAGCCAGCCGTTTTTCACGCCCGTAACCATCGCGAAAGTGAACATGCCGGTCGAAGAGGACTCGGGCCAGGATTCCGGACGATCCACCAACTGGCGCCACATGCCGTCGAGACCCTGGTAGTCCAGCAGCGCCTTCATCATCTTGCGGTATCCCGCCAGAACGGCGGCGCGCTGGGGATGCTCGGCGGGCAGGGAACGCAGCAGCTCCGTCATCCCGGCGGCCATCCAGCCGTTGCCGCGTCCCCAGAAGAACGGGACGTCGTCGGCGTGATGGAACAGCCCGTTGGGCTTTTGCAGCTTTTCGAGATAGGCCACCATCTCCAGCGCCGCGCGGTCCAGATACTTCGGGTCGTTGGTCGCGCGGAAGGCCTGCACCTGCGCCGCGGTGATCATGTACATGTCGTCGATCCAGAAGCGGGTCTCCTTAGTCAACCCGTTGGGCAGCGGATCGGACCACTGCCGGTCGGCGAAGGTCAGCCCCAACTCGCGGGTCCTCGGGTCTTTGTTCTGGAGGTAGATTTCCAGGGGCAGGGCCGCGAACACGGTGAAGTCCACGTGCCTCTCGTGCGAGACCAGGCCGGCCTCGTCGGGCCCCAGCAGGGGCTCGAACCGCCTCACCAGGCGTGTGGTTAGGTTCTTCTGGCCCGCGACCGCCGCGAACGTGAGCGCGCCGTACCACGTGCACACTTCCGGATACACGATGCGCCGGTTGTCGTACCCCGTGAAAAAGTGGGGCGAGGTCGCAAAGCGGTCCGCTACCCGGGTGCCGATCTCCCGGGGCGACATGCGCGCCGGCCAATCGCTGAAGTACTCCGCCTGCAAGCCGGTCGGGGCGGCCACAAAACTCAGGACGACGCCGTCTGGATCGGTGATGGAAACGGAGTCTTCGCCGTTCTTCACCGTGAAGCCGCGGCTTTGGAGTTCGCTCGCGGTGCGCTTGACGTCGTCCACCGCGAAGACCAGCCCCGGCTTCGCGCCGGCGGCCGCTGGGATGATCGTCACCTCCTGCCCTTTGGCGACGCGGAAGCGCGCCGTTTGCCGGTCGCCGAGATCCTCGAACCCCAGCATGCGGAGGTAGAACTCCCGCTCCGCACGGACGTCAGCCGCCAGGAAGGCGACTCCCACCAGGCGGTCGGAGACACGGTTCGGGCCCAGGTGCTTGCCATGGTCTTCGCTGTGCCGCGAGCCTGGCATGTACTGCGTGTACTCGATGGTTTGACCTTCGGGATCGCGCAGGGAGAACAGCAGGTTCCCAGCGCCTCCCTTGGTCACCGGCCGGGGTTTCGCCTCGCGCCGGACCAGTTCCTGGTTCACACTCTCCACGTCGCTCGCCTCGTAGCAAACGTGCATCAGCCCAGGCGCTTCGGAGTCCGATCTGCGGGGGTAGAGCTCGATGAACTGCCGGTCGTTCACCTTGAGGAAGGCCTCGAAGGTCTTGCCGTCTCTGGCGAACTCGAAGAATTGCTCGAAGCCGAGTTTCTGGTAAAAGGGCCGCACAGTCTGGATGTCGGACACGCGGAAAGCGGCGTGGGCGATGCCGGTCACGCCGGGCGCTTGCGCCCAGGCCGATGCTGTCAATAGCGTTGCAATCGATATGGCTCGATAAGTCATGGGATTCCCTCGCACCGGACGGAGTTCGTTCGGAAGAGACGATTATTACACAGACTCGCGCGGGGCATCGCGCCCCTGGAGCGAGAAGAACCCGCGAACGTTTTCCCGGAGCAAGGTCGAGAAGTTCTTGTCCAGGTACGAGCGGATCGAGACGTAGCACTGGTCGCAGGTGTTCGTCGCGGTGAACTCGCGCGCCATGCGCGCATGTTGGTCGAGCGGGTATCGTCCGAACTGCATCGAGCAGGGTTGCAGCGCGCCATCGGCGGTGACCACCAGGAAGCGCAGGCCGGCTTTGCATCCCGGAGTGCCGCCGTTCTGGAAGTAGCGGCGGGTGGCCTCCATGGTGGTGGGAGCGTTGACGATCCAGTTGGTGCTGTCGCGCCGCGTCTCCACCCGGTCCAACTCGCGGTTGAGGATGGCGAGTTGCTCGGGCGAGCTGAGCATGTAGTCCCGGCAGCCGGTGCGTCGCGCGGAGTACGAGCTGTAACAGATGTTGACGCCCCACTCCCGCGCTTTGTCGGCGGCGGCATTGATCTCGCGCAGGTTCTCGCTGGTGATGCAGGTATTGAGCACGATATCGTCGTGCCCGAGCGCGGCCAGACGCGGGATGATGCGGCTCAGGTGTTCGTAAAGACCCGGGAGCCGGCGGAACTGGTCGTGACGCTCGTCGGGAAAATCCAGGCTCACCGAGAACTGGTCGATGCCCGCCACGCGCAACGCAAGGTAGCGCTCTTCGGTCATCAGCGACCAGTTCGAGACCAGGATCGTGTAGGGCATGCCGGGGCCGCACTGGATGTTCCGTACCACCTCGACCAGGTCCTCACGCATGA
>Ga0182017_10003172_pt1 | contig 12277 bp, 8 predicted proteins | sample 712E3DmetaG_FD_120492 | JGI IMG/M metagenome (GOLD analysis project Ga0182017, IMG submission 120492) | Permafrost microbial communities from Stordalen Mire, Sweden - 712E3D metaG | ecosystem: Environmental > Terrestrial > Soil > Wetlands > Permafrost | place: Sweden: Stordalen | collected... | reverse complement strand
GAGTCACTTTCCTTCAAAATTTCAGAAATGGTTATCAGCTTTCTTCAGGTATCACGTTGTTTGGTGGATTTGCTAATCTTAATACGATCTCAGCCTACAAGTTTATGCTTAAAGCCGGAATTGAAAATGAACAAATAGTCAGAAATACTTTAATTTTAGATATTATGGGGCAGTATTACCAGGTTCTTTATTCAAAAGGACTTGAGGATGCCTCAAAGATGCAACTTGATCTCTCAGAGAAACAGCTTTTCAGAATTGAGAAGATGGTGGAGACAGGCAAAGAAGCGCTGTCTCGTCAATATGAGATTGAAAGCCAGGTATCCTCTGATAGACTTGCCTATACTATAGCACATAACACTTCAAGTCAGGCTATTACAACCTTAAAACAGATGTTGCAGCTTGATCCCGGTTCGCAATTTGATATCCTGATGCCAGATCTCGGCAAAATTCTTATTTCAGACAGAAACTATAGTCCCGACAGCATATATAAAATTGCCTCCCAAATTCTTCCACGGCTTAAAGAAATCGAATATGAACTTAAAGCTTCTAAAAAACAGATAGCTGCAGCAAGAGGTAACCTTGCTCCCAGCCTCTCCCTCGGAGGTCAGCTTTTTACAGGGTACTATACCCTCCTGAATGATACATCTTCCCAAAGGTCTTACTCAACTCAGATGAATGATAATTTTGGTCAGGCCATAGGTGCTACCCTCAATATACCAATATTTAACAATTATTCCACGGCAAGAAATATCAGGCTTGCCAAGATAAAAAGGAATGATACCGAGCTAAGAATGGAACTTGAAAAGAATAATCTTTATACAGATATCGAGAATGCCTGTCTCAATTTTAACCGGGGGAAGGACGAATTTACAGCTGCCAAAGCAAACTTTGATTTCAATACTAAATCTTTTGAGGCAGTACAAAAGAAATTTGAATCCGGACTTGTTGATGTAACAGAGTATTCGGTGGCAAAAACCTCGCTTTTTAAAGCTGAATCTGAAGCTTTGAGAACAAAACTGCAATTATTAATCAGGAAACTGACCATTCAGTTTTACGTAACAGGCGAATATGTAAATAATATAAACAATTAAGTCAATAAATAATAATTGAAATGGACACTCCTGTTGAAAAAATGGATAAACCTATTCCAAAGAAAAAAGGCATTCAGAAAAAACACTTCGGCTATCTGGGAATAGTGGTTGTCATGGCAGTGCTATTATATATGGCCTTCTTTTCTGATCGCACATCGACCTATAAAGTTGAGAAGGATAAACTAATAATAGAAAAAGTAATTGAAGATCAATTCAATGATTATATAACGGTTTCAGGAACTGTCGAGCCGATCAGTACAATCTTCCTGGATGCCCAGGAAGGAGGACGCGTCGAAGAAAAACTCATTGAAGAAGGATCTATGGTGAAAAAGGGAGAGGTTATCTTAAGGCTGTCCAATCCCGATCTTTATCTTAATATTCTCAACAGCGAGGCACAGCTTGCTGAAAAAGAAGACTTCCTCAGAAATACGCAGATCACAATGGAACAGGAAAAGCTGTCAATTAAAAGGGAGCTAGTCAATCTTAAGTACGATATTGAAAGAAAGGAACGTAATTACCGGCAGAACGAAATTCTGATCAAAGATAACCTTATTTCAAAAGAGGATTATATCCGCTCAAAAGAAGACCTGGATATGGCTATGCAATCCAAAGACTTGTTCATTGAACGCCAGAAACAGGACTCTCTTTTTCGTACGGTGAATGTTGAGACTATAAAAACCGACCTGGTGAATATGAGAAAAAACCTGGCTCTTGTCAAGGCCAGGGTAGAAAACCTGAATGTTACTGCTCCTGTGAATGGCGAACTCGGTCTTTTAAGCCCGGAAATCGGACAAAATATAAACCGGGGAGAAAACATGGGACAAATAAATGTACTGACATCATATAAGGTCACTGCCCAGATTGATGAACATTATATCGACAGAGTGAGAGCTCAACTTACTGCAACGCTTGAAAGACAGGGCCATAACTTTAATCTGACAGTGAGGAGAGTTTATCCTGAAGTTAGGAACGGAACTTTTAAAATTGATTTGATCTTCAGAGACAGCATGCCGGAAAATATAAGGACAGGGCAGACATATTACATAAGCCTTCAGTTAGGGCAACCAAAAGTTTCGGTGCTGGTGCCAATAGGTGGATTCTTCCAGGAAACCGGTGGACAATGGATATTTGTTCTTGATCCCACAGAATCATTCGCGGTTAAACGTAATATAACCATAGGAAGGAAAAATCCAAAATATTATGAAGTGCTTGATGGTCTGCAACCTGGTGAAAAGGTAATAATATCGGGTTATGAGACTTTCGGCAAAAATGAAAAGCTAATTCTTAAAAAATAAAAATAACTGTTAATACTTAAAGTCATGATTAAAACAAATGATTTAACTAAGATCTTCAGAACTGAAGAAGTTGAGACAACAGCTCTCAATAAAGTCACTCTAAATGTAAAAGAGGGAGAATATGTAGCAGTCATGGGCCCTTCAGGTTGCGGAAAATCAACTCTGCTGAACATCCTGGGATTGCTTGATAACCCCACATCAGGAAGCTATATTTTCAACGGCACCGAGGTAGCAAACCTGAGGGAACGCGACAGAACAATCTTCCGTAAAGGAAATATTGGCTTCGTTTTTCAGAGTTTCAATCTGATCGACGAACTTAATGTTTACGAAAACGTGGAGCTCCCACTAATTTATCTTAAGATGAAAGCAGGTGAAAGAAAACAAAGAGTAGAAGGAGCTCTGGAAAGAATGAAAATCGGACATCGCGCCAAGCACTTTCCCCAGCAACTATCCGGAGGACAACAGCAGAGAGTAGCTATTGCACGCGCCGTAGTTGCAAATCCAAAACTGATCCTTGCCGACGAACCGACCGGTAACCTCGACTCAAAAAATGGTATCGAGGTTATCAATCTTCTCATCGAGCTTAATAAGGAGGGAACAACCATTATTATGGTGACTCACTCCGACAGGGATGCAGGATATGCACACAGGATTGTCAACCTGTTCGATGGTCAGATTGTAACAGAAAAACTGACATAGTCCCGCTTCTTGTCAGAATATATTAAGAGGTGCCCATTACAGGACACCTCTTTGTCTATAAGTATAATTATATGTGTCAATTTTTTTGAATCGCTATGTATGATTTATTTACAAAAAAGTAGTACTAAACCGGCGATTAAAAGGTATATACCTGTATATGTGACACATACAATAGCTGGCATGTACTTTGAGATTTCTTAAAGGTAATTTCATAATACTATTACTATATGATAAAGATTTTATTACGCAACGGATTCAGGTCATTGATCAACCAAATGCCATACTCATTTGTAAACATTCTGGGAATGACCGTCGGAATTGCATCTGCCCTGATTTTGATTATATGGATTTCAGTTGAAACCAGTTATGATAAATTTCATAAAGACCAGGAAAGATTGTACAGAGTTGCAATGATTTTGAAAACTCCGAACAGGGATCTAAACTGCGCTCAAATAAACGCACCAGCAGGGCCGGAATATAAAAGTGAGTTCCCGGTAATTGAGAAATCGGTCCGGTTCGATGTAAATCCTGAATCAGTTATTTATAACGACAAAACAATTAAACTCCAGGTATTCTATACCGATAGTACCTTTTTTGATATATTCTCTTTTGACCTTGTCAGAGGTGACAAAAAAAACTGTCTCGAGTCCTCTCAGGGAATCGTATTGACAGAAAAAGCTATAAAAAAGATCTTCGGTTCTGAGGATCCAATTGGAAAAGGGATTCAGATTTCAGGGCAAATATTTACTGTGACTGCAGTCGCTAAAGACCCTCCGGTTAATACAAATATGCAGTTTGATTGCCTGGCACCCATTACTTTTCGTGAAAAACAGGTTCATGTCGGTTGGGATGGCGGGCTAACGTGCTTTACATATCTTAGACTTATCAAGGGTGCAGACCCCAAAGTACTTGAAAAACAGATCATTGAGTATATGGAAAGTGCAATTAATAAAGTATACAGGAGATCAGGTTTTCTATTAACTCCTTATCTTCAGAAAATAAGTGAAATTCACCTTGATTCGACAGCTGATTATGATCTGGGAGAAAAAGGAAGCAGAATGCAGGTTATATTGTTCTCAGCTATTGGATTACTGATATTATTAATTGCATGTTTCAACTTTGTGAATATAAGTACTGCATTATCCTTACGCAGGGTAAAAGAGGTTTCAGTAAAAAAAATATTTGGTTCTGACAGGAAGAAGATAATTTTGTTTTTCGTCATTGAATCAGCAATCGCAATTATTATTTCGCTTATACTGGCTTTCTTATTAGTAAAGATTTTACTGCCGGTTGCTGCACATCTGATTGGCAAAGATCTGACACTGACAGTCATCAGGTTCCCGGTATGGTTATTGATTTATGTCTCATTGTTTATCTTTTGTACTGTTTTCGCAAGTTTTTATAGTTCTTTCTATCTTTCTTCAATCAGTCCGATGGCTTTATTGAATAGCATTAACCAGGGCAGAAGAAAACAAATCTCAAGAAATATCCTGGTAACTTTTCAATATACAATATCCATAGCGCTCACGATCTGTTGTCTGGTAATATTTTCACAGATGCAGTACGTAAAAAAGAGTGATAAAGGTTTCAATGAAAAAAATATCCTGTTGGTCAACCTGAATTCAAAAACCTCTCAGTCAGATAATATGATTAAGGATAGGTTTTCATCTATCCCTGGTGTTTTATCGGTAACCGAGTCTGCCGGCGGAACTCCTGGATTGGGTTTTACTTCTAATGGATATATGGCGGAGGGAGTTGAAAAGCCAATCCTGGCTAATGCACTGTATGTTGATGAAAACTATCTGAAAACGATGGGAATTTCCATAATCGAAGGCCGGGATTTCAGAAATTTGAAAGAAGAAGGTAATAAAGCTATCATCAACCAGTCTTTTGCTAAATTGTTAGGTTGGAATGAGCCCACAGGGAAATCAATTTCAAGAAACAGGATAAAATATGAAGTTATCGGCGAAGTTAAGGACTTCAATACCTCCTCACTTCACAACAAAACTGAACCAATCTTTATTTCAACGACAAATGAATGGAAAAAATATGAGAACATTATTATTAAATACCAGTCTTCAAACCTTCAGGCGATAATTAAAAGCTGTGAATCAGCATTAAAGGAAATCGACCCAAAGGCCCCCTTTGAATATGAGATTCTGGAAGATTCAATTTCAGAGAGCTATTCAAGTGATAAGAAGCTGAATGTTCTTTTCCTCGTGTTGTCTGTAATTGCAATATTCATTTCAAGTCTTGGCTTATTCGGGCTGGCAACGTTCGCCACACAGAGCAGGTTGAAAGAGATCAGCATAAGGAAAATAAATGGTTCGACCATATCTGAGGTCTTCCGGAAATTCAATTATGAATTACTAAAATGGATTTTAATATCATTTATAATTGCCGCACCAGTAGGCTATTGGGTTATAAACAAATGGCTCAATAATTTTGCATATAAAACGACCATCAGTGTATGGCTTCTTTTATCGTCCGGATTACTGGCTCTTTCAGTAGGTCTGTTAACCGTCAGCTGGGCAGCATTAAAAGCCGCAAAAGCGAATCCGGCTGAGGTTCTCAGGAAAGAATAACAGGATCTCTGGTAGGATTGTCTTAGAAATGTTCCGGGCTAAAGCCCTGTTAACATGATGCTTAGTAACCACGGACTTAAGTCCGTGGTTATTGATAATGAGATGATTATGGACTTTAGTCCTAAAATATTAAAGAAACGGTGGTTCCTCTACCCGCTGTGGAATCACATGTTATGTTTCCATTATGAAGTCTCATTATCTGTTTTGAAAGACTTAAACCAATACCGGAACCCGATTCTTTGGTAGTAAAAAAAGGTATAAATATTTTCTCAAGGACATCAGCATTCATCCCAGGACCATTGTCTCCAATTGTAATAATGACTCTTTCATCAATGTCTTTGGATGCATTTATTTCAATTATCTTATCCTCCATGCTTAATTCAAAAGCTTCAACAGAGTTTCTGATAACATTTATAATTACCTGAGCCACCAGTTTATCATCAGCCATTAAAGTCAGACCTGATGGTGTAACATTTATTTTAATTGCAGGTCTGATTTGAAATTTTTCACTTCCCGAATCGAGGAAACTGTTTGCAAGGATAGTTATTCTTTCGAAAAACTCTTCAATATTAATCCTTGTAAATTCGGGCTTTGGGAGCTGAGTGAGACTCCTGTAAGACTCTACAAATTTTATCAGTCCTTTCCCGTGTTCCTCTATAATACTGAGACCTCTGATAGTATCCGAAATTATTTTTCCAGTTATTAATTCCGGACCTGTTTCATTTCCATCTGACTTATAAAAACCTGACAAAGTGGAACTTAAAGAGGTAATAGGGGCAACTGAATTCATGATCTCATGATTAAGGATCTTAATCAGTTTTTGCCATGAATCCATTTCGTGTTTATCGAGTTCATTTTTGATATCCTGCAAAGTCACTATTTTTATCTCTCTGCCCTGCATGACAATTTTTTGCGAATAAACAGCCAGGCTCAGCAAATTATGTTCGACCTTAATATTTATCCTCTTCTGTTCTCCTGCATCAATTGTTTCAAGCAGCTCAACCAGTTTCGGATCTATGTTTTTCAGCTTGTCAATATGAGAAATATGGTCGAGATTGAACATCCTTTTTATTTCAGGATTTACAAATTCTACGACGCCATTACTATAAAAAGAGATTATTCCGGTTCTGATTTTCTCCATTATGCTTTTATAGAACTTTTCCTGAAGTTCTATGTTTAATTTTGCATTTTTTAGCTTTTCATTCAGCTCATTGAGGCTTTTGTTCAGCTTCTTCTCACTTGCAAACCCAATCCCCTCCGGAAAAAATAAAGAGGTTTCATCATTTCTGACAGCACTGAAAAAAAATGCAAGTTTCTTATTTGTCCTGTTTAACCAGATGCTGAATGAAATTGTTATAAGGATCAGGAGGGCCAACGAAAGTGTAGTATAAGAAAGGTCCCTTCCAAGACTGAAAGCAAAGGCTGAAGTAGTCAATATTATTGCTGCCAGGTAGCCTATGATAATAAGATAAAATCTTTTATAGATCATATTTTTTTAACTTATTATAGAGGGTCTGCCTGGTAATACCCAGCTGTGCGGCAACGGCGCTCATATTATTGTCATATTTCACAAGAGCTTCCGAGATCATTTTCTTCTCCATTTCATCAAGAGTGGTATTCTCACTACTAATAGCACCTTTCAATAAAGTATTGAAAACAAAATCCGATGGTCCAAGTACAGTTGAATCGGCCATAATAACTGCCTTTTCGACAGAATGGCGGAGCTCCCGGATATTTCCGGGCCAGTGGTAATTTGAAAGTTTTTCCTGGGCTTGTGTACTGATACGCATATTGCCTTTATTGTATTTCTCACAATAGACCCTGAGGAAATGAGTTGCAAGTACGGGTATATCATCGACCCGGTCTCTAAGGGGCGGTACTTCAATCTGGATGGTATTTAACCGGTATAACAGATCTTCCCTGAATGAACCTTCTCTTACCATTGTGTGGAGGTTACAGTTTGTTGCACAAACCAGCCTGATATCGATGTGAACCGGTTTGTTTGAACCGACTTTTGTTATGTATCTGTTCTGAATAACACTGAGAAGCTTTGATTGTGACTGTAATGAGAGATTTCCAATCTCATCGAGGAAAAGAGTTCCATTTTGTGCCATCTCGAATTTTCCTTTTCGATCGTCTTTTGCATCAGTAAAAGCACCTTTTACATGGCCGAACATTTCGCTCTCAAAGAGAGTTTCTGTAATTGAACCCATATCCACAGTGACCATCAGCTCATTGTTCCTTTTTGAAAGATTGTGTATTTCCCTGGCAATCAACTCTTTTCCGGTCCCGTTCTCACCGGTAATCAGTATGTTTGCATCTGTTACGGCAACCTTCCTTACAATGTTCATAACATTGATCATCGTGGGTGATGCTCCAAGAACTATTTTTTCATTACTTCTGTTAATCTCTTTTTTCAGATAGAGGTTATCTTTTTTCAGGTGCAGAGCTTCCTGTCGTGAAGTTCTGAGTTTCCACGCAGAATTCAACGTTGCAATCAGTTTGCTGTTATCCCAGGGTTTAAGAATAAAATCGACAGCTCCCTCCCGGATTGCTTTCACAGCTAGTTCCACATCGCCATAAGCAGTGATCATAATAACACTTATATTGCAGTCATGTTTTAATATTTCTTTCATCCAGAACAGGCCTTCATTTCCAGAATTAATACCGGCCATGAAATTCATATCCAGCAATACCATATCTATTTCATACTGCCGAAGTTTTTCAGGTATTCTGCTGGGATCAGTAATTGAAATTATTTTCTCAATCTCATATTGCAGCATCATTTCAAGTGCACTGATGACACTCTTATTGTCATCAATTATGAGCAAAGTACCTTTAATCATTTCCTCTTTTTTTCAAAGATTTGAATTTTAATAGTATATGTCAAATATATGTCAAATAATTAGACACTATAACAGGCATTAATAAATTATTAAAAAGTGGAGTATCCGTTTTCAATAACAAGCCCTCATTGATTTTCTTCGTTTACCCCGGCCCCAAGGGGCGCGAAGAAAATCAATTTACTCCCCCCTCGCCTTCGCGTAGCCGCTTCGGCAGAGCAAGGTTGGGGATGGGGTAAATAAATTGATTTTCAAGCGTCTTCATTAACTAATGTTCATGTTTATCGATAGTCATATTAAACGAATAGAGTAAATATTCTCATTATCTGCAACATTTTCAATAGCCGTACGTCTTTAAAGCAAAGAACAAACAAAGAACATAAGAAATAAAATTAATTCTTCATAATTATACCAGAGACATGACAGTTAAATTAAATGCAAATGAAGTCGTCCTTAAAGCAGGTGACACAAATCAGGTGATAGACAATAATACTGTAGAAGGTAAACTGATAGTAACCAATCAGCGGATATACTTTAAAACGCTGAATGAGGAGACGGAAAAATTCAATCTCGAAATCCTGTTTGATAATATAAAGGAGGTAATTTATTACAGCAAAGGTTTACTGTTCGGAGTAAAAGGGCTGAACGTTGTGACCAGGGATGGCAGATCACTCGTTTTTCCACTGAAGAAAAGAGATGAAATAGGGCAGCTTATCAATAAAATGTATTGAAATCAGACAAATCTATTCATATCTGAGTGAAATGACCGGGTTTCGCAATGCAGCTTTTAATATTTTAATGGTAATTGTAAGTAGTGTCGCAAGTAATAGAATTGAGGCTGAGAATAGAAGTGTACCGAATGTGATGTTTACAAAATAATCCCATATACTATCAAGCATCATCATCGACATATAATAGCCACCTGTACATCCCACAACTGAAGCTATAACTAATACAACGAGAAATTTTCTGCTCATAATAAACATTAATGAAGAGATCGGAGCTCCCTGAATCTTTCTTATTCCAATTTCTTTGGTTCGCTTAATAATATCCAGTGAGACCATGTTAAACATTCCAATAAGTGACAGAAGAGTGGCTGTTATTGCAAGGAAAAGATTAACTTTTAATATGCTTCCGTTTATATCCTTCTCATCCTGAAGGGTATCCTCCTGAAGGATGCCTTCGAATACGCTGTTGACTGAAAGAGTTTTCCATTTAAGTGCAATATAATCAAGCACCTGTGGAAGGTCCGGGGCATTAGCTCTTACGGCTATGGTATTATATTGATCGGTCCTGGTTAACCTGAGTACAGTCGGCTCAATCTTTTGCCACAGTCCGTTGGTATAAAAATCCGCAACGACTCCGACAATATTAAGTCGAGTCGTGTCATAAAGTGTCACATATTTGCCCACAGCCTCCTTCCATCCAAGATCTTCAACAAATTTACGGTTAACAATAATTGAATTCTCAGAGCGATCAGCGTCTTTCCTTGCCTCATCAAAAAACCGCCCATCAAGAAGTCGCAGGCCCATAGTCTGAGCATATAGAGGTCCTATATCAAGGACATCAACCTCCAGCCGTTTTTCCATATCCTTGATCGGTCTTCGATAACTTCCCCATCCAATGTGATTTTGAGTACCTCCAGCTGAAATTACTTTAGGGTTTGTCAGTATTTCGTTTCGAAGCGATGTAAAAACTGATGGAGAGACAGGAACAACAATAAGCTTGTTCCTGTCATATCCCAGGTCCAGGGTCCTTTGGTACTCCGCATTCTTTGAAAAAACTACACCCATCACAAGTGACATGACCGATATTGAAAACTGAATTGTAAGAAATATCATTGAAAGTCTGCCTGTTCCCTTGATTGTTGAGTCTCCCTTAATAACCCCTGCTGGACTAAACGAGCTTACATGAATCGCAGGGTAGACTCCTGACAGGAAGCCGGTAAAAAGAACCAGAAGAATAATGAATATCCAGAAGAAGCCATATTTTGTCAGGGACAGTTCAATTGACATATATGACCACAAATTACTATAAGCAGGCACCAGAAACTCAGCGAAAGCAATAGCTACAAAGAGGGCAAAGAAGCAGACAATAAAAGTTTCAAACATAAATTGTGTCACCAGTTGTCGACGTTGTCCGCCAAAAGTCTTTCTGAGCCCTATTTCCTTTAGTCTCCTGCTAAAGATCGATCTCGAAGTATTGGCAAAATTAAAGCATGCTATAAGCAAAATAAAAAGCGCCATCACCGGTGGAGCCATCACAGCTGCCGGATGGAGCGAAGGAAAGAGCCCCGATGACCATATTGTTCTTGAACTCTTTCCGACATCTTTTAAAGGAAATAAGTTGAATCGGTTAATTTTGAAATCCTCACGGGCTCTGTTCTGAACAGGAAGATAGTTCTTAAGTGACTGTAATACTGCTGGCACCATGGACTTATCCGGCACAGTGATAAATAGAACTGTAGCCAACAGTTTCCAGTCAGTATCTTTCACATTCCGCATCAGCAGGAAATTGTCAAAATGGGACATAACATCTATCCGGAAGCTCGAATTTTCAGGAAGATCCTTAAATACTGCACCAATAGTATAGGTAAACTCCTTATTGTCGTTGATAATGGATATAGATTTCCCGATTGGATAGAGATCACCAAATAGCCTCTTTGCCATTGTCTGGCTTACAATAACATTTGCCTGGTTTTTAATGGATTTCAGATCTCCCAGTACAGCAGGGAAAGTAAATATTTCAAAAAATTCAGGATCAACATAGGAAATCTGCGAATTGAAAATATCAGTACCGACTTTCACTGGATAATCAGCACGCATAAGTCGTGCTGATCTCTCAATTCCCGGGATATCCTTCTTTATTTCAAGTCCAAGAGTTGCTGGCACAATACCATACTCCTGCTCTCTGCCCTGCATGTCCCTGAAACTTGTGATTCGATATATCTTATTGAAGTTTTTATGAGTCCTGTCAAATTCATAATTGAACATATGGTTGAAAAATGCCACAATGCAAACTGACAGGGCTATTCCAAGACCAAAAATGTTAATTAAAGTAAACACTTTGTTCTTAAGAAGGTTCCGGTATGTTACCAGCAGATAATTTTTGAACATACATTATAAATTCTCTATTCATATTTCAGTGACTGGGCCGGGTTAACCTGCGCTGCCCTTAGAATCCTGTAACTGATTGTCATCACAGCAATTCCGAGGGCGATCAGGAAACCAGTTGCAAAACTGAATACTCCCGGATTTATCCGGTAATAAGAATTTTCCAGCCATTTAGCTGCAATATAATAAATTATCGGCCAGGCTATCAGAGCTGATATGGAAACCAGGATAATTATTTCCCCTGAAATAACAATGTATCCAAGCTGTCTTTTAAAAGATCTTATACTATGCTTTACCAGATTTGTGAACATGTTGATTTACAATAAAATGGTTAGTAACAGGTTGATAATTTAGCTCCGAATCTGAGAATTTATTCTGAAGATTCCTGCTTAAAAGACGAAAAAAAATCAGGGAAGTTGCAGAAAGTTATTCTTTTATTATTTAAAAGATGTTTTCTTAATCCGAATGCCTGCTTAGCAATGAAAATAACATAACCGGTACTTGTTCAATAACAGATCTTTCCTTCTATTAAATAATTGTTAATGTCAAAATTATTATTTGAATCCCGGATAAATAGTTTTTATATTTAATGCTCCGAGCACTTAGCAGTAATTATTAATTAAATGTTTAAAAACCTAGTAAAAACAGCTG
>Ga0182017_10003171_pt1 | contig 12279 bp, 8 predicted proteins | sample 712E3DmetaG_FD_120492 | JGI IMG/M metagenome (GOLD analysis project Ga0182017, IMG submission 120492) | Permafrost microbial communities from Stordalen Mire, Sweden - 712E3D metaG | ecosystem: Environmental > Terrestrial > Soil > Wetlands > Permafrost | place: Sweden: Stordalen | collected... | reverse complement strand
TTTTCATAGAACCCCTTTTTAAAAAATATGCATGAAGCGTTGCATCAGCGTGCCGACGAAAAAAAGCAGCGCCCCTGCAAGCGCCGTGTACGCGGCCATGATTATCTTCGATCGCAGCGACGGCCGCTCGATCGCGTCAATGACCTGTTCCATGGACTGGAAACGTTTTTCCCTGTTTACCATAAGCATTTTCCGCAAAATCCGCAAGGTGTGCCCGGTAACGCTCGGATTGTATTGTTTCGGTGAAACATAGCGGCCCTTGAGATGCTTGGAGAGGAGTTCCTGCGGCGAACCGCCGGTATACATCGTTCGGCCGGCGAGCATATAATACATCGTGGCGCCCAGCGAATAAATATCGCTGCGCCCGTCAATGTCCCTTCGTCCGTCCACCTGTTCCGGCGAGGCATAGTGGAACGATCCTACCATCATGCCCTCCTGGGTAAGGGTCATATGGTCGGTGTCGTAGTGCATCACCAAACCGAAATCCGTGAGTTTGGGGGCGTTGTTCGCGTCGAATATGATGTTTTCAGGCTTTACATCGCGATGGATCACGCTTTTCGCGTGCGCATGGCCGAGCGCTCTGGCCGTGGCGCGGGTTATTTTCAGCGCTTCTTTCTCCGCAAGAAACGTCTTGGAATCCACGTATGCCTTGAGCGAGAGCCCCGACAGCAGCTCCATGGCGAAATAATGCCGCCGGTTGACTTTCCCGGCGTCGTAGATGATGACGATATTGGGGTGGTTGAGTTTGGCGAGCGCCCGGATTTCCTGATAGAACCTCACCGTGTTGTTTTTATCCTCCGTAAATTTCGTGCTGACCACTTTGATGGCGACGCTGCGGCCCATGACCTCATGAACGGCCTCGTACACCTTGCCCATGCCGCCCTGACCGATGAGCCTGCCCAAACGGTAGACGCCGAACACCGTGCCGCCTTCGGCCATTTGGCACATGTCCCGCAGGTCCTGGATCTGCTCTTCGGAAAGAATCCCCTGCTTGACCAGGACCTCTTCGTGGGTCGTTTCCAGACCGATATTCTTGCTTTTTTTAACCAGGTCGATGCATTGATCAACATGCTTTTGGGAAATAAGCTTTTTTTCCAAAGCAAGTTTTACAATGGATACGACGGGTTCGCCTTGTTCGGACATGGGATATCGGCGCCTTACTAACCGCCTAAGGGCGGATAAGCTACTGATAGTAAGGAATTATCTACGCGTGCCGCGTAGATAATTCAGACACAGTAACTAACCGTTCGGTTACAATTCGTCCCCCTTATCGATCTTTCCCATTACCATGCGCTGCTTGATCATCGGCACGAGCATGAACAACAGAGCAGCGATAAGAAGGATAAGAACGATAACGGCAACGGTAATGATATTCTTTTTATGTTGTTTCTGTTTCAGTTGCGCGGTTTGCGCGGCTTTTACGGAATCCTGCGCGGCCTTGATACGGGCCGAGTCCACCGCCGGGGCGTTCGGGGCCGCAACCGCCTGCGCCACCGCGGGCGCTGCGACGGGAACAATGACTTTTGGATAGCGGACGAACATACTTTTCACCCCGGCAACCGAGAGCGCGTCCTCTTTATAGCCTATGCTGTCTTTCCATTTGTTGGAATAGAGGTGCAAACGACCGATGCGCACCAAAAAGGGCGTTTCCGAAGTATTTGCGTATTTATGGAAGCAGTCCCACAGGTCGATCTTCAAGGCAACCGCTCCCTCAACAACCTCCTTGCCTTTTTTATCCTTATCAACGACCGGCGCGGCCCACAGCAAATAATATCTGCCGGTTTCCTCCAATTTCATCATTCCCGAATATTCCTTGTGTTTTTTGACTGTTTGCTTAACCCATGCTTCCTTGGAAAGATTCTGGGGTTTTATGTCGGTTTTGTCCACGAGCCGGATCACTTCATTGATCACGACGCCCTTGGCGTTGACTCGTGTCAAGGAATAGAACGGTTGGTGTTCCTTGAGCGCCTTGAAAAAGTAGGCGTTGACCGGCGGCACCGCCTGGTTTTTCACGACGGATGAAACGGCGACTTCATCGAAGCTTTGCTTGATGGTAACGAACATCGAATCCATGCCCAGCGCCATGGCCGACGGCGCGGCGGCGGGGCGCGCCGCGGCATGTTTGGCGTGATGCTTGGAACCGGCGAAAACCATGGTCAGCGACAACAACAGAACGATCAATGATGCCTTGGGCGTCATACGGACCTCCTTAGTTGCGGGTTGGTTATTAAGGTTCTCATTCGATTGTAATATAAAAGAATCCAAAAGTGGAGTAAATAGTTAATAATTGCCCGGATTACACCGCCTCCCCCATTCCCGTTCCCTGTTCAACCATTTCAATGCGTTTCCATTTCCCCGCGAAAAAACGCGCTACCCATAAAAAAGATTGCATAATGATAAAAACAGCCGCGGCGGTCCATAGAGTGGAGACCGAACCATGGTTGTGATCGATAATGAAAAGGACGACGAAAAATATCGAATAGAGGGAAAGCGCCGCCACCATGGTCCAACGAGTATCGCCCGCGCCCTGCAGCAGGCCCAAGGTTATAATGCTCACAGCGTCAAACAAGCAGTAAAGCGCCACCATTCGCAGCATCATGGCGCCTTCGGCTGCCATTTTGGCGAAATCGGAGGAGGGCATCGTGTGCGGATTGTGGAACAGGTAATAGAACTGATAAGGGAACAAGATGTACGAGAGCGCCAGCGCCCCCGTAAAGACCTCGCCGAGTAGAAGGCCCTTTCGCCATAGAGCAATCGATACATCGGGCAGTTTCGCGCCTTGCGCTTGTCCAACCAGAATGCTTACCGCAATCGATAAGCCAAGCACGGGGAAAAACGCAATGGAGTTGATCCTGAATGCGATGTTGGACGCCGCCAGTTCAATGGTGCCGATGCGGCCTATAAAAAAGGGGAAAATCGTCCACGCAAGCATGTCGATGAATATTCGCATGCCGCTCGGGAACCCGTATTTGATTAATTTCTCCATGAGCTTTCGGTCGGGCTTCCATTCCCGGCGCACGCTTTTAATGACGGGGCGAATGGAACGAAGGTACGCGAAAACAAGGACGAAAAAACCGCCGGCCTGTCCTAAAACGGTTGCCAATGCCGCGCCGGCCACGCCCATCCGGGGAAATCCCATGTTCCCGAATATCAACAGATAATCAAGCAGGGCATTGATGCCGAAGGCGATGATTTGCATGACCAGAAGCGTCATTGTTTTTCCGCGTCCGGAAAAATATCCGGCTATCGCCGCCGCGGCCACGTTGAAAAAAGCGCCCCGGCAGGAAATATTGAAAAAAACTGTTTCATAGGCGCGTAGGGCCGGGGCATGCCCCGCCCATTTGAAGAACGGACCGGAAATAAGCGTCATTGCGGCGATGACGATACTTGCCCCGATGCTGAAATAGATCCCATTGAGAATGATTGCATGGACTTTGTTTTCCCGGCGGGCGCCGATATACTGCGCTACCAAGGTGGAGGTAAATCCGGCGGTGCCGTTGAAAACGCATATGATAAGCCAGCTTGCCAAACCCGCCGTAATCGCGGCCGCCACCGCCTCGGCGGAATACCACGACAGGAATACCGTATCGACCAATTGCATGAGCATGATACTGCTCATTTGCAAAACAAGCGGCCCCGCCACTTTGAGCAGAACTTTATAAGAACCGACGCCGTCAGCCATGGAATTCCCTCATACTTTTAGCGAACCAGGCGAAGAAAATACTATACCTGCGCCATTGCCATGACCGATAGACTTTGAAGATTGAATATTTTATGCACTTTTTCTCTATTTTTATCGTAATTTATAGTAAAAGATGGAAATACTATAGCGGAGGAAGAAGGAGAAATTATATGAATAAAAAAGGCGCCCTTATTGCGGTGTTGAGCATCATGCTTATTGCCTCGGTTTCAAGCGCTCTTGCGGGAGGGCATTGGGGAGGCAGAGGAGGCGGCAGATATGGTGGAGGGCATTGGGGGGGCTACTATAATTCCTGCAGGTGGGGAATCGGATTATCATCGCCCTATTTCTATGGAGGCTATTACTATGGCTATCCCAATAATTACGTTGTCGTTGAAACGCCGGTGGTACGCTCCACGACGGTCGTGACGCCCGCGTCCGACCCGGCGCAGCAACAGAATCAGGCCTCGGTCGCCTCGGCCGCGCCGAAGGGAGCCCAATCCGCGGCGCAATTGGAAGCGGTTCCCAAGGACAGCGCCGCATTACAGGCCCAACCATCAATCGGCGATACCGCGACGATTTACGTTCCCAATTCGGCCGGACGGTTTACGCCGGTCAAGCTTGTCAAGCGAGGGAACGGTTATACGGGGCCGCAGGGCGAGTTTTATCCGCACAGTCCCACGATTGCGCAGTTGAAGGCGTTGTATTCGTACTGACGAACCCGCCGCCCTGCCGGCCGTCTCTCGAAATATACACCGCGCGCAGAAAAAAACGACGGCTAAGCAATCCACCGTTTGCGAATCGTCCGCGGCAACGTCGCTCTGTTTCCTCCTTATCATTATCGCGGCCGTAACGGCGTATCACAATAGTTTTTCCGGCCCTTTCGTATTTGATGATATTCCGGCAATCATCGAAAATTCCTCCATCAGGAACATCGGGGATATCGGGCGAATACTTTCGCCGCCGCTTACCTCGACCGGAGCGGTAGGACGGCCCATAGTCAATCTTTCGCTGGCGGTCAATTACGCGCTGGGCGGAACGAATCCCGTCGGATATCACATTGTCAATCTACTTCTTCACATCATGGTCGCGCTCACGCTTTTCAGCGTTCTTCTGCGAACCCTGCGGCTCTCGCCGCCGCGCGGACCCCTCGAAAACAAATCCCGCTCCATAGCGTTGGCGGTAACCCTCCTTTGGACGGTTCACCCGCTTTTAACCGAGTCGATAACATCGGTTATCCAGCGTACCGAGTTGATCGTCGGGTTCTTTTATCTGTCCACTTTCTATTGCGTCATCCGATCTTTCACCTCGACGAAAAAAGCTTTATGGTACGGATGCGCCGTGGCCGCGTGTTTGCTTGGAACGGCAAGCAAGGAAATAATGGCCACGGCGCCGGTCATGGTGTTGCTGTTCGATAGGGCGTTTTTTTCCGGTTCCTTCAAAAAGGCTTTAACGCAACGCGCTCCGCTTTACCTTGGTCTGGCGGCAACGTGGATCATGGTGGGTCTGCTTATATTCGGCGCCAACGATAGGAATGGAACCGTCGGTTTCGGACATGGAATGCCCTGGTGGGAATACGCTTTTACCCAGTGTGAAGCGGTGGTTCGCTACCTTGGTCTCGCCTTGTGGCCCCAAACGTTGATATTCGATTATGGCGTCGATACGGTTAAAAAATTCATTACCATATTGCCCCAGACATGTATACTTATAGCCCTTCTGGCGGCCGTCGTGTATGCTTCGATTCGTCAACCCAAACTCGGATTCGCGGGTTGTTGGTTTTTCGGCATTTTAGCTCCAAGTTCGAGTATTCTGCCGCTCATCACCCAGACGATCGCTGAGCATCGCATGTATCTGCCTTTGGTTTCGGTTGTTGCCCTCGCGGTCGTCGGTCTGTTTTTTAGAGTAACGATAAAAACGGGGCTTGCGATCGTCTTCGTCCTCGTTTCACTGCTTGCGTGGAGGACCATGCGGCGCAATGCGGACTACCGAAGCGCTTTTGCCCTTTGGAGCGATACGATCAGTAAACGCCCGGGGAACGCACGGGCCTATAACGACCTCGGAAACTCATTGAGCGCAATGGGAAAAACGCCGGAGGCGCTTGCATGTTACGATACATCATTGCGCATAAAACCCGATAACGCAATGGCCTATTTCAATAAAGCCGAAACATTACTGGAAATGGGCAAGATGCCCGAGGCGATCGAACAGTTCGATCTGGCGTTACGAATCAACCCCGATTATGTTAAGGCCCTGAAAGGCAAAGGTGAGACATTGATCCGAACGGGGCGGGATACCGAGGCCGTTCCATTCTACGAAAAAGCCCTGAGCCTGCGGTCCGACGATATTGACGCGGCCGCCGCCATAGGAAGCGCCCTGTTGAAGGAGGGAAGAATCGCGGAATCCATCGAACGGTTCGAGTCCGTCGTGCGAAACGATCCGCGCAACGGCGAGGCGCATAACAATCTCGGTTTTGGTTTCGCCCAAATCGGGCGAATTGACAAGGCGCTTCCTCATTTTGAGACCGCGATACGCCTTGAGCCTGATTCCGTCAAGGTACATTACAATTATGCGAAGGCGCTTCGACAGGCGGGCCGCTTGGCGGACGCGATTGACCAATACTTGAAAGTCATCCGGATGAAGCCCGATTACGCCACGGCATACTACAATTTGGGGAACCTATACGCCCAAACCGGGCAATTGCCGCAATCCGTTGACGCGTATGAAAAAGCATTGATGTATAAAACCGACTATGCCGAAGCGCATAATAATTTCGGTACGATATTATTCCGCCTTGGCCGTTTGAAGGAGGCCCGCGAACACTATCTATCGGCATTACACAATAAACCCGACTATCCGCAAGCGAAACAAAACCTTGCCGCTCTCCTTAAATCTCCGGCCAGGCCAGCGATACGAAAATAGCGCGGTGGGAGAAATAACTCCGAAAGACTAATTATCTAACGAATTTCTTAAAATAAATATTTTGTTTAATTATATTTTTTTATTTATATTGTTACTGTTAAAAAACGACTTGGCGGACTTACCTGAATATTCAAATAAGCCAAAGCAATGGATGACCGACATCAGGGAGGATGTAGCGTCGTGGCCCATAAATTAGCGATTACCCCCGATAAATACACCGATTGCGTCGGTGCTTCAACCACCTAAAGAAAAGAGGAATGTAATGAAGTCCATCGCCATCACAATTATCAGTATATGGGTTATCGGCGTTTTTTTTTTGGCAAACGCCGGGGATAAATACTCTTTGGTATCCATCGGTGTAGGCGATACGGGAACCCGTCACAAAATCGCTCTGTGCGGAGCGCCTCTGGAGGATGGGCGTCAGGTGGGGAAAGACAAATTGGAGATTCCGCTCACCGACAATGAAATATCCTGCCTTCAACAAAAAGGGATCCCCTATTCCATCATCAGCTATGATTTGGAGTCGCTCAATCGCGCGACATGCGAAAAAAATAATAGAAAAATCGATTCATTGCGCTTACGGGCGATGTCACCGATGACAACGAATTCGGTCAATGCTTCAGCGCAACAGGGTGATCCCATAAACATGAAATACGGATCACTGGGTGGATATTACTCCTTTAATGAAATAACCGCTGATCTTGACTTGATGCGCTCAAAATATCCCAAACTGATTTCGGTAAAAAAGTCGATCGGAACCACCTCGGGGGGCAATCCCATCTGGATGGTCAAGATCTCCGATAATCCGGATATCACGGAGAATGAACCGGCGGGGGTATTTGACGCCTGTCACCATGCCAGGGAGCCGGGCGCCATGGCCGCGCTCATGTATGCGATGTGGTATCTTCTTGAAAACTACGGCACCAACCAGGAATGCAAATACCTTGTCGACAATCGTGAACTCTATTTTATTCCCATGGTAAATCCCGACGGCTACGTGTACAACCAATCGACCAACCCTTCCGGCGGGGGCATGTGGAGAAAAAACCGTCGCAATAGCGGAGGCGGGAATTACGGCGTCGACATCAATCGTAATTATCCCTACCAATGGGGCTATGATGATTTTGGGTCAAGCCCGGACCCAAGCTCGGAAAACTACCGCGGGCCCTCGGCGGCATCGGAACCGGAAGCCCAATCAATTATTTCTCTTATCAACAGCCATACTATCAAGGTTGGAGCGACGACGCATTCATACGGAAACTTGTACCTGACCGCCTACGGATATGATGAGTTTGACCCGGAGCAACTTGACGTGCACAACGAGTACCTTGAGTATGTCTCAGCCCTGAATGAGTATTCGTGTGGAACAGCATTCTTGGCCAACAACGTTGCCAACGGTCGCTTGCAGGATTGGCAATTGCACGAGCGGGGGATTATTAATATTGAGCCTGAAATAGGAAGCCAGGGGTTCTGGCCAAGCTTAGAATTCATTTTTCCAGAATGCAGGGAAAACCTTCGATGCTTTCTGTATCTTTTCTGGATGGCCGGCGCGCGGGTCGAACATAACCGATTTTCGCTGGCAAGCGGCGGGAACCTCGCCATCGGAGCCAATCAACTTGTCATGAACCTTCAAAACCGGGGTCAAAGCGCCTCGGAGCCGCTTGCGCTTACTTTCAGCGCAAGCGATCCGTATATAACGATAACGGACGCGACAATAGCGGTCGGATCTCTTTCCAGTAGGGAAATCAGGAATGTATCAATGCGGTTTAACCTAGCGTCTACCTGTCCGGCAGGTCATACCGTTAAACTAACCGTTTCGCAAAATCAAGGCGGATTTCAAAGAACCGCGTCAGCGCTTTTTTCATTAAACGGAAATTATAATTTCCTGTCGTTCAAAAACAACGGTGAAACGAAAACATATCTCAACGGCGATGGCCAATTGTTTATGAACCAAAACGCCCTTAAACAAACCGTTCCTCAAGGATTACTCTTTCACGACTCCAACGGAAAAGGGTTTGGCGTATGCGCCGATGGATTTTTACAATTCACCGGTTCTCTTTTTAACGAGTATCAATACGAACAAATGAACAACGCCCAAATAACGACCGGCGGCCTCATCATCAGGAATGCAAACAATCCTATTATGGCTTCATCCGATATCGGCAACATGCTGATATCGGGCGAGAAAATAATCCAGACGCTTTTCCATTAAGCATGATGAACCTTATTAACCTTTTCTAACAAGGAGGCTCGAATGAGCAGTATGAATTATGTTCGCGTTAACAGAGCGGTTGCGACGGTCGCGGTATGCCTTGCCATGGGAATCGGGACGGTAATGGCGGATAATGTGTGGACCGGCAGCGATAAAACATCCACGACTTCCCGAACCGGGTCCGTCGGCATCGGAACCTCGACGGTCGGCAGCAAGCTGCAGGTAAGCGGCAACTCGGCAATCGGATATTCATCAAGTACCGCAGCGCCGTCGAACGGGTTGGCGGTTTCCGGCAATGTCGGCGTCGGCACCACGACGATAGGCAGCAAACTGCAGGTCAACGGCAACTCCGCGATCGGGTATTCGTCAAGTACCGCGGCGCCGTCAAACGGTCTTGCCGTCAGCGGCAACACGGGTATCGGCATCACTAATCCCAGCTGCAAGCTTCACGTTAACGGCGCCGCGGCCGTCGGTTTCTCCGCTGCGCAGACTGTTCCGACCAATGGCCTTCTTGTCAATGGCAACGTCGGCATCGGCACCACAACCGCAAGCGGAAAGCTTTCGGTATATTCGGCGAATACTACGCAACCGGCAATTTCGGCGACATCATATAACGGCGGTCCCGTCGTGGTTATTGATGGTCAGGGAAGCACGGGGTCGGCGCTGGTGGTCTATGGTCCAGACATGAGTGGAAGGTCCGCGGAGTTTTGGGGCGATGTCCTTCTTGAAGATAACATGAATGTCATGGGCACTATACAGTGCTCTTCCTTACAAATCAACAACTGGACCATCGAAGCTCCCGACTATGTTTTTGAAAAGGATTACAAGCTCCTGAGCCTTAAGGAAGTGGAAAAGAAAATATCGGCGGAAAAACACCTTCCTGAAGTCCCAAGCGCGGCTGAAATGAAGAAAAACGGCGTTAATTTGTCCGACTTGAACATGACGCTTCTTAAAAAAGTGGAAGAGCTTACTCTCTACATGATAGAGCAGAATAATAAAATTGAAAGCCAAAATAAGAAAATCGAAGACTTGGAAAAGAAAGTATCACGATAAAATTGATTTCTTTGAAAGCTACAGCGCGTAAAAATGGGTTGTTCCCATTGTAACTGCCATTGTACGCTTTTAATCAGTTTATTCGGGTTATGCCGGCGCGAGGCGAGAAGGGGTAAAAGCATGGCAGCACCCAGTCCCGCTTCCGCCAAATAGGTTATTTTAACTGCGCAACGCAGAAAGAAAGAGAGTATAGCGTATGTCCAAAAGAAAATTCAGTATTTTATCGTGCGCGTTACCGGGCCTTTGCATCATGCTTTTATTGCAAGCCGGATGGGGAAAGGACTGGTATGACCTGCGCGGCGGACAGACTCAAATGAAATCGACGGCTGCCGCGGTAGATCCGATCCCGGTAAAGCCGTCGTTTATCATGACGGCGATTAATAAATCGGGCTCGACCGCGCAAAGCAAAAACGATATTGATCGTTATACCATACAAATCGACATACCGGGATTTTCAATCGATAAGAGAACTATTGAAAATACGGAGTATTCAGCGGTAAGCGTCCCCGATTTCGTCGGGCAAAACAGGGACATCGGCAAACCGGTAGTTCCGGTAAAAATCATCGTCGTGCCCCTGCCTTCCGGTAAAAAACCCGTCACAAATGTGAAAATCGGCCGGGAGGTGGAAGCGGTTGTCGGTCAAATAAATCCCGCTCAGACGCCCACCGTTGATGCCAAAAATTGGCCTAAACCTCCCTTTGCAAAAGACACCGCCTTTTATGCATCAAACGGCGCCTATCCGAATGACAATATTTTTTCAAGCAACATAGAAAAAATGAGAAATCACCGTTTTTTAAGGTTAGCGATTTCACCGATGCGGTCATTACCCGCCGAAGGGAAGGTCAGGGTTGCGACGCAGATAGGTATCGATATCCTGCTTGAAGACGATCCTTCTTACACAAGTGAAGAAGATGACAGCCTTTCGGACCCGAATGGATTTGACAGGTTTATGTTCAAGCAGTAACGCACGATCGATCGAAACCGTTTTGACTATAAGCAAGGAGAAATCAGATGAACCGAAGCAGTAAAATAATTGGCTGTTTAAGCCTGCTGTTTATCCTGTCGATGCCTTTGTCGGCCCTGGATACAAAGCCGTTCCGCTACATGATTCTGATGAACGATCAATTCGCGTCAAATGAGCTTTTGAAAAATTTCATTTATTGGAAGAAAGTCAAAGGAAATAATGTGGTGCAGGTCAAAACCTCCGAAATCCCCGCGGTGGCGCCCGGCGCCCCTACCTCGAAGGAAATCGAAACCTTTATGCAAACGCTTTCTGCCGATAAATATCCGACCTACTTGTTGATAATAGGCGACTCGGATCGCGTGAATGGCGTTGAAGGCAGGTATATTAAAACTTCGGCAGGGGGGTACACCGATCTTTATTACGCCTGCCGCGATCAAGCCGATTATATCCCGGAAATTTTTTACGGACGGTTACCGGCTGCGAATAATGACTCATTAACTTTAATGCTGCAAAGAGTGTTGGCCATGGACCGCAACCCGCCTGCCTCGAATATGTACAATAAAGTTGTTGCCGCAGCAAAGTTGCAAGGCACTTCCATAAAAGAGGAAAACGGTTATACCGAAACCATCGATGCCATCGCCAGCTATTTTGAACAGGATATTTTACATAAAGGTTATATATGCAGCCGCATTATTAGCGACGAAATCATGGGTGATCCCAGCCTTACGGAATGGGACCCCGCAGGAATTCTTTGGAACGCCGGAACCAAAATAGGACCGCGGGTACTTGATAATATGGGAACATGTGCAAATATTTCAGACAGCGTAAATGCCGGCATAGCGCTCTTGGTGCACCGCGACCATGGGGTGGTAGATGGATTTGAATCTCCCGAATATTCGACGCCCGATGTTCAAAATCTAACCAACGGCGAAAACCGTCCTTTGGTCTTATCTATCAACTGCTCGACGGGCGCTTATCATAAGCAAAACAATTTCGCGCAAGCATGGATGATAGCTCATAACGGCGGCGCCTATGGCGTTATCGCGGCGGTCGATGTTTCCGATTCCTGGGGCAACAATTGGATGACCCATGGAATGTTTATCGGACTATTGCCGAATTACATCGCCATGCATAACAATTCGACAAACCCTGATTGGGGTAAATCATTACCTGATGCGTCGCCATTAGCAGAGGGACAGGCATTTCGGTTGGGACCGATGCTCACTTTCGGAAAAATGTATATGCATAATCATTATCCGGTTCCTGCAGCTTTGGATGAAAGCCAGTTCCAGCTCTTCCACGTCTTCGGCGATCCCGAAATGGAGGTCCGTCTCCATACGCCTCAACCGATAACCCCTTTCTACCCGAGTTCGGTGCCGATCGGAACCACTTCGTTGACGGTGAACGCAGGCGCCGCCGGCCTTCAGGTTTGCATCCTCGGCGCGGGGTATA
>Ga0182017_10003169_pt1 | contig 12285 bp, 12 predicted proteins | sample 712E3DmetaG_FD_120492 | JGI IMG/M metagenome (GOLD analysis project Ga0182017, IMG submission 120492) | Permafrost microbial communities from Stordalen Mire, Sweden - 712E3D metaG | ecosystem: Environmental > Terrestrial > Soil > Wetlands > Permafrost | place: Sweden: Stordalen | collected... | reverse complement strand
TTTTTAATTGTGACACGATTTTAATATAGCTTGCTATTCATCGTGGAATTATCAATTCGCAGGGTTCATAGCATTGCATTTAAGAATCTCATCGAGCCCGCATCTTTTAGCCTTAGAATTGTTTATAAAAAGAATTGAATCGACAAGATATATTCGTTTACAGAAATTTTTCCAGCAAAGGAATCCGTCTCAGCACTAGGTGACTGACTATAAAACACAGTGGGACGGCTATTGCACATGCAATTGTGAATTTAACAATTGGATGCCATGCAAATTCCCGCAGAGCGAGTGTAACCAGGATTAGAATGGGCGGATGAAAAACATAGACTGAGAAGTAATTATCCGACATGAATTTCTTGAATGTGCCCTGAACATTGAAGCTCTGTCTGGAGATGACTATGAGTCCAAGGCAGATGCCAACACAAAAGAACGATTCCCACAAAGCATAGGCTGCGCTCTGCCAGTAGACGCCGCCCTCATACTTGGCAAAGTCACCGGAAAGCCCTCCTCCGAGGATCTGAATGGCCAGCCAGAAGATCGATCCGCCGATCAGGCTGCTTTAAACCAGATCATGCCGAAGGAATAAGGGATTCGTACAAGCCAGTTCTTCCTGGAAGCGATGATCCCTACGGTAAAGAGGACAATGTACTGCGAGAAGTAACCGAGCTGCATGTTCATTATGCTCGAGCCGATCGGTTGAACCAATCGAATGGAGAAGGCAAAGGCTGCAATGAAGAGAGCGAGCCCGGCCACAGCCAGATGCCCTGGAAGCTCTTCCTCCGGCCGTGGGCTTTCTGGGTCTCGTAGCAATAGTCTGAAAACGGCATACGCCGCTGAAAAGATTAGAAGGGACAAGGCAAACCACATTGGCCCGGAACCGCTCAGAAAATCCAGGCTTTGAATATAATCTAGGAAAAACTGCCAAACTGCTGAGCGTGTCGTACTCCATTCGAATGCCAGAAGATAATAATTGATCGTCGTATTGATGAAGAGCATATAGATCAGAGTCGGAATGCCCAACCTCATTGCACGATCACTTAAGAACTTGCTAAAACCCTTACGATCAAATGAACCCGGCACGAAATAGCCAGCGATCAGGAATAGGAGACCCATGGAGTACGCTTGCGTGAAAGACTGGTAAATTCCGAAAAATGCAAGAGAAACAATATCGTGCTTTGCAGGCTCAATATAGTACCACATCCCTAAGTTAGAATACGTCACTGCCGCGTGAGTCATGACTACAAAAATAATCATGAGCCAACGGATATTATCGATGAAGAATAACCTACTGGAGGTGGTCATATTTTCTGGCACATATTCTCAGTTTACGACAGGTTCATCGATCCTTTCGCCAAGCTCATTTGAGTTATTACCGCTATTTATTACATAAGCGGCTATTGAAGTGCTTTCTGTGCGAGTTCTTCTGTCCATTTGCGGATTTCTGCCAAATCTCGTGTGTCGATCAATCCGGGACTTGTCTCCTTGAACCCTGCTGCTTCGAATTGCTTTATGAGGACACCCAAGGTTCGTCGGAAGATGAAACCCATTTTATTCTTATCCATAACGCCGCCGAAAAGGCCCAGAGCAATTGGGTTCAGATGGTACTTCAATGCCTCATCTTCCAGATGCGACTTCTTGATCTTCTGCAAGTCTTCCGTTTTGCCTTGGCGCTCCAAGAGCGATTTTACGGCTGAAGAAACGAAAATCGCAACCTTCTTTTGGGCTAGGTCTTTCTGGAAGTTCTTCAGAAAATCATCACTCTCACCGGTCCATCTGCCCATCTTGAGACCGCCGCCAACGATAACAAGCTCGAATTCCGAAATATCTTCGATTTTTTCTTTCTTGGCATCAACTACTTTGACCTCGAAGTTTTCTTCGAGAAGGATTTTCGCGATTTCTTGTGAGGTTAAAGCAGTGGCACCATAGCGTGTGCCGTAAACGATTAAGGTTTTCATTTTCTCACATCTCATTGTGATTGGAACATATAAATAGATCGAACCGTAATAGTTTTGTGAGTAAACCATCTCCTGGGGTCCACCTTATGAATATGCGCAAAGCTTTTCGATTTGGGTCTGTCTTAGTTTTTATTGCGTTCTTGGTGTGCATTAATGCAGCTTCTGGATTGCCTCTAAATGCAAGTAACATCTCGACCGGTGGACCAACCGATCCCAAGGAATTGGAAGCGTTTATGGACGGGACGGTTAACGCTGAGCTGAAGGCACATCACATTCCAGGTGCTACGGTGGCCGTAGTCAAAAACGGCCAAATCATCTTCGCTAAGGGCTACGGGTATGCGGATATCAGTAAACGTAAAGCCGTAGTTGCAAATCAGACTCTCTTCCGCATAGGATCCGTTAGCAAGCTCTTCATCTGGACGGCAGTGATGCAGCTCGCTGAACAGAATAAGCTGGACCTGGACGCCGATGTCAACGTATATCTAAAGGATTTTCAGATTCCTGCTAACTATCCCGGACCAATCACCCTCAAGGACCTTATGACCCATACCTCAGGTTTCGAAGATCTGGCCACAGGTGGACGATTGTTTGTTCGCAATGAAACAGATATCGTCCCAATGGGAGAATATCTTAAGGACAAAATGCCTGCTCGGGTGCGCCCACCAGGAGAGGTTACTGCCTACTCGAACTACGGCTCCGCTCTGGCTGCATACATTGTCGAGTAGGTATCTGGAATGCCCTTTGATAAGTACGTTGAGGAGAAGATTCTCCTCCCCTTGAGTATGAATAACAGCTCCTTTCAACAGCCTTTGTCGCCGAGACTTGCCTCGAATATGTCCAATGGCTACCTCTACTCGAACAATGCTTTCACAGCGCAGCCCTTCGAGAACGTACAGGTCTGGCCTGCAGGCTCTATGAGCACTACATCAGAGGACATGGCGAAGTTCATGATAGCTCATCTGCAGAACGGGCGATATGGTAACAGTAGCATACTTAATGAGGCAACAGCACAACAGATGCATAGCCAGCTTTTCACCAACGACCCAAAGGTTAGCGGCTGGACGTATGGCTTCTGGGAGATGCGATTGAATAATCAGAGCATGATTGGACACGGCGGCGATACGATCCTGTTTCATACCCTGATGGAGCTGCTTCCAGAGCAAAACCTCGGGATCTTCGTTTCCTTCAACGAACAGGCCAGTGAACCAGCAGGCGGCGAGCTGTTGCAGATCTTTATGGACCATTACTACCCGGTTCCGTCTCAGCCCTTGCCCAAATCCATCCCTGGATTTGAGAATAATTCAAGCAGGTTTGCAGGCAGCTACCGGCCAACCAGGAGTGCTTATACCAATTTTGAGAAGGTAAGCTCTCTATTCCAGGAGGTACAGGTGAATCCCGGACCAAACAGTACCCTATTGACTTCACAACCCGGAGTGGGCCAGGGGCAGTGGGTGGAGGTAACTCCACTGGAATTCCGTCCAGCTGAGAACATGTCATCCCCGATGTTATTCTTCGATGGTCTGGTCTTTGGCCAAGATGGACAGGGCAATATCAACCACCTATTCTATGTGAACAATCCCACGACCGCCTATGAGAAGGTGGCTTGGTACGATAGCACCAATTTCAACTATCCCTTGCTTGGAGCCTGCGTTCTTCTCTTTCTATCAACGCTTTTCTGGCCAATTGGCTTCTTATTCAATCGCTGCCACACGAAGTCTGAAAAGCCAGGCCGAGTTCACAGATGGGTTGCAGGAGCGGCTTGTATGCTAGATCTGCTCTTCATGGCAGGATTGGTAGCTTTATCAGCGGTCGCCCCAATGTCAATTATTTACGGCATCCCATCATCGCTCAGTGCCCATCTAGCGATTGCAATAGTTGCAGCAGTCCTAGTTCTATCGTCAACCGCATTAGTGGTTCTAGCCTGGAAGGACAGCTATTGGAGCATTGCCGGTCGAGTCCATTACACTCTGGTTGTCCTTGCGCTTCTGGCCTTCATCTGGTGGTTGAACAACTGGAACCTGCTGGGCTTCAGGTTCTAGTCCAGCCTTATTTTTCAGCCATAGAATCTCGATCTTTATATAGATGTTATTATTTCTGCTTTTATTGCATAAGAGTAAGTCAAAGCAGGATAGTTGATATCGTGGAGAACAATGTCGCAGGTGCTCGTGATAATAGGGAGCCCTCGGAAGATGGGCAATAGCTACAAGATAGTCAAACGGATTGAGAAGAGGATGAGAACGCTTGGTGACATCGAGTTCAACTACTTCTTTCTCAGAGATTCTCATCTTGAACTTTGCCGAGGATGCTGGTTGTGCCTTTCGATTGGAGATGACCGCTGTCCTTTGAAAGATGATCGGAAGGACATTGAAAAACAGATGATAGATGCAGATGGGGTTATCTTCGTCTCGCCCGTGTACAGTTTGAATGTCACTGCCCTGATGAAGAACCTCTTGGATAGGTTTGCCTATACCCTCCATCGGCCACGGTTCTTCAGGCAGAAGGTCATGATCGTGTGCACAACTGGAGCTTTAGGCCTGAAAGAAACCATTGATCGCCTCTCCGTTATTAGATATGCAGGCTTCAATCTGGTCCATACAGCAGGATTTTACACTCCAGAAAGTAATGTCGCTCTAAAATCGAAAAACAGAATCGATAAAGATATAAATCTCGCTGCAAGGAAGTTTTTTGAAGCCTTGCAGGCGAAACAACCTCCTTCGCCAAGACTAATCTCGCTCATCGCCTTTAGGGCTCAACAGGCAGCATTTGCTACAGCTCACGAATACAACCTTTCAGAGTGCGACTATACCTATTTCAAGGAAAACGGATGGTTTGAGAAGGGTAGACAGTATTATACAGATGCGAAAATAAATCCAGTCAAAAATATGATTGCCGTATTGGTCGGCAAAATAGTAAGACGAAACACATTGAAGGAGTTCCAGGGAGTTCCGTGGAATTCATGAATTATTACTGACAGAGGTCTTCAATTCATTGATCCCAATCAGCCGTAAGTCGAAGCTAGAAATATGAACTGATTCGTAATTAGGACTAGCCGACGCCTCGGCACGTCTGTCGGATTAGTTCAGCCTGCTAGCCCTTCGGTGGATGGCCTGCTCCTTGACATGACACTGCCCAGCTCGCCTGTTATCTCCTGTAGATCTCCTGAGCTTTGTGGCTATCCTTCTTCAGACTCCTGATTGTGGGCTTCTGGACAGATATAATATTCAGGTACTTACCGGAAGGGTTAGATAGAATTGCTTGACAAGATAGCAATATGTCAATATCGCAGGAAATGACACCGCAGGAAGAAACGATAAAGAGGGAAGTATGGAATACTTTGCGAGAACTTAATGATTGCTGGACGAAGGGTGACGGGTCCGGCCTTGTCAACCATTTCCACAAGGATATGGTAGCGATAACGCCGACGAAACGAGAAAGACTTGTGGGCTGCGATGCGTGTGTCGCGAGCTGGATGGGGTTTGCCAAAGCGGCTAAGATCAACTCCTGGAAGGAAATAGACCCGCTAATCACATTACTTGGTTACACGGCAATTGTGACATATTATTTCGATATGAGCTTTGATATGGGCGGTCAGACAATCAAAATGGGAGGGCGCGATATGTATGTCTTTTTAAAAGAGAATGGCAAATGGTGGGCTGTTGCAGACCAATTCTCGCCTTACCCAATGTAGATAGATTGTTGAACAACAGCATCGATCGGTACAGGTAAATCCACTGAGCATCACTTCATTGTCGGTCAGTTAAGTCAGGAGAAAGACGATTATTCAGCTAGGCGAGCTGCATCCGCAATTTCGTGAGCCGAACTTAGTGTTCTGTAGCCGGTGTAGCCAAAACACATAACAAGCATCCACTTCAGGACCGAGTCTGTGCCTGCGTAATCCTTGGTGGTCTTCTTCAGCCTCTTGGTCTCGATGTGCAGGTTCGGCAGTGAGGAAGAACGTTTGAGATAAGCCTCCTTTTCCAGGTCCTCCAGGGTTTAGGGGGAGAGATTGTACTTTACTATGATCGAGGAATAAAGGGAGGTTGAAGTCGATCTGTTGGACCTCTCATAGACTCCAGGCACAGGCTTGAAGATCATGCCTCTTGGCCGGGGCCTTCAGCTCCGAAATGATGTATCCCTCGAATTGGCACCAAATAGTTTTGCAGAAAACCATTATCTAATGAATGCGTAAAAATTTTAGGGCTTATGATAGTAAAATAATTAAAGGATTAGAGCGATACATATAACCAAATTATTATAGGAGTGGATCTAGTGTGGCAAGCGTTAGTCCTATCTTCAATTTAGGTAAAATAATGTTGTCGATGGTCTTTCTGGTTATTCTTATTTTACCGACGTATGCAGCGGATAGTGGAATAGGCAGAAACCCGCAGATCATGATCATGGGACCGAAAGAGAATACAACTCTGTCCGCAGGAAACGTCACCATAACGGCCAACGTGACGAACTTCAATTTGGTGCCCAAATACGGCCAGAGAAATGTTCTCGGCGAGGGACACATTCATTATTACTTCGATGTTCCTGTTCCAAGAACTATTGGAAAGCCTGCGGTGACGGCCGCAGGCACTTTCGTTCCCATAGTAAACGAATCCTGGACTTGGCCAAATGTTAAGCCTGGCAAACATAACTTCTCGGTTCAGCTTGCAAACAACGACCACACTCCATTGATCCCGCTGGTATTCGACCAGGTCAACGTCACTGTAACGAGCAACTCAAAAATGGATGCAAAAAGTGTGACCATAGGCTTGACCGCTCAGAACATCGCCTTCAACACTAGCATCATTACCGTGCCTGCCGGTTCAAACGTCACAGTACTCTTCAATAATATGGACCGCGGTGTCGCTCATAATCTGGCAGTATACGAAACATCGGCAGCGACAAAGGCCATCTTTCTGGGGGACATCTTCAACGGGCCAAAGATGATAGCGTACAACTTTATGGCTCCGGTTAATCCAGGGACCTATTTCTTCAGATGCGATGTCCATCCAGTCAACATGTATGGCAAGTTCATAGTGACCTAGCTTCAGGGTCGAAGTCACTGGATTTCGAGGGATTGACAATATCCCGTTATTTTTCTTAAGCATTCATAGACGATAATCCAATCAATCGATTGAAGCTTGAGCCTTAGCTGCATGAATCGCGAAAAAGAAAGATGCGTGAGCAGGCTACAACCGCTCAAGGCACATCTTGGCATTATTTCTACTTTTTAGGAAGCCCGAAAGCGACGATATAGCCTCCTGGATTGGCACCAATCTCAGCAGGGCTACCAGTGGGCACAAGCAGCATACCGTCTCCAATCGAAGGCCCGCCTATTCCCACAGGTGCTCCAACGTTGAACTCCCATAACTCCTTGCCACTATCTGCATCGAGGGCCATGATAATCCCTGAGGAGATCTGTGGAGTATCTGTGGCAGCCGCAAATGCATTGTACATATACGGTTTTCCTGTAGCTGTTATATGACCTGAGAAGACCAGTCCATTTGTCACTAAAGGCGAGCACCATGTCGGGAAGTAAGTCTTGTATTCCCATTTGATCTTGCCTGTCTTGAGGTCAAGCGCCACAATGGAACCATTGCCTACTCCGTTGGGCATAGCATCAAAGGCTGGCACTACGTGTCCTTCTACTCCGGGTCCGAGGTAGAAAATAACTCCTGTATTGCTTACTCCTGCGTATGCTGTGCTGTTGTCAGCCGCAGTGTAGGCTTCCACGCCGTTCTGAGTTCCTGGCCAGACTACTCCGCTTCCGTTTGTTGCAGGTGCGGCCGAATCTCGATAAACCACGCCCAATGTCTTCAACCATATGGGCTTTCCAGTGGTTGCATTCATGGCAATGATATCCCCTCTCTTATCATGACCTATGACTATTTTTTGAGGCTCTTTGCCCAAGTCCATTGTAGCGAGAGTAGTTCCAAAGGAAGGGTCCCAGTCATGGAGGTCGGGAAGGCTAACATTGAAAACTGTACCTTGTGCCACGAGCGGAGTATTCCACAGAATCTTTCCATCGGTCAGGTTTAGTGCAATTATGTTGTTTATGTACAGGTTGGGACCTGGCCTGGTTACTGCAGTCATATCTGGCGCCGCATTGCCACACGGCAGATAGGCTATTCCTTTCTCAGTATCGATTGACCCGCCAGACCACGCGGTCGCTCCGCCGTTCATGCTAGTATTATTGCCTTCTACCCATGCTCCTACTGCCGTCTTAGTCTGCCAGACAATCTTTCCGGTTTTTTTATCAAGACCTGTAACAGATCCCCTTGCTGGGATACCAAATGGTGGCTCATCTCCTCCAGCCGATCCGGCGATGACCAGATTCTTCCATATGAGCGGGGGAGCAACCATCTGGAAGGCTCCACCGATTGGTTGTACAGGTGGCGATTCCCAGATCACCGTACCATTAGTTGCGTTTAAGGCTACAACGGTCCCGGCTGTACCAGTGGGCGCATATATGATGCCATTTTCACACAACATTCCGTGAGAGAATCCTCCCCTCCCGACAGACAATGATGTGAAATTGGGGCTGTACTTCCATTTGGTCAAGCCAGTATCCATGTCAAATGCGATAACCTGCATGTAATTATTGTTTTGACAATAACCGGTTTTTCCAACTATCAAAGGCGAGTTCTCAATCGAGCTGTTAGTGTTGAGAATCCACTTGACCTGTAGCTGGTTTACATTGTTCTTGCTTATTAGCGTCTGCGGGCTGTGCCTGGACATGGCATTATCGTAGTTTACCATAGGCCAATCCTGGGCAGATGCTACCGATATGCTCAGCAGTATCAGTGCCAAAACGATATATTCTTTCAATTCTATCAACTCCTTTTTTGCCACGGAGAATTACCAAAGTTGCCAGGTTCGAAGCATGCTGTGAACGTTTTAGGTGGATCTAAGTATACCTGATTTTTGAATTAGAATTCTCGCATCTCCGCAAGATAATATTAGTAGCCTTACTAACTTAAAAAATTTTGTATAGAATATCACCTGTTCCTTGGCTAGCTGAACTATATTAGAATATCATTTCAGCTTGGAATATCTCGTGTTTTAGGAGCGGAGTTGAAAGGATTACTGCAGACCTACGAAAGGAATAGAGAATATCACTGGATGGTGCATCGAGAGGAAAATAGTCGTGTTTTAAGGAGATTAACTCTTCTCGTTTCTATTGCTCGTTTTCAAAACAACAAAATAATTGATATTTAACTCAAATCTTCGAGTTGTAAAAATACATAATAGAAGAAGCCGAGGCGGGCTACGAAAAAAGCCCACCCAATCGCATTTTTGAATATTCTTTCTACTTTCCGGGGAGCCCGAAGGAACTGTGTAGCCTCTGTATCGCGTGTCTATATGTGACCAATCGGCACTGGGCAAACAGTATTCAATGACTGCCAAACTAAATACCAACAGGGCTGCGGCCTGCACCTCGATCTTCTCGGCCACCTTTCTGCCGGCACAGATCTTTTGATCCCGTAAGGACCCGGCCAGGTATTCATATCTTGGCGCATGAAGCGTGGGCAGAAGCATAAGGTTCCACAGCCCAAGGCAGGAGGTCTATATGCCAGAACCAGCCGCATTCTTAAGATTGAGCAGTTCTTTGGAGATAAACCGCACCCTCCCCAGTCTCAGTGACATTATAATTCAAGCTAAGGGGGTCATAACCATCTTTGGTGAATGAAAACTGCCAAGTTCCTGGTTGTCCGCTAATGACCACAACTCCATTTGAGTCTGTAATCCCTTGAAAGCTGTTTCTCGCTGCGTCTTGTCCAGTGACCTGGACATTAGAGAGCATCGTCCCGTTTAGGTTTCCTTCATGAACGTAGACTATCCATGCAACCTGATCTTGGGAAGACGCGATCAGCACCATACTGCTGCCTATTAGCAGAATTAATGCCGCTAAACACCAACCTTTCTTCATATATTTTCTCCTAATCTCATTCCTTCTGCATTCTATAAAATATTGTCGATCGTTCTAGGCAACTCTAAATACATGATGCGCCTCTATTGGTGCAGCGGCAGAATGTCCGCTAGGAAACGTCACATATTGTTCCTGGAATTGCCCCTGGACCTCAAACAAACATGCTATTTTTCATAAGCGATCCTAGTAGGGTGCATTTAGCCACAAGTTGGCCCAGTATTCCCAGTCACTGGAATCATAGTTGTACAGCATTTGGTTTGCTCTTGCAATGTCCGCAAGGTCCAGTGCAGATTGAGGATAGTTGTAGGGATAGGGTTTGTACTCGCTATTATACAAATTCTGGTATTCTCTTGCAGTGCCCGCATGGTCAAATGCGGCCTGTGGATCGTTGTAGGGGTAGGGATTGTAATAACCCTGCCCATTAACAATCAGTAAACTGGTAGTAAGAAAGACCGCAATGCTGAGGCCTACTAACAGAAGACTAGATCTCCGATGATTAAAATTACCTGTCATATCATTTTTTTCCTAATATCTGATCAATAACTACAACTACATTTGAACGATATATAAATGTAAGACCGAACGAACCATTGAACGGTTGAGTGTGTGTTTCAGGTTATACTCATATGACATTTTGATTTTTTCAATGCCACAGACCTACTCTAAAACCTTGTCTCATGCGCGGTACGATGAAGGAGTCAAGAAGATGTGATACAGCCGAGCAAGAAAATGTAAGCAGGTTTGCGGCTCAATCAGCCGTTTGTCGATATGGGTTCATATTGGATGCAAAAAGAAAAATATAGTTAGAATCGTACCCGGAAGTAAAATCGCACTCGGATCATGTCAGACCCGCAATTATTAAATCTACCGCAATCATCATTATAGTTCATGAAAGCAGGTTTTATCGGGCTTGGGCATATGGGCATGGCCATGGCGAAGCGGCTTCTTTCCCAGGGAGTCGATTTGATCGTATGGAACAGGACTCCTGAAAAGGCCAAGGATCTGGGTGTCGAAATAGCTGAAAGCCCTGCTGCCCTGGCATCAAAAGTGAATGTGATCATAATAAATCTCTTTGATAGCGTTGCGGTGAGATCTGTCATTGAAGGAGACAACGGCCTACTTAGCAGCGATATCCAGGGAAAGCTGGTGATAGACACCACGACAAATCACTTCAATGATGGATTACGAATCCCGTATTAAAATCGCACGCTGCAGGAACTGTTTAAAAAAAGTTGTAGACTGAGTGGTCGGGTTTCTGCGCGTAGGTGTTTTGACGGTTGTTTTGGAAAGGTTGTGAGTGGGAAGTTTGCGTGGTATAAAAAACGATGGTTTGAAGTCAGCTGCCGCCCGCGGTTTCCTCTGCCATCTCTTGAGCCAATTTGCTATCAACTTTGATAGCTATGATCCACCCGCCTTCCGTATTGCATTTGATATCTTCGTCTAGTGTTCCTTTTCGCTCTTTTGAAGATTCCACTGGTGATGGTGTTTCTTCGCCTTTGGGCACGGGTTTAAGAAGGGCAATTTCCGTTCCCTTGGTTATTTGCCAGATGTTGCCTTCCGATTCAACTAAGATAGCGTCTGGGTTGTTTCGCTGTCTTCTTATATCGCTCAATGTGGTCGATGCCTTCTTAAATCCACGTTCATCGCGAGTGATTAAGGTAAGAGAGTCATCGCCTTGTATACACCATTGATCAAGGTCAATTTTGCGTTTACCTTTTTTTAAATGTCCTAACTCTCCACGTTCTTTTATGGTCATAACTATTAATAGAAAATTAGAGGAAGTTAAAGCTATCGTGTGTATCAATTTGAAAAAAGTTCATTTAGGGACACGCTGGATATTATGGAAAAAGGCATCTTCTGAAGGGAATCAGAGCATATGGCGATACAAGATGCCTTTCCAATATGTAGATCTTATTCACTTTAGATATATATTTCTTTTGCTAAATTGGTCTATATCGATCCATCCTCCTTTGTTCGAACTGCATGTCGAACACCGGTTCTAGAGCAATAAAGCGTTGGTCGAGAATTCGGCGCTACTCGTCTATCTCCATCATAATCTCCATCAGCACCGAGAATATTGCAGCCTCCAGGGATCATCAAAAGCATGGAAAGCCTCGCTAGAGTGCTTCTTCACCATCTCAGCCAGCCTCTGACCGTAGATCTGGTCCTCCTTCTTCAAAGCCCTGCTCGCCTTCAGCCACCTGGCTGAGACCTCTTTGGCTCCCATCCTAACGCTCTCAAAGCTCCTACCCATAGCTAATCACCCAGGCAGAACTCTCTTGGCCACATCTCCTCATCTTCTTGCCAGCTCTCTTTGCTCCAGTTCTTCTCTTCTAACCTCATCTGGATCATCTCCTCCACATCGGAGGGTCTGGCGTGGAAGATCTCCTGGAGGATTTGCTTGGCCGT
>Ga0182017_10003166_pt1 | contig 12291 bp, 8 predicted proteins | sample 712E3DmetaG_FD_120492 | JGI IMG/M metagenome (GOLD analysis project Ga0182017, IMG submission 120492) | Permafrost microbial communities from Stordalen Mire, Sweden - 712E3D metaG | ecosystem: Environmental > Terrestrial > Soil > Wetlands > Permafrost | place: Sweden: Stordalen | collected... | reverse complement strand
CGGGGAAACTTTCGGACGCACCAACTTCCGCACCAAGATGGACGAAGTGGAACTGCTGGAGTCGTATCGCCGTTTGCTCGCCGCCGTCTACGCCCCAGCCGCGTATTTCGAGCGGGTGAACCGTGTGCTGGAACTGCGGCCTCGCAGCGACTCTCACTTCGCTCTCCCCTGGCTCTATGCCCTGCGCTGTGTGGTCTTCTCGATGCTCTACCAGGGCGTTCTGGGCCGCTACCGCCGAGCCTACTGGCGCTTTCTGGGGCGGGCGATCTGGCGAACGCCGCGGCGTCTAGCCCGTGCTTTCTCGCTGGCCATCTCAGGCGAGCACATGATTCGCTACACCGCCGAGGACGTGCTGCCGCGGCTACAGCTGGTCATCGAGCAGGTACGCGCCGAGCGCGAAAGCAAGCGCCAGGCGGCGGCGTAGCTAGAGTCCGTCGGGAAATTGCGGGCCGCCCGGGAGGGCCGGCCCGCGGCACGCGGGTCGCGTGGGCGAGGGCGTGAGGGTGAGCGAGTTCGTGTGGGGGACGCGGGAGCGGAAGGCGTGGGGCGAGGGCGTGAGCGCTCCGGGTGCCGCGGGCCGCTCACGCTGTCCGCCCACGCAGGCCGCTATTCGCCGGTCGCTCATGCTACCGCGACCGCTCACGCTGGCCGATCTGCGCGCACAAAAAAGGCTATCCCACGCTGGGCGCGGAATAGCCTTCTCAATCTGAGTGCTGCGAGCCGCTTACCAGCGCCCGCCGCCGCGCCCGCCACGTCCACCGCCGCCGCCGCCGCCGCCGCCACCACCGCCGCCGCCAGTGCGCTCGCGCGCCTCGCTGACGGTAATCGTGCGACCCTGAAGGTCGCGACCGTTGAGGCTACCGATGGCGTGTGCGGCCCCTTCGTCAGTGGCCATTTCTACGAAGGCGAAACCACGCGGCCGCCCGGTTTCCCGATCCGTAACCAACTTCACCTCGGACACATCGTGACCTTCCGCCTTGAATGCTTCACGAAGATCAGCCTCGGTGATCGAGAAAGACAAATTCCCAACGTACAGTCTCTTACCCATATCGCGGCTCCTTGTTCATTTTTGCGCGGGTCAAATCCCAACGCACAGCCCGGTGTTCAAGCGAGCCGACCGATGTGCATATCCCAGGGATCGGCCGAATGCCACCAATATCGTCGCGAACAGCGACGATTTTTCGGCTGATGTGGGGATGGACTCTACCGTTTGCGCTCGCTTGACGCGCTGGTGGGGAACGAACCGTCTCCGCTCCGCCGTCGCTTGCGGGTTCCGTCGAGAGCTTTGACTCCCTCCGCATGCAAATGCAGGACCTGGTCCAGCTCCTCGTGAAAAGACACCTTGCCCGCGGCGATCTCGCGCAAAGCGGTTACGCCGGGATTGTTGTCGCATTGGACTAGCGGAACCGCACCCTTGGCCAGGGCGCGGGCGCGCTGGGCGCCCAGCACAGCCAGTGCGAAATGATTGCCTATCGCCTGAATGCAGTCCTCTACCGTAACACGTGCCATATGTTTTCCTCCCGTTCAGTCCTGAGCGCGCTTCGGCTGCCTTGACTACCCTGGAGGCTGACCAGAATGTCACCAGCCCGGGCGGGGAGGGAAGACGACGTGGAAAGGACAGAGTCACAGTACCACGCAAAGTGTGAAAGACGAGGAGGAACAGATTCGGAGGTTTCTGAGCAGATCCCACCCTTGTCTTGCAAGCGCGTCTCCGCCCCAGCAGGAGAGCGGGCTCAGACTCGGCGAGCCTGGCAGCCTACCAGCGGCCGCCCGAGCGCTCGCGTCCGCCGCCGCCGCCGCCAAAACCACCGCGTCCGCCACCGCGTCCGCCACCGCCACCGCCACCGCCACCACCACCACCACCGCCACTTCGCTCGCGGGCTTCGCTGACGCTGATCGCGCGCCCTTGGATCTCGCGACCGTTCAATGTCTGCATGGCCTTGGCCGCTTCGTCGTCAGTCGACATTTCGACAAACGCAAAGCCACGCGGCCGCCCGCTCTCGCGGTCGAGCACGACCTTCACGTCAGCCACAGTGCCCGTCTCAGTGAAGACCTCACGCAGATCCGCTTCGGTCACGCTGTAGGCCAGATTGCCCACGTACAGCCTTTTCGCCATGTCGTTCTCTCCTCGTTCTTCTGTCAGTGGACGGTTCCGCGGTCCACGCGCTTGCCCTGGAAAACGGGCCATTGTCCCTATGCGCCTCGCTAGCCGGAACGCCCTGGCTCACCAGATGGAAGACCGTGGCAGAACGGAAACGACGTGAAAAGGACTGGAGAAACGATATCAGGATGCGCCGGGAAGTCCACAGGCGTTTGAGAGGTCCGGGCCGTCCGGCCCCGGCTACGCCCTTCCGACTGGCGACGCAAACCCGGTTCCCTTGCGGTCACCACCCATCGTGCTGGTGCAGTTCGACCCGCCGCGTTCGCCCAAAAGCGCCAGACCGAGCGCGATGGCGCAGGTGTTGCAGAACTAGGAACACATGAAGGGCAGAGTCCTGGTAGTGGATGACGACGCAGACGCCCGGGGGGCGCTGGCCGAAGCCTTGCGGGATGGTGGCTACACGGTCGAGACGGCAGCCGACGCATTCAAGGGGTTGGGAAAAGTGCCTGACTTCGCGCCGGATCTGATGCTCACCGATCTGAAGATGCCTGGCATGGACGGATTGGAGCTTCTGCGCAAGCTGCGCAGCGGCGGGTACGATTTGCCCGTGGTCGTGACCACCGCGTTTGCCGATGTGGTGACTGCGGTCACGGCGCTCAAGCAGGGCGCGGCCGACTATCTAACCAAGCCGCTCGATCTCACGGAGCTGTCCCTGGTTGTCGCGCGCGAGATGGACCGCTTGCGGCTTCGCCGCGAAGCCGGGCTGCTGCGGGCCCGCTTGGCCGAGCGCTACAGCTTCAGGAACCTGGTGGGCAGCTCACCCGCCATGCAGACTGTGCTCAAGGTGCTGCCCCAGGTTGCAGCGTCCAAGGCTAGCGTGCTGATAACGGGCGAGCCTGGGACGGGCAAGGAGTTGATCGCCGCCGCAATTCACGAACACAGCCCGCGCGCCAAGGAACCCTTTCTCAAGCTCCACTGTGCGGCTTTGGCCGAACCCCTTCTGGAAAGTGAGCTGTTCGGCCATGAAAACGGCGCCCTGCCCGGAAGCTCGGGCCGCCGTGAAGGACGGCTGCAGCAGGCGGCCGGTGGTACCCTGTTTCTCGACGAGATCTCCGCCCTTCCGCCCGCTTTGCAGGTGAGACTCCTGCGCTTTCTGCAAGACCACACGTTCGAGCGCATGGGGGGCGAAGAAACTCTTGATGTGGACGTACGCGTAATCGCGGCCAGCAACCACGACCTGCGTGAAGAAGTGGCCATGGGTCGTTTCCGTGAGGATCTCTTCTATCGGCTGAACGTGGTCAACGTCGATCTGCCACCTTTGCGTGCGCGCCCCTCTGACATCCTGGCGCTGGCGATACACTTTCTGCGCAAGTATGCCAGCGAGGACGGCAAGCCTTTGGAGGGTTTCTCGGACGAGGCCCTGGAGAGGCTGGCCGCCTACGAGTGGCCGGGCAACGTGCGCGAGTTGGAGAACGCCATCGCGCATGCGGTGGTGCTGGCCAGTGGGCCGCGCGTGACGGCCGCGGAGCTTCCGCCCAATGTGGGGCCCGCAGCGGTGCGGACGGCCGGCATTCGCATCCCGGGCTCCAAGATGGAAGACATCGAACGGCACGCCATCCTGACCACCTTGGAGGCGACCGGCGGTTCCACCACGAAGGCGGCCGATATTCTGGGCATGAGCGTGCGAACCGTCCAGTACCGCCTGCAGCAATACCACAGCGCGCCCAAGAGCGAATTGGGCGCGCCCACGATCATCTCAAGACGTCCCGACTAGCTAGTTTCCGGCACTGCAACTCGTTCTGGCAAGAGACCGCAGCCATCGGAGCGAAGCGTGGATGAGCGTCACCTCTGGGTAACGGACGTTACCTGCCGGTGTGGAAAGATCGCGCGCCAACGCTGCCTGACTGTGCCGACGAAGCATCCACTGACGCGTTGGTCCTCGTGCAGAATCGCTATGTCGGAAAGAACCTATTCACTGACCAGCTCGACAGTCCCTCTTGCTCCATCCAGCGTCACCATATCCCCGGTCTTGATGAATGTTCGGGCGCCCTTGGCGGAAACCACAGCGGGGATGCCATATTCGCGAGCCACGACGGCACCATGGGACAAGGGACTTCCGATCTCGGTGACCAGCCCCGCAATCAGACTGAAGTAGGGTGTCCAGCCGATGTCGGTGAACGACACCACCATGATCTCGCCCCGTTGCAGCGCGGCCGCTTCGGCCACGCTGTTCACGATGCGGGCGCGGGCTTTGACTATGCCGCGGCTGACCGGGATGCCTCTTATCTGATTGCCAGTGATGGCGACCGGTTCCTCCTCCTCCAGCGGCTCAGGGATGCCCACGTTCATCAACGGGAATTGCAGCTTGGCGGTCTCAGGGAGCTGAGCCCTGCGTTTGTTGGCCTTGGCTTTCCAAGCGGGGTCGCGATCCGCGATGAGTCGCCCGATCTCTTCTCGGGTCAGAAAATAGATCTGGTCGGTGTCGTCGAGCAGACCACGGTCCACCAGCGTCCTGGCATAGCTCCGGTAGGCTGTGCGGGTTCGATTGACCATCTTCATGGACAGGGCCTTGGTCATTTCACGGTTGGCGACGGCCTTGCGGGCGGCTCTCTTGAACAGGTTGATGAAAACGCGTTGGGCGAACGTGAGCTGTTGCTTCATCAGTGCACGCAGCTCTTGCGCGCTGTCGCCCTTGCTCTTCGATAGTTTTCCGGCTTTCAGTGAAGCCTGAATCATGGAGACCAATTGCTCCTGGTCTTCTTCCCAAGGCTTCTCTCGCAGCTCCGCTTCTCGTACGCAGCGGTGGCCGTGCCGCTGCAAGAACGCGCAGTAGCTTTCGCGAAGATGGGTCGGGGCCTGCTCCTCAATCAGTCTCAGGGCTGCGGACGGAGCGGCGGACGCCAGCGGCTCGGCGAACCCCGCGGAACCGCGCACGAGGTCGGCGAAGCGTTCGAGCGACTTCACCGCGTCGGCGCTTTCGATATCGGGATTGTCGGCGAGAAGATGCGCAGCCAGGGAGTGATCCCGCGCCTCGGGGAGCCGCTTGTTGCCAGTGACGATACCCATCATAATCGAGTAGTAGAACCCCGATTGCGCCGAACCGAGGATGTGAAAGCAGAAAGCATCCACCAGCCGCTCAAAAGCGAAGTCGAGGGTTTGGTAGTCTTTGTGAAGGTCGCCGGTCATCTCCAGCCGGAACCCCTGTTCCAGTTTGCGCAGCTTCTTCACGCTGCGGCCGGCAAACTGGATGGTGGTGATTTGCTTGAGGAACCGCAGGCACCGGGGAACGATTGGATCCAGCTTCCCGACCTTCAGTTCGGGCACGTCGGTCGCGCTCAAAGAGACGATGACGTCTTCCTTCTTGTTCAGCGCCAGCTTGCGAATGTAGAGCATGTACCGGCTCAGGTTGAAGAAGAGCCGGTTGTAGAAGAGTTCCAGCGACCGCCATTTCCGGATGTCTTTCATCGAGAGGACGCCGGAGCGGGCCGCTAGGTAGCCCAATCCGATATCAATGGACCGGCCACAGACTGAATGGGTCAGCGGGGTGACAACCCCAGGCATCATCTCGCCGATGTTTCCTAGAGACCACACGTCGGGGCTCTCGCCTTTCACGTCGTCGAGCTCGTTGAAATGGACATCGTCCAGGGTGGTAATGGGCCGCACCTGCAGCCAGTGGATCATGCCCGCACTGTCGATGGCCCACTCGAGGTCAACTGGGTGACGGTAGGCTTGCTCCGCCTTTCTTGCCCCGGACATTAATTCCCGGACCTGCGCGGCCGACAGCAAATCGCCGTTCTTGGTGATCTGCGCTGCCAGGTCTTTGCCACTGCCGAAGACCAGATACTGCACGGCATCCTTGTTGCCGCTGACCAGAGCGTCGCCGGTGCCGACCGCGACACTGATCACCATCTTGTCTCTACGGTTGGACACCGGGTCAGCGCTGAAAATGACCCCCGCCTTCTCGGCTGACACCATGTTCTGCACAATGACGGAGAGGCGAGTGTCGGCCCGGTGGTGGACTTCCCTGGAATACAGCGACACCCTGTCGGAGGAGGCAGCCGCCACGCACTTGCCGATAGCCGCCTTCACCGCTTCAGCGCCGCTCACGTTCAGGTAGGTCTCGAACTGGCCGGCGAAAGAGGCGTGCAAGCCGTCCTCGCTCATTGCGGAGGAACGCACGGCCTTGGGTCCGTGACCGAGAGCGTGCAGATGCTTGGCCAGGATGTCTTCCGGGATCTCGTGCCCATTGGGATGGATGATGACGAACGAGTCGGGAACCCTGAGCCCGAGCTGATGCAGCACTTTCAACCCGCGGGCCTTGCCCCCCACGGGCTGGTCCTGTACGTCGTGAATGAAATGAAACAAGAGTCAGTCCACCTGATAGAGGTCGGCATGGAATCCGTACTCGGCCATGCCCAGGCCGTCAATACCATTAAATCGGTAGCTGGCGATTCCTTCCCGCATCATGTACTTCCCGTCGTGCAGATAGGGGAACTCCCCGTGCCGCTGGAATTCCAGTGCGTGCTTCTTCCCACTGCGGGTGAGGATCTCGATGGTGCCGCGATCGGGTTTGAGTTTGTCGCGGTGGATGGTTTCCAGATCGGTAGTCTCGACGATCGCATCGGTCACGCCGTCGGGCCCGGTGATGAAGCCGGCAGTCAAGCGCCCGAGGAACTGCCATTTGATGGTGGTTACCGTGAAGTGGGTGCCGTCGTCGGAGATGCCGGTGAACCAGTAGTGCCGGTCCCAGGTGAGCCAGTTGCGCGAGCCGAAGGAGTGGTCGCGTGAAGCCCGCAGGTTCAAGTCATAGCGCTTGCCGTCGAGTTCGATGCTCCCGACGAAGTTTCCCGTCTGCTCATAGTGGACTTGCTGGGTGTCCTTCATGGCGTGGAAGAACGCTTTAGTCCACTTCTCGGAGGCGATGGCCTTGGCGATCAGGTTCCGGTCCGAGCTTCTGGCATAGTCGTAGACCGGATGCTCCCCGGTGAAAAGCAGATCCGCCTTGCAATTGTGGGGCTGGCCTTGCCCATCTTTGACCGGCCCTTGGTAGGAAACCCGCCACTTCTTTCCGACTTCGACGGGAACCCACCTGAGCGCGCCCATCTGGAAGCCCTCGCCGTCCGGCCCAGGATCATCTTTGATGCCGACGAACCCTAGGTTCGGAAAGTGAAAATCGAACCAGTATTCATGAGGGCGATTGGGGCCACGAAAGGCCATGCGCGCGATGAAGGCGTTCCCCGCTTTGTCGCTGCCATAGAAATAGGAGCTGTCGTTGGGGAAGGGCTCGTCGAGCTTCACGTGCTTCTGTTCGAGATACTCCACAGGATACTGACGGCTCTTGCTGCGGTTGACCATCAGCCGGGCGACGAGTTCTTTGAGCATGACTTGCAGACTAGTGCCTCAACCCTTCGAAAAGGAAAGTTCATGCTGGGGAGCAACAAGCGTGCGCCTTTTCGAGGTTTTTGCTGTATGATGCCTGCCACGCTGCGCCTATGGTCGCAGCGCGTGTCACGTGCGAACCCCAAGCCCGCGCTGAGGAACCATGAACAAAGTCATAGCTCGCTCATTCTCAAGTCTGGTTTTGGCCGTGGTGCTCGGATGGGCACCGGCAAGCCTGGCGCCGCAGGCGGATGGCTTCTCTCTCGACCGGTTTCAACCGTCGCTGCCCGGGGATCGGTTCTTCGGAGTCGAAGGCGGGGATCCGGGCGGACACCTTCTGCCACGGTTGATGCTTCTGGGCGACTACGCCTATCGCCCGCTGTCCCTATACAGCGAGCCGGGCGACGTGCGGGTTGGCGACATAGTCAAGAACCAGCTGCTCGTGCACATCGCGGCCGGCGTGACCCTATGGGACCGCCTCCTGGTAGCGGCTGACATGCCCCTGACCCTGCTCTTGAGCGGCCAGAACCCGACCGTGGCAGGATTTACGGAGCCGTCACCGTCGGGATTTGCCGCAGGCGATCTGCGCCTGAGCGTACGCGCGCGACTAGTGGGCGCAGCTCGTTCCCCGGCCAGCCTGACTCTGGGCGGGCATGTGTTCGTGCCCACGGGAAACAAGGGCAAGTTTGGCAGCGACGACACTGTGCACGGCATGCCGGTGCTGGGCTTCTCGGGCGAGATTCCCATGCTGGCCTACGGGGCAACCGCAGGGGTCGATATCCGCAAACGGGACAGCTTCATCGACAGCACCATTGGCACGCAACTGATTTTCGGCGGCGCGGTTGGGCTCCTGCTGGCTGACAAGATGCTGCAGATTGGGCCTGAGGTCTATGGAACGACGGTCATGGTCGGCCCCAACAGCTTCAGCCGCACCACCACCAACGTAGAAGGCATCCTGGGATTGAGGGCGAGGCTGGCGGCGTTTGTGTTGGGCGCAGGGGCGGGCCCGGGGTTCACCCGTGGAATGGGGACGCCAGCCCTGCGGGCCTTGCTTTCGGTGGCCTACGCGCCCGAGCCTGCACCGCCCCCGCCTCCGCCCCCGCCTCCGCTTCCGCCCAAGCCCAAGCCCAGGAAGCCCGCCGATCGCGATCACGACGGCATTCCCGACAAGAACGACGCCTGCCCCGACGAGCCGGGGGTAGCCAGCGACGATCCTGCAAAGAACGGTTGCCCGCTGCCTCCGCCTGACCGCGATGGTGACGGCATTGCAGACGCGGACGATGCATGTCCCGACGTCAAGGGCGTAGCCAACAGCGATCCGAAAGAGAATGGCTGTCCGCCCGACACCGACGGCGACGGTATCCGCGACGACGTGGACGCGTGCCCCAACGAGAAGGGCCCGCCTGACAGCGATCCGCAGAAGAACGGTTGCCCCAAGGCCGTTCGGGTCACGCAGGGTGAAATCGTCATCCTGGAGCAGGTGCAGTTCAAGACGGGCAGTGCTGTGATCCTGCCGGTCAGCGACGATCTGCTACGCCAGGTGGCTGGTGTGCTGGTCGAGCATCCTGAAATCGTGAAGCTCGAGGTGCAAGGCCACACCGACAATCGCGGTGGCAAGAAGTACAACCGCAAGCTCAGCCAGAAACGTGCTGCCTCGGTGATGAAGTGGCTGGTGACCTTCGGCCAGATCGACAGCGGCCGTCTCAGCGCGCATGGGTACGGATTGGAACAGCCCATCGCGGACAACGCCACGCCCGAGGGCCGGCAGAAGAACCGGCGGGTGCAGTTCAAGATCGTTGAGAAGGCCAACCGAGACAAGAGCGAGGTGAATCCATGAAGCGCACCAAGGGAAACCGGGCCTTGCTACGGACGGTTGCGCTGGGACAGATCCTGCTGCTGGTGGTCGCGGGCTGCAAATCGTCATCGGACAAGGGCAACAAGGCCGTCGTCAACCAGGCCCTGGTGGGCAAAGACGGCGCCGTCACGGTCACTGATCCCAACACCGTGGTCAACAGCTACGCCGCTCTGGCGACCGATGCAGACGTCAACGACCCCAGTGTGACCGTGACTGCGGGTGGTCTGGCGGGGTTGGCCGCCGGGGATCTGGTGCTCATCATCCAGATGGCCGGTGCGACCATCAACGAACCCGCCGATCCCAACGACGCCAGCTACGGAAACGTCACCAATCTCGGAAGCGCCGGCAACTACGAGCTGGTGGGCGTGACGGGCTTTTCGGCAGACACCATCACGTTGGGGAGCAATTTGCAGAACTCCTACACCGTGGCCGGCAAGACCCAGGTCGTCCGCGTCCCGCAGTACAGCACGCTGACTATCAATACTGGAGCCTCCATCATCGCGCCTCCGTGGGACGGCGCGAAGGGTGGCGTGGTTGCGCTGCAGGCTGCGACGACTCTGGATCTCAATGGAGCCATAGACGCCAGCGCCACGGGCTTCCGCGGCGGCGCCACCCACACCGGCGAAGCAAGTGCGGTGACTGACCTGACCATCTACCGTTCGGCCGACCCAAACGACGGCGCCGAGAAGGGTGAGAGCATTGCAGGCTGGCCTCAAGCCACCACCTTCGCCTACCGCTATGGCCGGGGTGCACCTGCCAATGGCGGGGGCGGCGGCAATTGGCACAACGGTGGCGGCGGTGGAGGAGCCAACGCGGCGGCCAGTGGTGTTGGCAGCGATGCGAGCGGCCCGAACTGGAACGGCCAGGGCGTGATGTGGGGCAGTGTCACCGGGGCGGCTGCCTGGTCCCTGGACCCTGGCTACGCCATGAGTGGGGGTCCAGGCGGTGGCCGCGGCGGCTACACCTATTCGGCCCTTAACGGGAATGCCCTGGCGGATCCACCGGGAGACGCCGCCAGTTGGGGCGGAAACAGCCGACGCGAGCGCGGCGGACTGGGCGGGCATCCACTCACCAGCAGCCCGACTGGGAAACTCTTCCTGGGCGGCGGCGGTGGTGCCGGCGACGGCAACAACTTGACCGGCGGCAACCTCATCGCCGGCCCGGGCGGCCGGGGCGGCGGCCTGGTGTTCGTGATCGCGGGAACGGTTACGGGTACTGGCAGCATCCTCGCAAATGGTGCAGACGGGGGCAACGCCAACTCGAACGGTTCGGTTTCAGGCGACGGCCCGGGCGGCGGCGGAGGCGGCGGCACAGTGGTGGTGCATGCCGGTACGCTGGCGACGGCCATCGTAATAGGGGCGAACGGCGGAGTGGGCGGCAACCAGATCAACATCAACAGCAACGCCGAGGCCGAAGGTCCTGGCGGTGGCGGCGGCGGAGGCTACGTCGCCCTGTCCGGCGGTACGCCGACAACGGTCACGGCCGACGGTCGCTTGGGCGGCACGACCAGCGCATCGACCGGCGTTACCAGCGCCTTGAGCGAGTTCCCCTCCAATGGCGCCACTGCTGGCCAGGCCGGCCGGATCGACGCCACGGCTGCCTCCTCCATTCATTACTACACCAACCCGACCGTGACCATGGCAACCAAGCCCACCGATCCCACGAGTGTGGGCGTAGGGACCTTCTCCTTCACCAGTGCCCAGAGCGGGGTCACTTTTGAATGCAACCTGGACAGCGTTGGCTACTCGACCTGCCCAGCGAGCTACACCACCACTGACCTAGCCGATGGATCGCACACCCTTCTCGTGCAAGGCAAGGATCTCAATGGAAACCTCAGCACCACGCCCGCCTCCTGGACTTGGCACGTGCTGCGCGCCGGGGACTTGGATGGTGGGGTCGACGCCGAGGCAGAGGAAGCCGGCGCCGCGGACGTGGCAGGGCTGGATGTGCCGCCTGTCATTTCGGACGCGGGAACGACGGGACTCGACGCTGGTGAAGGGCTCGATGGCGTGGTCCTCTTGGACGCGAGCGAAGACAGCAACGGCGGTTCCCAGGATGGACCTGGCACCGGGCTGCTAGACGCGGCGGCGCGCATGGATGTCGCAGTGGCGGCAGCCGATGTGCCTGTCAAGTTGGACGCGTCGGCAAACGGCGCAGACACCAATGGGGCGGAGGACACGAACGGGGACGGAAATGAACTCGAAGTGTCCGCCCCGCAGGACGCACAAGGGGTCGTGGTGGTGGAGCCGCCTTCCGGTGACGCAGCCACGGCAGCCGATCAGGCTGTTTCGCCGCCCCTGCTGGACGCCGCCGGGACGACTATTGCCGATGCGGCTGTGCCGGGGCCTGACGCGGCCGCCCTGCCCAGCCTGAAGGCCATGGGTGGCGGATTCTGCGCCGTCAGCCCGATGCACGACAGCGCGCCCGGGCTCTTCACCTTCTTCTTGGTGGCCGCATTCGGGCTGCTGGTTGTGCGCCGCCGGCGACGCTGACGATTGGCCGGAATTAACGGGCGGCCTCCCGGTCGCCCGTCGCAGAAAACTGAGCTACTGCGACCAGGTACCGGCGCCGATGTCGATCTTCCAGCTGGCCAGGTAGGTCGGCAGCAATGTCGTGCCGCTGCCCAAAATCAGCGGCTGGAATACATACGTCGTCAGGTAGTTGTGCACGCCCGGATTGCTGGTGTCTTGGTTTCCATACCAGTGATCGCCCCAGTACATGAACACGGTTCCCTTGCTCCCCACGATGGGCAACACCCAGGTACTCTGGGTCATCCAGGCTTTCTTGCCAGCTGGTGCAATGTACCCCTGGTAGGTCCACGGACCGTTCATGGATTTCGCTGTGGAATAGAAATCGTCATTGGCTCGCCACCCTGTCTTGTCGGAGCCGATGAAGTAGTAGGTGCCGTTGGTGTCCTTGAACACTGTGGGTGCTTCTATGCCCCCAGTCGTCCCGT
>Ga0182017_10003165_pt1 | contig 12291 bp, 10 predicted proteins | sample 712E3DmetaG_FD_120492 | JGI IMG/M metagenome (GOLD analysis project Ga0182017, IMG submission 120492) | Permafrost microbial communities from Stordalen Mire, Sweden - 712E3D metaG | ecosystem: Environmental > Terrestrial > Soil > Wetlands > Permafrost | place: Sweden: Stordalen | collected... | reverse complement strand
GTCTTCGGCGAAGGCCCGATGCAGGTGAAGGGCGGCGCGTTCAAGGAGGATTTCAAATACAGCGCCGAAGACATTCGCTTCACGACGAAAGGCAAAACGCTTTACGCCATCGCGCTCGGCTGGCCGGACGACGGGAAAATCCTCATCAAGTCACTTGCCAAAACGGACGACTCTGGCGTTAACAAAATCAAACGCGTCGGGTTGCTCGGTTACAAGGGCAAATTGAAGTTCACGCAGACCGCCGACGGTTTGACGGTGGAATTGCCCGCGCAAAAATTGAGCGACCTGACCTGCTCGTTGAAAATCACGGGCAGCAACTTGAAGCCGGTGACCCCGCCCATGATCGGCCCGGTGATTTGTCCTGATTCGAATGGCGATGTGTTCCTGTCCGCCACCAACGCGACACTTCATGGCAGCCAGCTCCAGTTGGAAACACGGGGCGGATTGCCGGACATCGGGTATTGGGACAATGGCGATGAGTGGGTGTCCTGGAAGGCGCAAATGCCCAAGACCGGCACGTTCAATGTCAGCGCCACGGTTGCCACGCTCAATGCTGAAGCTGGTTTTGTTGTTGAAGCGGGCGGCGAAACCTTCAGCGCCCAGGCTCCGCTGACCGGCAGTTGGGATGAGTTCCAAACGATTGATATTGGCCGGTTCCAAATCATACAGCCGGGCGAGCTGGTGGTGAAAGTCCGGGCGAAAGACAAGGCGGCCTGGAAAGCCATCAACCTTAATTCCGTCAAGTTGACCCTGACCGGGCCGGCGTCGCCTGCCGCAATCCCTCCGGGGAATTGAGCCCCGCCCATATTTTACATTGCATTCATGATGTTGACGCGTTGGTGTTAAACGAATTTGTTCGAGCCTCGAACTTTATCCTTGACAGGTGTCCCAGATATGAATAAGTTCGCCACACGAACTAATTCATTTCCAATGTTTCCAGAGGCATTTCGTGCGAAAAATTGATCTGAACAACTTTCAGGTGGCGACCAGCGAAACGGTCCGCGACATCAACAGTCGCATCATGTTGAATTTGGTTCGGAGACATCAGCCGGTTTCACGGGCTGATTTGATGCGTTATTCGGGACTGCAACGCAGCACCGTGTCGGCCATTGCCGAGCAATTGATTTCGGAACGCTGGCTGAAAGAAGGTGCGGTTGGCAATTTGCCACGCGGGCGCAAGCCGACTTTTCTGCATCTTAACGCTGACCGTTGCGGCGTCATCGGCGTCGACGTTCAACCGGACACGACCACACTTGCCGTTGCGAGCATGGACAGCCAAATACTGGCCAGGGAATTAATGCCCACTGCAAAGGATCCTGCCGAGTTCGTTGCCCGTTTGAGTCGCCGGATCAAGGATTTGATGCAAGCTCATCCCAAGAATTCCTACGGAGGCATTGGGATCAGTCTGCCGGGGCGGATTGACGCATCTTCCAAGCGGTTGATTTTTGCCCCTACTTTGGGATGGAATGAACTGGATCTAAAAACACCGCTTGAACATGCCATCGGAGTCCCGGTGGAACTCGAGAATGCCGCCAATGCCTGTGTGCTCGCAGAATTATGGTCGAGGCATGGGGTATTCAATTTGATTGCCGTGACCGTTTCGGATGCCATCGGCGTCGGCCTGGTTATGAATGGTCAATTGGTGCGGGGTTCAACGGGTGTGGCTGGAGAGTTTGGCCATGTGGCTCAAGTGCAGGATGGTCCCCAATGCCGGTGCGGCAACAGCGGATGCTGGGAGGTATTGGCATCCAATTCCGCTGCTGTTCGCTACTATGCCGAGGCCGCCGCGCCTCGCAAAGGTGAGGTGGGTTCCAAGAGCGACATGGCGACAGTGCCTTTTGGCGATATTTTACGTTTGGTTGAGCGTGGCGATTCACGAGCTTGCAAGGCTTTGGACAAAATGGCGCATCACTTGGGCGTCGGCATCGCCATGTTGGTGACCGGGCTTGCGCCGGATCTGTTGGTGGTGGTGGGTGAAATAACGCGCGCTTGGGACAGGGTCGGCCCCATTGTGGCTGACGCTGTCAAACGCCGCTCTTTCACACATGCCGCCACCCGCATCTTGCCGACCGACCCGGAAGCGCAACCGCGCTTGCAAGGCACTATTGCGCTGGTGTTGGAGAAACATTTTGGCGCGCCGTCCATCGCATGATCAATGAAGCATGAAAACTGTTTTAGCTGAAGCCGGTTCATTTTGTTCGATGTCCGAACTAATTTAACCCGTGTGTATTGTAGAAAATGAAGAAAAACCGAAGCGAACATCTGGAGACGAACGATCGGAGTTTGTCTCGAAGCGTGTTGAAATGTCGTGAACGCCGATTCGGAAACGGCGTTGCGGTTTTCAACAATGGTAGGTCGGATGATGTGCGGAAAATCGAACAGAGTATCGCTTATATGATGGAGCATCTGAACAAGCCGTTGCAAGTGGCCACACTGGTGGCGATGGCGAACGTTTCAACCTCGCATTTCTTTGTGCTGTTCAAACGGCGCACCGGGTGCCCGCCCATTGACTATTTCATTCGTTTGCGAATGCATCGCGCCTGCGAGTTGCTGGAGGCGGGTTCGCCGCACGTCAAAGAAGTCGCGGCGGCGCTGGGTTATGACGACCCGTTTTATTTTTCCCGCGTGTTTAAATCGGTGAACCGGATTGCGCCCAGCGAATACCGTTTGAAACAGAAACAACCCGATGGGGCGCCGGTGGAACGGCATATTCTGCCGGCCTCGTTTCCATTCGTTGGAAACGGCCACGGTTCTGAACGGAGGAGCTTCTGGGAAAACAATTCCACAAAAAAAAGAGAATAACCGGCACAGGACCAGTCGTATGAACGTTAAACATTATTCAACAAAAACGGACCCGATGAAGGGCGCTTTCACCTTGATCGAACTTCTGGTGGTCATTGCCATCATCGCTATTCTGGCGGCGTTGCTCCTGCCGGCGCTGGCCCAGGCGAAATTCCGCGCCAAGGTTATCAACTGCACCTCCAATTACCGACAGTGGGTAATCATGGCTAATGTCTATGCCGGGGACAATACACGGGGCGACCTGCCCTCTTTTCCAGTTAAAGGCGCCGGTGGGAATCCGCCGGACGTTTCCAGCAATTTTCTTTCCAAACTGGAGCCTTATGGGATGACAGTGCCTATGTATTTTTGTCCAGTCAGATCTTCGGATTGGCAGGTGGCGAATCACCAATTCAAGTATGGCATGCCGCCTCTTCTCCCGGCTCAACATCGTTTTATGCGTGATTATTCAATCGTCGATCTCAACAAATGGGTTAATCTAGGGCGTTCGTTCGGCGGTTACGCAAAACTGATACACAATTGGTGGGTGCCACGGGTGACAGATTTAACACCAGTGAGCAGCGCATTAGCAGTGGGCGGCGGGTCATTATATCCCTGGCCTGTCCCGGGTTTTGTCCCGAACGGTGCGCTTCCCTGGCCGCAAAGGATAACCGATGATTCCGCCTCTCTACAGCCTATCATCAGCGATTATGCGGAAGCCTTCCCTGCAACCCATGATATAAGTTTAGTCCCACCGGCGGCGGCGGGGCAATTGGGTTGGGGTCATTTCTATGGTGGCAGTCTGAAATCAATCAACGTGGGGTTTGCCGACGGCCACGTGGTTAGTCATAACCGCAGTTCCATTCAGTGGCGATACGATGGCAATGGCGGCCAGGAAAGTTATTTTTATTAAAATTTGTCGCATTTCCCGTGCGAATGGTCATTCCCATGGTTTAGTCCATTCCACAGTTTGAAGATTCATCAATTTCTTCCCGTTTATCTTTTAACTGCACGGTATTCAAACCAATCGAAATCCGCAGGTCTTGTGCATTTCCTGCCGTTGCCGGTTGCATATATGCCAAAATACACGCCGGTAAAGCACATCCCATGGTCGAAACCTATTGCTTCAACGGACAAATCCTTCGTCGGGACTGTGCCGAGGCTTACGGGTTTGCCGCCCTTCGATTGACAGAAAAATTCATAAGACAATGGCGCCGCCTTTACCGTCAAAACAACCGGCCCATTCTGGATTTCAGTGTATTGAACAGGCTCAACTACTTTGCCCTTGAAAACTTTCCTGAATAAGACCTGCCGTTTGCCATCCTTCAGCGTCACTGCGATATCGTAATGATGCCTGTCATTTCCGCGGACGACAAGCCCCGCTTCCTCATTTTCCCCATTGGGTTCAAACTCAACCAGTGTTGAAGCAACGCAATTGAAATCCGTCTGCCTTCGTCCAATAAAAGCAGGCGAATCCTGGTTGCTCATATTTACATCCGAACCATAAAGGCGTAAAAAACCGGGGCGTTCGGCTAAAGAGTATTCACTTTCTACAGGATTCCTAAGATAGTTCCACTGCAAGGCGAAGGTTTTGCTTTTGAAGTCGTCTTTTGCAGGCGGTTTCGGCCAGGTATGCTGTGGCAATTTCGGTGCGGGCATGGTCAATTCTATCGGCTTGTTTTCATTGACTACTGGCCAGCCTTCCTTGTTGAAAGCAACCGGCGCAAGGAATGTCTCCCTGCCGATATGATGAAATCTGCCGCCCTGCGGCCGAACTCCAAGACAAACCAGCCACCACCCGTCAGGCGTATCAACCAAATCAGCGTGCCCGGTAACCTGAATTGGATGATTTGGCAGAAAGCGGTGGGTCAGGATGGGATTGTTCGGGTTGGATTCGAATGGTCCCCACGGCGAATCGCTGCGGGCAATGGTTACCCTGTGGTCATAGGACGTTCCGCCCTCTGAAACCATTAGAAAATATTTGCCGTTGATTTTATACAAATGCGGTCCCTCGACCCATACGCCGCCTGCGCCGTCCCATACTTTCTTCACCGGCTCTGTGAGTTTGCCTGTTTTAATATCAATCTCTGCCTGGGCAATGTATCCATCGCCCTGACCTTCGTGCCGGGTGTAATAAATCGTTCCGTCTTCATCAAAAAAGAGTGAGGGGTCAATGCCGCCGCGATCCACCCAGACTGGTTCCGACCAGGGACCGGCGGGATTGGTGGCGGTCACAAAAAAATTCCCGCCGGTGTCCACCAGTGTTGTTATCATGTAAAAAGTGCCGTCGTGATAACGAAGCGTCGGCGCGTAAATACCACCTGAAGCTCTCGCGTGGTCCAAATTCAACTGGCTCTTCCGGGTCAGGCAGTATCCAATTTGCTCCCAATGCACCAGGTCTCTGCTGTGAAAAATCGGAACACCGGGGAAAAACTCAAAAGAGCTGTTGACCAGATAATAATCATCACCGACACGGCAAATGCTGGGGTCGGGATAAAAACCGGAGAGGATGGGATTTTGAAAGGTTTTTCCCGCGTCTGCCGAGTAACCAATTCTTAAAAGTCCCAATACGGCAAGCAACACCACAATTATTTTGTTATGCATTGGAGGTCTCCGTTGATTCGATTGTTTTATGATTCAGTTGTTTGAAGGTGGCCTGCAGGACTCATAAGGATTTACTTTTACTCCGCTTACTTTGAATCATACCGCCTAAACAATCAAGCACAGTGGAACTTCTGTAACATCATGCCACAGCACTTGGCGAAGGGTTCTTTTTAAGGATTTATCCGCCAGAAGTAAAATTCTTGAAGGCGCCATTCCATAAGGAAACGTTCATTGACGAAGGCGACGTGGACATTCCGCGATTCCTGCGGATTTTGAAACGGAATAATTTCAACGGCGTCGTCATCCCTGATCACGCGCCGCAAATGAGTTGTGCTGCGCCATGGCACGCGGGCATGGCTTATGCTTTGGGCTGTCTGCGTGCTGCGTTGCAAGTCATCGAAAACGGGTGCATGTAAACGGCACAATTTGCCATGGTAAAATAATGGAAAGTAATTGAAGCTAAAGGCTTTCGCCGGCAAAAGCCTTGACAAAGCCAACTCGCCGGGGATAGTAACAAACGAATGGAATGAGTCGTCCTGGCACAAAAACGCGGCGGAATTCGTTCACTTTGATCGAACTGCTGGTCGTCATCGCGATTATCGGCATTCTGGCAGCGTTACTGATGCCGGCATTGGCAGCGGCCAAGGAACGGGCGAAGACAATACAGTGCCTTTCCAATGAGCGTCAAATTGGTTATGGCATGAAGATATTTGCGGATGACCACAAAGGATTATATCCGGAGTCCGGGGGTGAAATTCCGTGGGACTTCGTTGACAATGTGACTCATACGACCAGCTGGATGGAGCAAATATTTAATTACGTGCAGAACGCCAATGTTTATCGTTGTCCAAAAGATCGCCTGTCTCCGTACAGCTATTTTAACGGCGCGCGAGCTGCGTATCTGGCCGCAGGCACCAACTTTGCTTCGGTGGACATCAAACGAATTCAGTTTCCAAGTGCTTACGTATTGTCCGCCGATACTTTTTGGACAGATTCTCCCTCGTCAACGAATGATGCTGACAAGGACGATTACGTGCAAAATTGTGTTGGCGGCCCTACGAACGGGATCCCGGCAAAAGAGTGGCGCATTCACAGCCAAGGCCAGAATATCCTGTTTGATGATGGCCATGCGAAATGGTATCGCGGTTATAACACCAACGAAATGACCTTCCGCTACGATTCCATGCATGGGTGGCGATAGTGTTTGCGTCATCTCGATAAATTTATGGTCAATAATTATTTGAAGCGGGCGGTTTCCAATCGCACCGGTTTGGGTTTGGTCTTGATGGTTTTTTCATTCGTAGTTGGCTGGCGGCTTTTGGTCATCGTTTGCAGCCATACGCCTCCCCATTGGCGTGCGATCGCCCGGGAAATTGGATCAATGGCACGATTTAAGGAGGATTTGTATCCGAACAAAGATGGGACACGAGTGGTTTTTTCGCAGGAGACAGAAAAGGGAGTGGGTGTCTTTTTTTGTAACGCCAGCAGTGCAAAGACCAAACTTTTGTGTGAGCAGAGGGAAAACGGCTACAGCTGGCAGCGTTTTGGGATGTTGGGTTGGTCGCCGGACTACAAACTTTTTGCTTATGCCGTTCCACTGGATCGCTGGCTTAATCCGGGGCAACGGGAAGAGCAAATAGTTATCTGCGATGGCCTGTCTGGTGAAACAAAAGCTAAAATACCGTCAGATCCCGGTCTTACCAAAATTGCATGGTTGTCGCCTCAATCATTTGCTTTCATCACTTACAATCAGGATGTGCGGGTATGGAACCAAAAGTCCGACGGTGCATGGGTTCAGACGCATATTTACGCGAACATCGCCAGCGGCAGGTTGGAGGCGATAGAAAACTCTTTTACCGCAACCTCCGGAAGTTCGGTTGCATGGCAGAAGGAGAATGAGATTTGGACGCTTGATTTTTCGACCAGTGCTTTCCAAAAAATCTGGGAATCTGACACGAATAAATTGGAAAGTTTTACCTACTCGAGGGAGACCGGAGAATATCATCTGATTTGCAGTGATGAGACCGGCTGGCTTTTTATTGATTTGGATCGGGAAGGTTCCGTCCTGGATGTGACCCGGAATAAAAAACAGGAGACATATGCCTATTTAAGGGATGAAGCGGGAACAAATGTGTTTTATATCAAAGCCAAAGCCGATTCGCTGCCAACCCGCGTGGTTTGGCAGGGCGCAGTGGAAGATTATAGGGGACCGATTGGAGATTATATATCCAACGGCAAATACCTGTATGGTGATTATTTATTTTTTACCGGCGATTTGCCCAACCAACCCGTCGGGCTTTGGCAATACAACACCCAGAATGGAATATCGCGCTGTCTTGCATCCGGTTTGAAGCATCCTCTTGCCCGTGCCAGCATCGTCGTTCCTCGAAGCGGAGCGATTACCAATGCGTTGGGAAAACAAATGAGTTGCCATGTATGGGAGCCTGTCAAAGTTGACGCAGGTAAAAAGTATCCTCTCATTATTACCCAGACAACTTATGGCTGGTCACCCTACCAACAAATAGCCGCCCAGGAAGGATATTACTTTGCAACGGTTGCCCGCCCTTATTGGAGCGACAAAACGATTTATAATTGGGGCGCGGATGTGATGGCGCTTTATTCGATGATGGCAAAAAATCCCAATATTGACACCAACCGTGTTTTTCTTTTTGCGACCAGTTGGGACACGGCTTTTTTAAGCCAGCTCGTTTCGGAGAAGCCTGATTTATGGAGAGGTGCAATCCTGATCACCCCGTCAACTGTGCCGGATTTGTCGTCCTGGCATAACCCCAAAATATTCGTCGTGGCCGGGAAAAACCAAGCCGGTGAGATTGAGCGGTTGACACAATATCAGGATGCCGCCGCTGCCGGGCTTGGCGTCCCTGTAAAGCTCTTTCTGCAAAAGGGCGCGGAGCATATTTCACGATCCGTGGCCACGGAGCGGGCGCGGACGATGCAACTGGCCAAATTTCTTGCTGAAAACTAATCCAAGCGCATTTTTCTCTTTTTAATTATGCAAGCAAAAGCGACTCGTTTTTTTACAAATTCGGCAGGAGCATTATTACTCGCTGTGGCTCTGGCCATGTTTATTGCCAACTGGGCCAGCGCCGGCCTGACGCAGCCGCACGATCCGGTGTTCATGGTTTCAATGCGAAACCTGTTTTGGATTGTCGGCGCCATTGCATTGGTGGTGGCGATGATTTGCCTGTTTGGTGAGCACCAGGTTTGGATGAAGATAGCCCTCGTCTTGTGGCTGGCGGTGAATCTTTTTGCATATCAGATAGGTTTTTTATGGAAGGGAAGCCATGCTGGCTTCAGCGTCTATTTAAATAGTTTGGCGGAGGCGTTTGGCATGGCATCTCATACGGCATATCTGATTCTGGGACTCGTATTTCTTTACTTATTGATGGGCAGTTTGGCTTCGTTGTTGTGGCTTTGGATGGACAACACCGGAGGTTACTTAAAAAATGCTTGCGCTCGTTGCGGTAAACACATCGAATTTCCCGCTCAAGGGATCGGACAGAAGATTGCGTGCCCCCATTGTGGGGTGACAATCACACTGCAAAGACCCAGTGAGGCTCCAAAAGAAGAAAGAGTTTGATGGCCAGTCACTTGTGACGGCAAGACTGGCATAGGTTTTGCTCCAATTCAAGCGATGAATGGTCGCTTGCAATGGACGCAAAACTGGAAGGAACTGGCCCAGCATGCAAACTGGTCTGCCACAGCGCTGGCGGAGAAATGTGGCGTTTCGCTGCGGACATTGGAAAGGCATTTTCTCAAGGCGATGGGCAAGCGTCCACAAACCTGGCTTTGTGAACAACGGCAAAGCCGGGCAGTTGAGCTATTGCAGGATGGTTGCAATGTCAAGAAAACGGCAACGCTTCTCGGCTATAAGTACGCCACCCATTTTTCGCGGGAATTCAAAAAGCACTGGGGTCATGCTCCCACGGAGAATGGCTATGACATCGCGAATAATGTGGTTCCCGCGGGAAATGGGCGTAAATGTCGTGATTTGGTCTGAAATGTCGCGTTTTGGTCTGTAATTTTAATTTACGCGGCTGGATTTATTTTTAATAGTTGCTTATGGTATAACATGATGCGGAGTGTGGCAAAGAATTGGAGTAAAAAAAGATGAAGCTTATTGCTGTTTTAGCGTGTCTCGTTGTGGCTTCTTTTACCGAAAGGGTTGTCGCCGGTGAGGCTGGCCAGGATGAGAAAAATGCTTCATCACAAATCTCGAATCTGGCACAGACGAACAATTATCCGGATTTGCGCCTTAACAAGGATTTATTCAAGCGCTATCTGGAAAACCCCTACCCTGTTCGCGAAGTGGTATTCCTTGAGCCTGCGGATTCTGATAACCCGACAGATGTGCTGTTGTGTGAGGGGAGTCTGCAACCGAACGCGTTTTACATACAGCAGCAAGACAGCCCCGGAGTATTGGAAGACGGCAAATATAAAAATGTTTCAAGTGGAGAGGTTGCGGGGAAATCGAGCACGGGGGAGTATTGGTTTGTCGACGACAAGGCGGTTCGCGGCAAGGGGGGGAACATTGAGATTACCTCGGCTGGCGATCCTGATTCTTCTGTCACGACAGTGGCCAAAGAAAAAGCTTTGGAATCGTTAGTAAGGATGCACAACGCTTGCTGGTTTGGACTTAATTTCATGGTTCCTCACTCCGTTGTCTGGCACGGTGACAATTTTGACATGCAATTTCTAGATACCCGAGGGTTCCCTGGTGGCACAAATGCTTTCGCAGTCAGCGGAGAGGTGCTGGCTTACACCAACAATCTGCCGCTGGCCATTCGTATTAAATCGGGACATTGGCCCAAAGAACTGATATCACTGGATTTCCGATATGAGTATGATTTTTCACAAGGGGACAGGTTTTACCCGGTGAAAATAACAAAGACGGTGGTTGCTTCTGGAAACAAGGGGTTCTCAGTTCCAACTCAAATACCAAAAATTGAATTTGGCGACGTAAAACCCGCTGAAAACGGTTACACCGCAACAAACTTTACCCCGGCAGAAATTGCCATTCCTGCTAATGTTTTTGTTTCTTCAAACCGAACCATCTATTGGGTCAACCGCCACGAGCAGGTAAGGGTTGGCCCGCCACCTGTGTTTAAAAAGCCCCTTTTTATTATTAACAACTTTGTGCGTGTCATTTTGATTGCGTTGCTGCTTTTGCCAGCGGTTTTTCTGGTGCGTTGGCAGAAAAAAACAAAATCCGGGAAAAAGTAGATTAACCAACATAAACTATGAAAACAATAATTGGTGGAATTATAGCCGCAGCACTGATGTGTTCGGCAACAACCGTAATTGCGCAAGTCCTTTCCGGGTGTTGGCTTACCGACAGCTCTGGAGTTGCGTACCCAGCATGCTGCGCGCCTGCAATTCAAAGTTGTCCTCCACACGTATTTGAGTGGTCTAATTGGGCGCGCACCGACCGACACTCGTGCACAAGCTACAGTGGGGGAGTGTTTTGGTCTGTTCAAGCAGTTCCCATAGGTGGGCTAGTACTACAGCACAGCGCTGTTTCGACCTGTCATTATACCGGTTGCACTATTTACGACATCGACACCACTGCTCACAGTCTTGGGCCAGAAGATATAAATCAAAATTCGATGGTACCGATAGGCCCACTATGTGGTGGTGGTTGATTCGTGTATGAAACTCAAGGTATTTCGCAGTTTCATAGTTTCTGCGGGAGTGTTGCTGCTGGCAACGGCGGCTGCCAAGCTCGTCAGTGCCGGCGGCAACGCTCATATTTTACAATTCCCTGATCCGATTTTGGTGATTCCATATCGCCATGTGTTCTGGGCTGTTGGGGGGCTGGAACTGGTTATCGCGCTGATTTGTTTATTCAGCAATCGGACAAGGCTGCAAGCCGGGCTGGTGGCGTGGCTGGCCACCAGCTTTGTAATTTATCGGCTTGCCTTATACTTGTCTGGTTATCATGGACTCTGTCATTGCCTGGGAAATCTTACGGATGCGCTGCGTATTTCGCCTCAAGCCGCCGACACCGCCATGAAAATCGTTCTGGCCTACCTCTTGGTCGGCAGTTACACCACTTTGTTTTGGCTTTGGCGGCAAAAACGGAAAGCCCCGCCGTCAACGCCTTCAACGGACGCAACCATTTCAACCGCTTAAACGGCTTTACAATATTTGAACAACCGCCACCTTTTTGGCGATGACGCGCGAATCATTTGCCACAGCCCTTAAAATGGGTGCTGTGGCTTTTTTATTGGTCGTATTTCTGTTTGCTGATGGAGTCTGGGGATCATCGCCCGGCTTTATCGGCTCCGCTTTAAGAGAAATTGCCGCTGTTTTCCGCGATCCGGGAACTCAATGGATGGTGTTTCTGTGCCTGGGAATTTATTTCACGGCCTTCCTTTTTCTTTGCTCTCGGGGGGCTCACGTTTTTTGGCGGGCAGCCAACCCAAGTCTGTGGCTTGCTTGTGCGCTACTAATCGGTGCGGTTCTTTATGCCATTGACTATTCACCATCCATGCAAGCTCTGATTTTGCTCGGCGGCGCAGCGCTGGGTCAGGGAATTGCGGTGTGGGCCAGCCCTGAAGCCAGAAGTCGGAAGCCAGGTGTCAGAAATAGCTTTGGGGTATTGGTCGTGTCCCTGCTGGTGATTCTGCTGGCTTTGGCTTCAGTTTGGCAAACGAGCGCGAGCCGCATTTTTGAATATCACGGGCAAGCCCGTTGGTCGGGTCCATGGAATAATCCCAACATTTATGGATTGCTTATGGGGGTGGGAATTGTGCTGACCGTAGGCCAATTTGTCCAAAGTCTAACGTCCAACGTCCAAAGTCAGAAAGCAGAAGGGAGAAGTTGGAAGTTAGGAGCTAGGAAATACGCGGTTGTCATTTTGTTCCTGTTCGCAGCTAGCTTGATGGC
>Ga0182017_10003164_pt1 | contig 12291 bp, 13 predicted proteins | sample 712E3DmetaG_FD_120492 | JGI IMG/M metagenome (GOLD analysis project Ga0182017, IMG submission 120492) | Permafrost microbial communities from Stordalen Mire, Sweden - 712E3D metaG | ecosystem: Environmental > Terrestrial > Soil > Wetlands > Permafrost | place: Sweden: Stordalen | collected... | reverse complement strand
TTGCGCAATGGAAAAGGGACTTCGATTCATGAACGTATCATGACAATGCTGGCGACATGGGGGCAAATGGGACTCGATAGTCTCCAGATGTTGAGAGCAAGCCTATCCAGCTAAACACGTACTGCGATTCTAATTCAGCACGCAATTATAGCAGTTCACGCACGATCGGAGATCTCATCATAGAGCTTGTTCCAATCCAGGGTTGTGGAGACACACCCGGCGCGGGTCAGGAGTATGCCTATAGCTGGTATGTCGTGGCTGTGGCACAGGTCCAGTCCCTCCTTTATCTCCAACTGACAGCCCACTCCTATTATCGCCTCGGGCCGGTACTTTTTGATGATGCGCTTTATAAAGCTGGAACCAGAGACTACGAAAAACCTATACCCGAGGCCTTCTGCAAACTTCTTGGCTTCGCCCACGTCACAGCGGCCACACCCAATGCACTTTATCCCCTCAGGGGTTAGCTTAGCGGGACAATCGACGCTGCGGACACACTGGGGTATGAAGATGAAGCGGCCAGTGTGGGGTATGCGCAGGAACTTCTTGCGGTTGATGTAGTTCCTGAGCCGAATGCCCACATCATCCACCATGGAAGCATCTGCTCTGGCCAACAAGAATAAGGCCTTGATGACGCTCTCCAGAAGGCTGATGCTGATGAGCATGAGCCTGGCAGCAAAGAAGTGGCCGGTTTTGAAGGAGTACAGGATTAAGACGGCCCCAAAAATAGATACTGCAAGGATAATCAGAGCCAGGATCACCACCCCCTTTCCAAGGAGGTAGAAGATCGTGTCCATGTACTCCGCTAGCATAGTCGGAGTTGTGCATCACCGCTTATTAAACTATGCCGGGGAAAGATTTTTATCCCATGTAGCAAGGAGGTTTATGCCTTCGCATTTATGAATTTAATGAGGATTTGTTATGGCCAGAATGCACAGCAGAAAGAAGGGAGCATCCAGATCAAGGCCGCCTACCGTGGAAAAGGTGCCGGACTGGTCGGATGTATCCAAAGAAGAGCTCGAAAAGCTTGTAATAAAGCTTCATGACAGCGGTCTGCCGTCGACCAAGATTGGGTTGACGCTCAGAGATCAATACGGTGTGCCCAGCGTAAAGCTGGTGCTAGGCAAGAACATGAACAGGTTCCTCAAGGAGAAGTCCTCCATCCCGGAGATACCGGAAGACTTGAGCAACCTGATGAGGCATTCACTTCAAGTAAGGAAGCACCTCAAGACCAACGTAAAGGATGTTCACAACAAGAGGTCCCTCCAGCTCATGGAGAACAAGATCAGACGGCTTGTCAAATATTACCACGACTCGGGCAGGCTGGCGCGGAGCTGGGAGTACAGGCCGGAGACAGTTGAGATGCTTGTGACATGAAGAGGTTGGACAAAGCCGCAGAAACCATAGCAAGGTCGATTTTGCGTTGCGACCGCATGCGTGTGATCTCCCACAACGATGCCGACGGGATCACATCGGCAGGTCTGGTCTGCAACGCCCTTAAAAGGGCTGGAATACCTTTTCACGCCACTCTTGTAAACAGGCTAGATGAAACGGTCGTAGAATCCATTGTTAGTCCTGTGGTCTTCTGCGATATGGGCAGCGGCAAGCCGGATCTGATCTCCAGGATCAAAGGGGATGTTTTCGTTCTGGACCATCACAAGCCGGTTGGAACTCTGGATTGTATGCACCTTAACCCCCACAACTTTGGGATAGACGGAGCCTTCGAGTTGAGCGCCTCGGGCACTGTGTACTCCGTGGTACGGAGGATGGGAGATAACTCAGACCTGGCTGGGCTGGCGATCGCTGGAGCCTTAGGCGACAGGCAGGCTATGATCGGCGCCAACCACTCCATCCTTGAGGAAGCGATTTCCTCCGGTGCCGTGCAAACCAGGCCGGGGCTGAAGATGTCTGCGGATGGACCCATAAATCAGGTCTTTGAGCAGTCAATCGAGCCTCTGCTGGATTTTACCGGGGATCCTGAGAAGACCAGGGAGTTCCTCGAATCGCTTCATATAGAGAACGATATCCAGAGCCTCGGGCGTGATGACCTAAATAGGCTGTCGACAGCCCTGACCCTAAAGCTGTTGATGCAGGGCAGCTTTGCTGCGGACTCTATCATCGGAGAGGTGATCAGGCTGAAAAAGGAGTTAGTAGAGAACTCTCTGGAGTTCGTTCAGTTGCTGAACGCCTGCGGGAACAGAGATCTTCCCGGGCTTGGGTTGACACTGTGCTTAAGAGATCGATCGGCCCTCGACCAGGCCAAAAAAATGGCTGCCGAGTACAGGAACAACATACTGGCTGAGATCAAGATCCTCCGAGAACAGCACAAGGAGATGAAGAACATCAGGTACCTGGTCGTGAAGGATATGGAGGCGGGAGCGGTTGTAGCAGGCCTAGGGATAAGGTACCTTTATGCCGATATGCCCCTCATAACGTTGAACCATAAGGGTGATGTTGTTAAGGTCTCCGCTCGTGGGAACAAGCTTCTGATATCAAAGGGGTTAGACCTATCCATGGCACTTCGAAAGGCAGCCGAATCGGTTGGCGGTGTTGGCGGCGGCCACACAATAGCCAGCGGTGCATCCATTCCCCCTGGTTCAGAGGAAAAGTTCCTTGCAAGCGTCGACAGGATCGTGGGGGAGCAGTTGCGCGAGCCAGCCAGAGAGGCAAAAGCATGATAGCTGCAAGGCTGACCTTCCAGGGGAAGGATGCAGGAACTCTGGGGCGGGCGATAGGTCCCGACAACCTGCCCGAGATGGACATGAAAGCCGAAGGAGAACACTTGAAGTTCGAGTTCTCAGTCCAGAAGATAGGAACCATGCTAGCCACCCTTGACGATTTATTGATGAACTTAAAAATCGCAGAAGAGACTTTGGTCTGTGGGGAGGAGAGATGAGATTTCATTTGGAGGCGAGCTTCCGGCTGAGCGCTGATGCTGCGGCTGCCCAGGAGGCGATCACCCAATTTTTTGCCGAAGCTGGCCCCATCTTGCAGAAGGGCGCTCCAGAAGGGCATGGTGCTGAGATATCCCAGTGGAAACTTATCGGAAACAGGATAGATCTGACTATCGAGAGCGATAGGTACGTGCGCGCTCATGACGCTGTCTTGCGTCTGCGGAAGCCCCTGGCTGAGCTCTTGGGCAAGAAGTACCACATAGGCGTGCGCGGCCTTGACATAAGCAAGTTCGAGATTGAGGTCGAGTCGGATCGAGCCATAGAGCACAAGATTCCCTATGTGAGGAGCATAAATTTCGAAAACGGCCTTCTCAAGCTCGATCTGGACGTGGGCCCATCCGGAACCCTGGGTCAATCTGAGATCGAGAACCGCATACCCGACAGGATAGTTAGCCTCCTGGAGGAGAAGCTCCAGACCTACGGAGGCAAGGGAGAGCACTGGGAGCTGCTCTGGGAGAGTGCAGAGCGCGAGCCGAAGTTCAACCGCGACCCCACCGAGGAGATGCTGAAAAGCGGCTGGATCAAGCACGGCTCCAGCCGGGGCCAGTGGATCTACGGGCCCGAGGCAACGCACATATTCCGTACCTTCGAGCAGATAGTGCTCGATGAGATCATCGGACCCTTAGGCTACAGCGAGATGATCTTTCCCAAGCTGGACACCTGGGACGTCTGGAAGAAGTCAGGGCATGCGCAGGGCGTCTATCCAGAGATCTACTTTGTCTGCCCGCCAAAGACCCGCGACCCGGCGTTCTGGGAAGAGGTCATGGACTACTACAAGGTCACGCACGAGGTGCCCCTGGAGCTGGTCAAGGAGAAGATCGACGTGCCCATCGGAGGCATGTGCTACGCGCAGTGCCCAACGTTCTGGGGATTCCTGCAGGGAATGACCCTTGCCAACGAGGAGCTGCCAATCAAGGTCTTCGACCGCTCTGGAACCAGCCACAGGTACGAGTCGGGCGGAATCCACGGCATAGAGCGTGTGGACGAGTTTCATCGGATCGAGATCGTCTGGCTGGGCACAAATGAGCAGGCCCTGGCTGAGGCTGAGAAACTGAAGGCATGCTACAAGCATATCTTTGAGGATATCCTGGAGCTGCGCTGGAGGATGGCCTGGGTAACTCCCTGGTTCATGGCCCAGGAGGGCAAGACCGGTCTGGCAGAGATGTCTGGTGCGGGTACGGTGGACTACGAGGCAGTTCTACCATATAACGGAAACTGGATCGAGTTCCAGAACCTCTCGGTGAACGGCGAGAAGTACCCTAAGGGCTTCACAGTGAAGGCCCAGTCGGGCGAGCCGTTGTGGAGCGGCTGCAGCGGTGTAGGCCTGGAGCGCTGGACAAGCGCCTTCCTGAGCCAGAAGGGCCTGGACATGGATAACTGGCCTAATGCATTCAGGCGAAGGTTTGGCGAGATGCCAAAGGGGATCAGGTTTTTGTGAAGATCTGTCCTATCGTAGGCCATCCTATCGCAGGATGTCCTACAATTGGGCATTGACGCATTCTATTTTTTTCTCAATCATGTAGGCGACCCTGAAAATATCCACGCGATCCTCAATTGCTTGTTCAAGCAAAGCAGAATTTTCTACGATATCATATGTTTAAGATCGTGAATAGCCGTAGAACAAGTGCATGGAACGTCGTACAAAAGATCTCGTAGATTACGTGTGAAAAGTTTATAAGGGCACAGATTGGTGAAGATGATTATTAGACGATCGACGAAACTCCACGAGAGAGACGGGAATTAAGGGGTATGCTTGAGCAAGAGATGCGTTCTTGTCCTGATATTGTTCTTACTCCTCTTCACTACTAGTCAGTCCGTGAGTCTTGAAGCTTCCAGCCCCGAGAACGATGGACCGACCGAGGATAGCCCTGCAGCAGCTTTGCAGGTGAACATGTCCAGCCCGCAGGATCTGACTTCGACCGCGAACCTAACTGGTGTTAATACAACTGCCGCGAATTTGAAGTACATCTGGTCGATATCAGGCATCGAGAAAGACCAAATCACTATGGCGCTCAACCAGGAGGGCAACGACCTCTTCGGCAAGGCCAAGTATGAGCCAGAAAACAGCCAGCCTTGGAATGGTGTTGTCGCGGGGTCCGTTTCCGAAAATCGGGTCCATCTTGCCATAGCTGCAATAAAAGGTAAGGAAAAAATCTCGATTGTGCTGGATGGCGTTCTCGCTGATGGCGCCATCAGCGGCGAATTCTTCCAGGTGAGCGAGGGCAGAATCTCCGGCAGCGGCGAGTTTAACGCCTTATGGATAAATCCGGATTTATCAAGCTACGTTCCAGCTAAAGTCACCGAGCAAGAGCCAGAGATACACGTCCCTGCAACCAACGTATCTTCACCCTCGGCCGTAAATCAGACAGATCTGCAGTCATCTCAGCCAAAGTCCAGGTTCCATGATATACACCTGGATGCGGATAGAATCCAGACAGGTGTCGGAGACATAAGCCAGATACCTATAGGAATGGGATAAAAGAGGGTTGAAAAGTGTGTTGAGGGAGATTGGGTTCAAGCCGTTGTCTTTGCCCTGGCGATATACCTGACGAGGTTTGATCCCAGCTTTCCAGTCTTTTGACTTCTCTATCTATTTCCTCGGGGTTTGTACCACTCTCCTTCATCCTCCACGAGGTTGATGAACGACAGAACTGGTTGGGTTTGTAACCCGATCCTCTTACTCTGCTAATCTAGACATATCAGCTCTGTCTTTGGCACATCTGGAGCTTAACGATCTGTTAGAAGCATGAGAAAACATTGAACAACAAACATCCGAATCCTGTCGTCGTTGCTTTCCTATGGGTTAATATTGTTTTTCCGTGCAGGCCAGCAGGCCCTCGGCTCCCTTACGACAAGTGACAGAACCTTCGTGCCTAGAAGGCTCGGTGATTCTGATCGCTACTATGATCATTGAAACCAAGCCCAGAACCGCCCATAAGTAGAAAAGAGCCTTCAGGCCGTAAAGCTCGTATAGGAACCCTCCGATTAACGGACCCACTGCCACGGCGGAATAGAAGGCGGTGTTGTACCTGCCCATCGCAGCTCCGCGACTTCGCTGCCGACCTTGTCGATTATCATGACCATTGCCAACGGCCAAACCCCAGAGGCTCCAATACCTCCTAGGATCCTGATAGGGATAAGAAGATAGGCGTTGGTGGCGTAAATGTACAATGGCGACAGGACGGTGAAGGCCAAGAGCCCTAAAATGATCAGCGGCTTTCTGCCTCTTCTGTCTGACAGCCTTCCGATAGGTATCTGGGTTATAAGCTGGACTGCTCCGTAGACGGAGATTATGAAACCCAAAAGGAAGTAGGAAGCGCCTAGACCGATAGCGCATAAGGGAAAGATGGGTGCAACCAGGGAGAATCCCAGGACTGCTACGAAAACCGAGAGGTAAAGAGGGAAAAGGGTGCCCGCTTTATCCTCAGAGTTTCCTAATCCCAATTTCATCAGAACAATCTGATCAGATCAGCCGCTTAGAACTTCAGCTCCATTCCGAGAATGGTCTGAGTGTAGGTCACGCCGTTGATCTCCCGAATGTTCAGGACTGCCCTGTTGAGGTCAGATATTCCATCCACATCGGCTATGGCAATGAAGTCCCTCTCACCGTATACGGGAACTACTTCCTTGACCCCCTTTACTTTCACGAGGGCATCGTAAACCGACTTTTCCGCGCCCGGTTCAATGTTTATCATGACGAAACCTTTCAACCAGACCGCCTCCTCGATACTTTATTAATTATCTTTCGTTGATATATTCTTTCCTTTCCCTCTGCTAACGCCGAACGTCCATCAAACAGAACTGGCTTTAAATCAGCAGGTGAAGTGGTTCTTTGACATTGAGTAGCCGACTTCTAGCCACATGCCTGCTTGACCTACAAATATCTTTGATCTCCCGGGCTATCTTTGCTCTTTTTCTCTTTGTTCTATCGTGAACATGAGAGCAACGATCTCTTTCTCAATACGCTCCGTTGGATTGATGCTCATAGCCTGGTTCAGGCAGTCTAAAGCTTCCGCAAGCATTCCCGTCCCCACCAGCACTATGGCCATGGACTCCAGATCCGTTTCGTCCCCCCCTGCCATCATGACCTGTTCGTAAGCCTTCATGGCCTCATCCATCCGGCCCATGGACCTCAACACATACCCTCTATTCCTGAGAGCATCCAGGTTTTTGGGATCGATCTCGATGGACCGATTGTAGCACTCCAGGGACTCCTCGGATCGATTGGCACTGAAAAGGGCCACCCCTCGGTTGTTCCAGGCGTGGGTGTTCTCAGGGTTCATTGCCAGGACACGGTCGTAGATCTCTATCGCCTCATCATAGAGGCCCTGGCGAACCTTGTCCATTCCCTTGTGAATAAGCACCTTCTCTTTGACGATCATAGGAAACTCCTTACATGTAACCCTGAATCTGGGTGGACTTGGTCGCCTCTGGCCTGATCGAATCCGGCATTCCCGGCTTCTTTATCTCGCCGAAGAGCTTCTCGTAATCTTTTATATGGCTATCCAACCAGATTGCCAGCTCCTTTGCGGCAAGAGGAGATAGGATGATCTCTGTCTTGATTTCCCTTTCCATAACCGTCATCTGCTTGCCGGAATCGACCAAGACCTTTGGTGAGTCGTTGTAGAAGGCAATCCTGAAGTCGTATGGGCTGTGTCCGCCTATGGCTCCTATGGCGTAGACCTGCTTGAACTCAGGGCTCCTGATGATCTCCATTGAAACTTCCATGCTTTACGATTAAGCTCAAGATTAAAAAAGATGGTGATCTCTATAATGATCGATTCCGCAAAAAAACGGAATCGAAACGTATTTAGGTGACCTAGCTTCTTGTGTCGGCGATACTATGATTGGGGTCTTAGGGTTAGAGGATGGCACGCGTCTATTAGGTCGCGGTTTTGGTGCCCCTGGCGTGGTCTCTGGGGAGCTTGTTTTTACCACAATCATGTCCGGCTATGAGGAGGCGCTGACGGACCCTTCGTACCACGGGCAGTTTCTGATGTTCACATATCCTCTGGAGGGTAACTACGGCATCTCCGGAGACGATTTTCAGTCGGATCACATGTGGCCGAAGGCAATGGTCGCCAGGGAGGTCTGGGACCGTCCCACCCATTACCGTTCCTCAAGGACGATTGCCAAGTTCCTCGAAGACGAGGGCAAGCCCGGAATATGCGATCTCGACACCAGGATGCTGACCGTCAAAGTGAGAAAGCTGGGGTGCATGCGAGCTGCAGTGGCCGTAGGCGAGAAGTCCGAGGTCTACGACACAGACGTAGTGGAGATGGCCCGTTCCCAGCCATCAATCTCTGAACAGGACCTACTGGGAGATGTGACCTGCCCCGGACTCTATACCATTCACGGAAAAGGGCCGAGAATCGCCATGCTGGACCTGGGGATAAAGAGGCACATCCTCCACAGCCTTTCAGCCCGCGGGTTTGAGGTCAGCGTCCTACCAGCCCACAGCAGCGTGTCGGAGATCGAGGCGACCGAACCTGACGCTCTGTTCCTGTCCAACGGACCAGGAGATCCTGAGAGGGCATACGAGGCCATCGACGCCGTCAAGCACTTCGCAGGTCAGATGCCAATATTCGGGATCTGCCTTGGACACCAGATAATCTCTCTGGCTATGGGCGCTCAGACCTTCAAACTCAAGTTCGGCCATCACGGCGGAAACCAGCCCGTTAAGGACTTAGCCAAGGGCATCGTCTACATCACATCTCAGAACCACAATTTTGCAGCAGTCGCAGATTCGGTAGAGGGAACTGACCTCGAGATAACCCAGCTCAACGCCAACGACGGTACAGTGGAGGGGATCAAGAGCGGCAAGCTCGATATACTGGCCGTTCAGTATCATCCCGAGGCCCATCCCGGACCGCTATGCAGCGAAGACCCCTTCTTCAGCTCCGTCCAGCGCACGATGAAGCACAGGGTCCCGGCTGGAGGGAGGCGATCCTAATGCCCAAACGCGCTGATATTCATAAGGTTCTGCTCATAGGATCAGGACCAATCCAGATAGGCCAGGCAGCCGAGTTCGACTTTTCGGGATCCCAGGCCTGCAAGTCCCTCCGCGAGGAAGGGATAGAGGTGGTCCTGGTCAACTCCAACCCTGCTACCATAATGACCGACCCGGACATGGCCGAGAAGATTTACATCGAGCCCCTGGTACCGGAGATTCTGGCCAAGATCATAGAGAAAGAGAGGCCTGACGGCATAATCGCCGGAATCGGCGGCCAGACCGGGCTGAACCTCACGAGCGAGCTGGCAGAGATGGGCGTACTGGAGAAATACAACGTCGAAGTTCTGGGCACCTCAGTAAGGTCTATTCAAGAGGCCGAGGACAGAGACCTGTTCAAGAAGGCCATGCAGAGGGTAGGAGAGCCCGTTCCTCCGAGCGTTGCTGTTAACTCCATGGAGGAGGCATTCGCTGCTATTGAGGAGCTGGGCCTGCCCCTGGTTGTTAGACCGGCCTACACCCTGGGCGGCTCGGGAGGAGGGATAGCTCACACACGCGACGAACTGGTGAAGATCTGCGAGTTGGGGCTGAAGCGCTCACGCATCCACCAGGTTCTGCTCGAGGAGAGCGTGGAGGGCTGGACTGAGCTAGAGTACGAGGTGATGAGGGACTCAAAAGACACCTGCATCACCATCTGCAACATGGAGAACATGGACCCTATGGGCATCCACACTGGCGAGTCCATCGTCGTGACCCCCATCCAGACCCTCTCCGACCGACAGATCCAGATGCTCCGGAGCGCTGCGATAAATATAATCAGGGCGCTACGTATCGAGGGCGGCTGCAACATCCAGTTTGCCGTCAAGAATGACGATTACAGGGTGATAGAGGTCAACCCAAGGGTCTCAAGATCCTCTGCTCTTGCCTCCAAGGCGACCGGCTACCCAATAGCCCGCGTCACCGCAAAGATCGCCATCGGCATGACCCTGGACGAGATCAGGAACGACGTCACCAAGGAAACCCCTGCCTCCTTCGAGCCCACGGTGGACTACGCTGTCATAAAGATACCACGCTGGCCCTTCGACAAGTTCGTCAAGGCTAACAAAGTCCTCACAACCGCCATGAAGTCAACCGGGGAGGTCATGGCCATTGGCAGGAGCTATGAGGAGGCTCTGATGAAGGCCATCCGATCTCTGGACATAGACAAGGAGTTCGGGTACGCCGGCAAGTACACCACCTGGACCGATGACGAGGTCAAGGATATCCTCAAGAATCCGACGGACGAGAGGCTATTTGCCATATACCAGGCCCTGAGGCGAGGAATGTCGGTTGAGGAGATCGTCGGCCTTACACAGATCGAACCCTATTTCCTCTACAGGATTCAGAACATCATCGCCGTGGAGGACGAGGTCAAAAAAGAGCTTAACCCGGACACCCTCAAAAGGGCCAAGCGCTTTGGGTTTACAGACGAGTACATAGCCGGGCTCGTCGGAAAGACCAGGGAGGATGTAACCGACTACAGGATTGCCCAGGGTATCATCCCGACCTACAAGATGGTGGACACCTGTGCTGCAGAGTTCGCTGCCAGCACTCCTTACTACTACTCAACCTACGACACAGAGTGCGAGCTGGTCCCAACAAATAACAAGAAGGTACTGATCCTGGGGTCCGGGCCTATCAGGATCGGCCAGGGGATTGAGTTCGACTACTGCACAGTTCACGCCGTTATGGCTCTGCGGGAGCATGGCATAGAGGCCCACATAGTCAACAACAACCCCGAGACTGTTTCGACAGACTACGACACCTCTGACAAGCTCTTCTTCGAGCCTGTTACCCTCGAGGACGTGATGAACATCATCGAGAAGGAGAGGCCTTACGGCGTAATGGTGCAGTTCGGAGGCCAGACTGCCATCAACCTGGCAATACCCCTTGAAAAGGAGATAGCCCGCCGCGGAATGCCTACCAAGATCCTGGGGACAACTCCAGACAGCATAGACCTGGCCGAGGATAGGGAGAGGTTCAACCTGCTCATGAAGAAGCTGAACATCCCCCAGCCCGAGGCAGGCATTGCTTTCTCAACAGAGGAGGCCAAGGCAGTGGCCAATAGGATCGGCTATCCGGTGATAGTCAGGCCGAGCTACGTCCTTGGAGGCCGTGCCATGGAGATTGTCTACGATGAGGCCGGGCTTGAGGTCTACATGCGTGAGGCCGTCCGGGTCTCCCACGAGCACCCCATCCTCATAGACGACTTCCTCCAGAATGCCGTCGAGATAGATGTGGACGCCGTGTGCGACGGCAAGGATGTGCTCATAGGGGCAATCATGGAGCACATCGAGGAGGCAGGAATCCACTCGGGCGACAGCGCCTGCATGATTCCGCCCCAGACTCTGCCCGGGTACGTCCTGGAGGTGGTCAGGGATTACGTGCGCAAGATTGCCCTGAACCTCGGAGTCATAGGTATAATGAACATGCAGCTTGCGTACAAGGACGGAACTGTCTACGTCCTGGAGGCAAACCCGAGGTCCAGCAGGACGATTCCCTTCGTATCCAAGTCGGTAGGCCTGCCGCTGGCCAAGATCGCCGCCGCAGTAATGATCGGGCATACGTTAGTCGAGCAGGGGCACACCGAGGAGCCAAAGGTGCCCTACGTCTCAGTCAAAGAGGTGCTTCTGCCCTTCGACAGGCTTCCTGGAGCCGACGTCCTGCTCGGGCCGGAGATGAGGTCCACTGGCGAGGTCATGGGCATAGACTACAACCTGGGCCTGGCCTTCTTCAAGGCGGAGCTGTCCGCAGACAACAGCCTGCCCCTGGAGGGCATTGTCTTCATATCCGTTCGGGATGAGGACAAGGCCGCTGTTGCGGTTGCCGCCAAGAAGCTGACGGATGCAGGCCTGAAGATAATCGCCACGGACGGCACAGCCGAGTACCTGAAGAAATCGGGAATCGCAGTCGAGCGGGTAAACAAGATCACCAACGGCAGCCCCAACGTCCTGGACTACATGAAACGGGGCGAGGTCAAGCTGATAATAAACACGCCCACCACCAAGCAGTCCATCAAGGACGGTGCCCAGATCAGGCGCGGCGCTGTGGACTACCACGTGCCGTACATAACAACGGTCCAGGCGGCCCAGGCTTCGGCCGATGCCATCGTCATGGCCGAGAAGGACAGGATAACCATCAAGGCCCTGGACGAGTACCACAAAGAGGTTTCCGGCTGCGCCAGACCACGCTGAGGCCGAGATAAGTTCAAACAGAAATCAAACATAAGCCCTTCATTCTGACCTCTGGAGGAGGGCCGCCCCTCTTGCCAGGATCAGACCGAAGGGTTTATCTCAAAGAAGCGAACAAAGAACGTGGTCGCGGGCTCGTGGTCTAGGTGGTTATGACGTC
>Ga0182017_10003163_pt1 | contig 12292 bp, 11 predicted proteins | sample 712E3DmetaG_FD_120492 | JGI IMG/M metagenome (GOLD analysis project Ga0182017, IMG submission 120492) | Permafrost microbial communities from Stordalen Mire, Sweden - 712E3D metaG | ecosystem: Environmental > Terrestrial > Soil > Wetlands > Permafrost | place: Sweden: Stordalen | collected... | reverse complement strand
TGAAAGGTTAGCGGCGTTCATCTTTGAAAAAAATGATTTCAGGGTTACCGTAAATACCGTTAAAACATCGAATAAAAAACGGCGGCAGTATGACGTTATCGCCAGGAAGAGCAACCAGACTTTATTAATCGAATGTAAAAAATGGGCAGGCAACCGCTACCGGTTATCTGCATTAAAAAGGGCTATCGTCGACCATAAGGAAAGAACCACGTTTTATGAAAATACCACGAATGAGGATGCGATCCCGGTTATCGTTACCCTCATCGAAGAGGAGATACGGGTTTATGAAGGAGTTCCCCTCGTGCCGGTCCAGAAGCTCAACTCCTTCATCAATGAATTAGACAACCATGCAGAGGGAAATTCTTGTTCCCCTGATGAGGAAGACATACCTTTATGTGATGACATGGAAACTCAAGTCCCATGAATGCTCAGGAACGGGTGAATGAGAAAAAGAAGGGCAAAAATTCGTTGCATGAAATTTTATTTTCGGAAATCCTATTGATAGTATGTCTCCGGCACTTGTTCCGCCATCAGAGCCCGGATCGCGGGAAGCGATCATCGCCGGCACGAAGCCCCGTTCCTTAACGAGAAAAATCCGACTGGCCCTCTTCGATTTGGGAATTGGCAGAAAGGAACATGGCTTTCCCTGGGTCATGTGGATGAAGAATAAAAGATCGTAACAGCGATACGATCAGTCTTCCTTGTGCGGCTCTTCCCGACCTCCTCAGCCGGTACCTGCAAGGGTGGGGGGAATCACTGGCGGAAGCAGAGAGATTGTGATCTTGCCGGGGTCCGGGGAGACATGGGCAGTCCGGCGGGTATGGCTGACAGGACACCACAAAAGCAGGGGGCGGAACCCCGGGGGTATGGGGGCCGGACAGAAAAAATGATACGCATAATGCTCCCGGAACCATACAAGAACCGGGGATTAATAATCATCCTGGGGTTTTGACATGACCACCTCGTCCACCTCGGGCTGGAGGAGTGAGAGTGCCTCCCGAACCTTCTCCTGAATCGCAGGATTCTTGGTGTCCTGCATGGTATCGAGGCACGCGATTACTCCGTCACTGATAAGCGCTTCTTCCTCACCTGATGCTGCAGTGGCAATAATAATCGCCAGGGCAGAAAGAACAATGTGCGGGTTCTTTTCCCTAAGCAGGTTCCTGATGATCTCAACCCCGCCCTGCCGTATCAGCTCGTCCGGCCTCCAGTCGTCGTCTTCCGTGCTCATTGCCAGCGCTTCTATTGCTGCCTCCCTGCCTTTCTTCCCTTTTCCCGAGAGGCGGCCAAGCAGGTCCTGTGTCAGCTCCTTTTGTATCTGCAGATCCATTCTTCCTCCTGTCCCGGTCTTCTGTGTACAGTAAACCGCGTCAGATTGATGATACTGCATCTCATGGACGAAAAACTTTTTGACCGTACCAAAATGGCATTCTCAGAGATCCCGGGGAAGAACCCGGGATGCTGATTATGGGCAGCCCACGCGTTTCCCAGAGAGCGACCTGCCCGGTTATGGTGTTTGGCTGATTAAATCATTTTTGCCCGGGTTTTTCTCTCATCATTAGATCTGGTTTGCCCGGACCATTCCAAAAAAGAAGTATCGTGAGTTTAAGGATTTCTGAACTTTTTAAAAAACCCTTTGATAACAACAACCGCGCCCACGATGAGGAAAACAGCCCCCAGTAATGCCGTTGTAGGCATAGGTAATGCAATAAAAAGGCCGGCACCGAGTATCATGATGATAATGCCCTCGATAACCGTTATGACCTCTATCCCGTCCGTCATATTTACCTCCCTGTGTTGATTTTGTTTTGGAATTATTCGCTCAATGCCACAAACTCTCCATCCAACGAAAACAGAACAGCATGGATGAGATGGCTGTCTGGTATCGTAAGACCCCGTGACTGATTGTTTTCAGGTTATCTCGTTATTGATCCTCCCCGTATGTTCTGCTTCCCCGCATGGGACTCCATCCCTATGAGATCTGCTTTTAGTTTTTAGCTATAAAGGTTTACGGGGATACTGCAAAATCCGATACCCTCATGGGCCCGTGAAAAAACCCATGCATTGCTTTTATCTGTCCCGGTCTCCAGATGAAAGAATAATCTGACTGATTCTTCTGCAGGTTATCTGAACCGGTGGTAGCGAACAATGATTGGGGCTTCTCCGGCATTGCGGGCGCAATTGGTCTATCGACATCGGCGGGGGTCTGAACGCGTACCTGCCCCTGCTGGTGGTGGGGCTTACGGCCCGCTGCACCAGCCTCATCAGACTGAACGGGCCATGGGATGTGCTGACCAACAGCTGATTGTAAAAATTTAAAAAAAATTTTAATCTGTGCTATGCGGTGTCAAAATCAGTTCACAGGGATCGGCTTTTTCCCTGTGTCTATGAGTACCAAACGTAATATGGGCATCGCATTGAGCCAGATGTGGACACTGCTTACAATCCGATATTGTTTTGATTCCCATGATTTCACGTTATTACTACCACCACGGGAGCTGTCCATATAGGTATTGTGATACTTTTCAAATATTAAAAACAGCAATTTTGTCCCGTTAAATCATTTTTATGGGTTCATCTCATGGAAAAGAGTGTTTGAAAGTGCCATGGGTTTTTGCCGGTAATAATCAACAGTACGGAACAGGACGGTAAATGATTTGGATCGGACCAGATTTCCGGACACCTATTTTTCCCCGGGCTCACGCACAAGCCAGGAACGGTCCTCTGATCGATCCAGTCCCCGCCGATGGTATCGCTTCCACCGTGCAATCGCCCCCATATCCCGGGCGGTCTTGATCCTGTTGCACCGGGCGCAGAGCACCTGGAGATTTCCCGCATCCCACTGGTCCCCACCCATGGCGATCGGCCGGATGTGGTCCAGGATAAAAGGATGCAACGGGTGCCGGCCTTCAGCGGTAGGGGATTCCGTGATCTCCCCCCGGCAACGCGCACACTTCCCCTCCTGCTCCAGGAGGACCAGCCGCCTCATCTCGCCAACCGTGGGCCGCTCTTCGCTCCAGTATACCGAACTGCACGAGGGCTGGCAGCAGATGGTATTCGTTCCGTCCGGAAACTCCGATCGCTCGCGGCCGCAGACCGGACAGGCTCTCCGGGCGAGGCGCTCCTTTTCTTTGGGGCTGTTGGAATACCGGCGGCGTTCGCGGGGGGGCATTTTTTGTACAGAGAGGTTTGGGCTGAATGTGATAAGGCCGGGGATTGGAGAGTGAAAGTGATGATGCCCCGGTTACATCCCGTGATCGCCGATGGGATCCTGTCTGCGGGGTGCAAAAGAGGGGTATGCCAAAAGAGGCCCGTACAGGGCTCCGATTGCCCCTTCGGGGGGTCGTACCGACATAGTTTTTGTAAAAACCGACAGGGTTTTGATGAAAAATCGCTGTTTTTCCGTCGGAAGCGCTGACACTATTTGGCAGAGTTAGGAGCGGCGATCGGGTGTATAGATGAGGTTTAGGTTGTGGCGGGGGGTTGGTCAGGGTCCGGAGGGTGCTGTGGCGGTTTTAGAGAGTATGGGAATTCTCCATCGAAGAGTCCGTTGGACTCTTCTTCTCCTCCAGGTCTGATGACCCGTCGGCCGTTGGAGAATTCCCAACTGGAGAAAATACCTCAGGTATCTTCGACTTGGGGGTTGGGTTTTACGAAGGAAAATTAGGTGGGATCGCCATGGTTCCCGCAGCGCTCGAGGTACCGGGCGACCATGATGTAATAGATGCAGTGGGTGATGTTCCCGGTTATCCCACCGTTATAGTACTTCCGCTGGGGCAGGTGCCACCGCCCGGGGATCCCTCATTGGAGGATCCCCCTCCTGGGGAACCCAAATCAATGGAACTTCCCCCCGCTGAATCCCAATCCGAGGAATTAAAAAGCATGGGGTTCAGATTACGGGATACAGCATTTCCCGATAAGTCATAAACGGGGATCTCTTCGCCGGGTATGGCGCCGGCAGATTTCATGCTGAAATACCGGAACGATGAAACTACTTTTTCAAAATCCTCTTTCTCGAACCGGTTGCTGTCGCGCGCCGTGAAGACCAGCACGCTTGCATACCCGCGTTCGTTCGCGCTGTTCGTATGTGCAATGTACGCAACACTCGTATTGCCACAAGCTCTGCTTTCGAACCGGTCGTACCTGATATCGTTGATGGTCTCCGTGGTTTCGACTGGCTCGGGGATCCATTGCCGGAACCGGTCGCGGTATTCCTGTTCCCGACCCCGGGTGATGACATAGGTATCGATAGAGAACACATTATCTGCAACAAGGTCAGTCCGGTAGTCGGAAGTATCCGAGTTCATCATCCGGTAAGTTGAGACATTCCATTCAACGGGGACCTGTAGTGTGAACAGGAGGTATGAGTCCTTTACATCCTTGAGCGGGGAAACATACCGGATAACCGTGACAACCTCCCGAGGAGCACTCGTTGCTGTTGTTGTGGGGACAATTGTTACAGGATCCAGCGTGGGAACGCTCGTTGCCACCGCCGGAGTGACTGAACTGTTACCCGATGACTGCACGCATCCGGCCGAAATTATGCATGTAATTACAACCAGGATCAGGAAAATGGTCTGAGGTTCCCGCATTACTCTGATGATTCCATTGTGAGAGGATAATTATTTCCTCCGAAATTTTCCGGGACCGGAAAATCCGGGAAATTACCCGGGAAAAAGGGGCTTAATTCTCCGGGTATAGCGCCGTTCTGCTGGTGTTTCCCGGGGGGGATGGGTTGTTGTATTCCCCACCGACAGGAAGGATATCACTCGCGCGCCGGTTCTGCAGGTTTGCCGGGGATGCCCCAAGCCTGAATAATCCACGATTAGAATAAGGAAGCCCCGGGTCTCCCATTACCATACCGTGGCAATCAGGTCAGCAGGATACCCGGGACATAATGTTTACCCTGCCCCAGTAGACCGAACCGGTATTCCCGTCACATTCTTACAAAGAAAATTATACATTTAACAATACTTTTTTTTAAAATATAGATTAATTCGCTAAATCTATATAGTAAGATGCTGACATGGTTGTAAGGCAGCATTGGAACAAAAAATATGCTTCCCGAAGGGATTCACGTGTTCAAAGGTTATAAAATTCATGAGGACCAGATTGCGAATATTGCAAGGAATTTAAAAGAACACTGCCATACCCGGCGTCATGATTCCCAGCAACCCAGTCATTCCAGGAGGGGAAACGTAAAACAAACGAATGGAAAAACCGGCAACGCATTATGCGTGCGGATTCGCAAAACTGTATGGGAGACCGGCCCCGTGGAAGAACCGGTGATAAATAGCCAGAAGAATCTGTTACCAAGAATGGAAACACCCGGCCGTGCTGTCACGGCTGTCCGATGTTTCCGGTGCGGCGTAGATTTCCCGGTAGCGGATTTCCTTTACACAAAAAAAAGTGGATTGTGTATTGATTGCTGGGAAGAGATGGTGTTATAATATTGCGATGCGAGAAAAGCAGAAAAGCGAGTAAATTTAATATCCGTAAAAAAAAATCCTGCCCAAAAAATTGGCAGTAAAACTTTCGGGTCCCGCAGCTGAATCTCCCCGGTCAGCCCATGCCGGTATCAGCAGGACTGCCGGGAACCTGCTGGACCGGACAAAGGTATATCACGGGTCCGGAAAAAAGCTGAAGCCTGAGATTACCCCTTTTTCCTACTTATTCGACTATTACGCTAATCCCGCGATAAAGAGGTGAATGCAGCCGGATGATGCAGGAAGGCAGGTTATTAAAATTATTTGACGGAACTCCCTTTCTTGGGCCCGAGCTCATTTTCAACGAGCAGGTTGATCACGGTCTCAGATATGTCACCTGCATATTCCCCGGCCCTGCGGATACTCTCAGATATATATGCGATATTGAGGGCGATCAGTGATTCCTGCTTGAGCACCATGTTGTTGATATCACCGCAGATATTCTCAAGTGCCGTGAGGGACTCGATATTCCGGTGGGCTTCTTTCAGGTCGGCATTAAAAAACGAGACGATACTCCGGTCGAAGATCTCAAGCGACATGGTACTTGCCTTCTTGATGGCGTTCATGAACTTCTTGTCAAAGTCCACATCGATGATCGGCAGGGAGTGCTCTGCAATCCTGACCGCATGGTCACCCACACGCTCGATGATACGGCTGAGCTGGTAATAATTCATGGCAAGACCCGGGGAGATCCCCATCTTACGGGACAGCGAGGCGTTCTGCATGAGCATATTGGTCTGCCGGGCAATCAGCCAGTTGAGCCGGTCCGCGTCCATATCGCGGCTGATGACATCATTGGCAAGGGTCTTGTTATGGGTTTCGAGTGCCGTGATTGCATCCTCGTGCATGTTCTTGACGATGACAAACATCCGCTTGATGGTATTGTCAAAGGGCATCTCCGAGGGATTGAGCAGGTCTTTTATCGCGATGACCGTCTCGGTCTCCTCCACCACTTCCTGGCCGATCGTCATCTGTGTATAGTCCCGTACAACCGTCCGGACAAATGGTGCGAACCGCTGCTTTGTCGTGATCCGGATCACGTTAAAGCCGGTTATGTAGGTACCGATCAGCATACGGAAAAGAAATGCAGGATCGGTAATAATACTACAGTCGATCTCCTTTGTCCGCTGGAGCGGCTCTTCGGTTATTTTCTTCGTTATGAGAAGCGTCCCGTCCGGCTGTACCATAAGCCCGACCGGATCGTTCTTTTTTATTTTCTGTCCTTCCGCCCAAGCCTTGGGAAGTGTCACCACAAAGGATGCCCCCCCGGTCATCTGGACCCTGCGTATCTCCATTTTTCCACCCGACTCCAATAGGAAACTGATTTCCCTATACATCTCTATTTGTCAATTTCATGTATATATACTAGTATAGTTTATGGCGAAAAAGTGTTTAATACCCCACGTAAATGGATGATAGAACACCATGAATGCAAAAAGGAGTTCGTATTTACTCGTAACCATGAGCCTTACTGCATTGCTTATCTTTGCAATGCTCTTCGCAGGCTGTACAGGCAATGGAACACAGACGCCGGTTGCCACGCAGGCACCTATTGCATCCCCCACAGTTGTCGCAACAACGGCAGCCCCGGCAGTAACCTTTGTCGCGCCCATAACGACCACAGCACCGGTCTCATCCGGCCAGAAGCAGACCATTAAGATCAGCGGGTCGACTACGGTCGGGCCTATCGTCCAGAAAGCAGCTGACCAGTACATGGCAGCCCACCCGGACGCAGACATCCAGATAACCCTTGGCGGATCCGGCCCTGGAATCCAGGCAATTGGTGCCAAAACCGTCGACATCGGGATGTCATCCCGTGAAGTAACCAAGGATGAGATGACGAAGTATCCGAGTTTTGTCGTCACAACTGTTGCACAGGACGGCGTGGCAATCATTGTCAACCCGGCCAACACGATCCCGTATATCACGCTCGATCAGGCCAATGGGATCTACCTCGGCAAGATCACCAAGTGGTCAGAGATCACGGGAGCGGATGTTCCCGGTACCAACAACCAGATTGTCGTTGTCGGCCGTGACACTGCATCCGGCACCCGAACGTATTTCGATCAGACTGTGCTGGGGACCGCAACAGCGACAAAAACCATGCTCGAGCAAAACTCAAACGGTGGAGTCCTCCAGACTGTTGCACAGACACCGGAAGCTGTCGGGTATGTTTCTATCGGGTTCGTCAGCAAGGATGTAAAAGCACTCCCCATCTGGTACAATGCGCAGAAAATCATCCCGCCAACTGTTGCGAACGTGAAGGACCTGTCCTACCCGATGTCCCGTAACCTCTACGTAATTACCAATGGCCAGCCCACCGGACTTACCGGAGACTTCATCAAGTACATCCTCAGTCCCGATGGTCAGAAGATTGTTGCCGATGAAGGCTACGTGCCCCTCAGCTGAGCGGACAAACGAGGATATTTCAACACAAAAATCTTTTTGGGGGGAATGATCGTGAAAACCCTGAACCAGCGTTGTAGTGCCCTGGTCACATCCGCCGGGCACGCACGATTTTCCCTTCTGAAAGAAAAATCGATCAAGACCGTCTTCTTCTTCACAGCCTTCTTTGCTGTTATCGTTGTATCATTTATTCTTTTATTCTTATTACGGGACGGGTTTCCGATCTTCACCCAGGTCGGGATCAAGAGCTTCCTCTTAGGCCCTGACTGGGCACCGACAGCGGTCGTACCCCTCTATGGTATCTTCCCGCTGATTATCGGGACCCTCCTTGTTACCCTCGGGGCAATGGTCTTTGCCGTCCCGCTGTCCATTGGCTGTGCTATCTATATCTCGGAACTCGCTTCACCCCGCATGAAAAATCTCCTCAAACCGGCCATCGAACTGCTCGCCGGGATTCCTTCGGTTGTGTACGGTTTTTTCGGTCTCATTGTTCTTACCAACTTTATCCGGGTCACGTTCAACCTCCCGACCGGACAGACCTGGCTCGCAGCCTCGGTCCTTCTCGGCATCATGGCTCTTCCCACGATTGTCAGTGTTTCAGAGGATGCCATAAGCTCGGTCCCGCACGAGTACAAAGAAGGTTCGCTTGCCATCGGTGCAACCCGCTGGCAGACCATCAGCCGTGTACTGGTCCCCGCTGCGCTCTCTGGCATTGCTGCTGCGATTATTCTTGGCATCGGGCGTGCAGTCGGCGAGACCATGGCAGTCATGATGGTAGCCGGTAACGCAGCTATCATTCCGGACCCGATCTGGAATATCCTCTCTCCCTTGCGGACGTTGACCGGGACGCTCGGTATCGAGATGGGGGAGGTATCTGTAGGCAGCGACCATTACAATGCCCTGTTCGGAGTTGCTGTTGTCCTGCTCATCATCACGCTGATCATCAATATCTCTGCTGTGGCAATCCTCCGGTATCTCAAGGAGGGAAGGACCGGGGGCCCTGCCCGGAAACCGTTTATCTCCTCCCGCACACGGGTGGCACTCATCCGCTCCGCCGAGATGCTCGGCCTTGCACTGCTGCTTGTGTTTCTCCTTGCCACTGCACCCTGGTGGCTTGCTGCCTTCGTCCTGCTGGCGGGGGGCGCGTGGTATTTCGGCAGGGCTCACTTGTCGGAGAACCAGATCCAGACGATTGCGTTTGGGTTCATCTTAGGTGCGACACTGGTTGTCCTCGCGATTCTCGTCATTATCCTGCAGGATATTGTCATCAACGGCCTCCCTGCACTCTCGTGGGAGTTCCTGACAAAACCCCCGCTGGATTCCGGGCGGTCAGGTGGTATTTTCCCGGCCATTATCGGTACCCTGTATCTCGTTGTGGGTGCTATCGCCATTGCTCTCCCGCTCGGTGTCGGGGCCGCAATATATCTGGTCGAATACACCCGTGAAGGCCGTATCACGAAACTTATCCGGACCGGTGTCGACCTTCTGAACGGAACGCCGTCAATCGTGTTCGGCCTCTTCGGGTTTGCGTTTATTGTTCTGTACCTCAACGTGGGCGTATCGATGCTCGCGGGACAAGTCACGCTCGCCCTGATGGTGCTGCCGACTGTGATCAGGACCACTGAAGAGTCCTTAAAATGCATACCGCAGTCACTCCGCGAGGGCAGTCTTGCGCTCGGGGCTACCAAATGGCAGACCATCAGCAGGGTTATCCTTCCACCTGCCGTACCGGGCATCGTCACCGGGGCAATCCTGTCTATCGGGCGGGCTGCGGGAGAGACTGCACCGATCATGTTCACCGCGGTGGTCTTCTCGTCCCGCTTCCTGCCGGACTCCGTTTTTCGGCCGGTGATGGCCCTGCCGTACCACCTGTTCGTTCTTGCAACAAATGTACCGGGCGCATCTGTGAACAAATACGGCACCGCGCTTGTTCTGCTCCTGCTCGTGGTCGGGTTCTACGCGGTCGCGATAGGGGCAAGGATCCATTTCCAGAAAAAAACACGGGGATAATATGTCTGAAACCTGTATCATATCCACAACAAACCTCAACCTCTGGTATCATGAAAAGCAGGCGCTCCAGTCGGTATCGATGAAGATCCCGAAGAACAAGGTCACTGCCCTGATCGGTCCATCGGGCTGCGGCAAATCGACCCTGCTGCGATGTTTCAACCGGCTGAACGACTTGATCGATCACGTAAAGATCACCGGAGAAATCACCCTTGACAACCAGGACATCCATGCACCGGGAACTGATGTGGTGATCCTGAGAAAAAAAATCGGAATGGTCTTCCAGAAACCCAATCCCTTCCCAAAATCTATCTGGGAGAATGTGGCGTACGGCCCGAAGGTCCACGGGATAAAAGACAAGGGCGAACTGGACAGGATCGTCGAGCAGAGCTTGCACCATGCGGCCCTCTGGGACGAAGTGAAGGACCGGCTCAACGATTCGGCACTCGGCCTCTCCGGCGGCCAGCAGCAGCGGCTCTGCATTGCCCGGACGCTCGCAGTCGAACCTGAAGTGATCCTGATGGACGAACCCTGCTCTGCGCTCGACCCGATCGCTACGGCAAAAATTGAGAACCTCATCGAGATGCTCAAGGAGGAGTATACGGTTATCATCGTTACCCACAACATGCAGCAGGCAGCACGGGTGAGCGACTATACCGGGTTCATGTATCTCGGGAAACTGATCGAATGCGGGAAAACCGTGCAGATCTTCGAGCACCCCACAGAAGAACTGACCGAGAATTATATTACCGGCCGGTTCGGGTAGGAGGGGGATATGGCAGAAAAATTTCACACGGAACTAAAAACGGTAAAAAAGGACACAGTGGCGATGGCGCTCCTCGGGCGGTCCATGCTCAGGGACGCTGTTGACGCGCTGGTCCGGCAAGATGAGGACCTAGCCTCATCGGTTGTTGCAAAAAAAGAGCAGATCCATGCAATGGAAGTAAAACTCGAGGAGCACTGCTACCAGCTGATCGCGCTCAACCAACCGATGGCAAAGGACATGCGGGTCATCGCGTGCACGCTCAAGGTGATTACTGCATCCATGCGCATCGGGCGGTACGGGAAGGTGATTGCAAACATTGTCAAGGAGATTTCTGAGAAGCCGCATATCTCCCACATGATGAGCATCCCGCACATGGCAGAGCTGGTCATCGACATGATAGACGATGCGATCAAGGCCTATGATACCGATTCCATCGGTCTGATCGCGGACTTCTCAGCCCGGGACGATACTATCGACGCCCTCCGCCACTCGATCTTCCGCGAAGGAATTACCCACATGATGGAAGACCCCCGCACCATCACTCGCTGTACCCACTACATCATGGTCGCCCGATACCTCGAACGCTGCGGGGACCATGCCTGCAAGATCGCGGAGAATGTGCATTACATGAATACTGGTGAGAGAATCGAGATCCACTAATCCATGCCCGGAGATGAAGAGAGCGGGACAGGAAAAGAGACAGTCCTGTTCATCTGCTCGTTCAATTCTGTCAGGTCCCAGATGGCTGAAGGCCTCCTTCGGGCCCGGTGCGGTAACCGGTACGAAATCTTCTCCGCAGGTATAGCCCCGACAGGACTCAATCCCAATGTAGTGACCGTGATGAGAGAGATTGGTATCGATATCTCACACCAGCGGGGAAAGTCCCTGAACCTTTTTTCTGGCAGGAGATTCACGTACATGATAACCCTCTGCGATCATGCACGCTTAGCATTGGCTGGATCTCTTCCGGTGGGGCTTTATATCAACCACCATGCTTTTATCAGTCCTTCAGAGATCCGCAGGAACAAGGCGGACCTCCTTGATGAGTACCGGATACTCCGGGACGATATCAATTCCTGGCTCACGGAATTGTTTCCGGATTGTCCGGATTTCCATCATGAACAAATGGAGAGGTAAGAATGCAGGAACAAAACTAAAAATGAATTTTCCGGACCGTGAAAAGCGCCTCACATTTTTCCGCAAGGGAATTTTTTATAATTAAATATAGTTACTATATAGGAACTATATGGAAATTGTTTTAAGTATATGCATCTAACGGTAAATATCTAATAAGTCAGGAACCGGAATTCCGGGATCTGACTTTCGGAGACGGATTATGGATGAACCGATTGCCCAGAAAAATTTTCCGATCATACCTGCCAGCTTCGGCGAGGAAAAACCCGGTGGTGGTAACTTTGCCGGAGAATGCAGGAATCTTATCACCATATTGTCACGGAAGATCGAGGCACTCTGCCATGAATGTGGTGAAGATCCCGACCGGGTGACACATATCAGGTCCCTGACAGCGTCCTTGACAACGCTGAACAGCCTTTTGAAAAACCTGGAGCACGAGCAGTTGTACCGGCCCAGAAGAGGTTTTTATGAAGATGAGCAGGGATTCAAGTAC
>Ga0182017_10003162_pt1 | contig 12294 bp, 10 predicted proteins | sample 712E3DmetaG_FD_120492 | JGI IMG/M metagenome (GOLD analysis project Ga0182017, IMG submission 120492) | Permafrost microbial communities from Stordalen Mire, Sweden - 712E3D metaG | ecosystem: Environmental > Terrestrial > Soil > Wetlands > Permafrost | place: Sweden: Stordalen | collected... | reverse complement strand
TCCTCAGGGCCTTCCACGCTCTCCAGGATCTCCGTCGCGAGCGCAAGCCGGTCGTCAGCCGGCAGTTGCAGCGCTCGCTGCAGAAGTTCAGATGGGATCGCCTGTGCCATGGAGTAATTCTAATCCGTTGGCCGCCGCCCAACAAGCCGTTGCAGCGCCGAGGGCGCCCACCGCTCAACGGCAGAGTGTTCGGCAGAGCAAATCGCCGACGACAACCAGAACTCGCTGCAGGCCCGGTCGGACCAGGGTCGGCGCCGCAGTGGCTGTGCGGAAACCGCGCCACCGTAGTATTGTTGTCCTTGCATGGCCCTTGTCACCTCGTCCGTGGTCGTTGTTCCGGGTCCTCACCCCGACGCGCAGGCGCTTGACCGGCGGGTTGAAGATCTCCGGCTGCGCTTTCCGCGCGCCATCATCGATCGCTACCTGGATCGCGTTCCATCGGTCGGGGAGGGCGTCTTCATCGCGCCTGGCGCCTCGGTGGTCGCCGACGTCCGTTTGGGCGTGGGTGTGTCCGTTTGGTACGGCGCGGTCCTGCGCGGCGATATCGCGCCCGTCATCATCGGCGATCGCAGCAACCTGCAGGACGGAACGGTCATCCATGTGGCCGACGATGGCCCTTGCCTTGTCGGAGTCGATGTGGTGGTTGGTCATCGGGCCATGCTGCACGCTTGCCGGGTGGAGGATGCGTGTCTCATCGGCATGCAGGCCACGGTTCTCGACGACGCCGTCATTGGGTTCGGTTCTATTGTGGGCGCCGGCGCGGTGGTTACCCCGCGCACCATCATTCCGGCGCACAGCCTCGTGCTCGGCGTGCCTGCCAAGGTCGTGCGCACGCTCGATGAAGAAGTTGCCGAGGAGCACCGCGCACTGGCTGGCAAGTACACCCGCATCACCGAGAACTACTTGCGCGACAGTTTGCGACGTGGCTAGCTAGCCAACCATGGAAATCGGGCCCATCCGCGACCGCGTCGAAAAGTTGGTGCGCCGCCTGGAGATTCTCCGGGGGCATCTTTGACATCGATGGCAAGCGCTCCCGCATAGCCGCTCTCGACGTCGAGGCTTCCAAACCCGACTTCTGGAACGCGAATGAGCAGGCCCAGACTCTCCTGCGCGAACAGGCGCGCCTGAAGGCAACGGTGGAAGGATTCGACGCGCAGGTACGCGCCTTGGAGGACGCGCGGGTCCTGGCGGACCTGGCGGATGAGGCCAAGGACGAGCCCACGGCCGTGGAGGCTGCTGGGTTGCTCACGATCATCGAGGCGGCCGTGAGCAAGATGGAATTTGCCCGCATGCTCTCTGGCCCCTACGACCGGCAGGGCGCTATCGTGAGCATCAATGCCGGCGCCGGCGGCACCGAATCGCAGGACTGGGCCGAGATGTTGCAGCGAATGTACGTACGTTGGGTGGCGCGTCGGGCCTACCAGGCCGAGATCTTGGACTTGCAACCGGGCGACGAAGCGGGCATCAAGAGTGTTACGCTGGGAGTCACAGGGGAGTGGGCCTATGGCTACCTGCGCGCCGAATCAGGCGTGCATCGCCTGGTGCGAATCTCGCCCTTTGATGCCCAGGCGCGTCGGCACACATCGTTTGCGAGCGTCTTCGTGTACCCCGACATCGACGAGACGGTAAAGGTCGACATCGACGAGAAGGACCTGCGCATTGAAACCATGCGCTCAGGTGGGGCGGGCGGCCAGCACGTCAACAAGACCGAGTCCGCTATTCGCATCACCCACATTCCAACCGGCATCGCGGTGCACTGCCAGCAGGAACGATCCCAGCACAAGAACCGATCCACGGCCATGCGTATCCTGCGGTCCAAGCTCATCGAGGTCGAGCAAAAGAAGCAGGAAGAAAAGATGGGTGGCATTCATGCCCAGAAGAAGTCGATCGAGTGGGGCAGCCAGATTCGTTCGTATGTTCTGGCGCCCTATCGGCTGGCGTCCGACCACCGAACCGGCCTTAAGGTGGGCAACGTGGATGCGGTCCTAGATGGCGATCTCGACCAATTCATGGTCGCGCTCTTGCTTCAGATGGCCGGAGACCCGTCGGCGAGACCTCTGTCCAAGCCGGACGAAGACGACATTGATGCCTAAGTCGGGTTTCCTCCCACATTTTGCATCGAACTGTGGATAGGTCATGAAATATGCAGTTATTTCAAATACTTTCATGGGGTCACCCTGTGGACAAACCGTGGATAGGGCGTAATCGATGGCTGACGAACGCGAGTTGATCGCCGAACGGGAGCGCAAGGTCAGCGAGATCCGCGCGGCGGGTCAAAACCCCTACGCAAACGGTTTCCGCCCGACGTCGACGGCGCGCGCGATTCACGAGTGGTTCACTAGCGGGGCGGATCGCGCGCATCCTCCCCAGGGCGCAGGCGAAGACGGCCGCGTCTCGGTCGCCGGTCGCATCGTCGCGATCCGCAGTTTCGGCAAGGCGGCCTTCGCCAAGATTCGCGACCGCACGGGCGAAATCCAGGTCTGGGTCAAGCTGGATGTGGTGGGCGAGAAGGACTTTAGCCTGTGGAAGCTCGCCGAGCGCGGCGACTTCGTCGGGGTCGAAGGACCCACGAGCCTGCTGACCAAGACAAAGGCTGGTGAAGACAGCGTGGTCGCAGAGCGCGTGCACATCCTCACCAAGGCGACTCGCCCGTTGCCCGAGAAGTGGCACGGCCTGCAGGACACGGAGATCCGCTATCGCCAGCGCTACCTGGATCTGGTGGCCAACCCCGAGGTCTTCGAGGTGTTCCGCAAGCGCACGCAGATCGTGCACCATCTGCGCCGGTTCCTCGACGAGCGTGACTTCATCGAGGTGGAGACGCCGATGATGCACGCCGTGCTCGGCGGCGCGGCGGCGCGGCCCTTTCGCACGCACCACAACGCGCTCGCTCTCGACCTCTGCATGCGCATCGCCCCCGAGTTACACCTCAAGCGCTTGGTGGTGGGCGGTTTCGATCGGGTCTACGAGATCGGCCGCAATTTTCGCAACGAGGGGCTGTCGCGCCAGCACAATCCCGAATTCACCATGTTGGAGTTCTATCAGGCCTATGCGACCTACGAAGATTTGATGGCTCTGACCCAGCAGCTTCTCACCGAGCTGGCGCGCGAGATCTGCGGCGGCACGCAGATCACCTATCAAGGCCAGGCCGTCGACCTGGACCGCTGGGAACGCATTCCGATGAAAGACGCCATTGTCGCCGCAGTGGTCGCGGGCAAGCTACCCAAGGGGCTGGAGCGGCCGATGCTCGACGACGAGGCGGCCTTGCTGGGTTGGGTGGCCGGCTCCGGCGTGCTCGATCGCAAGGATGAGCTGTCGGCGGTGTTGCCCAAGTGCGAGGCGCATGGCCACCGGGTGGGCGCGCTTTTTGACTACGCCGGCGAGCAGGCGCTGCCGCAGGATCGACCCGTTTTTGTGGTCGACTACCCTGCAGAAACCTCGCCGCTTTCGCGACGCAACGACGCGGAGCCAGGCAAGGTGGACCGTTTCGAGTTGTTCATCGTGGGTCGCGAACACGCCAACGCCTTTTCCGAGCTGAACGACCCGGTCGACCAGCGAGCGCGCTTCCAGCGTCAGGTCGAGGCCAAGGCGCGCGGCGCTGAAGAAACCATGGACTACGACGAGGACTATTGCCGCGCCCTCGAATACGGGCTGCCACCGACCGCGGGCGAAGGCATCGGCGTGGATCGCTTGGTCATGCTGCTCACCGACCAGCCCTCTATCCGCGACGTTATTCTATTTCCGCTCATGAGGCCGGAATGAGTGAAAAGGTCCGCACTGGTTTCGAATGGTTCGTGGCTTGGCGCCATCTGCGTGACCCTGAGCGGCGTTCCCGCCGCGCTCTGTACCTTGGCCTCGGCGTCTTGCTGCTTGCCATCCTCGATCTGACAGCGCTCAGGCTGTTCGGCCAGCCGGCGCGCTCCCCCTCGGGTCTACTGGCGCTGCAGCCCTCGGTGACGCTTGAACGTCTGTGGATGGCGGGCGCGGTCGGCGTGATGGCGGGCGCAGTGATCACCTTCCTGGGTGTGCTTTTTGCGTCTTTCACTGTGTTCACGGCTATCTCAATCTTCGGCGTGTTCTTGGGCACGGCCGCGCCCATCCTGGCTCTTTCCGTGATGTCTGGCTTCGAGGTGGATCTCAAGACGAAGATCCGCGGAGCCAAGGCCGATGTGGTGATTACCACCACGGACGATCGGCCGTTCCTTGACTGGCGCAAGGTGCGCCAGGCGGTTCTGCGCGAGCCCGGGGTGGTGGGTGCCACTCCCTACCTGGAGGCAGAGGTGATGGTTCGGGCCGGGGCAGCTCCCGCTGGAATCATGCTGCGCGGGATCGATCCGGAAACCGCGCCGTCCGTGCTTGACCTCGGACGAACCCTGCGCGAGGGCAGCGTGGACGATCTGCAACACCCAGAGAAGGTCGCTGACGACCCGTTTTCCCGGGATGCCGGGGAGCGCGAAGCCGGCGACGATGAGCCAGCCCCACGCAAGGGCCAGCGCGCGCGGGCCGATGCGGTGGACGCCGACGGGGTCTTGCCGTCGATCCTGCTGGGCGAAGAGCTTTTCGCGCGCACACTGCGCGTCTTTCGCGGCGGCCACGTCGATGTCGTCTGTCCGCTCTGCAAGATGGGCCCTTCGGGTCCCATGCCCGGCCTCAAGGTGTTTCGGGCGGCGGGACACTTCTACAGCGGGATGTACGAGTACGACTCCAAGCTGGCCTACGTGGCGCTGGACGAGGCGCAGAGATTCCTGGGCGCGCCGGGTGAGGTGACGGGCATCGATCTGCGCACCCGGAGTCCCGACGGCGCTCCCGCCGTGGCCTCTGCCGTCCAGACCACCTTGGGCGATTCCTACGAGGTTCGTTCGTGGGAGGAGCTCAACAAGGGGCTGTTCATGGCCTTGCGTCTGGAGAAGATCGCCATGTTCGTGGTGATGACTTTCATCGCGCTCGTGGCATCCTTTTCCATCATTTCGACGCTCATCATGATGGCCACCCAGAAAGCGCGTGAGGTCGCCATCCTCAAGGCCATGGGCGCCGGCGACGGCGCTATCCGGCGGGTGTTCATCGCCGAGGGCGTGTACATCGGCCTGCTTGGCCTTGCGGTTGGTGTTCCCGCCGGCGTTTTGGGGTGCAAGCTGATCGAGCGGTACGGCCTGCCTCTGCCCACGGATGTCTACTACATCAGCAAGCTCCCGGTGGTGATGCGGCCGGGTGAGATCCTTGTCCTGGCAGCCTCGGCCATGGCTTTGTGTTGCCTGGCTACGCTGTATCCGGCGCTGTTGGCGTCACGCATGCGTCCCGTCGACGGCTTGAGGTACGAGTGAGCGCATTGACACCGCCCACGCCGGTCGCTACGGTGCCAGTCCCGATGGCAAACCGGAAAGCCGGCGCCGCAGGAACCGAGCCAGATGCGAGCGACGCCCCTGGCGGTGCGCGCGTGCTCGTGCGCGACCTGTGGAAGGTCTTCGAGCATGGCGGTCGCTCGATCGAAGTCCTGCGCGGAATCAACCTCGACCTGGCGCCGGGCGCCCTGGTTTCGGTGGTTGGTGCGTCGGGGGTCGGAAAGTCGACCCTGCTGCACCTCCTCGGCACGCTCGATGTCCCGACCTCCGGCCAGATCCTGTTTGACGGGGCAAACGTCACCGACATGTCCCCGGCCAAGTTGGCCTCTTTTCGCAATCGCGAGATCGGGTTCGTGTTCCAGTTCCACCATCTACTGCCCGAGTTCACCGCGCTGGAGAATGTCATGATGCCCGGCCTGATCGCGCGCCGGCCGCGCAAGGACTGCCGCGATCGTGCCGAGGCCATTTTGGTGCGTGTGGGCCTGCAGGATCGGCTGCGCCACCGCCCCGGGGAACTGTCGGGCGGCGAACAACAGCGGGTGGCACTGGCGCGGGCTCTCGTTCTCTCGCCGCGCCTGCTGCTCGGGGATGAGCCCACCGGCAACCTCGACACCAGAACCGGGCGCGCCATCCACGATCTGTTCTTCGAGCTGAACCGCGAGCTGGGAATGACCCTTCTTCTCGTGACCCACAACGACGAACTCGCGGGCCGGGCTTTTCGCAAGCTGCGCATGGTCGACGGTCGCATTCAGGAGGAGGGCGCATAATGATCGCGTTGGCGGCCGGCTTGCGGCACGCGGGTCGCGGCTCGCGAGGGCGTGAGCGTGAGCGAGTTCGTGGGAGTCTGGCGGCTGGCGGTATGTGGTTCGGGCACCGCGCATCGCTCACGCCTGGGGGGCTTCGGGACGGACAGCCCATCCTTCCCACCCCTCGCGCTTCGCGCTCGCCCGTCGCGCTCACGGGAACCGCTCACGCTATGCGCAGTACGCGCACCGCTCACGCGCGCCGGCCTTTCGGGCTGCTCGGGATCCTCTGCGTCTGGGCAGTGTTCTCGTCCAGCCTTGCGCGCGCTCAGGACGACGCTGCGGAGGCGCCGCAGCGCTTGCGACCGCCCTCGCTGTCGGTTGAGCCCGAGGCAAAGCCGGAGGCGCCCGTGAAGGTCCCCAGCTTGAAGGTGGTGCGCGTCCAGTTCCGTGGCAACCGCAAGGTCGAAGACGACGCCATCCGCGTCACCCTGCACACGCTGCCCGGCTCGTCGCTGAATAAGGACATTCTGCAGGAGGACGTGCGCGCTATCTGGAAGATGGGTTACTTCGAAGACGTGCAGGTCGAGACCACCGATGCCCCGGGCGGCGTGGTCCTGACCTACGTGCTCAAGGAGAAGCCCGCCATCCGCAAGATCTACGTGTCGGGCCACGAGGAGGTCGGGCTTTCCAAGATCAATGAGGTGCTCGACATCAAGAAGGAGCAGGTCCTCGACCTGGCCAAAATCAAGAAGAACGTGGAAAAGATCCGCGAACTGTACCTGCAGCGCGGCTTCTACATGGCGGATGTCGACTACGAGTTGCGCCGCGACAGCCCGGGCGAGGTGGACGTGTACTTCCACGTGCACGAGAACAGCAAGGTGGAGGTGCGCCGGGTCAACTTCACCGGCAACAGGCACGTGACCGATCAGGAACTGCGTGACGTCATGCTGACCCAGGCCGGCGATCTCTTCTCAGCCGTGACCTCGTCGGGCACCTACCGCGAGGACGTTTTCCAGCGGGATCTGACGCTGATTCAGGGTTACTACTTCGACCGTGGTTACATAAATGTCAAGGTCGCCGAGCCTCGCCTGGAGCTGTCCGCCGACAAGCGTTCGCTCTACATCAGCATTGCCATCGACGAAGGCGAACAATACCGCATTGGCAGCATCGAGATGAAGGGCGACCTCCTCGAGAAACCCGAGGTCCTTCTCGGCCGTCTGCAGGCCAAACCGGGCGAGATCTTCAACCGCTCCAAGGTGGCGCAGGATGTTCAGGCCATCGCCGAACACTACAAGGATAAGGGCTATGCCTATGTGAACTCCACCCCCGAGACCACGGTTAACGAAAAGCAAATGACCGTGAGTTTGTTCTTTGACATCCAGAAGGGCTCCGAGGTCACCTTCGAACGCATCAACATCCACGGCAACTCGAAGACGCGCGACAAAGTCATCCGACGCGAGCTGCGCATCTACGAGGGGGAGCGTTACAGCCAGTCCGCCCTGGACCTGTCCAAGCGCCGAGTCAATGCCTTGGGCTTCTTCGAAAAAGTCGAGACCAGCACCAAGCGTGGCTCCGGCGACGACGCCATGGAGGTCAACGTGGAGGTGGCGGAGCGGCAGACCGGTGCTTTCCAGATCGGCGCGGGTTTCTCTTCGGTCGAGTCTTTCATCGCACAGGCGCAGATCTCGCAGAATAATCTCCTCGGCCGGGGCCAGTCGCTCGTCCTCCAGGCCCAGATGTCATCACTGCGGCAGCTCTTCATGTTGCAGTTCGATGAGCCGTATTTCTTGGATACCAACTGGCACTTTGGCTTCAATTTGTTCGACCAGCAGCGCTACTACCTCGGGTTCACGCGCCAGTCTAAGGGTGGCAGCCTGACCTGGGGCTACCTCCTCACCGACTATTTGCGGATGTTCCTCACCTATACCTTGCAGGACATCTCGGTCACGACCGGGGGCCGAAGCAACCTGTTCAGTGGCGGCCAGCGCAGCCCCTTGCCCCAAGGTTCGCTGGCCAATCTCCTACACGCCGGTGTGGTCTCGTCTTGGCGTATCTCGTTGGCTTACGACACGCGCAACGACCGCATGTTCCCGCGCAGCGGCTGGTACAACTCGATTTCCGCCGAGTTCGCCGAACCGGCTTTCTTTTCGGAAGCCCAGTTCTCACGGTTTGAAGGCACGGCGCGCTACTTCTATCCGCTGTTGGGACCGCTGGTGTTGCGCTTGAAAGGCGACATCGGCGCGGTGGTCAGCCGCGCACCTCAGGGCGTGCCCATCTTTGAGCGCTACTTCGTGGGGGGCATCTACGACGTGCGCGGCTTCCAGTTGGCCTCGCTGGGCCCGCAGATCCGCGTGCCCAGCACGCAGTCGCCCGATTCTAACCTGCGGACCTTCTCGGTAGGCGGGAACATGCAGGTCGTGGGCAAGATCGAACTCGAAATGCCCATATTCGAGAAGCTCAACATTCGCGCCGTGGTGTTCACCGACGTTGGCAATGCGTACAACCTGGAGCGTCAGTACTGCCGACTCAAGCCCGCTTCGGCTGATATCTCCGTGGATCCCTGCACGGCCGTGTTTCCGCTCAACAGCTTGCGTTCAAGTTGGGGGTTCGGACTGCGCTGGTTTTCGCCGATTGGGCCGCTGCGCTTTGAATGGGGGTTCCCCTACAAGCCGCTGCCGGGCGAGGATTCGTCGGTCTTCGAGTTCACCATTGGGAACGATTTGTAGGGGTGGCCCCGTGTTCCGGGGCGTGATATCCATGAGGCTCCCTGTGAACCAAATGGAGATGAAGCGCATGATTCGTTCCACCTTAGTCGGATTGGTGATCGCGGCCGGCTTGATTCGGCCGGCGCTGGCCGAGGACTTGAAGCTCGGCTACGTGGACCTGCGGCGCGCCCTGTACGAGACTGAGGATGGGCGCAAGGCGCGAGCCTCGCTCAAGAAGGTTTTCGATCAGAAGCAAAAGGAACTCGACGAGCAGCAGGAAGACGTCAAGAAGGCCATCGAGGACCTGAACAAAAAACGCACCTTGCTTCCGGCGGACACGGTTCGTCAGAAGGAAGGAGAGTTGCAAGAACGAGTAGCCAAGGTCCAGCAAACCTACCTGCGCCACCAGCAGGATCTGGCCTCTAAGGAGGAGGAGGCGACCCAGCCCATCGTCGAGCGCCTGCAGCGAATCATCGGCAAGATTGCCGCGGCCGAGAACTTCACCATGATTTTCGACAAGAGCCAGGGCGTCGTGTTCGCCAAGCCTCATCTGGACCTGACCAACGAGGTCATCCGGCGCTACAACTCAGGTGAGGAGAAGGGTTCTGCGCCCGCGTCCGCAGGCAGCAAGTCCGCGCCCAGCAAGAAGAAGTAGCGGGGGCCATGGAGCTCGATAAGCGCGCCATCGAAGCCATCCTGCCGCACCGCGCACCCTTTCTCATGATCGACCATGTCGAGCTGGTCGACGGGGATCGCATTGTCGCGTCCAAGACTGTGGCCGCGGATGAGCCTCTTCTGCAGGGCCATTTTCCCGGCCATCCCATCATGCCCGGGGTGCTAATCATTGAAGCCATGGCTCAAGCGGGAGCGGTGTTGGCGGCCCGCCAGTCTTCTTTTGATCCCGCTCGCCAGATCATGGTGTTCATGGCCATCGACAAGGCGAAGTTCCGCAAACCGGTGCTTCCTGGTGATGTCCTGAGGTTGGAAGTGGTTCCCCTGCGCAAGGGAACCGCGATGTGGAAGATGCGTGGGGAAGCGAAGGTCGGCGATTCTTTGGTCGCTGAGGCGGAGTTCCTTGCTGGCATCCGGCCCCGTAGCGACGCGGCCTCTGCGCCGGGCGCGGAATGACCCCCTCGGACGGGCAAGGGGATCGGCCCTCGGTTGCGGCGGCGGCGCTTGCCCTGCTCGTGGGTTTGGCTGGCCCTTCCTGCCATCGGGCACCGCATCTCATGCGTGGCGATGCGGCGGCAGTCGTGGTGGTGCAGCGACCGAGGGACGCAGGGGGGCCGCCACCGGTCGCGGAACGCGAGCCCAACAACACGCCAGCCCAGGCCCAGCCATTGACATGGGCCGGCACGCCTCCTGCCACGGCGGTCAAGGGAACGATCGATCGGACCGGTGCTGGCAGGGTTGCCGACGTGGACGTTTTCAAAATCGTTGTTCCCGGCCAACACACGGTCGTGTCCTCTGATGCGGGCCACGCTGCCGACGCGCTCATTGAGGCCAAGCGCCTATCCGTGGTTATCAACCCTGAGGCTGGGCTGGCGCTGGCGGTCGAGCTTCTCGACGATACCGAGCGGGTCGTGAAGACCGTAGCGGGCGGGCCGGGCGAGATGGTCGGGCTACCGAACATGGCCGTGTCGCCGGGCTGCACGTACTACGTACGCGCCAAGGGGGCACCAACCAGCAAGGGTCGCGGTTCGGTGGATGCGGGCGCGTTGGGGGGTGGTTCGTACCATATGGCGCTTCTGCTGCTCGACTTCGAATTCGCCGACGAGCGTGAGCCCAACGATCGGCCGGAATCTGCCGGGGAGATGTTTTGGCAGGGCCGAAGCGCGCTTGTGGCTGGGCTGTTCGGCTGGCATCGCGACGAGGACTGGTACCGGCTGCCGATCGATGCCATCGAACCTGGCTGGGTCTTGAACTTAGACCTTGAGGGCGTGGAAGGCGTGGCCGCAGGGCTAGCCGTCAACGATTCAGCAGGTAGAAAAATCGTGGTGGTGCGCGGCCGAAAGGGTGAAAGGCTGACTTTGCACAACCTCGTGCTGCCGCACGTGGCTGGTGACGCCGGCGTCTCCGCTGTCGGGGGCCGGTGGTGGTACTTGGTCGTGCGCGCAGAGGGCGGGCTCGATCGCGAGCGTCGCTACGTGCTGCACGCAGAGGCCGCGCTTCCCGACGCGAGGGGCGGTTTCGAAACCGAGCCCAACGACGATGCGGATCATGCATCGTCTCTGGCCGACGGCACGACTACGGGCTACCTACCCGTGGGCGACGTGGATGTCTTTCGCTATCTCGCTGGAGAGCCGCGCGCGCTGGACATTGACGTTAGCCCGCCGTCCAGGGTGAGGGTCAGGCTCGAAGTCCTGAGAGCGCGCGGTGGGCAGGTTCTCGCTGAAGCCGTTGCTGCCAAGGGACGCAACACGGTGAGCATCGTGGGGCTGTCCTGTCCGGCCGAACCGATCCTGATACGGCTGTCCCAGGGCAAGCATGACGGAAACGCCAGCGAGCCCTATGCGCTGAGGGTGACCAGTCGGCCATTGCACTCAGACGCAGGGAAAGGGGAGTAGGGCTGTCCCTGATCAGCGGGCCGACCGAAAGGCCGGCCCGCGGGTCGCGTGGGTGAGCGCGTTCGTGTGGGGGACGCGGGATGCGTGGGCGAGAGCCTGAGCGGGCCGCGATCCACGTTCCGCGATCCGCTGGTCGGAGACCCTCTTGTCGTACCGAGTGGCCACACCGCGGAAGCGTGACACCTACTTTTCGTCGAGGCGGCGGTTCTTTTTGATCTGATCGAGCGCCTTCTGGTACTCGACTTCCCAGGTCGCGGTTCCCTCTTCCAGGTTCTTGATCCGGCGGCGTACCTCGGCATCGATCTCGTCGTCAACCAGCATGTGCTTCTTCAGGACTTCGACCATTCGTTTTCGCAGGGTGGCGTCGTCGGCGAAGATCTCCTCTACATGCATGGATTGCATGAACGACTCGATGATCTGCGTGGTCATCCACTCCAGCCCCTCGTCCCCTAGGCCAAAGCTTTTTTCGCTGGCGAGGGAGCGCTTGACCTTGCCGAACTGTTCGTAGGGTAGGTTGCGTTTCTGCAGCAGGTCCTTTGCCTTGTCGGTGATCTCCCGCTCTAGGCGCAGGTATTCCTTCAGGACCGCCTGCACGTCGAGTTCGGCCTCGGCCCGGTCGGTGACCGAAATCTCCCCCGTGTCGACCAGTGTCTTGATGATTTCGGCACCGATCACGGGGATCTTTCCGGCGTAGAGACGCATGGCTCTTGCGGCTTCTATAGGAGCGGAAGGGGCTCCGTCAAGGAATCACGCGCCTTTCGCTCTTCTCTGAGAGCTTGACAGGCGAGTCCAGGTAAGCAAAAACCCCCCGCGTCTCTTTTTCGTTTGCTTCTTGGCAGGCGAGAGAGCGATGCATCAGACAAACGGCGGGTTAGCTCAGCTGGTTAGAGCAGGCGTTTCATACGCGCCGGGCCCTCGGTTCGAGTCCGAGACCCGCCAC
>Ga0182017_10003160_pt1 | contig 12304 bp, 8 predicted proteins | sample 712E3DmetaG_FD_120492 | JGI IMG/M metagenome (GOLD analysis project Ga0182017, IMG submission 120492) | Permafrost microbial communities from Stordalen Mire, Sweden - 712E3D metaG | ecosystem: Environmental > Terrestrial > Soil > Wetlands > Permafrost | place: Sweden: Stordalen | collected... | reverse complement strand
GGCTCGGCCACGGGCTCCGGCTCGGCCACGGGCTCGGCGAACTCCACCTCGGTCGGCATCGCTTCGATCTCGACCGATGCCAGGCCGGCGTCCGGAGTCGTCCAACGCGGATCGAGGGCGAGATGCAACAGGGCGGGCCTGCCGGATTCGAGCGCCTGCCGTAGAGCCGGCTCGAACTCATCGTCGCTCCCGACAGTGAGCCCGAGTGCGCCGCAAGCCTCCGCGACGGCCGCGAAGTCGACCGCGCCGAGCCTCGTGGCCAGGCCACCGACCGAGCCTCGCTCCTTCTGCTGCCGCCAGATCATGCCGTAACGGCCGTTGTCGAAGACCACGACGATGACGTGAGTGCGTTCCCGAACGGCGGTCTCCAGTTCGGCCATGGTCGTGGCGAAGCCGCCGTCGCCGGCCAACGCGACGCCCAAACGGCCGGGTCGCGCCAGAGCCGCGCCGATGGCCGCCGGCAGACCGTAGCCCATGGGCCCAGCCGACGAACCGAGGAACGTGCCGGGTCGACGAAAGCGGAAGCCGCGCGCCGCCCAGGTGCCGAAGTCTCCGGCATCGGTCGTGATGATCGCCTCCGGAGGAAGAACGCGGGCCAGGGTCGCGACGACCCGGCCCGGATGGACGCCCGGCCCGTCGAACGGATCCGCGTCCACGACCGAACTCGCCTCGTAGGCTTCGCGATCGACCGCGTTCGCGGCGGTCCGCTCGTCGAATGACACGGCGTCGAAGGCGGCCCGGGCCAGAACTCGCTGCGCCATCCGCAGGAAAGCGGCCACGTCGGCCGCGATGACGACGTCCGGCCGGTTGCTCGAACCCGCCCCGCGCGGCTCGATATCTACCTGTGCCCAGCGCGTCGTGGGCCCCGGCACGCGGTAACCATAGGTGGTGATCTCGCCAAGCCGGCAGCCCAGCACGAGCAGCGCATCCGCCTCTTGGAGCCGCGCCAGCACGCTCCCCGGCGCACCGGAACCGCTCATGCCCAGGTAGAGCGGATTGTCGTTGGGGAAGAGATCGCCGCGCCGCCAGGATGAGACGACCGGCACACGCATGGTTTCGGCGAAGCGAACCAGGGCGTCGGTGCTGCGCGCCCGGAGGACTCCGGCGCCGGCGAGGATCAGAGGTCGTCGCGAGTCGGCGAGCAGATGGAGAACCTTTCGGACCAGGGCCGGATCCGGGTCGGGATGGTGGTCCGGATGAGCTGCCCCGGCACGGCCCCCGCCGGCCGGAATGGTCGCGTCCATCACATCGGCGGGAACCGCCAGCACCACGGGCCCAGGACGTCCTCTCGTGGCCGTGGCGACGGCCCGCTCGACCATGGCGACCGCATCGGCGGCATCTTTGACCTCGGCCGCCCACTTGACGATCGGTTCGAAGGCGCGGACGACATCGAGCTCCTGAAAGGCCTCGCGTCCCTGCAGATCGCGCCGCACGCCGCCGACGATGGCGATCACCGGGGCGGAGTCCGAACGGGCGGAATGGAGCCCGATGGCCAGGTTCGTGGCTCCGGGAGCGCGCGTACCAACGCACACGGCCGGTCGGCCGGTCAGCTGAGCGACCGCCGCGGCCATGAACGCGGCGGCTCCCTCGTGACGGGTGGCCACGACCCGAATGTGGTTGGCGGCCAGACCGTCGATCAATCCCAGGACACTCTCTCCCGGCACGGTAAAAGCTATCTTCACGCCGGCTCGGGCCAAACCCTCGGCCAGGGCTGCGCCGACCGTGGTGGTGGCGCCCTGGTTCTCAGCAATCGTCATCGACCCATCTCCTTATGAGCGCCGCGCCGGCTTACCGGGCGGGTCTCACCGATAGTTCGTGAACTGCAGTGCCACCGGTTCATCGAGTTCCTTCAGCCTGTTGATGATTCGCTGAAGGTCGTCCTTGCTCTTGCCGAAGACTCGGAGCGCGTCACCCTGGATCTGCGGCTTTGACTTCGGGAATTCCTCCCGAACGAGCTTGCTGAGCTTGCGAGCCAGATCCTCGTCGAGTCCACGTCGAAGCCCGATGTGCTGCCGGACCTTGTTGCCGCCCGACGGTTCGATCTTGCCCCAATCGAAGATCTTGAGCGACAGGCCGCGCTTGATCGCCTTCGACTCGATGAGGTCCCGGATGGCTTTGGCCCGGAATTCGTCGTCGGTGATGAGTACGAGTTCCGTCTTGGCCTGGGTCAGATCGAACGTCGCGCCCTTGAAGTCGTACCGCTGCTGCACCTCGCGCCGCACCTGATCCAGTGCGTTGCGCATCTCCATGTCGTCGAAGTCGCTCACCACGTCGAACGAGGATTCGCCTGCCATTGACCCTCCGCACTACAGAAGACCCCCAGCGAGTTAACTGATTGTGCCCCACCGGCGCACTCTTGTGGGCCACCAAAGGCCCGCCGCCTCGCGAGGCGATCCGGCAATCACTCCGACAGGGCTTCCAGCAGCAGTTCGGCGATCCTGTAGCTCTTGCCGCCGCCCATCACCAGCACCGCGTCGCCGGGGCGCACCGATCGGGCCAGCCAATCGGCCGTCTGCTCGACCGACCCCGGAGCCACGGCCGTGAGGCCAGGCCTGCGACGGGCCGTCGCTTCCGCGAGGGCCGCGGCCGACACGATGGTGGTGTCGGGGTCGCGACCCGCCCAGATGTCGGCGATCGCGACCGCATCAGCCGTGGCGAGCACGGCGGCGAATTCCTCCAGCATGGCCGCGGTCCGGTGGTAGGTCAGCGGTTCGTAGACCGCCCATACGCGCCGGCGTGGCTCCAGCTGACGCAACGCGGCCAGGGTCTCGCGGATTGCAGTAGGGTGATGGCCGTAGTCGTCGTAAACGACCACACCCCTCCCCTCCCCCTTGCGCTCGAGGCGGCGTCCCACGCCGTCGAAGCTCCCCAGGGCCGCCATGAGCACGTCCGGTGCCACGCCGAGCGCTAATGCGGCCCCGGCGACGCCCAGGGCGTTGGCGGCGTTGTGACGACCGGCAAGGCGCAGTCTCGCGATTCCGGGACTCGCCAGTGCCGCTCCCTCCATGCGCAAGGTGGTGCCGCCGGACTCCGCGGCCAGAATCGTCCCCACCAGGAAGGGCTCGGACTCCCAGGTCCCGGTTGCCAGTGAAATCTCATGTACGAGGCCCGGCCAGCCCCGCAGGCGCCCGACCACCTCGGCCACGCCTTCCTCCCCGACGTTGGCCACGAGTACCGGTTGTGCCACCGTGACCGCGGCGCGCTCGAGCCAGGTCGCAAAGCAGTCGACGACGGCCGCCCGATCGGCGAACACGTCCGGATGATCCCACTCCGCCGAGGTCAGGATCGCCAGGTCCGGTCGGTACGGGTCGAAGTTGCCGGCGTACTCATCGGCCTCGACGACGAACGGGGCGCCCTGCCCCCACCGAACAGTCGACGGCAGCCCGCCGGTCAACCGGCCGGGCAGCAGGGCGCCGACGAAGGCGATCGGATCCAAGCCGGCCTCGGTCAGCACGTGGACCAGCCAGCCTGAGGACGTGCTCTTGCCATGAGTGCCGGCAACTCCAACGAGCGTCTTGCCGACGGCGGCGTCCGCGATGACCTGCTGCCACGGTTCCAGGGGTATGGCGGCAGCTCGGGCCGCGACCAATTCCGCGTTGTTCGGATCGACCGCGGTCAGGGCCTTGGTGACGGCCAATCTATCCGGTGGGGGCACGCCGTTCACGTGAGCCGCGGAATGCATCCAATCGAGATGGATGCCGGCGGACACAAGCGGCGGTGTGTAGGGCGAAGGGCCGCCCGGGTCGCAGCCGCTGACCGAAGCCCCACGGTGATGCGCCAGCAGGGCCGCCGCACTCGCCCCGGCGCCACCGGCGCCGACGACGTGGATTCGTTCTCCCTCGCTGATGGGCCGGGCATCTCTCGCGGGAGCCAGGCCACTTCCCACGTCGGCCGAGCCGCGGATGGGCGTCACGTCTTCCCACCGCTCTCGACGGACGCCGAGGCCCGCTCCAGGAGGAGTTCCAGGGCGGCCCGGGCGCTTGCGTCCCGATTCTCGGGCCGATCGCCGTCCCACGCGAAGCGGCGAACCTCGACCCCGGCTCGGTCCGCGACGGCCACGTACGTCAAACCCACGGGCTTGCCCGGGCTCCCGCCACCGGGTCCGGAGACGCCGGTTACTGCGACCGCGAGATCGGCGCCGGTGCGGCTGAGTGCGCCCAGGGCCATGGATCGGGCCACCTGTGCGCTCACGGCGCCGTGGGCAGCGAGTCCCTCCTCGGGCACGCCCAGTAAACGCACCTTGACTTCGTTGGCGTACGACACGATTCCGCCACGGAAGTAGCCGCTCGAGCCGGCCAGGTCCGTGATCAGCTTCGCCACGAGGCCGCCGGTGCAGGATTCCGCCGTCGCGATGGTGACGCCCCGCTCGAGGCAGCGGGCCTGGAGTCGTTCGACCAGCCGGCTCAGCGGCTCGCTATCCATGATCGGCTAGCAGCTATCAACGTTCCTGGGCCCACTGGCATCGACGTAGGCGTGCCAGCCGCCATATGTGCTGACCGGGACGAAGGCCGCGCCGTTGATCGAGATGAACACGTTGGCCGCCTGAAAGTGCGAACTCACACACACGAGCTTGCTGCCGACCACGGTGATCGACCAGCCGTCAGGGACCTGGGCGTTCGCGTCGACGATGTCATCGTGGTTGACGTGGATGGTCGCGTCCTTGCCTCTGACCTGGACGGTGACGTTGACCCCCTTGTACGTGACGTTCAACGCCCTGGAGACCCCCTTCGTCACCCCGCCGCCCGCGGTGGAGCCGACGATGGTCAGCTTCCAGCGACCCGGCGTCATCGGCACGGTCATGGTGAACGAACCATCGGCCCCCGTCTTGGCTTCCACCGGCGCGGGCGCAGTCGACGGCGAAGCTCCCGCGCCGGTCGCCGACGAGCTGGACAGCGCGGCCGGCGGCGGCGTCGGCGTCGCCGGCGCGAGCGTGGAACCGGCAGCCTGCGGACCCCCGAGATACGACATCGTGAGAGTGACCGAAGAAACGAGAAGGGTCGAGCCCGTCACGATAACGTCTCCGCTCGGAACGGTAGCTCCGTCGGCCGGGGTCTCGAAAGCCACCTCGGGCACGACCGGGGTCGGCGTCGGCGTCGGCACGATCACCACTAACCTGGTGGTCTGGCTGGCGTGGCTGGTATCGAGGTTCTTTGCGGTTATGTCGAACTGGTTGCTGCCGGACTGCAGGGGCGCCGTGTAGGTCCAGTTGCCCGCGTCGTCCGCGACGACGATCGTCGGATTCTGGCCGTTCCATGAGATCAAGATCGTGGCGCCGTCGGTCGCCGTCCCCTTCAGGACGTAGGTCGTGGCGCCTATTCCCACCACAATGGGCGATGGACCGGCCGAGGCCACGGCGAGGCTCGGGTAGGAGAGGTATCTGGTGAGCTGGAAGCCGAAATACGCCGCCACAACCAGAACGATGATGGCCACGATGCCGGCCACCACATGGGTCTGCTGGAAGACGATGCGCCGCCGCACGGTCATCGGCATCGGCCCCACGATGGTCGGCGTGACGGGCTGGGCCTGACCGGCCTCCTCGCGCCACTCTTCCTCCATCTCGTCGGCGTCGAGCCCGAGATAGGTCGCGTAGTTCCGAAGGAAACCACGCGCATAGACGTCGCCGGGCAGTTCGGCGAAGTCCCCGTCTTCGAGAGCTGCCAGGTACTTGGAGCGGATCTTCGTGTCGCGTTCCACGCGGAAGAGATCCACGCCCCGGATCTCCCTGGCCTCGCGCAACTTCTCGCCTACGGCGGACCGAACCTTCCGGACGGTGGGCCGGCCCGGGCTTCGGTGCATAACACTTCGCCGCCGTGCGGAGCGTTCTGGGTTCAATCCAGTCATGCCTCATCCTCGCCGTAGCCGCCGCCCGGTTTCGACGGCGGCGCGTCCCGGCGCAGCACCTGGCGCGCATTCGAGCCGTCGAAAGGCCCTATGTACCCCCGGGCCTCGAGTTGATCGATTATCCGAGCGGCTCTGGCGTACCCGATCTTGAGGCGCCGCTGCAACAGCGACGCAGATGCACGATCGTACTCCTGGATGACTCCCACGGCATCGAGCATCAGCCGATCCGCCTCGTCGTCGACGGAGTCTTCGGTGCGCTCCGGCTCTTCGCCGGTCTCGATGATGCCCATGTCGTAATGCGGCTCGGCCTCGGCCCGCCAGTGCTCGCAGATGTTGGCGATCTCCTTGTCCGAGACGAAGACGCCCTGGAGCCTGATTGGGCGAGGAAGGTCGGCCGGCTGGAAGAGCATGTCGCCGCGGCCGATCAGGTCTTCCGCGCCGGGCATGTCCAGGATGGTCCGAGAGTCGATCTGCGAAGCCATCGCGAAGGCGATCCGGCTCGGGAAGTTGGCCTTGATCAGGCCCGTGACCACGTTCACCGACGGCCGCTGGGTGGCCAGCACCATGTGGATCCCTGTGGCGCGAGCCTTCTGAGCAAGCCTCACGACCGGCTCCTCGACGTTCTTGCCCTCGCGCATCATCAGGTCGGCCAGCTCGTCGATGATGATCACCACGTACGGCAGGCGGTCGGCCGGATCGGATCTGGTTTCGTTGAACCCGGCTAGGTTGCGAGCGTTTGCGCCGGCAAAGCGCCGGTACCGGTTCTCCATCTCGGTGACGGCCCACTTGAGCGCCGCCTTGGCCCGATCAGGCTCTGTGATGACGGGCACCATCAGGTGCGGCAGGCCGTTGTAGGCCGATAGCTCGACCCGCTTGAGGTCGACCAGGACCATCCGGACCTCGTCGGGTGTGGCGTTGCACAACAGGCTCGAGATCAGGGCGTTGACCATGACGCTCTTCCCCGAACCGGTGGCGCCGGCGATGAGCAGATGGGGCATCTTGGCCAGGTCGGCGGCTCGGGCATGGCCGGCCACGTCGCGGCCGAGGGCGAAGGTCAGCTTCGAGGCGGCGCGGAAGTCCACCTCCTCGAGGATTCGCCGCAGGGCGACGATGTTGAAGTCCTTGTTGGGGATCTCGATGCCCAGCACGCTCTTGCCCGGAATAGGCGCCTCGATCCTGATCGTGCGCGCCGCCAGGGCCATGGCCAGGTCGTCGGTCAAAGCCTCGATGCGGCTGACCTTGATCTCCGGCGCAGGCTCGACCTCGTACTGGGTCACGACCGGCCCGGCGTTCCAGGCCACGACGCGCGCAGGGATGCCGAAGCTCAGCAGCTTGGCGGTGATGATGGCGGCGTTGCGCTCGTGGTCCATGCCGCTTTCGCCGATCCTGGGCGCGATGTTGTCCAGGAGGGCCAGCGGAGGCAGGCGGTATTCCGCGCGCGGCTTGTCGACCGTGGCGGCTACCCCACCGAGCTTGCTCTGGACGGGGTGATCGAACCCCGGGCGCGGTCCTCGGACCGGGCTGCCGTCTCGTGCCGACGGGGTCTCCCGCACGGGTGGCTCGGCACCGGGAGTCTGGCGCAACGACCCGCTTTCACGCAACGGAGCGCCGTCGCGAGCCATGACGCCGGCCCCCACCTGTGGCGCGAAGGTCGCGGAGACGGGACCGGCGCTCGGAATCGCGACGGGTATCGTCGGCGGGCGCAGATCCGCGGGGCGGCCTGCGTCGGGCGGCGCGACATCTTTGGCGAGCTTCTCCGGACGCTCGGCCCGGGCCGCGGACGGTGCGCCGGTGGGCGGGGCAACCTCCGGCGCGGGCCTGAACAACTTGGCAATCGCGCTCTCCACCAGGCCGCCCAGCGGCGCCATGGCCGCCGGCAGCGACATGTCCAGGGCCAGCAGCACGCCGGCGACCATCACGACCGCCAGGATCGCGCCTGCACCCGGCGCGGTGAGCAACGGAGCGAGGAAACCCGCCAGGGCGCGGCCGACCTGTCCACCCCACCTCGCCGACAGGAGCGACGCCAGCCCCAACAACGAGGCATAGCCGAGGCCGCTGCCCAGGAGCGTCAGCTCCCAGTCCCAGTGGGCACCCTCCGCCCGCTCGAGGTAATAGCCGAGCAGGATCAGGATTATCGGCAGCAGCCACCGAGCGCTGCCGAACCAGGGTGAAACCGCGTTGCGCTCCCAGTCGGTCAGCGATCCACCCTGGATCGTGAGGCCGATGAGCAGCGATACGCCGACCAGGAGCATCGCCAGGCCGATCAAGATCCGGACGATCTCGGCCGAGACCGTCCAACCGCGTCCGGCCCGACGCCGCCTGGCCGGTGCGGGCGTGCGGGCGCCCCGCGTCGAGGCCGAGCTCGAGCGGTTCGCGGCAGGGGATGTTCGCGCCGCCATCTACACCTCCACCACGACCGGGAAGACCAGTGGGCGGCGACGGGTCTGCTCGTACAGGTAGCGCGAGACCTCATCCTTGATCTGGCTCTTGAGCAGCCCGATCTCGCTCGTTCTGTCGCCTTGCCCCTCGACGGCGGCCATCATGCGCTCGACCGCGCCGTCCATCAGTGGATCGTGCTCGTTGCCACGGATGAAGCCGCGAGTGACGATCTCAGGCTTGGCCACGACACGGCCCGTTTGCTTGTCCACGGTGACCACCACGATGAACATGCCGTCGCTGGCCAGCGCGCGGCGGTCGCGCAGGACCACCTCACCCACGTCCCCGACCGAGAGCCCATCGACGAGAACGTAGCCGGCGGTCACCGGCGCGGCTCGCCTGGCGCTGCCGTCACCGAAGAACTCGATGGCCTGGCCGTTCTCGATGATGAAGACGTTCTCCGGCGCGACGCCGGTCTCGACGGCCAGGCGGCCGTGCTGGACGAGCATTCGGAACTCGCCGTGGATGGGGATGAAGTACTTGGGCCGCGTCAGGCCGAGCATCAACTTCAGCTCTTCCTGGCTGGCGTGGCCCGACACGTGGGCATGCTTGACGGTGTGGTAGTAGACGTTGGCCCCGGCCTTGAAGAGGTTGTCGATGGTCCGGGCCACGTATTCCTCGTTGCCCGGGATCGGACTGGCGCTGACGATGACCGTGTCGCCGGGCTGGATCTCCACGAAACGGTGATCCCGGTTGGCCATGCGGGCCAGGCCGGCCATCGGTTCGCCCTGCGCACCGGTCGTGGCAATCACGATCTTGCCGTCTGCCACGGACCCGATCTGGTCCTTCCCGACGATCTGCCCGGGAGCGTAGGTCAGGTAGCCCAGGTCTGTGGCGATGCGGAAGTTCTGCTCCATCGACCGACCGATGACCGCCACCTTGCGATCGAAGGTCGCGGCGGCATCGATGACCTGCTGGATGCGGGCGATGTTGCTCGCGAACGTGGCCACGATTACACGGCCGTCCAGCGGCTCCATGATCTCGCGGAACGTCTCGCCGACCGTCCGCTCAGAAAGCGTGTAGCCGGGATTCTCCGCGCGTGTGGAGTCGGACAGAAGGCAGATGACGCCGTCCTCGCCCAGCCGCGAGAGGACCGCGAAGTCGGAGCGCCGGCCGTCGACCGGAGTGTGGTCGAACTTGAAGTCGCCGGTGGTCACGACGGTGCCGACCGGCGTGTGAAGAGCCATGCCCATCGCATCGGGGATGGAGTGGCTGATCCGGAACGGCTCGACGCGGAACGGCCCGATCTCAAGCTGGTCGCCTGGATCGAGCGGCAGGAGCGGGTTGTTGTGGAGCTTGTGCTCCTTGATCTTGATGCCCAGCAGTCCGCGGGCAAGCGTCGAGGCGTACACCGGCACGCCGGGGAAGTACGGCAGGACGTATGCCAGACCGCCGACGTGGTCCTCGTGGGCATGGGTGATCAGGAAGGCCCGAACCTTCTCGCGGTTGTCGCGCAGATAGGTGACGTCGGGGATGACGAGGTCGATGCCGAACATCTCCTCGTCGGGGAACATGAGCCCACAGTCGACAACGACGATGTCGTCGGCGTACTCGAAGACGTACATGTTCTTGCCGATCTCCCCCACGCCTCCGAGGGGGATGATCCGAAGCGGTATCTGGTTGTCAGTCATCGAAGCTCGCGTGACGGGAACGTGAAGTTGTGTCCATCCTAGAAGAGCCCGAGCTGGTCTGTGGGGTCAGATTCGGCATCGGCGCCGACCGGCTCGGTAACTGCGCTCGACTGATCGGGGGCCGCCGACGGCGCCGAATCGGCCGGAGCGGCAGGCTGGGTCGGCGCCGATCCGGCCGGCCAATGCGGCCTCGCCTCGCGCAGCCTCCGCGCCTCGAGCAGGGCCTGCGGAACGCCCAGCATGTCGCGGAAGAGAGTCTCGTTCAGCGACCCCTGGTGCAGGGCCGCGGCGGGGTGATACATAGCGTAGGTGAGAGCTTCCGGGGCACCGGACTCCGGAGCCGCCGGCCGGAATGTGCCGTGGACCTGCCCGATCCGCGCCCCGGGGTTGAAACGGGCCATCGAGAAGCGCCCGAGAGTGACCACGAGCGGAGGGTCGAGAGCCTGCAGCTGGCGCTCCAGGAACGGTCCGCACGCGGCGATCTCATCGGGTTCGGGATCGCGGTTCTCCGGCGGCCGGCATTTGACGACATTGGTGATGAAGACTTCGTCGCGCGTCCACTGGACCGAGGCCAGCAACGCGTCGAGCTTGGCGCCCGCCTGGCCGACGAATGGCAGACCCTGGCGATCTTCGTTGAAGCCGGGGCCCTCGCCGACGAACATCACTTCGGTCTCGGCGTTCCCCTCGCCCGGCACGGATTTTGTGCGGGTCTGGTGGAGCCGGCATCGCGTGCAGACCGCGACCTCCGCCCCGATGGCGTCGAGCACCTCCCGGCGCTCGGCCTGGGTCACGAGGCGGCCCCGGCCCCGCTCGAAATTCCGCGGCGGGACCGCGCTTTGATCCAGCCGCGCTCGAGCAGGACTTCGGCGATCTCGACGGCGTTCGTGGCGGCGCCCTTGCGCAGGTTGTCGCTCACGACCCAAAAAGCGAGACCGCGCTCCACGGACGGGTCCGTCCGGATTCGGCCGACGAATACCTCGTCCTTGCCCGCCGCCTGCGTCGCGATCGGATAGAGGTGCGTCTCCGGATCGTCCATCACCACGACGCCCGGCACCGCCGCAAAGGCGCGTCGAGCCTCCTGGGGCGTCAGCGGCTTGCTCATCTCCACATGCACGGCCTCGGAGTGGCTGACGAATACCGGCACCCGCACGGCCGTGCAGGAGAGACGCAGGTTCGGCAGATGCAGGATCTTGCGGCTCTCGGTGACGACCTTCCACTCCTCGCGGGTGTAGCCGTTCTCCAGGAAGACGTCGATCTCGGGCAGGGCGTTGAAGGCGATCGGGTGCGGGTAGACGCTCGCCGATTTGGGCTCACCTGCGACATGGGCGCGGATCTGCCCCTCTAGCTCGGCCAGGGCCTCGGCGCCGGTCCCCGAGACGGATTGATACGTGTCGACCACGACGCGCTCGATTCCGGCAGCGTCGCGAATGGCCATCAGCACCGGCACGAGCTGCATGGTCGAGCAGTTGGGGTTGGCGATGATGCCCTCATGCCACTCGCCGTCGTCGGGGTTGACCTGGCTGACGATGAGCGGAACGTCCGGCTCCATGCGCCAGGCATTCGAGTTGTCGATGACCGTGGCTCCACGGGCGGCCGCGGCCGGGGCCAGCTGGCGCGAAACGTCGGTGCCGGCGGAGAAGAGCGCGATGTCGACACCCTCGAAAGCCTCGGGCGTCGCCTCGCCGACGGTCAGGGTCCGTCCGTCGGCGCTCACCGTCGACCCGGCCGAGCGACCGGAGGCGAGCAGCCGCAGTTCGCCGACCGGAAAGTGGCGTTCGGCGAGGACCTGGATCATCGTTCGACCGACGACGCCGGTGGCGCCGACGACCGCGACGGTCAACGGGCGTGGTTCTCCGGGCATGGCTCCACTCAAGTGATTCGGTACAAGGCGTCTGCCGAGTATACCAACGACCAGCCGGGGCCCCCGGTTGGGGTGAGGTAGGGCCGACCGTTCCCGGCCGGCCCTACCGTTACGGGTTCTACTCGCCGTCGGTGCGGGCCAGGTGGCGCTGCATGGCAGCCTTTCGGCTGAGATTGATGCGACCCTGGCGGTCGATCTCGACGACCACGACCATGACCTCGTCGCCAACCGACACCACGTCCTCAACGGTGGGAACGTGGTAGTCGGCCAGCTCGCCGATCCGGATCAGGCCTTCCTTGCCCGGCAGGATCTCGACGAAGCAGCCGAAGCCCATGATCCGGGTGACCTTGCCCAGATAGAGTCCACCGACCTCGACCTCGCGAGTGAGCGACTCAATCCACTGAACCGCCTTGCGGGAGTTCTCGCCTGAAACTGCGGCGATCTGGACCGTGCCGTCGTCCTCGACGTTGATCTCGGTGCCGGTCTCCTCCTGGATCTTGCGGATCACGGAGCCGCCCTTGCCGATGATGTCGCG
>Ga0182017_10003159_pt1 | contig 12304 bp, 11 predicted proteins | sample 712E3DmetaG_FD_120492 | JGI IMG/M metagenome (GOLD analysis project Ga0182017, IMG submission 120492) | Permafrost microbial communities from Stordalen Mire, Sweden - 712E3D metaG | ecosystem: Environmental > Terrestrial > Soil > Wetlands > Permafrost | place: Sweden: Stordalen | collected... | reverse complement strand
CGATGGCAACACGTATTCTTTTAACGGAACCAGGATAATTGCTCAGTTTACCGACTACGCTGTCATCCGATTGGTCCAAACGAGTGTAAGTAATTTAACTATTACAACAGGGAGTTTATTGAATGGAACTACCGGTGCAGCATATTCACAGACATTGACGGCAACGGGTGGTACTGCCCCATATAATTGGAGCATTACCTCGGGTACGTTGCCTGTTGGACTAACTCTTAGTTCGAGCGGTGTAATTAGTGGAACACCGACAACAGCCGGCGGGCCGACTTCCTTAACTTTTAAAGTGACCGATAGTGCAAGTGGTACTTCAACGAAAGTATTACCTATAACCATTACAACAACACCAACAATCTCTACAAGTAGCTTACCAAACGCGACTATTGGAGTAGCCTATTCACAAACATTAACGGCAACAGGTGGTACAACTCCATATACCTGGTCAATAGTAACAGGCGCGTTGCCAACTGGTCTATCACTCAGTTCTAGTGGAGTTATTTCTGGTACACCTGCCGCAGCCGGTGGTCCAATTTCAGTTACTTTTAAAGTAACTGACAGCACAAGTGCCAGTTCTACGAAAATCCTCCCTATCGCTGTAAGCTCTGCAACCTGGGATATCAATAAAGACGGGGTCGTTAATGTGCTTGACATGACCGGTATCACCCAGCATTGGGGCGAAACGGGTTCACCCGGCTGGATAGCACAGGACGTAAATAATGACGGCATAATAAATTCTCTGGATATGATAATTGTTGGACAGCACTGGACACCCTAAGGGACTCTTATGAAAACCACTTATCTCAAAAAATTAGTTGAATATTCGTTCGTTGTTGTTGTTTTAGTTGCAAATATCAGCGTTCCTGTTTCAGTTTTCGCGGCAGGAACTGCGGTTATTAGCGTTTCTCCATCGAGTCAGACTATAAACACTGGAACGCAATTTACAGTAAATATTGCTCTACAGCCGAACAACGCCATTGCTGGCGTTCAATTCAGTCTCTCCTTTAATCCCGCATTTGTGGCCGTCAGCAGCGTAAGTGAAGGTAATTTATTGAAACAGAACGGTGCGAATACTTATTTTACTCCAGGCGTTATAAATAATGTGACGGGCACATTAACTGGTGTAGCCGGCGCAATCACTTCACCCGGCCAGACTATTTCCACCGCGGGAACGTTTGCCACTATCACTTTTACCGCCGGCACAACCAAAGGGAACAGCAGCATCACCTTAACAAATGTAATAGTTGGTGATATTAATGGACAATCTGTGACTGTAAGTTTAGTTAACGGTCAGGTATCTGTTGATCACGCTCCTATACTTGCAGCGATTGGTAGTAAAACAGTAAACGAAAATGCAGTACTCAGCTTTACAACTTCGGCGACCGATGCGGATGGAGACACCCTCACATATTCAGCCTCAAACTTGCCGACAGGGGCAGTTTTCAACACTTCCACTCAGAATTTCTCCTGGACACCGACTTATAGTCAAGCCGGTTCATATCCTAACATACACTTCCAGGTCTCCGATGGAATCTTAACTGCATCTGAAAATATAACAATTATTGTATACAATGCAGATCGCGCTCCGGTCCTTAACCCTATTGGTAATAAGACAGTGAACGAAACATCTCCCCTTAGCTTTAACATTGCGGCTACTGATCCCGACGGCGATACCTTAACATATTCCACTTCCAATCTGCCATCCGGCGCCGTCTTCAACCCCTCTACTCAACTTTTCACATGGACACCAACACATAGCCAGATAGGAACCTATTCTAACGTCCACTTCCAGGTTACCGATGGAACACTGACCGCTGCAGAAAACATAACAATAACAGTGGCAGCAGCATATGCAGCATGGGATGTCAATATGGATGGCGCAGTGAATATCCTGGACTTGACTCTTGTCACCCAGCACTTCGCCGAAACGGGTACCCCCAATTGGATAAGGCCAGATATTAACAGCGATGGTGTTATTAATGTTCTGGATTGTATTCTAATCGGTCAACATTGGTCTGTTTAATAACAGGGTGAAAAATGAAATTTATAAATCGGCTTGATATATTTATAATTACAATAATTGGTTTAAGTATGGTTGTGACCGTATTTCAACCGGGTTTTTATGCTTTAGCTGCGGGTAATTCCGTTACCAGCGTTTCTGTTCCCGCACAACCGGTGAATTCAGGTCAGCAATTCTCCATTAGTGTCAACATTCAACCCAATAGTCCGATAGCAGGGGCACAGTTTAATTTATCATTTAATCCCTCGCTCGTAATTGTCAACAATATTGCCGAGGGCAACCTTTTTTCCCAGAATGGTGCGAGCACATATTTCTTGGCGGGCAACGTCAATAATACCGCCGGCACTGTTACTGGAGTAGCGGGCGCAATTATCGGTTCTGGAAAAAATGTATCTACGTCGGGTTCCCTCGCAGTAATTAACATCACGGCACGGACAACAAGCGGAACCTGTGCTCTAAATCTTAACAATGTAATCGTCGCTGATACCAATGGACAATCGGTGCCTGTAAACCTGGTTAATGGACAGGTTGTGATAAATGGGACAACAACGACCACTACAACGACCACTACCACAACCACTACAATCGTAACCACCACACCGACACCGACTACGACAACAACTCCTGCGACCACCACTACTACGGTATCTCCAGCGCCTCCTTCGGGAGGTAGTGGGGGCAGCGGCGGGGGTGGTGGAGGCGGTGGAGGAGGACCAATGGTACCAACATCTGTTGCCGGTGTCATGGATGTAAGCAACATCGTCAATGTACAAGGTGTTTTCAGTTTATCAGTCAGTCCATGGAGTGATGATAAAAAGGTTGTTATGGTTGTGAACGGCGGAACCACCGCAACGACTTTAGCTGGAGCGCCATTAACTCAGATAAGTATACAACATTTGACAGTTGCACCCGCCTTCCCGGTTGGGGCCGGCATGGCTTCTTGGGGTTACAATATTTTACCGTCAGAAGCTAAAATTAGCCCGTCAACTGTTGTCAGATTTCAATATGATCCGACTTTAATACCTCCCGACGTTTTAGAAACAAGCCTTCAAGTTGCATATTTTGATACTGCAATGAACAAATGGGTTTCGCTGCCATCTGAAGTCGATCCTAATAATCATTTCATCACAGCCCAAATTTCACGTTTTTATTTCTACGCTGTCACTTACGGGGTGAAAAATACCGAACAGGTTTTAGTGACATCAACCACAACCACCCCTTCTACGACCCCTGCTCAGACGACATCAATTGTAACGATGACCACACCTGCATTAACTACTACTTCGTCTGCCAGTACTACAACGACCAAAACGACGCCGACTGCTCTGGCAATACCGGTTTCAACCCCTGCGTCCACCACAACGACCGCAGCTCCGCGAGTGGTCAGGATGTCTCTATTAGCAGTGACGATCGGAATCGATGCTATTCTAATTATTGTTGTTGTCATTGCTATACTATTGATACGCCGAAGTTTGCTCAAGAATCGCCAGGGGAAATAAACATTCTTTAATAAAATATTTTAACTTCATTCTATTGGATATGTTAAAATAGGTGAATTTAGTTTGAAGGTAATAATTTCTCAGGTACTAATCTTCCTGGTCTAAACAAAATTATTGGCTTGAGTTTGGGAGAGAGTTTGAATGTTTTCCAATCGGCGGACTAGATTCGCTTTGATCGTACTGGCGAGTCAACTATTGCTTATTGCGTTGGCATTCGTGATGTTGATTGAAATGATTTTAATTGCTACAAATGGCCTGGTACAATTTGTAGAAGCCAATCCAGTAATCTTAGCCATCGAAATAATCCTGACTGTATTAATTACCCTATTTGGAATATACGTTTTTGTTATTCAACTAAAAAGATTAGGAGAAAAACGTAACTCGGACGAAGGGAATAGACGAGAAAAACACCAGTAACTAAACGAATCAGTTAAAATTCCTTATATATTTCAGTATCATAATTTTGGTGTTTTAAACGAAGCTGCTAAACCCGGAATTACCATAAGTGGCACGCCAGCTAAAAAATTAATAAATAAGAGTTCTCGCAGATTTATTATCAAATGATCAAAGCGATGGGTTAAATCACAATCGTCAAGTTTTAATTGAATTTACTTATCTTTGGCCGTTCAGCATTGGTTATCAAAGTTAATAAGATTACACCGAATATAATTAGCTGGCAAATATGTATGGTTATATCCGCAGGTATTGAATAATTTTAGCATTTCTTGCTCATGTATATAGAGTACATAAAGTATTCAACAACTTTGCCTTTTCAGTTTTCTCCACACTTTCAAGTGGTTATCATCGTGCAATAGCCGCAATTTTTCGAATAACAATAGATATATCTACTCTCTTGACTATGTGAAGACCGTCTATCATACTAATAATGACCATTATAAGGGGGACATGCCTGCATGAGCACAGGGAATAAAAAGTTACGCGGCCTTAGTGTTTCCGGAATCGGGAATATCATGCAGAAGTTTGTGAATGTCATATACCGCCGGATATTTCATGAGGAAATAAGTTCAGATGTCCAGATTTTTTTAAAAAATCTGTTATATGTTGGTGTCGCCACCGTTATTTCAACCTTATGTACGTCAATTTTTAATATCATGGGAGGGAGATGGCTTGGACCGGAAGAATATGGCAAATATATTCTAATACAATCAATTGCTATGTTTCTTTACATACCTATGGAACTCGGGTTTAATACGGCCATGCTTAAATATACCAGTGAGAAAGCCGATTACCAGCGGCAATCAAACATAATTATTAGTACGCTTTTACTCGCATCGTTGATGACAGTTTTAACAATAATTATTTATATTATCATTGGGCCACTATTATCCCGCTTATTTGCTATTCAGTTAACCCTTTTTTATTTAGCGGTTGCTTTCGCTGCTCTTTTTGTTTTTTATGCGTTAACTACCAGCGCATTAAGAGGCTTAAACCGAATGCGGGCTTATAGTATTTTCCAGATAGTTTATGGCACCGTTATATTATTCTCTTTCCTGGCTTTAATTTTAGATAAGCAGCTTTCATTTAAAACTATGATTTTTCCGATGCTTTTATCGTATGCATCAGTCATAATACTTATTTATATTTTCTTTATACGCAAACTGGCTAAATGGAAGTTTGACGTAGCTATATCTAAGATGTTAAGTAAATATTCATTAATGTCGGCGCTCGGTGGACTATCTTATACTTTCTATACTAATATCGACAGGATTATGATAAGTAAGTATATGACGGTAACAGATGTTGGGATTTACGCTGCTTATTATATGGCGTCAGTAAATGTAGCGGGGTTGTTTTGGGGCATGTTTAATTTGGTTTTTTTCCCCACGATATCGGGTTATCAAAATAAAGCTCCGGTATATAAAAAAATTAATAAATTTATCCCCTATTTAATTGGGTTAGGAATACCTTTTGTATACATTTGTGAATTTGTGATATTGAAGCTTTATGGAGTTAAATATTCCTTAAATTTGTTTTGGATGGTTTATTTTGCTGTAGCTAGCATTTGTATTGTTATTGATGGTTTGTACGCCTGGCTTCTACAAGCCATTGGTTTGCATGGTGCTAGAATTACCGCTTTTTCTGCGGTAGCGATCGCTGTAATAAATGCAGGGCTTAATTTGATTTTAATACCTAAATTCGGAATTCCGGGTGCAATAATTAGTCTGACTATCTCATATGTCGTAGCTATCGTTATGAAGTTAATTATTGGAAGAGATTATCTTAGAAAAGGCGTTGATAAAGAAGCTTCCGGTTGAGCATCGGAGTGGGGAAAAATATCTTTTATATTAATTACCTGAATTTCTTTTACCGCTATTAAGGTATTTACCAAACATGCAATAAGGAGGTTTAGTTGAGAGTAGTTATATTTGGCGGTTTCATTGATTATGAATTACAGCTAGGCAAAGAGCTCTCTAAACTAGCGGACGTATTCATATTACTACCGGTATATAACCTGTCGCAAGAAATTCTAAAATCGATTGAACCGGATGTTAAATATTATACTTTTGAAGATACTAAACCAAAAAATTATCTAGATAAGATCCGGAATATTTTCAAAACACTGAGAAAATTGCAACAGTATAAACCCGATATTGTCCATTTGCAGATAGGCGGTGATGTCGTGGATTTTATGCTGTTCTTATATTGCAGATTTTTACGTATTCCGACAGTAATAACATACCATGACGTTAGCCCTCATCTCGGTGAAAAACACCCTTACATAGTTACAATTGCCCGGTTTGTAATGCGTAAGTACTCTAACGCGATAATTGTTCATGGAAAAAAATTGCGGGAACAGATGATAATTAAGTATCGATTACCCGCTGAAAAAGTATATTCAGTACATATAGGAGAACATGAAGTTGCTCCATTTAAAGTTTTTGAAAGACCGGAAATTACTGAAGATAAGAATTCAATTCTCTTTTTTGGAAGAATATACGAATACAAAGGATTGGAATACCTGATCAAATCCGAACCAATGATTACCGAAAAAGTGCCTGGATGTAAGATTATTATTGCCGGACAAGGTGAAAATTTCGAAAAATATGATAATATGATAGGCACCAGGAAAGAACACTTTATAATCTACAACCATCTTATTTCATATAAGGACGGCGCAGAATTGTTTCAGCGAAGCAGTGTCGTTGTTTTACCCTATGTCGAAGCTTCCCAGAGCGGTGTGATACCAACTGCTTATAGTTTCAAAAAACCGGTTGTCGTAACAAACGTAGGTAGTATCCCTGAGGTTGTAGATGATGGAAAAACAGGGCTTATCGTTCCGCCACGTGATTCACGAGCTTTAGCAGAGGCAATCATTATTATCCTAAATGATGACAAACTGCGCAAAGAAATGGGGGAAAATGCCTTCATAAAGTTAAAAGAGGATTTTTCATGGAAAAATATTGGAAAACAGACTTTCGATATTTATAAAAATGTTCTTGTCAAAAAATAAACTAAACTATTTCAAAATAATGTTCCTTGGGTGGAGACTGGTTCAGTTTGTTATTACTTCCCAGACCGTATGGTCGGGGGTTTAAGCATAATAAAATTGTATTGGTATAGTAGCAGGTAAACACATGGAAACAAAGATTAAAATCGCTCACACAATTAATAATATCGGAATTTTAGACCTTTATGCGTTTTGCAGGAGGCGGTTAACAAAATCGCAAGTGGTTATTATGATGTATCACAGGGTTTGCCCTAAAAAAGATAATTGGTCACTTGGTTCAATTAACCCTGAGGTATTTGAGGAACAAATACAATATTTTTGTCGAAACTATGAAATATTATCGCTCGATGAATTAACAGAATATATCAAGCAAGGAAGGCGTTTCCCTGAAAAAGCAGCCGCGTTTACTTTTGACGACGGCTATCTGGATAATTACCAATATGCTTACCCTATACTAAAAAAATATCATGTTCCTGCGGTTATTTTCCTTACTAGCGGGCATATATCATCCGATAAACTATTTTGGTTTGACAAGGTTAGTTATATTATTCATCATACCAATAAAAGCCACCTGAATTTGGATGAATTGGGTGAATTTTCCTTGCAAGCTGGTACAGAAAATAGCGTATTAGCGAAAATAATTGAGGGACTTAAGCAAATTGCCGAAGATAAAAAAAACTTTTTAATTGACAAGTTAAAAGTAATTGCGGATGTAGATATTCCAACGGGTTTAGGTAAAGAGCTTATTCTTTCTTGGGATAACGTAAGAGAGATGAACAGTAATGGTATAGTTTTTGGAGCTCATACTGTGAATCACCCAATTTTAGCAAATATGCCGTTGCAACAGGCGCAATGGGAAATTACCCAGTCGAGAAAAGATATCGAGAAAGAAATAGGAAAAGAAGTCAATATTTTTTCTTATCCAAACGGTCGTTTTCGCGATTACACCCCGAAAATAGTTGATTTTGTCACGGAAAGTAAATTTGCTTGTGCAGTCTCTGTATCGCCTGAGAAATTGATTAACCCGAACGCAAACATTTATACTTTGGGAAGGATTGGCGCACTTCAGGATTTTAAAATATTTAAAGTGGAACTTTGTGGTTTATGGGGTGACATAAAGCCCCTAATACGGAAAGGAAGCTAAAAATGGAACAAAAATGGAAATCAAGAACTTATCATGATGGAGATGAGAAAGGACTTTTTGAACTTTATAAAAGGGTATATCCAGAAAACCAGGATGACATTGAGAAATGGCTAAAGTGGTGGCAATGGAAATATAATGAGAGTCCTGCGGGTAAGAGTATCATATGGGTCGCTGAGGCTGAAGGTATAATAGTCGGGCAATATGCGATAGTTCCAACGCTTTTAAAAATCGGTGCCGATACAGTTCACGGGGCACAATCTCTCGATACCATGACTGACCCGAAATTTAGACGGCAAGGTATTTTTGAGAATTTAGCAAGAGGAGTCTTCAACGAAGCAAAAACTAAAGGTATTAATGTGATTTATGGATTCCCTAATGAATTTTCTTACCCGGGTTTTATAAGTAAATTGGGTTGGAATAGCATGCCTCGTTTACAAGTCTTGTTTATGCCTTTCAATTGGAGAAACACTATCAAGCGAAAGGTAAGCAATACATTCCTGCAAACAACTCTTGGAGCAGCAGCTGGTCTTATTTTTAATAAATTGATGTTCAGGTCACAAAAACCACCTGCAATAGACGGGTTAGTCGTAACAAGAATTAGAACTTTTGATGAACGATTTGCTGAATTCTGGCCAACAATTAGTAATCAATCAAATATTATGTTGGTCAGAAATAGAGATTATCTTAATTGGAGATATTGTTCACCCCAAGTAGAATTTTCAATATTTGCTGCTGAAAAAGACCGAAAAGTTTGCGGGTATATAGTGGTCCAACATAAATCACAAAATGGGATGAATATAAGTAACATTTTTGACGTAGTGGCCCAGTCGGAAGAAATATTGCATTGGCTTATTTTTAAGGCCATTGAGGTATCAAAAGTAGAATCAGATCTGTTACTTTTTTCGTCAATTTCCAACAATAGTTACCACAAAATATTTAGAAGAAATGGTTTCCTCCCATTATTCTTTATTAAAAGCGGACATTTTTGCCTGTATTCCCAAGTCACACCTTCTTCGAACGAATTCTTGTTCAATCCTAAGAACTGGTTGGTTCAAATAGGAGACTCTGATGCTGCTTAACCTCGCTTCATCGTAAAAATAGCAAGATAAAATAGAGGTTAAAGGAACATCATGGTATAAGCTGTTTATCTAGTAATTGAAAGTTTATATCGGATAGTACGCGAATAGATCAATTTACAAGTATAACTGAAGCTAATTTGCTTTAACCAATCGGATCACAGCATAATCCTTAAAATGAACGGTTATTTTAGTACCGTTAATAATATAGGGATTGGCATCGTCAGCCGTATAATAATTCCCCAATTCTATTTGTTGGTCAACCGCACTCTGATCGTTTGAATATAAGACCAATTCTTTGTGGTTTGCGTCGATGTCGACTATTACTCCACTACAATTGCCTTGATTTATGGCTACAGCGGTTTTGGTCGAGTTGGCAGGAGATATCCCATTTACTATCGGAGTCGAGACAACCGTATCGATGTCTATATCGCCACCCACGTTATCAGATGCCGTATTATTACAAAAAATAACATCCCCACTTTCAGATACAAACCCATAACCATAAAGCGGCGATGGTGTTTTCTTGCCGGCATTTTTGGCATCACAGCCTGTGAGTATAGCGTTTTCTTTTGTGGGAGCAAACTCGAAGTGAAAATCGGATTCCCATGCTCCATTGGCAAAACAATTGATAACATACAATCCGTTTACAGTTAAACCGGAATATTCACAAAAATCATATCCAGTTACCCAATCGTTGATTCTAGTATTTTTAATGCCGGCATTTTCTACTGTACAATGATAGTAAGTTACATTCTGCATGGTAGGATTTCCGCCCATCCCGCTAAGCATAAAACCCATGCCGTCGGGAGCATTTGCATCCACGTTATAATAAGTAAGATTTGATATCGCGTAATTCCCAGCGACAAAGGCGTAAAAAGCATTGGAGCCTTTCGCAGAACATGATATATCATGGATGGAAAATCCGCTTTGGTTTGTATAAACAGCGATAATAAAAATCGCAGCATCATAAGTAGGATTTATAGTTCCAGATATATTGAAAGCATTCAATTCTACATTACTAACATTATTTACATATATGGATCCATTGTCAAAATTCAACAATGTTGCGGGGCCTTGACCATAAAAATGGGAATTATTCGGAGGCATGATATTTCCGCTTATATTAAAAGTCCCCGAAGCCAATTCTAGCGTCTTTCCTGTCTTTAAATAAGTGTTTATGATATTTTGATCATTTGTCCCGGTACAGATTGCTGTTGCTTGTGATTTCCAGCTGCTGTCTGAATTTGAGGCCGCGATAACTATTGTATTTGGCGGAATAGACGTCTTGGTAGAAGTGTACGTCGGAGAGGTTATTGTTCGGGTTGTTGTGAGAGGAGCCGTTGTTGTGGTAGTTGTTAGAGGAGCCGTTGTTGTGGTTGTTATGAGAGTAGCTGTTGTTGTGGTTGTTGTGACAGGAGTAGTTGTTGTGGTTGTTGTGACAGGAATTGTTGGTGAGGTTGTTGTAAGAGGAGTAGTTGTTGTAATGGACGTTGTTGTATTCCGGGATGTAGTGGGATCCCCATACATAGTGACAATTATTAATAGTACCACAGCTGCGATAATCACCCAAGAAATAAGTTTTTGCTTCACTATTTTAGTCTCTTTATTCTTCCTTACTTAATACCACTATACCATTTTAACTATGCTTTCTTGGCTAATATTTTATAAGGTCGAATAATTAATTGTTTGGTTCGGGCCAATGGTTAATCAGTGGTTATTGCATTTACTTCCTGGTTTAGAATATTCTCAACTTTGTGAATCGAAAACCGACTTCCTGGGACTAAGTCTGGACATTTGGAGCCAGAATAAACCGACAACTAAAATCCCGGCGCAAACAAATTTTATAACCAAGCTAACCGGTTTAACCCAAGAACTTACTATCTTGTTGGACATAATGTCAATCAATCTGTCACATTTAGCCTACACAGATATTTTACCACGTTAATTGAGATACGTGCTCATATATCAAATTATTCCTGAACCATATTGGTTATTTTACGTTCCATTTGTTCCTTTGCAATTTCGGTCCCCAATACCAGTAACCCTTTTGAGCCTTTATCTGATATTTTTTTGGCAGGAACGCCGGCAATTGTTATTCCTGATTCAGTGAATGATTTGTTTACCACAGAATTAGCTCCAATCGCTATATTATCACTTATTTCAATCTTGTCGAAAATAATAACTCCAGGGCCAATATGAATATTGTCTCCTAAAACAGGGGTTTTGCTCACAGGGCCAGCTTGAGTACCAATTACAGTCCCTGGATGAATGTGACAATTAGCTCCTATTCTCGAATCAGCATTAACGATAATCATTCCTGGATGACCGATAGATAAACCAGGACCAAAAGTATTTAGACAAATATAAAACCCCAGTTTATTTCCTATTTTATGCAGGTTTTTCAATGCAAAAGCATATCTTATTTTACCCATAATACTATGGTTACAATTATTAAGATATTCCGCCTTACGAAGGGCCTTTTGATAACTCCAAATTTCCCAATTCTCATCCTCAAATATCCTGTTAAGCATCCTGTCTATAAAGGTAGGATGCGTATTCTTATAAAGTGACGCATAATCAGCTTTAAGGTAGAATTCATAATCAGCTTTAGATTTTATCATTTTACTCCTAAATATTACCGATTCTGTTTCTTATAATATTAACGTTAATTCCTAATTTTAGCCATTTGCGGAGCCCCAATTATCAGGACTGCAGCGATTCTAAATGAGATATTGCCCGGCGATTTTCATCGTATCCGGTGTTAAAGATTCTACCATGCCTGTTTTGGTAACTTCAAATTGTTAGGGTTTAATAAAACGGACACACACTAACCTTGAGTCAGTTGTGGATTGAATACATAGAAATATATCCTGATAGGTATCAGCATTCCCAGTTATGTGTTTTCAACCCGAACAAATGGCCGTTTTCACCGAAATACGCATCTGCAATTTAAGGCTAACGGTTAGGGTAAGTGGATCCCGGAAGGCGACTCTTTCTTGACCAATCTGATAATAACGTAATTGGCAAATCGGGCGACTAAATTCGTGCCAACAAAGGTATATTCCCCCCCATCGTCGGCTTCATAAT